>SL_8KL_010_SEDDRAFT_10001166_pt1 | contig 22788 bp, 16 predicted proteins | sample SodLakKL_010_SED_4_FD_11160 | JGI IMG/M metagenome (IMG submission 11160) | reverse complement strand
CTATCTCGATACCCTGCAGGAAGCGGGGGCGCAAGAGATCNCGCATACAGATGTGGTAGTTGCCGAGAGCACTATCCCCGCCCATACGCGGATCAGCGCCGAAATGCTGGAGGTGCGCTCTATCCCGTCCGAGGTGGCCCATCCAGACTCCGGCCCGGACGTATCGCTATTTATAGGGGGAATTGCGCGAAGTGAGATCGTCAGGGGGGAACAGGTTTTAACCAGCCGCGTCCATACAGAAGACATGCGCGCCACCCTTTCCTACCGCATCCCGGAAAACAAGCGGGCGGTATCGATACCGGTTGGCGATGTGACAGGGGTTTCGGGGTATATTACCCCCGGTGACAGGGTGGACATCCTTTTGACCATTCAGGAGGAAGAAATCAATGACGGGCAATCAACCACCTACACCCTGCTTCAGAATATTAAGGTTATGGCTATTGGCGAACTGCCGCGGGAAGTAGAAGATGACGAAGCCCGCCCGGTAGGGACGGTTACTTTAGAGGTCGATCCCGAGCAGGCAGAAGTTTTGGCCTATTCCAACCAGCATGGATCCTTTCATCTGACCCTGCGTTCCCCGGCTGACGAAGAGATTTTAACCCTGGATGATTTTGGCACCCTTAATTTTGAAGACTTCAGGAAGAGGTGATCCGGTTGGAAATGATTAAAGTGCTGGTCGCCGGGGTCCAGCAGGAAAAAAAAGAAGATATCCTGGAAGCTTTGGCCAATGTGGAATATATCAGCACCACCGACGGCGCCGACAGTTTTGACCAGGTGCTTGCAATGTTAGAAGCGCGGCATGTGGACGTGGTTTTGGTCAATGCCTATATCAACGGCAACGGCTACAAACTTACAGAGGCCATTGTCAACCAGCATCCCGGGGTGGCTGTAATTATTATCGAGCAGGAGCTGGAAGAAGATACCATGCGGGCGGCTCTTTTTGCCGGGGCCAAGGATGTCCTCGTTTATCCCTTTGCTCCCGCGAAGCTGGTGGACTCGATTTACCGCAGTTACCAGGCGGAGCGAAAAAGGCGGATGGCCCACCACGAAAAGCCGGTTAAAACGAAGCAAAGTGGGCGCGGTCAGGTGATTACTGTTTTCGGGACCAAGGGTGGAGTGGGCAAGACTTTTGTGGCCACCAACCTGGCGGTTTCTCTGGCTCAGAAAAATAAAAACCGGGTGGCTTTGGTCGATCTCGATCTTGACTTTGGCAATGCTGCCCTGGCTTTAAATATAATTCCCCAGTTTACCATTGCCGACGTGGTTAACGAGGTGACAAGCTTAGATCAGGATCTCCTGGAAAGTTACCTGATTCCCCATAATTCGGGGGTAAAGCTGCTTGCCGCCAACGCCGAACCGCAGATGACCGAATTTATCAATGCCGATTACGTAGGGATGCTTATAAGGATTTTGCAGGACGCCTTTGATTACGTGGTAGTTGATATGCCGGCCCGTTTTTACGATCCGGTCGACCCGGCCATCCAGGAGGCCGATACTTTGATGCTGGTGGCTACCCCGGAAGTGGTGACCCTGCGTAATATCAAGTCCTGCTTAAACACTTTGTCCATGTTAAAGTATCCTCCCAACAAGACAAAAGTGATTTTAAACAAGACCGATTCCCGCAGCGAAATCAAGCCCCGGGACGTAGAGACGACCCTGAACGCCAGGATTTATGCCGATATCCCGGCCGACTACCGCCTGGTTTCATCTTCGATGAACCAGGGCATACCGGTGGTTATGCTTGCTGCCAAGGCCAAGATTAGCAGGGGATTTGACGACCTGGTAAGTAAGATTATAAATGAGCAGAAAGCCTGGCAAAGCGGTTCACCGGGGACAGGGAACAAGAAGAAACTCCAGGAGGTGAGTAACTAGATGATGTCTAAAAAGCCGCAAATAAGCGGTGGTGAAGCAAAAGTGAGACCGGAGGTAAAAAGAAGCGGCTCCGGGTTTACTGAAAAAAAGAGGTTGATCAGCGACCTGGCCTGGGAAACCCTGCACCGGTTTATTGACACGGTCAAGGATTATGCGAGCATCGATACTGCAGATAAGGCCCGGAAAAAAGAAATCCAGGCCCAGATTATGACCATTATGGAAGAAGTTTTGCAGGAAGATTCTCACCACCTTTCCCAGCCGGACCGGCAGAATCTGATCAAGCAGGTAAACGACGAGATTTTTGGCTTCGGGCCGATTACTGCCCTGATTAACGACCCCACGGTTACAGAAATCATGGTCAACGGCCCCGGGACGGTGTATGTGGAACGGGACGGCAAAATTTATCTGACAGAGATCAATTTCCGCGACGATAACCATGTTTTGCATACCATCGATAAAATTATCATGCCTTTGGGGCGCAGAATCGATGAAAGCTCACCGATGGTCGATGCCCGCCTGCCGGACGGTTCCAGGGTTAATTCGATTATTCCTCCGCTCTCCATCAACGGCCCCTGCATCACCATCCGTAAGTTTGCTTCCGATCCGTATGTTACAGAGGACCTGATCAATTTCGGGACGTTGAACAGCGATATAGCTATGTTCCTCAAGGCCTGCGTGCATGGACGGCTGAATATCATTATTTCAGGCGGGACCGGCACCGGGAAAACGACCACTTTGAACGTGCTTTCAAGCTATATCCCCAATACCGAGCGGATTGTCACTATTGAGGATGCCGCGGAGCTGCAGTTAAAACAGGATCATGTTGTCTCACTTGAAAGCCGGCCGGCCAATATCGAGGGGAAAGGGCAAATTACCATCCGCGATTTAGTGATCAACTCCCTGCGGATGCGCCCCGACCGCATCGTGGTCGGAGAGGCCAGGGGCGGGGAAGCTCTCGACATGCTCCAGGCCATGAACACGGGCCACGACGGTTCTTTGTCCACCGTGCACGCCAACAGCGCCCGCGACGCCCTGGCCAGGATGGAAACGATGGTTTTGATGGCGGGGCTCGATTTGCCCATGCGGGCCATCCGCGAGCAGGTAGCTGCTGCAGTGGATCTAATCATCCAGGTGCAGCGCTATTCCGACGGGACCAGGAAGCTTCTCAGGGTCTGTGAAGTGGTCGGTATGGAAGGCGATACCATTACCATGCAGGACATCTTTGTTTTCAACCACAGCGGTTTGGATGAGAAAGGTTACGTGACCGGCAAGTTTGTACCGACCGGGATTGTTCCCAACTTTATCGACAAGCTGAGATTGGCCGGCGAAAACATCCCCATGAGTATTTTTGAAGGGGAAGAGCTGGAAAGAGTGCGCTGGGGAGGTTAAGCGATGCTTGATATAATTTTGATTGTGGCTGCTTCAGTATCCGTTTTTTTCATTGCGGCCGGGGTGCTACTGACCGTGTTCAGCCCCAGGGCGGCGGTGATCGGCCGCCTGAACAAAGCGACCGGGGGTGAAGTCGTAGAGCCGGCCGTTAAAAAAGAGGGCCTGCAGGAAGACTTTTTGTGGGTGCTCGACCAGCTGAGCAGGGTGATGCCCCGCAAGCACAGGCTGAAGGAAATCCAGAACAAGCTGATCAAGGCCCACGTGCTGATGCGGGCTGAGGAATATATCGGGTTAACCCTTTTGACCGGGGTGGCTTTTTACACGGTTATATTTCTACTAAGTGAATCTATTTTACTGGGCATCCTGAGCGCTTTGATCGGCTTAAAAATTCCGGGGCTTGTGATTAACTCGAAAATAAAGAAGCGTTCCATGGCCATGACCGATCTGTTGCCTGAAGCTTTAAATATTATCGCCAACGGGCTGCGGGCCGGGTTCAGTTTCACCCAGGCAGTGGCCGTGGTGGTGCGGGAGATGGAGGGGCCGCTGACAGTGGAGTTTTCAAGGGTTTTAAGGGAAAACCGGCTCGGCAAACCCATGGACGAGGCCCTGCACGATATGCTTTTGCGCATCGAAAACGACGACGTGGAAATGCTGATTACCGCGCTTTTGATCCAGAGGCAGGTCGGCGGCAATTTAGCCGATGTGCTTGACGGCATTTCGCATACCATCCGCGAGCGGGTGCGGATTAAGGGTGAAATAAGGACCCTTACCGCCGAGGGTCGGTTGTCGGCGATTATTCTTTCACTTTTGCCCGTGACGGTGGCCCTTGTTATTTCTCTTTTAAATCCCGGCTATATTGTAACCCTGATTGTAGAGCCGCTGGGGATTTTTATGATTATCGGGGCAGTGATAATGCAGATCATCGGGGTCCTATTTATTCGCAAGATTGTAGCCATCGAAGTTTGAGATTTTTAAAAAGAGGGTGAACATATGTCGCTGGTGCTGACAATACTGGTTTTTCTTTTCACGTCTTTCCTGGTGGTTGCCGTGGGTTCAATAATTATAAACCGCCGCAGGCAGCTGCAAAGCCGCTTGGCCGACATTCAAAAAATGTCTGATGACGCCGACCCGGAAGATATGCTGCGCCTGCCCTTTATGCACAGGGTCGTAATGCCTGCGTTGAACAATATCGGGCACGTTTTGGGAAAAATTGCCCCCAAAGAAATACGCTCCCGGGTGGATAGAAGGATCAGGTATGCCGGGAGTCCCAAGAACCTCAACTTTTTCTCCCTGCTTGCCCTGCAGCTACTTGTAGGCGGTGCGCTGCTTTTTCTGGCCTGGTTTTTAACAAGCACATTTCAGTTTGATGGCGGACAGATGTTCCTTGTGGTGGCCCTGATGACCCTGGGCGGATTTTTCCTCCCCTACGGGATCATCACTTCCAAGGCCGATACCCGCCAGCAAACCATCAGAAAGACCCTGCCCGACTTTCTTGATTTGCTGCTGGTCAGCGTGGAGGCGGGTCTGGGCTTTGATATGGCTTTAAAGAGGGTAGCCTCTCAGATGCCCGGGCCGATCAGTATGGAAGTCAAGCGGGCCCTGGAAGTGATCCGCATGGGCGGTAACCGGGAAGGGGCCCTGCGGGGCATCGCCTGGCGTTCCGGGGTTAGCGAGCTGAGCAGTTTTATCAGCGCCGTAATCCAGGCCGAACAGCTGGGCAGCAATATTACCAACACCCTGCGGGTGCAGGCCGAATACATGCGCCAGAAAAGAAGGCAGAAGGCTGAAGAACTGGCTAATAAAGCCCAGGTCAAGTTGATCTTTCCGCTGATATTCTTCATTTTCCCCTCCCTGTTCGTAGTGATCCTGGGGCCGGCGGCGATCCAGATTTTCCGGGCTTTAGCCGGGCTTTAATCGAAGGATTTTAAGCCGGGGTTTGGGAGGTAAAAGGGTTGATGGAAGCAGTGGTTATAACCTTAAGCTGCAGCAAGCTTTTTCGGGGGGTTGGTCCTGATTGGATAAAATAAGATTTCTTTTTAGTGGGTTTTTCGGACTCGTTCTTTTTTTGGGGCTGGGATTTGCCCTTTTAACAGGTTTGAATTTACCGGTATCGGCCCGCGATGATGAAGGCGAGTTGAAAGCGAGCCCATTTGACAACCTGGCCGTGGTCCTGGTGATTGATGTCTCCGGCAGCATGTCCTATACCGATCCGCTGCGCCTGCGCGAAACCGCAGCAGGGATGTTTATTGATCTGCTGGGAGCAGACGATTACTTGAGCGTGATCACCTTCGATCACGAAGCTATGTTGATCAAACCACTTAGTCCGGTGGGCACCCGCGCTGATAAAGAAGCCCTGATGGATGAGCTTTCACCGCAGCTTGATTACCGTGGAGACACCGACTTTATTGAAGCTTTAGATCTGGCCCGCAGCCAGTTTGATGAAACTGATACCGGGGAAAAGATCCCGGTTATCTTTATGCTTACCGACGGCGAACCCGATCCCTATCCCGGAGCGCTGGCGAATGAAGAATTTATGGAAGGCTACATGAAAGAGCTGTGGGAGCAGATTGACGAGCTGGCTGCGGAAGAGCTGATGATTTACTCAGTTGCTTTCAGCGACGAGATTGACCCCGACGTGATGGACAGGATCGCTTCTGAAACAGGGGGCAAAACCTATATTTTAGAAGATCCGGGCGATCTGCTGGTTACTTTTTACGAGGCTTTAGGGATTTTAAAAGATCGCCGCGGGTTTTTAGATCAAATTATCGATTTGGAAGATGGCGGCAGGCATACTTTTAACTTTACGGTCAGTGAAGCGGTGCGGCAGATCAACCTGGTCCTGGTCAGTTCCGCAGACGCCGAAGATGCACAAATGAGCGTAAATGTCGAAGCGCCCGGCGGCGAGGCGGCAGATGATCTAGATCAGCTTTTGATCGGCGGCAGGGATAACTACCTGCTGACCATTCTTTCCCGGCCCGAAGAGGAGCATTTTGGTGAGTGGGCCGTGGAAGTTGAGGGCAGTGGGGAGATCCGGGCTATGGGCAATGCCGACTTGTACCTGGAAGCGCTGCTGATGGAACCCGATCCGGAAGCCCACTACCCGGTGGAGGAGCCGCTTGATATCCGGGTGGAAGTAATCACCCGGGAAAAATATGAGGACGAAGACTTTCAACTGGAGATGAAAATTACCGGGCCGGAGGATACCGTGCCTGATTTGGTAACAATGGACCGCAAAGGAGACTACTTCCGGGGAGTTTACGAGCAGGTTGATCTGACCGGAGAATATGAACTGAATTGGACGCTTAAGCTGGACGGGAATACTATAGTTAGTGATTCGGCCCGGATTACGGTGCGGGATTTGCCGGGCATTAACACCGATTTTTGGTCCGGGGAGGAAGGTTTCCGCAGGGGTGAAGAAACTATAGTCAGCGCTACCCTCGAATGGAAAGGCATGCGCCTGCAGGAGGGGTCCAACCTGCAGTTAGACAGTTTTGACTTCGACCTGGAGTATGGCGATGGGGCCCGTTATGAAGCGGAGCTTTTTGACAGCGGTGAAGATGAGCATGGCAACAGCCGGGCCGGAGACGGGATCTGGTCCAACCGCTTCGTTTTCGAAAGAAAGGGCGAGGGCGAGGCCCTGGTCACTGTCAGCGGGGAATACCAGGGGTCGGAATTTGTGCTGCGCAGAAGCTTTGATTTTAAAGTTGCCGAACCCGGGGAAGTATCAGTTGCTATGCTTCCCGGTGAGTATATATGGGCCCGCTCCGGGGGCAGCTTTGCGGTGCCCCTGGAGCTGGTCAGCGACTCAGAATTTACCCAGGTACTGCGTTTTTCATCAGGTGATGAGCAGGTGGAACTCTTAGAGGACCGGGCCGGTTTGTCGCCCGGGGAGAGCAGGACCTTCTGGCTGAAAGCGGAAGTCGGAGAAGACGTGGAACCCGGTTCGTTTGCTTCAGTGGTGGATATTCGCCTGGAAGACACCATGACCCTCCTTCAACCTGAAACGGTAGAATATGAAGTTGATGTGCTTACCCTGATGGAAGCTTTACAGGTAAGGTACTCCGGATTTTTTTCAGGGGCTATGATTGCTGTATTTGCCGGAGTGTTTTTAGCAGTCGGCCTGTTCGGGGGCGGCAGCTTGCTGAACCGTTTTTACCTGCAGCCCCGCTTGCAAATGAAAGGCAACCTGCATTACCGTAAAGAGCAGAATAACCCCCATCCGGGAAGCGGCAGTAAGAGAAAATTTAACCTGGAAGAAAACAGGAAACAGGAAGTGGTTATCGCTTTCGGTTCTGATAACCCGCAGGCCGATTATGTGATCCCGGAATGCGAGTATGCCCACGATATGGTACTCAGTAACCGCTGGAACGACCATCTGCCCAAATTTTTACGGGGCTGGAAGGCGCTTTTTAGCCGAAAACTGATGGTGGAAACCGTTCTGAAATGCACCCCGCCCGGAGTGCTGGTTGCCGGAGGAAAAGTCTTAACCCGCAAAGAACTGCAGCATGAAGACAAATTTGAATCGGGGGGCTTTATCTTTGATTACCACAGATCACCTGAAAAGGGGGTGGAGCTGAATAATTCGGGCAAAGACATCCTCGACGGCAAATTATAAGCCGGGCGTGTCAGGGGGACGGTTATCCTGACCTCTGCCGCGATGAAATGACACCCATCGTCCTTTTAACAGCTTCATTCTCATTAATTTTCAAAATATATTGATATTATACCTGCCGCAGCTTATTATATGGTTACCGGATTTGCGGAGAGTTATGCTAAAGTTTGACCCTGAAGAACCAGCTCAGAACATGCAAAGTTGATATTATTACGATTAATTGATGGAGGTTGATGGATGACTCTTGAAAATGAGCATGGCTTCATAACACCCGAAGAAATTTTGCAGGCATCACTTGACGCTATCGAGAATGGTATCAGCGTCCTTGATGCTGACCTGAATGTCCTGTGGGCGAATCGGACCATGGAAAAGTGGTATAACCATGCTGTACCCCTGACCGGCAAAAAATGCTACGAGGCCTTTCACAACCGGGACACACCCTGTGCAAGCTGCCCGTCCCAGGATGCGCTGCAAAATGGTGAGCCGGCGGTGGAAAGAGTTCACTTTGTCCAGTCAGCCGGCCGTCCCGGCTGGTTTGAGCTGTATGCTTACCCGCTAAAAAACAGGCATGGCCAGATCTACGGGGTAGTCGAGTTCTTGCGCGATATCAATGCCAGCAAAAAAATCGAAGATACTTTGCGGTATCAATACCAGTTTGAAAGTATGATCGCAGACATTTCTTCAACTTTTGTTAATACGCCATCTGAGAAAATTGATCAGGCAATCGATTACGCATTAAAGCTGAGCGGAGAATTTTTTGATGCCGACCGCTGTTATATCTGCCGCTTCAGTGAAGATGGCCTTTTTATGGATAATACCCACGAATGGTGCGCCGAAGGGATTTCTTCCATGCAGGAGAGAAACCAGGGGTTTCCTCTTGAAATAACCCCCTGGTGGGCAGAACAACTCCGCAGCGGGGTACATGTTTACGTGCCGGATGTGGAAGATCTGCCGCCGGAAGCGGATCAAGATAAAATAGATTTTATGATTGAAGGAACCAGGTCCTTTTTGACGATTCCGCTGATCAAGGGCGAGCAGGTGATCGGTATTTATGGTTTTAAGGTGGTTAGTGAAAAAAAAGAGTTGAGCGAGCAGCAAATTGCCCTGCTCCGGGTTGTAGCTGACATTATTGCCGGGGCAACGATCAAGCATGAAGCTGAAGAAGCATTAAAGCAATCAGAGGAAAATTACCGGGAGATCCTGGCCACCATGGAAGAGGGATACTATGAAAGCGATTTGGAGGGCACGATTACTTACTGTAATGATGCAGCCTGCCGCCTGTTAGGGTATGAATCAGGTGAAATGATCGGAGTAAGTTACAGGCAATTATTTAAAGATCCTGAACAGGCCGGCAAGACCTTTTATGAGGTCTTTTGTACCGGCCAGCCGGAAAGAGGTCTAATCCTCGAGATGTTCTGCAAAGATGGCGCTATAGTTTATGGTGAGCTTTCCATCTCCCTGGTTAAGAATAAGGAAGGCTGCATAACCGGTTTTAAGGGTATCGGCAGGGACGTAACCGAGAGCAAACAATATGAGCAGGGCCTGGAATATCTAAGCTTATATGACCAGTTAACCGGGATCTATAATCGCTCTTTTTTTGAGGCGGAGTTAAACCGCCTCAATAACGGGCGCGAATACCCGGTTACAATTATTTATGCCGACCTTGATGGCTTAAAGCTGGTTAATGATACCATGGGCCATGATGCAGGGGACAAAATACTGCAGGACTGTGCCTGCGTGCTTAAAAATTCCTTACGCCAGTCAGACCTATTGGCCCGGGTTGGAGGGGACGAATTTTCCGCCATCCTGGCCAGGACCAATCATGAAACAGGAAAGCAAATTATCCGCCGGATCAAGGAAAACATCGAGCAATATAACCGGGATAAAGAGTGGCTGCCCCTTGGTATTTCCTTAGGGATTGCTACGGCTGAAAAACAGGAGGATTCGTTGAGGGATCTTTTTAAGCACGCCGATGATATGATGTACCGCGATAAACTTTACAGCGGCAGCAGCAGCCGGGGCAAAATCATCCAGAGCCTGCTAACAGCCCTTGCCGAGATAGATTACATTTCCGGCGGCCATGCCCGGCGCCTGGAGGATTTGTGCCGGGCAGTCGGGGAAAAGATCGGTCTTTCATTGCAGCAGATAGACAAACTGGCCCTTTTGGCCCAGGTGCACGACCTGGGCAAAGTGGGTATCCCTCATCACATTCTTTTTAAGCCAAGCCCGCTGAACGAAGAAGAATGGGAGATCATGTGCAGGCATCCGGGAAAAGGGTACCGCATCGCCTCTTCTTCACCGGAGCTGCCCGCCGTGGCTGATTTAATTTTGAAACACCATGAATGCTGGGATGGAAGTGGATATCCCCTGGGTTTGAGCTCAACCTTAATTCCGGTGGAATGCCGTATTTTAGCTATTGTTGATGCTTTCGATGTAATGACCAACAAGCGTTCTTACAATAATGTAAAAACCGTGGAAGAAGCGGTGCAGGAGCTGGAAGACAATGCCGGAAGCCAGTTCGATCCCCACTTGGTCCCTGTCTTCCTCTCGGTTTTAGAAGAGAGAAATGTATCAGAGAACCCGGGGTATCAGAAGGACAGTTATCCTGACACTTATTAACGTTTACCAGTATCCCCACCTCGCCCCGGCCATTATCAACATCTTAGTTTTGCTAGTCCAGGAGTCCCATTAAAAAAGAAACTCTCCTGTAAGTTTAAAGGAGAGTTTCTCATAACAGAGCTTTATAAATATTAATGCTTAAACAAATGGCTAGGGCCTGTTGCCACGATTGCCGGCATTACCGCTATTACCGGCATTACCGCTATTGCCGGCATTACCGCTATTGCCGGGACCACCGCCATTGTTATTGTCGTTTCCGTTGTTATTATTACTGTTGTTAGCACTTCTGGCAGCATCGGATACACTTTCTCCCAGGTTTCCTTCCCGGGCATTTTCGGCAACGGCCTGGCCAAAGCCATCGTCGCCAGGTTCAAGATCTTTCGGGTCTGTCAGGGCAGAATGAACCTCTTTTGCGACATCTGAGCGATTATCGCTGTTATCGGCGCCGTTCTCGTCAGTGTCATCAACGCCATCGTAGTCAACTTCATCTTCGCCATTGTCGTCAGCCTCATCTTCGCCGTTCTCGTCAGTGTCATCTTCGCCATTGTCGTCAGCGTCGTCCTCACCATTGTCGTTAACGCTGTCGTCGCCGTCGTCCTCGCCATTGTCATTAACGTTGTCGTCGCCGTTGTCATCGCCATTGTCATTAACGTTGTCGTCGCCGTTGTCATCGCCGTCGTCGCCATTGTCGTCAGCGTCGTCATTACCATTTTCATCGCTGTTGTCATCGCCCTCGCCGTTTTCATCGACAATTTCGTCAGCTGCAGTAATAAAATCGGCAAATAATCCTTCGCTGTTTGCCATCACTGCTCCGCCTGCAAGAAGCAACAGTGCCAGTGTCACTGTTAATAAGGATTTAGACAGGATTGTCACCTTCTTTCAAAGATAGTGAATAAAACAGGATACATTTTGTACTAACCATGTAAATAAAAAACTCCCCTTTCGGTAACCTGGCTGTCGTGGCCTGCTTTTATCAGCAGGCTTTAGACCCATGGCTTTGCGTACCAGCTTTTCAGCTGGGCTGCCCTTATCGGTTGGGAATTGCTTTCCTACCGCTATTATTATATCAAAACATCTGGCAGAAAACAACCAGGCAGTTTAGTCTGTAAAACTTAATTTTTCCAGCAAAAAGCTTTCAGCTGTTCATCAATCGAAAAGTTTAAGACGGACTTCCCGCTTACATCCGGTTAGAGCTATTTATAACTGAACAACCGCTTCAGCCTTCACCTTTTATCACGAGCGGCAGGTATTATCCCGCTAACAGAGAAATAACTTATAGTTATAAATTAAACGGTAGAAAACCGGGACAGGCTAAAACAAATGAAAGGCGGGGTAGCCGGTGGAAAAAGATCAGCTGCTTGAGCAGGCCTATAACTTGTTTGAAAACATTCCCAGAGAAAGCCTGGGGTTTTTCCCCACCCCTTTGCACCGTTTGAACAATATTTCCGAACGCTACAAAGCAGAAGTTTGGATCAAGCGCGATGACCTGACCGGGCCGAGCATCTTTGGAGGCAACAAGACCAGGAAGCTGGAATATCTCCTGGGCAGGGCCAAACAGCAGGGCAATGATTACGTCATTACTTACGGGGCCACCCAGTCCAACCATGCCATGCAGACCGCGATTGCCTGTCGCAAAGTGGGCCTGAAAGCCATTTTGTACCTGGTGGCAGTTGTTCCTCCCGGCAAAGGAAGGCCGCTGGGCAACCTGCTGTTGGACAGGATCATGGATGCCGAGGTCCATATTGAGCCCTGTCCCTCAGGTGATGCCGGCGAAGCCATGGAAAAAGCCCGCAGTGCGGCCGCGGTCCGGATGCAGGAATTAGAAAAAGAAGGGTCCAGCTGTTACGAGATCCCGACTGGCGGAGCCAATGATACCGGTTCGCTGGGTTACGTGCAGGCGCTGATGGAGCTGCGCGAACAGATCCGGCAGCAGCCCGGCCTGAGCGGTTTCGATCATGTTTACCAGGCCACCGGATCGGGGGGAACGCTGGCCGGACTTCTGGCCGGAAAAGAACTGCTCAAAGAAGACTATGAGCTGGTGCCNGTGGAGGTGGGCCTGCTCAAGCCCGGCTTCAAGGAAAATGTAGCCGCCCTGGCCGGTGCAGCCCTTGGCCTGCTGGGGAATAAATCGGTTCTGGAAGCCGAATCGTTTATGATCGAAGAAAACTTTACCGGGCCGGGCTACGAGATGCCCTCTGTTGAATCGAGCTCCGCCTTAAAAGAGCTGGCCCTGGCAGAAGGGATCCTGGTCGGGCCGGTTTATACAGCCAAGGCTTTTGCGGCCCTGCTGGCTCACCTGCAGAGTGGTAAAATTAAAAAAAACAGCCGGGTCCTCTTCTGGCATACCGGCGGGGCTTCGGAACTCTTTGCCGAGGCCCAGATCACAGGGGACGACATCATCAGGTGAGCAGGAACATTAGAGCAGGGTGGAAATATTATATAATTCACCTTCCTGAACAGTTTGCAGCCCGGTTCAACTTTCCGATTCAGTAGCGAAGAACCGATGGCTGCAGAAATTAATCTGCAAATGCAGATGGACGAGATGCAGATGGATATGACGATCTACCTGGTCGATGATATTATTTACATGGTAATTCCCGGAATGGGCTGGGTCAAGGAAGATATAACTGAAAGTGAATATTTAGCGCAGTCATTCGAGGATCCCGAAATGGATGAATTATTCGGTGATGTTGACTTTTTGGATTTGTTTTACAGCATTAAAATTGACAGCAATACTTTTTTACCCGCGGAAAACAGGATTGCCTTTACCGTGACCATTGACATGATGGTGGAAAAGATTTTTTTAAAACAGGATACCATCATCAAATATCTTGAATTTGGCACTTTTGATGCCATTACCGTTCCCGGCGAGGTAATCGATCAGGCAGTACCTTTAGACGGCTAAATTGAGTGGTTAAAGATAGATGCTGAGTATGGACGAAAGTATGCCTGCTCTTGCAGCGGGCATACTTGATCACCGGCAGAAAAGCATGGTATTATTACCCCATCAGAAAAGCAAATTTTTTCGATCATGATCAAAGTAATCTTTCTGACAAGATGATAAGCATATCTGTTCCGGTGTAATAGTGATCGGAAGATATGCGTAATTTTTACCTTGCTTATTCTTATGTTTAAAATGTTTTTTAGTAATAGGGACATATGGGGCCTTTGAATCTGCCCGGCTCCAGTGAGGTAGTAATGACGTGGCCAAGCAATGCATTTTATTTGGGTTAAACTCAATAAATACGGTGCCGGACGACTCTACATTCTTCGTTCGGCAATCGTAAAAAAAGGAGGCAATAATTAACCCGTATCGGTTCGCGGTGCAGCAGTGTGGAGACCTGTTGTAATACCTTCGCCACATATGCGGGCGCGGGTGAGCTGCGCAGTTAGCGGATGCTGTGCGCGGCAGAGCCGGAGATATGGCAACAGTATCGCTAAAAAAAGTAAGCAAGGTATTCAACAAAACAATAAAGGCAGTAAACGATTTTAGTCTTGACATCGAGGATAAGGAGTTCGTTGTGCTGGTTGGGCCATCTGGCTGCGGAAAATCGACCACCTTAAGAATGGTAGCTGGGCTTGAAGAAATCACAGATGGCGAACTTTACATTGATGGCATCTTCGTCAACGAAACTCAACCCAAGGATAGAGATGTAGCGATGGTTTTTCAGAATTATGCCCTCTATCCCCATATGACCGCTTATGACAACATGTCATTTGCCCTTAAACTCAGGAAAGAAAAAAAAGATGCAATCGATCAGAAAGTCAAGCAGGCAGCAGAGATACTGAATATCACGCGTTTGTTAAATCGCAAACCTAAAGAACTTTCCGGAGGAGAAAAGCAGCGAGTAGCCATCGGTCGTGCAATTGTTCGTGATCCCAAGGTTTTTCTGATGGACGAGCCCCTGTCCAATCTTGATGCCAAGTTGCGCAACCAGATGCGGGCAGAGATTATCAAGCTGCGTCAACGCATTAATACTACTTTTATTTATGTAACCCATGATCAGACCGAAGCCATGACCCTTGGCGACCGTATTGTCATAATGAATGACGGGTATATTCAACAGATCGGTACTTCCGAGGAAGTATTTAATAAACCGGCAAATCAGTTTGTAGCAAGTTTTATCGGTGTGCCGCAGATGAACTTTTTACCGGCAGAACTTAATCTGACCCAGGATAAATATAGGCTAAGTGTATATGATCAGGATATCCTTCTGACTGATCAGGTGCAGCAGCTTTTTCACCAGAAAAAGCTAACTCCCCGCCCGGTGATCCTCGGTATACGTCCCGAGCATATTAATGTAGTGGAAAAAGGTTCACCGGAGAGCTTAGCGGCCAAAGTGGAAGTGTCCGAATTGATGGGAAGCGAAGCTTTTATTCATGCATCAATAGACGGTATAGAAATCGTTATTCGCGTACAAGTTTTTAGCAAAAATTTTCCCGTGTTTGAATCAGGCGGGAAGGATGATGTCAGCTTTGTTATTCCGCCGGAGAATATTCATTTGTTTGATCAGTCAACAGAGGAAAACCTTATGATCTAAATGCCATGCAGGTAACGGGAGCACGCCATACTGGCGGGCTAAAAGCATGCGGGCATATCACAAAGGCGGGCCGGCAGGAAAGGCCGGCCTGGTAATATGGGGACTACGCCGCAGCGCGTCCAGATTCCCCGACCTTGTTTCCGACAGCGGGGACAGATCTTCCAACAGGCAGAAGATTTGTCCCCGCTGATATTCCCACGGTATTGACTCTTTTTTCCCCTCCCCATCAACCATCTTCCATGTTCAATTTTCCATTTCCCATCTCTTGCTGCCCATCTTTCAATTGAAGATTTACTAAAAACCAACCTATTAAAACACTTGACAAAAGGGATTTGCTCTGGTAATTTTATTTCATAAGATAAAATTAATTCTCATTATATGAAACTTTGAGAAGGTAAAACCGTGGAAACGTTAACAAGATTTTTCAAAATAATAGATCTATTAGAAAACAGCAGTGAGTTAAGGCTTAAAGATATATCTGATAAATTAGGTATGGATAAAAGCACCACCCACAGATTTCTCAAAATATTACTGAAGCATGATTACGTTAAAATTAATCCGGATAATAAAAAATACAGCCTTGGGTTAAAATTTTTAAACATCTCCTCAAAAATAATTGATTCCATCGATATTAGAAATATCGCCCACCCCCATCTTTTAGAGCTTGTAAAATACACCAATGAAACAATACATCTGACAACATTTGACGGAAAAAGAGTTGTATATATAGATAAAATCGAAAGCGCAGGGCCGATCAGAATGTATTCAAGAATTGGCAATGTTGCACCTATTCATTGTACCGCAGCCGGCAAAGCAATTCTGGCATTTCAAAAAGGTGCTGTTATAGATGAAATTGTAAAAGACCTGGATATTATATCGTTAACGGAGAATACGATTACCTGTAAAGAAGATTTTCTCAAAGTACTGGAAGAGGTAAGAAATAATGGATTTGCTATTGATAATTCAGAGCACGAGGAAAATATTTGTTGTATCGCCGTACCGATAAGAGATTACAGCAGAAAAGTCGGTTATGCAGTAAGTATATCGGCAATAAAAACAAGAATGGACTTATCAAAATTGATTACATTTAAGGATGTCCTGATTGATAAAGCAAATGCAATTTCAAAGGAGCTGGGTTACATAGATACAGGCTTTACTAATTTTGCGGAAATGAATAAAGAGTTATAAGTGTTGGGTGCGGGCAAAATTATCGAAATAGTATTTTGAATGCTTCGAGATCAGGGCCCAGGCAGTCGACCATAAAATTAGGGAGGGATACATATGAAAATGTTAATCGATAGTCAATGGGTTGAAGCTTCTAATGGTAATTGGTTAGAAATTTCTAATCCATGCACTGGTGAAATTATCGATAAAGTACCGGAGGCAACTCTGGATGATGCAAAAACAACCCTTGAAGCTGCTCAAAGAGGCAAAGAGGAAATGGGGCGCTTACCGGCTCATGAACGTTCAGCAATACTGTTCCGATTAGCAAGGGCCATGGAATCAAGCAAAGAAGAATTAAGTGAATTGCTGGCAAAGGAAAATGGCAAACCAATTCAGCAAACCAGGGAAGAGGTTGCTGCTGCGATACGTATTTACCAGGGATTTGGCGAAGAAGCAAAACGCATTATGGGCCGGGTTATTCCGACCAATGCGGTGCCGGGGCAGGAAAAGAATTTTGCTATGACTATTCGCCAGCCTCTTGGCGTGATAGCGGCAATAGTTCCCTTCAATTATCCGGTAGAGCTTGGTGCGCACAAGGCCGCCGCTGCACTGGCAGCAGGCAATGCAGTGATAGTAAAACCTCCCAGTGATTGTCCGCTGACCATTCTTAAGATCGCTGCTCTGCTGGAAGAAGCGGGATTGCCCAGGGCTGCACACCAGGTCATTACCGGCCCGGGAGAATTGATTGGAGACTTTCTGGCAAAAAGTGAAGGCATTCAGCTGATAACAGTTACCGGCAGCAAAGAGGTCGGTATTAAAATTTCACAGCTGGCCGCTCAAAGTCTTAAAAAAGTTCATTTAGAATTGGGAGGCAATGATCCTACAATTATCTGTGCAGATGCTGACCTGGAGAATGCAGCCGATGCGATTATTCTCGGGCGTCTTGCCAGGGGGAATGGACAGATTTGCTGTGCCGTCAAGCGCATATTTGTGGACACCAAGGTTTATGACAAATTTGCTAAAATACTTGCCGGGAAAGCAAAGGCTTTAAAGGTTGGCGACCAATCGGAAGAGGATACAGATGTCGGTCCGCTTATCAATGAAAGTGCTTCTAAGCAGGTGGAAGGGCTGATTAACGGCGCAGTAGAAGCAGGAGCAAAGATTAGAGCCGGAGGTCACCGTAACGGTTGTTTTATCGAACCCACAGTCTTAACCGATGTTCCTCCCGAAGTTGAGCTGTTCAGAGAAGAAACTTTTGGGCCTGTTGCCCCCCTTGTCGCTTTTAAGGATCTAGATGAAGCGGTTAATATGGCTAATAATAGTTCCTATGGCTTGCAGGCGGCAATATTCACAAATGATATTTCCAGGGCTTTTGATACCGCTTACCGCCTGGAGGCAGGAGGCGTAATTATAAACTGGTCCTCTGCTGTCAGGCTGGAAAATTTGGCTTTTGGAGGCGTTAAATTAAGCGGACACGGAAGGGAAAGTATTCATGACACGCTTGAGGATATGACCGAGCAAAAGAGCATCCTTATATTCGATGCCATTACTAGTTTTGACACCTAAAAAATTATTAATCAAAAAGATAAAGGAGGGGATTGCTGGACAAATATTGTGGTTTGTTTGGTTACAAGGTTTACCCTCTTGTTTACATGCCAAACAAATCTCAAGGAAGATTAACAAAATATGGTAAATAATTATTTATCAAAGAGGAGTGAGAAAAGGTGAAAAATAGGGTTTTAATGTTTATGATGGTTTTGATGATCAGTGCATTACTGATGGGAACCTTTATATTATCCGGCTGTGAAGATCCGGTGGTAGATGAACCGGTAGATGAACCGGTAGATGAACCAGATGTAGATAAACCGTACGAAGGTGAAGAGATTGTTATCGGAGCTTTGGCCAGAACACTTTCCGATGAGCTTATACCTTTCCTGGATGAATTTGAAGAAGAGACAGGAATCAAAGTAACCATTGAACAACATGCATTTGATGCTTTGCGTGATAAAATGATGCTGGAATTTGCGGCAGGGTCCGGCTATTTCGATATCATCTATTTGTCTCCAGGTTATCTAGGGGAGCTGGTGGAAAACGACTATATCATGGATATAAGCGGATATATGGAAACACTTGATTTCCGCGAGGAAGATTTTCTACCTGCAGCAATTGAGATAAGTCGATATGGTGTTGGCGAGGAAATATGGGGATTTCCGTACCTTGCTGATACAACCGTTTTGCTCTACCGTAAAGACTTGTTTGAAGATCCTGATAACCAGGCCGATTTTGAAGATCAATACGGCTACGAACTTCCCATACCTACGATAGAAGACCCACTTACAACCGAGCAGTTTTTAGATCTGGCCGAGTTTTTTACCCGTGACGACATGTATGGCTTTGGTTATCCGCAGACCGGCGTTGCCTACGGCAACCTTTATATTATGCCCTGGATCTGGACCTTTGGTGAAGAGTACTTCGACGAAGATTACCAGGTTACAGTCAACAGCCCCCAGGGCATTGCTGCCATGGAGTATGCGCGTGAATTGCAGGATTATCAGCCTCCCGGGGTATTGGGCTGGGATTACGGCGACCATATGCCCTATTTCTACGAGGGCAACCTGGCCATGACAGCCGGATGGTTCCACTTAGGCGTTGAAGCAAATGATCCCGAAGTCAGTGGTGATTTGGCCGGTAATGTCGGTTATGCTACCGTACCGTGGCACCCCGATAGCGGGCTTGATACAGGTAAAGCAGTACTTGGCGGTGGCTCCCTGGCCATTACCGCAGACTCTGAAAATCCGGAAGCTGCCTTTACTTATCTTAACTGGATGTTTGGAGACGAGGACCGTGCACTGGAATGGTACCTGAACGGTGGAAGCGCTACATTAAAAGCTATTTATGAAGCACCGGAGGTATATGAAGAGTTCCCGTGGGCTGAAGAATTCTTCCCGGTGGCCAACTATTCACTGGAACATATTGCGAAACAAAGACCCACCATTGGTGTTTCCCACAGTCTATTTGAAGTCATGTCGGGGACATGGCACGATGTATCAAGGGACGAGGAGGCACCGGCTGAAGGCCTGGACCGGGCAGCAGAAGAAATGCAGGCTATAATCGATGATTGGGAATAATTGGCGAATTGTTGCCTGTATCTGAAGTTGTTAGTATAATAGTTGGAAGCGGGAAAGATCCTTTTCCCGCTTCTAACATAAAACAGAAGGTGAAACAATAAAAAATGGCAAATAAGAAAAATTTTGAATGGCAAAAAGCACTTATATACATTGTTCCCTCGCTTATCGTTCTTTTTATTATAGCCATTTATCCGACGATACATGCTATCTGGTCCGGTTTCTGGGATTATCACTTACATAGACCGGATGAATGGGTGTTTGTTGGTTTTCAAAACTATCTTAAGTTGTTTTTAGATAGCCGGTTTGTGAGTTCAATAGGAACAACCTTCCTTTTTACCTTTGTCTCAGTAGCCGGCACCATGGTTTTTGGGTTTCTTATGGCCCTCCTATTTCAAAAATCATTCAAAGGCAAAAATACTGCCCTGGCATTGTTAACGATACCCATGGTCATGGCGCCGGTGGTATCTGCGCTTATCTGGAGGGTATTCTTTTTCGAACCGGATGTGGGTATTGTCAACTGGCTGTTAAGTCTGATTGGTATCAGTGGGCCGTACTGGGTTTCTTCTTCTCCCTGGGCTTTAGTTGCAGCGATAACTGTTAATGTCTGGTTTATGACCCCTTTTGTGATGTTGATCATGGAAGCCGCCCTTTCAGGACTGCCTGACGAAACTATAGAGGCGGCGATGATCGATGGAGCCGGCTATTGGAAGCGGGTATGGCACATAATTATTCCACTACTCAAAGGGACGATTATATTTACTCTAATCTTCCGTATTACCATTGATTACAGGATGTTTGATATAGTTTATACCATGACCAGGGGCGGGCCGGCATTTGACACCGAGCTGCTCAGTCTCTGGGTTTACAATGTTGCCTTAAGAACCTTCCAGATGGGTTATGCTAATGCAGGAGCAGTGGTAATGATGATTTTGATCGGAATAACATGCCTGTTGATTGTGTTACCCGTAATAAGGAAAAAAGGAGAATTAACATGAGCAGGCCAGGAAAACTAAACAAAGCAAATATATTTGAAATGCTACGTCTCCTCCTGATTGTCATTGTCGTTTTTGTTGTTCTTTTTCCGGTCATATGGGTCCTTCTTGCTTCATTCAAAAGTCCGGGAGACCTAATGCGGGTTCCACCGGTTATTATTTTCGAGCCTACTTTGATCAATTATGATGTGGTAGCCAGGGAAGGTTTCCTTTTCTACTTTAGAAACAGCGCTATTGTTGCTATTACTTCGGTAGCCCTTTCACTCCTGGTAGGTGTTCCGGCAGCATTTGGATTGTCCCGTTTTTCCATAAAGGGTATAGGGGGAATTATGCTTTATGTACTATCAGTAAGATTTATGCCCTATATTATTTTTGCCCTCCCCCTGTTTTTCTTAATGAGCAGGCTGGGCATCATCGGGACCCATGGCGGCTTAATATTTGTCTATATCATTATCAGCCTGCCTATTGTCATCTGGCTGATGAAATCATTTTTTGACAGCGTTCCCCGTTATATTGATGAAGCAGCGGCCCTTGATGGAGCCTCTCAGTTTAGGGTTTTCTGGCAGATAGTCCTGCCATGTGCCTTGCCCGGGCTGGCGACTGTTACCATCCTATCTCTCATTTTTGCCTGGAACGAATATCTTTTTGCCTTGATCCTTTCCGGAAGAGATGCCCAGACGCTTACCGTGGGGCTTACCCGTTTCCTGGGGGGCATGGAGACGGCAGTTCGATGGGGCATGCTTTCTGCATGGTCAATAGCCGTTATTACTCCCGTTGTATTAATGGCCTTACTGGTAAACAGGCAGCTTCGCCGGGGTTTTACCAGTATAGCTGGAGATTAAATAAGTAAAAACTGAGGAGTATTACAGTGAATAATATTTTAAAAAGGATCGGGAATGCGGGCCTGGTTCCGGTGGTGGTTATAGATGATGCAGAACTGGCTGTGCCGGCGGCAAAAGCGCTGATTGACGGCGGCCTTGAAATTATGGAAATAACTATGCGCACCGACCAGGCTTTAACAGCAATTAAAAAGGTCAAAAAGGTTTATCCCCAGATACTCCTGGGGGCCGGCACAGTCCTTTCAATAGAGAACGCGAGGGAAGCTGTGGATGCCGGCGCAGAATTTATCGTTTCGCCCGGCTTGAATCCGGAGCTGATCGAGTGGTGTGAGGATCAAAAAATAGTTGTAACCCCCGGCGCTGTTACCCCAACTGAAATACAGCAGGCCCTGAAGTTTAACCTAACAGTGCTAAAATTTTTCCCCGGCAATATTTTTGGTGGCATTAAAGGCTGTGAAGCGCTCTATAATCCATACAGGATGGTTAAATTTATACCTACCGGTGGGATAAGTTTAAACAATCTTGAAGATTATGCAAGTAAACCCTATATTCACGCCATAGGGGGAAGCTGGCTGTGCAGTTCTGCAGATATAAATAATAAAGATTTTGATCAGATTACCCGGATCGTCAAGGAATCAATTGACATATTGCTGGGGTTTGAGCTTTCTGATAGGGTAAGCAGCATTGAAGGTGAAAAGGGATCATTGCCTGCAGCAGATATAATTTCAGATACCCTTGGATTTAATTTAAAAAGGGACAATCCAGCTGGTTATGCAGAGACAGCAGGCAATATAGCCATTAAGACAAATAATGTTGACAGGGCGGCATATTATATCGAGAGGAAGGGAAATGAACTTGATTGGCGTATTAAACTGGAGCATAAGCAGGGAAGGATTATGCTATATCTGGAAGGTGATACAGGTGATTTGGCAGTGCACCTTTTCCAGGAATAAGGGAAGGATAAAAAAATGAGCATTAATAAGGTGGTAACATTTGGCGAAGTAATGCTAAGGCTAAAATCACCGGGTGCTGAAAGACTTTTTCAGTCTCCTTTACTGGAAGCTACCTTTGGTGGAGGCGAAGCGAATGTCGCTATTTCCCTGGCAAATTTTGGTTTGAATGTGTCTTTTGCTACGGCATTACCGGAGGATATAATCGGGGATGCCTGTGAACAGGAATTAAGGAAATGGGGTGTCGATACCTCTTTAATAGTGCGCAATGAAGGAAGGATGGGCCTGTATTACCTGGAGAATGGTGCGAATCAACGTTCCTCGCTGGTAGTCTATGATCGGAGTTACTCGGCCATATACATGGCCAAGCCAGGTGATATCGATTGGGATAAAGTTTTTAATAATGCAGAATGGTTTCATATTACCGGCATCACCCCTGCGATTTCCGAAGGGGCAATGGAACTTTCCTTTGAAGCGGTAAAGAAAGCAAGAAAAAAGGAAATGAATATTTCCTGTGACTTTAATTTTAGAAAGAACCTCTGGAAATATGGAAAAGCGGCAACCGAGGTAATGCCTGAACTGGTAAAATACGTTGATTATGGTATTGCGAACGAGGAAGACTGCCAGAAATCGCTTGGTATTGAAGTTGATGTAGAAGTGGAGCAGGGCAGCCTTGACCTGG
>SL_8KL_010_SEDDRAFT_10001164_pt1 | contig 22822 bp, 19 predicted proteins | sample SodLakKL_010_SED_4_FD_11160 | JGI IMG/M metagenome (IMG submission 11160) | reverse complement strand
ATAGAATGTCCATGACGTTTTAATCATGCTCCTGTGTGTCCAGGCTCCAGCCCGGTCATGGACATAGCACTGCGTGACCTTCGGTTCATCTGTTTAAATAATTACGATTTCGCTTGCGCGTTTCACTGGGCACTTCGTGACCTTCGGTTCTATGGTCAGAATGAACTCACATGACAGGATATGATCATGCTTGTGTGAGTCAGCCGGTGGCTGTAATGTTCGATTCATGAAGATAATTTCCATTTCATGCGTAAACGGGGGCAATGGTGCATGTATGTGCCGGATGACTGAAAAGGGGCACTCGCAGACGCATCAATATAGAAATTACCCTGTATAATTCACAGATGGAACGGCTTGATTCACTTCTTGCCGTCAGTTGGACCGGTCAGCGACGAATTATTTTTCTTCTTGAAGTTCACGTAGCGCACGCCGTAGATCCTGATCATCTGTTCGTCACGGAATGCAATCGCTCTTTTGAGCCGCTCATCGTAGTTTTTGCGGAACTGTCTCTTTGTGCGGGCCTTGGGTATGTAAAACGACTTGTTTTTGTGAACGCCTTTTTCCGGGGAGTAGGAGACCTGGAACACGTGTTCCTGATATACTTCGCCGTTGCGGTTCTTGGATTTCACACAATAGCTGATACCGGGATATCCGATATTGCTCTGCTTGCCGAGATGCATGGCGCGATCAGGATTTCGGGCAAACCTTTGCCACTCCAGCAGGTTGCTGTTCCGGAACTCCCTGGCGGAATTCAGGGCCTTGTCTTTCCCGCCATACTTTCCATCGCTGAAAAAGCGGCTTATTTTCTTGCCATCTCTGCGTATGCGAACAAACCATCCGAACGTATTTTTGGACGCCTGATCGATACGGCTGATATTCTTCATGTCGTCGTCTGTCATGGTATGTGCCCTGGGGGAATAGTAGATGTGCAACGGTTAACGCAAGGGGGGAGCTAATATTTTAATTATAAGGGGTTTAGGGTCAAATATCCAAAAGAGATTTACCTGAAAGCATATTTCTTGGAAATCATATTCCCCGGTACGCATGGCCTCTTGATGTGTGCCGTGGACTATTGCAGGGCGAGCTCCTGGCGGGGCTTTTCGGGAAAATCAGATCTTTTCCGGATGGCTTAGTCCGTGTTCTCGCCGGACCCGGCCGGTTCCAGGTAGGCGATTGTGGCACCCCATGTGCCGCTTCCATGTCCAGCCAGGTGATAATTCCTGACCCAGGGCAGGGATTCCAGCCGGGAATGGACGATCCGCCGAAGGGTGCCGGTCCCTTTTCCGTGGATGATACGTACTGTCAGGATACCCTTTTCGCGGCAAGCCCGAAGGTATTCCGGCACGAGGTCGTGCACATCGGACGGCGGAAAGACGTGCAAATCCAATACCCCGTCGATCGGGTATTCCATGGCGCCATCGTCGTTCATCGGGATATCGTCATCCATCGCAGCGATCGTATTAGTGAGGTGGGTTTTCCGGGAAAAGAACTGTTTGTCCGGATGGCCTGGTCCATGTCCTCGTCAGCCATGCGAGTGGGTCGCATTCCGTGCTCCGGGTGTAATGCAGTCAAAATTCAGACATGATCTGGCTTAGCGGTTTTCTGTTAAGGTCCGGCACACGGGTATTGTCGGCCGGATATCCCACTGGCAGGACAACCGTCGGTGATTCGTTGCCGGGACGTTTCAGGATTTCGTTCAGGAACCGCATGGGACTCGGCGTGTGGGGAAGGCACACCAGTCCGGCATAGTGCAGCGCGGTAATCAGCAGGCCGGTGGCAATACCGACCGATTCGTTGACATAGTAGTTTTTCCGCCGGATGTGGTTTTCGATCCGGTACGACTCCTTGAACACCGCAATCAGCACCGGGGCATGCTCCAAAAACGGTTTTTCGAAGTTGGTCTCAAGTTTTTCGATATCCTTTTTCATTTCATCGGAATAGCGCATTTCATAGTTGGTGCGCTCCTCCTTTTCTGCGGCCAGGCGAATCTGCTTTTTTATGTCCGAATCGCGAACCACCACAAAATGCCAGGGCTGCATATGGGCACCCGAGGGAGCGGTCCCGGCCGCTTCGATGCAGTTGCGGATCACTCCCTCCGGGACAGGTTCCTCTGAAAACTCCCGGACCGTGCGCCTTTTTTTTATCAGCTCAAGGAAAGAGCGGGAGCGTTCAAGAAGTTGCTTATCTGAAGGTTTTTCATATTCGAGTGGTGAAAAATTGATTTTGGATGCCATGTTTGAACCAGTGATGTTGCAATTGAGAGTAAGGGGGATCCGCAACGGTGATCATCACGGTCGTTGATAATGTGACCAGAAGTCGCGGGATAACACTGCGATGACAGCCATGATCTCCAGCCGGCCTATCAGCATCAAAAACGATAGCACCCATTTTCCGATGGATGGTATGGCGGCATAATTCTCAGTCGGACCAAATTCTCCGAATGCCGGACCAATGTTTCCGATGCAGGCAATACTGGCACTGAGTGCGGACAGCAGGTCGAATCCCAGCAGGATCATTACAAATGAGCCTGATACGAAAAGTAACAGATATATGGCAAAAAAGCTCATGACCGTACGGATGGCTTGGTCCGTCAGTACGTGAGCACCGATCCGCACGGGAACAACGGCGCGAGGATGAACGGCTCGTCGCATTTCTGATCCAATCACGCGCAGGACAATCATCCAGCGGGTCATTTTAATCCCGCTACTGGTGGATCCGGTTGAGCCCCCTGCGAAAAAAAGACAGAATAGCAGGAACAGCGGCAGAACAGGCCACACCGAGTAGTCTTCGGTGCCATAGCCTGTGGTCGTGAGTATGGACAGTGCCTGGAACGACCCGTAGCGGAAGGCTTCCCCGACAGTGTGATATTGTGTAGCCCAGAGTGTCAATGAAATACCCAATATCATCAGGACGGATATGAATATATAAAAACGCAGTTCCCGGTTTTGAGTCACGATGGTGAACCGGCCCGTCAGCAATCGGTAGTGGAGGACGAAGTTCATGCCGGCCAAAAACATGAAAATGGATATGACTACATCGATATAGAGGGAATCGAATCCCCCTACACTTGAATCAAGTGTGGAAAAACCTCCGGTTGCAAGAGTGGAGAAAGCATGATTAAGGGCATGGAACCAGTCCATTGAGGGGTGTACCCAAAGTGACAGAAAATGCACCAGGGTAATGCCAACATAGACCAGCCAGAGCAGTTTTGCTGTTTGATGGAAGCGTGGTACCATCTTATCGGTCCCCAACAGGGAAGATTCGGCCTGGAAGAGATGCATTCCACCGGAGCCCAGCATCGGCAGGATGGCAATAGAGAGCACGATGAACCCCATCCCTCCGAACCAGTGAAGCGTGGAGCGCCATAGCAGCAACGTTCCGGGCAGACTTTCGATATCCGGATTTTGAAAGCCCGTGCTGGTAACGCCACCGAAGATGGTTGCCCCGGTCGTAGTCAATCCGCTCATGGTTTCAAAAAAAGCATCGGTATAGGTTGATACCGCGCCTGAAGAATAAAAGGGTACGGCGCCGAGAAAACAGAGGCATAACCAGGTCAGCGTCACAATGAGGAATACCTCCCGGTGCAGCAGCTCCCGCTGGCTATCGAATCGACGAAAGAGCAGCCACCCGATGATCAGTGTGGTGAGTGACAGTACCAGATAGTGAAAACGTAATTCCTCCATCCATGCAAAAGAAATCAGGCCCAAGATCAGGAATATCCCGGCCAGAAAAATCAGGAAGAAGCCGATGATTCCGAAAACCTGATCAAAACGGATCAGTGAAGATGATTTATTCGCATTGAACATGGGCAGGACTTTAGCGGAAAGTCATTTGCAGAAGTAACTTGAAATCTGATTGAGATCACTTGGAAAGCAGAACAGAACGATGTGGTCACCTGCCTTGATACGGGTTTGTCCGGTAGCAATTTCGGCATGCCCGTTGTGTAATATGCCACCGATGATGCACTTTTTCGGGATTTTGAGCTCCTTGATAGATTTGTTTGCAGCCCGGCTTTTTTCCGATACCAGTAATTCCACGATTTCGCCGTCCGACCCGTATGGGGCGTAGTTGGATAAAACCTGTCCTTTGCGTATCTGGCGATGAATTTCGTTGGTAACGGAGAGTTTCTTATTCACCGCGGCATCCAGCCCGATGGTCTGGCTCAATGGAATGTATTCCGCTTTAGACACCATCGCCACGGTCTTTTTTACACCGAGGTGTTTTGCCATGAGGCAGCTTATAATATTGGACTCTTCATCCTGTGTAACGGCAATGAAGGCATCGGTATTCATGATGCCTTCCGAGACCAGCAGATCTGTATCGGAAGGATTACCGTTCAGCACCAATACATTCCGGAAGCGGTTTGCAAGCTGTTGTGATTTTTCAGGGTCGGGTTCAATAAGCTTGATGCGCCAGTCCGCGTTTTCTGTAGAGAGCAGTTCCGTGACGCGCATGCCGGTAGAAGAGCCCCCTGCGATCATTATCCTCTTGATCCGGGTCTCCTTTCTGCCTGTGGAAGCAATCACTGCCGGCACATCCTCTTTCAAGGCAACGATAAAAATCTGGTCGTTTTTTTTCAAGGAGACCGATCCGTCCGGTATGATAGTTCGTCCCCCCCGCAGGACGGCAACAACCCGGAAAGCAACATCTGTGATATGCTTGTCATAATACTCCAGTGTGGTATCCAGCAGCGGTGAAGTGTCATCCAGCCGAATGCCGATCAGTTGCAGCCGGTCATCTGCGATGCTGACGAGGTCTGAAGCCGCCGCTCGTTTGATAAGCTGGACAATCTCGGTGGCTACATGCTGTTCCGGATGGATGAGGACATCGATGCCCATGTCAGAAGGTTTTAGTGGCGTCTCCGGATCAGAAAGCTCATCGTTGCGGATCCGGGCGATTACCCTTTTGGCGCCAAGCCGTTTGGCAATCATGGATACAACCATGTTCACTTCATCAACTTCCGTAGCTGCCACGATCAAATCAGCCTGGTCGGCACCTGCTTCGAGCAAGGCATGCACGGAGGTCGCCTCACCCTCTACGGTCAATACATCACAGGTTTCATTGAGCTTCTCTAACGTACGAACATCATGATCAAGGACGGTTACGTCGTGTTCTTCTTCCGAAAGCGTTTTGCTCAGGTGAAATCCGATTTCTCCGGATCCGATTATTACGATTTTCAATTCAGAAGTCTTAAATTTGAAACAATTTACTAAAAAGATGACTTCATGGCAGATGTATCCTTATGAAAACCCGACCAGCATGGCAAACCCCTACTGTATATACCTCTGACTGTATCGGAAACGACCAAAATGCATGACCACTGAAATCAACATTTGAAAATGTACGTATTACATCAGTTATTCTCTACGTTTGCATATTCTTATTTCTCATCCATCCGTTGTTGTGGAATGCATTTTGAGCCACACAGATAAAGCGTTTCCGCACCCACATTATGAAAACCATTGTATCGGAACTGAACTTTTTTTTCCAGAAAAAATCCACCAGGATCAATTTGAAGCGTCTGATTCTGTTTGTCCTGCTGCTCATCGGAGTGATGATGCTATTCACCTTCCTGTTCCAGGTGATCAGCAGTTATGAGGGGCAGGAGCACAGCTGGATTGCCGGGTTTTACTGGACGATGGTGACCATGTCCACACTCGGGTTTGGTGATATCGTGTTTCACACCGATCTCGGCCGGGTTTTCTCTGCCGTTGTCCTGCTTACCGGGGTCGTTTTCCTGCTGGTCATGCTCCCGTTCACCTTCATTCAGTTCTTCTATGCCCCCTGGCTGGAGGCGCAGGCCCAGGCACGCGCACCGCGCAAGCTGCCTGCAGAGACCAAAAATCATATCCTGATCACGAAATTCAACAGTGTGGCCATAGCGCTGATTGAGAAGCTGAAGGTATTTCATTACAGGTACTGGATTGTTGTTCCGGATCTTTCAGAGGCACTGGAAATCAGTGACATGGGTTACGAGGTGGTTCATGGCAACGTGGATGATCCGGAAACGTGGAAAAAGCTCAGTGTGGAACAGGCCGCCTTGGTAGTTGCCAATGACAACGAGCGGGTAAATACCAACGTGACATTTACTATCCGTGAACTCACTGAGTCGGTTCCTGTCATATCTTTTACCAACAGTGATGATGCGGTCGACATCTTGAAGCTTGCAGGCAGCAACCTGGTCCTGAATCTGTCTGAAATGATGGGACAGGCGCTTGTACGGCGGGTAGTGAGCGGCAGTGCACGGGTTCACGTGATAGGCCGTTTCCAGGAGTTGGTTATTGCAGAGGCGCCAACCATGGAGACGCCTCTTGTTGGAAAAACACTCGCCGAAACCCGCATGAGGGAACTGACAGGGGTCAATATTGTCGGCATATGGGAGCGGGGAAAGTACCAAATTGCCTCATCGGATACCCTGATCAAAGAGCAAAGCATACTGGTTCTTGTGGGAACGGTTGCCAATTTGCGCCGCTACGATGAACTTATGGGAATTTATCACGCCACCGACGCTCCGGTCATCGTTCTCGGCGGTGGGAAAGTGGGAAATGTAGTTGCCCGGGCCCTGAAGGAACGCCAGATTCCTTTCAAAATCATAGAACGGCGTGAAGAACTGGATACTTTTTCAGATCACTACATAGTGGGTGATGCAGCTGATTTCTCGATCCTTAAAGAAGCGGGTATCGATGATGCGCACACTGTGATCATCACACCGAACGAAGACGACACCAACATCTATCTGACCCTGTACTGCCGCCGGCTTCGTCCCGAAATCCAGATCATCTCCCGGGCAACGCTGGACCGGAACCTGCAGACGCTGCGCCGCGCCGGTGCCGATTTCAGCCTCTCCTATTCCACCATGGGAGCCAATGCCATCTTTAATTACCTGCAAAGCGGGGAGATGGTCATGCTTGCCGAAGGGCTTAACATATTCAAAGTGGATATGCCTGAAAAACTGTACGGCAAGAAGATTAACGATCTTGAACTTCGCGACCGCACGGGATGCACCATTGTTGGAGTGGAAAAAGACGGAGAGATCACCCTGCAGCCGGAACCCGATTTTGTACTCAAAAAGGTGCAGAAAATAATACTTATCGGCACCCTGGAGTCCGAGAAGAGGTTCTGGAAGTATTATAGCAACGGCAAACCCTCGGAGGGACGAAGAAAGTTTTTCAGTAAACGCATGCAGAAATCCATGAAACGTTCCCGTTTCCTTTCCAGTCGCTAGCTGCCATCGTCAGCCGCTGGCTTGCCGATCAAAATAAAAGCCTGTTGGAACATATTCACACTGTCGCAACAGGCTTTTACAGATTATTTAGAGCAGAAACCCCGGTCTCAGGATTTCAAGGATTCAGATACTGCGGGAAAATGCGTACCAAATCAGGACTGCGGGACCCATGAGACACACCATCCTGCAGGATGGACCGGACCGGCAAACAGGGTGCAGCCACCGCATTGCGGACCGTGCTGGTCATCAATCCAGTACTCGCAATTGTCGCAGCGCTCTTCGGGGTTTGGCGTTTCAGCAACGTATTGCAATGTTTCGCGAAGCTGGATGTCGCTTTCGCTCAGACCGGAAAGATCGGCACAGGGGTCGGCAGCTTCCGTGGCTTCCTCACCATTGCCGCATCCTTTCAGGAATACACCGGCGCCGGCACCGGCAAGACCAAGCATGGAAAGTTTTCCTAAAAATGCTTTTCTACTGATTGAATTATCTTTACTCATGGCTGAATTGTTTTGGTTTGGGTACATGTAAAATGGAATGAATCACACGATAACACCTGTGATCAATATCACTAAGCTAATAATTAAAAGAATTAAACGGAAACGGGTCGAGAAATAGAACGGGCGGATCCAGAATCCGAAGCCCCAACGCCGCCGGACCAGCCATTCGTAATATTGCGACCGTTGCAGTGCCCCGAGGGCGATGGTGACGTGCCCGTGCAATATCGTGAGTGTTAGCGGGAAGGCGAACAGAAAAGTTCCCACATACAGCCAGAATTCGGGGAAATCAAACCACANTCCGATGATCGCATAGGGCCAGGCGAACAGTATGAAGAGCGGAGGTGTCAGCAGGATATTGATCCAGCTGATCCTCCGGAAATTCTGCTCGCTTAACTCTTTCCTGCTTGCCATGGTTGTCTTTTCAAGCGATGCTGCCGATTGCGTTGCTAACGCTTGCGTTGGCGTCGATTGCGTTGCTATCGCATACGTTGCTCAAAGCTGTGATGCATCTTCCAGCGCCCGTCTCCGCGCTTCCTCAAACTCGTCACCGGGTGTCCACTGCCGCATTTCATCAGCATTTGCTATGCGCAGGGCGACATGGTAGATCAGTTTCAGGTCTTCCACCGCACCGGACAGGTCCCACCAGTCGTGGATACGGTCATGAACGGTATGGTATATCTTGTTGCGGTATTCGGCCACCTGCTCGTTGTAGTTGTCCGGCTTGTCTACGAACTGGGTGCCGGGGTTGGGGTACAGTGCAGGTACGCCGACCCGGGCGAAAGAAAAGTGGTCAGAGCGGTAATAGATACCCTGCTCCGGACGCGGATCCGGTTTGACGATCCGGCCGAGCCGTTCGGCTTCTTCGGCAAGGATCTCGTCGATGTCCGACCTGCCGTAACCGACTGCCACAAAATCTTTTGTTTCACCGAAGATGTTGGTGGCATCGAGGTTGATGTTGGCGGAGATCCTGCCGGCGTGCACCGGCGGATTTTCGGCAAAGTAGCGGGAGCCAAGCAGTCCGGATTCCTCGGCAGTCACGGAAACAAAATAGAGCGTGCGGCGGATCTCTTCCGGCTCCATCTGATAGAGCCGCGCCAGGTTGAGCATCAGGCTCACACCGCTGGCATTGTCCCATGCGCCGTTGAAGATGGAATCACCATCCACCGGATCGCCAATGCCGAGATGGTCATGGTGTGCGGAGAATACCACGGCTTCATCGGCCAGTTCCGGATCTGACCCGGTGATTTTGCCAACCACGTTCTGTCCGGCGATATCGCGGTATACGGCATCCATGGACGCATCGATTCGCACACCGGTCAGGGGAATCGGCTCAAAATACGGGCTTTCGGCGGCATCCAGCATATCCTGCAGGTTGAGTCCGGCCATTTCAAACAGCTCGCGGCTGCGTTCGTGGGTCAGCCATCCGTTGAATTGTGTGGCAGGCTCCTCTTCCTCGAACACGAAGAGCCGTTCCCGGCTCCAGCTGTTGCGGACGACGTCCCATCCGTAGCCGGCCGTCTCGTCGGTGTGGATGATCAGCGCGCCAAGGGCGCCTTTTTCGGCGGCCTGTTCAAATTTGTAGGTCCAGCGTCCGTAGTAGAGACGGTTGCCGCCATCAAACCGGTCCTCATGGGTCACCGGGTTGAAATTTTTGAAAACAAGCACCTTTCCGGATACGTCCGCTCCCTTGAAGTCATCCCAGTCCTCTTCCGGTGCCTCGATGCCGTATCCGACATAGATCATTTCGGCATCACGCACGTCGACCGACTGCTGCGTATGCGCCGGCCAGGCCATGGCATCGTCCAGGTAGGCCAGCGGGACCTGCTGGTTGTCCGATTGAAGCGACACGTTTACATTATGCGCAACTTGTCCCATCAGGGGCACATCCTGCGTGAAGGAGCCGTCCGTCATGCCGGGTTCAATGCCAAGATCTTCAAACTGGCTGATGACATAGGCCACCGTCATTTCTTCATACACGGTGCCGGGCGTGCGGCCGCCGAACTCATCGGATGCCAGGACTTCGACATGTTCCAGAATGTGCTGCTCGCTTATTGGCCCGGGCAGCACGTCGCTGTTGTTGGTCGGACTGCAGGCGAGAGCACCTGACAGGATGGTGACGGTCAGGAGAGGGAAATGGATTTGTTTCATTATTTTGGATTCTGTTTTTATTTCAGTTTTAAGATTGGAAAGATCTGCGGCTCATATCCGGCTGGCAATCAGCATTTCGATATCGCGGTAGGGCATGTCGAAGAGCTGAGCGAGCGATTTTTTGGTCAGCTGGTTTTTGTAGACATAGGTGCCGTTGCGCAGACTGACATTGGTCCAGAGCGCCTCGCGCAGACCGCCTGCGTCACCGATATCCAGAAGGAAAGGTACCAGCAGGTTGTTCAGCGCTATGGTGGCCGTGCGGGCGACATTGGAGGGGATGTTCGGGACACAGTAATGCACCACCCCGCTCTCCATGTATACCGGATCGGAATGGGATGTGGTGCGGCTGGTCTCGATGCAGCCGCCCTGGTCGATGACCGCATCCACAATGACACTGCCGTCTTTCATGGTCTGGACCATGGAGCGGGTGACCCAGCAGGGGGACCGGTGGCCTTCCACCATCGCCGCCCCGATCACCACATCGGCCACCTTGAGCGCCGAGGAGATGAACTGGTGCGTCGCCATGGCGGTGATGATACGGCGGTCGAGCGAATTCTCGAGGTGACGCAGCTGTGCCAGGTCGGTGTCCATCACAAACACCTGCGCTCCGTATCCGAGGGCGGTGCGCGCGGCATACTCGGCAATGATGCCGGCCCCCAGGATCACCACAGTGGCCGGCGGTACGCCCGAAATGCCGCCGAGCAGGATTCCGTGACCCTGCTGGTTGTTTTCAAGGTAGTGTGCCGCAATCTGGACCGACATGGATCCGGTTATCTCGTGCATCATGCGCACGATCGGAAAGCTGTTGTCGGGTGATTTGATGAATTCAAAACCGATGCCGGTGATATTCTTGCGGATGAGCTCCTTCAGGTAACCCTCTGTGGTGTTGCCCAGATGCAACGCGGAGATGATGGTCTGGTCCGGCTGAAGCAGTTCGTGCTCGCTTTCATCCGGCGGCGCCACTTTCAGGATGATTTCGGACTTCTTGTAAAGCTCTTCGGTGGACCAGACGATGGTGGCCCCGGCATCCGAGTACTCCTGATCGGTGAAACGCGCGTCTTCGCCGGCCCCGGCCTCGATATGGACTTCATGGCCATTGGCCTTCAGGTCTGCAACACCTCCCGGTGTGACCGCAAGCCGCCGCTCATCCTTGGAACGTTCCTTCGGTAATCCTATCTTCATGCTGACGCGCGAGCCGGTGTATTCTTCGGTCTTTTCCAGTGTCTTCAATCCGAACTGGTGCGCCACCTGATAGGGGTTCATTATTTCCATGTAGGTACCGGAGTATTCGTGGAAGGATCAAAACGACAAATTATAAAAAAAAATGATGAATTGGATGCCTTTTGATATCCGCGGTATCCTGTACCTTTGCGCCATTGCAGACCGGCAAGATGATACGGATATTACGGCAAGCAGGTCCCGGCAAGCAAGCAGGCCCCGGCAAGCAAGCAGGCCCCGGCAAGAAAGCAGGCCCCGGTAATAAGACAGGCACTGGCAATACGGCCGGGGAACACATCCACACCTATGAACATCAGACCCAAGAAATCACTCGGACAGCATTTTCTGAAGGATGGCAACGTCGTCCGGCGGATCGTGGCGCATATGCAGGCGGCCAGGGAGGACCGGGTCGTGGAAATCGGCCCCGGAACCGGCGCCCTGACCGTGCCGCTGTCAGAGCGGTATCCGGATCTGCATGTTTTCGAGGTGGACGAGCGGGCGATTGAGGTGATAGCGCGACTGTGTCCCGGCGTCACCATCCACCCGGTCAGTTTTCTGGATGCGGACCTTGCCGAACTTGGTAGCGAAGCCGGGGGTAAGCTGTATGTGATCGGCAATCTGCCCTACTTCCTGACCAGCCCCATCCTGTTTCGCATTCTGGACCAGGGCCAGCTTTTTTCACAGGCCGTGCTCATGATCCAGAAAGAGGTGGCGGAACGGCTGGTGGCACGTCCCCGTACAAAGGAATACGGAATTCTCAGCGTGCAGGCACAGGTTCTGGGCAGGGTGGAACTGCTGTTCCCGGTATCCCGGCTTGTCTTTCATCCACCGCCCAAGGTGGAGAGTGCGGTGATTTCGTACCGTCCGGGCAATGAGATGTTTCCGGGCTCGGCGGCTGATCTTCCGGTTCCACTGGACCGGTTCAAGCTGGTAGTGCGCACGGCTTTCCAACAGCGCCGCAAACGCCTATCCAATGCACTCAAAGGACTGTTTCAGGGCTCCTTTCCGGACGGATTCGATGCCGGCCGAAGGGCGGAAGAGCTCGAGCCGGTGGAGTTTGTCCGGCTGGCGGAATGGCTTGAAAACAACAGATAAGCGAAAGGCGGGAAAGGCAGGAAAGGCGGGAAAGGCGGGCACATCCACAAGAGTAGCGAAAAAAAAGATACGCTGAACGCCAGGCGGAAAACGGTTGTTTTTGGCACTGTTAGCATTCTATTAGGACAGAGTGCTAAAATGTAAAAAAATACCTCTTGCGCAGTTGGAAGGCATTTCTTATTATTGGCACGAATCTGAAACTGGCACTCATTAAGCAAGAGTGCTAAACATAATCACCACCAAACTAAAAAGAGCAACATTATGGCAAGTATCAAACCTCTTAGTGACAGAGTACTGGTTCGCCCGGATACCGCTGAGGAGAAAACCAGCTCCGGGATCATCATTCCTGACTCCGCGAAAGAGAAGCCGCAGCGCGGCACCGTGGTCGCGGTAGGAGAAGGCAGGGTCGAAGATGGAAAGAAATTCGACATGTCGGTAAAAGAAGGCGACAAGGTGCTGTACGGCAAGTACGCCGGAACGGAGATCGAGATCGACGGCGAAGAGCTTATGATCATGCGCGAAAACGACATCCTCGGTATTCTATCCTGACGAATTAATCAAACGAACCTGTTAATCATTTAAAACGAATTCTGACCTATGTCAAAGTTAATCCATTATAATATCGAAGCTCGTGACGGCCTCAAAAAAGGGGTCGATAAACTGGCCAATGCGGTAAAAGTGACCCTCGGTCCCCGCGGACGCAATGTGGTCCTCGAAAAATCGTTTGGCGCCCCCACGGTAACCAAGGACGGTGTGACGGTAGCCAAGGAGATCGAACTTGAGGACAAAGTGGAGAACCTGGGTGCGCAGATGGTGCGCGAGGTTGCTTCCAGAACCAGCGACAATGCCGGTGACGGTACCACTACTGCCACGGTGCTGGCCCAGTCCATCATCCAATCCGGGCTCAAGAACGTAACCGCCGGTGCCAACCCGATGGATCTGAAGCGGGGCATTGACAAGGCCGTGGAAGCTGTCGTGGCCGAACTCAAGAACCTCAGCCGTGACATCAGCGACCGCAACGAGATTGCACAGATTGGAACCATCTCGGCCAACAATGACGAGTTCATTGGCAACCTGATTGCCGACGCCATGGAGAAAGTGGGCAAGGACGGTGTGATCACCGTTGAGGAAGCCAAGGGAACCGATACCCATCTGGATACGGTGGAAGGCATGCAGTTCGACCGCGGATATCAGTCGCCTTACTTCGTGACAAATTCCGAAAAAATGACCACCGAACTGGAGGACCCCTTCATCCTGATCTACGACAAGAAGATCTCCAATATGAAGGATCTGCTCCCCATCCTTGAGAAGGTGATTCAGACCGGCAAGCCGCTTCTGATCATTTCCGAGGACGTGGAAGGCGAAGCCCTGGCAACGCTTGTGGTCAACAAGTTGCGCGGCACCCTGAAGATTGCGGCTGTCAAAGCACCCGGCTTCGGCGACCGTCGCAAGGCCATGCTTGAGGATATAGCGATCCTCACCGGTGGAACCGTCATCTCCGAAGAGCGCGGCTACAAGCTGGAAAATGCCACGCTTGACTTCCTGGGACAGAGCGCCCGCATTTCCATCGACAAGGACAACACCACCATCGTCGACGGGAAAGGCAAGGAAGACGACATCAAGGCCCGCATCAACCAGATCAAGGCCCAGATTGAGGATACCACGTCCGACTACGACCGCGAGAAGCTCCAGGAGCGCCTGGCCAAACTGAGCGGCGGCGTTGCCGTTCTGTACATCGGTGCTGCTTCCGAAGTTGAGATGAAAGAGAAGAAAGCCCGTGTGGAAGATGCCCTGCATGCTACCCGGGCCGCTGTTGAGGAAGGTATCGTGGCCGGTGGCGGTGTTGCGCTGCTGCGCTGTGCTCATGCACTTGATAACCTGAAAGGTGAAAATCCGGATCAGGCAGTCGGTTTTGATATTGTCCGTCGTGCGCTGGAAGAACCGCTCCGCATCATTGCCGGCAACGCCGGTGTTGAAGGTTCCATCGTAGTCCAGAAGGTCAAGGAAGGCAAGGACGCGTTCGGATACAACGCACGCACCGAGGTGTACGAAGACCTGACCAAGGCCGGTGTCATCGATCCGACCAAAGTGACCCGCACCGCGCTTGAAAATGCGGCTTCGGTTGCCGGACTGATGCTCACCACCGAAGCGGTTGTTTTCGAAAAGCCTTCGAAAAACGATGACAAAGGCGCTGGTGCTCCCGATATGGGTGGCATGGGCGGCATGGGCGGAGGCATGGGCTTCTAAGTCCCGCCGCAAGCCCGTCTTTCATCATCGTCTAAAAGCCGATATGAGAAACCCGGTATCCCGAACTGTTCGGGGTATCGGGTTTTTTTGTTAGTCTCCCAGTTTTTTCTCAATTTCCTCGTCCAGAAGCGCCGGATTCTCTGTCATCTCGTCCTTCGGCTCGGAGACCAGGAACCAGGCTGCTGCCGAAAATGCTACGGTAACCGCGCAGATCACCAGCAAGATGGTTTTGTTGTCCACGGCCTGGACGATATCGCCAACGGCGAAACTGGAAACCAGTTGCGGGAGCACCACCGACAGGTTGAACAGCCCCATATAAAGCCCCATCTGGTTCTGTGCGATTTTCTGGGACATGATGGCAAACGGGAGGCTGATGATCGACGCCCAGCCGATGCCTGCCACCATCATCAGGATGTAGAGCGACCATGGTGTGTCGCCGAAAAATATAATGAGCGTGTACCCAATGGCCATGATGACCAGGGCGGTGGCGTGGACGCGCACACGGCCATACCTGTTGGCAAGCGGGCCGAGCGCCAGCACCGGGATGATCGCGGCAACCAGATTCAGTGAAAAGAAACTCCAGTTCACCACGCTGCCCACACCCACGGCGGTAAGTTCGGGCATCCGGTAGGACACAAAGGCAAAAAAGTAGATGAACATGCTCTGTACACCAATCCAGGAGAAGGAGTGCGCCGCCAGCACTTTCTGGAAACCGATTTTGCCGGCTTCTTCTCTGGATTTGCCTTCTTCCGACTTGAACAGGGTTTCGCCGATCAGGTAAATGGTGACAATGAGGGCGAAAATCTCGAAATAATACCCGGGGAATTCAAATCCGCTCAGCCGCTTGACGATGGCGTAGATGCCGTACATCAGGAATCCCCAAAGTGGACGGATGCTGATCATGATGCGGGAAAGTGAAGCATCGCTGATACTTTGAGGTATGTCGTCACTGTCGGACAGTTCTTTCGCGATGGCGTCTTCATCCTCACCGTAGCGTCCCAGATACTTGGGTTCCTTGATGAAAAACGGCGGTATCACCGAGAAGGCAAAAACCAGGAATACACCGAAATAGAGCAGGGTGATGTTTCCGAAAATGGCGCCGATCGCATAGGAAAGAACACCGAAAGTTCCAGAGACCGTCTGCATCCACGTGTATCCCTTGGTGCGTTCACGTCCCTCCGGAGTCACATCCGCAATAATGGACCTGGTAGGGTTGAACGAGACGTTGATGGACAGATCCAGGACCATCGAAATCAGTATCGCTATGCCGAGGACCCCTTCCAGCCCCAGTCCCGCCTGAATCACGCCGATGTTCGGGAGCGCCAGGATCATCAGGGAAGCCAGCACCCCGCCGATGACGATGAAGACGCGCCGCCGCCCGTTCCATATCCAGACCTTATCGCTGATGATGCCGATGATCACTTGTCCCAGGATGCCGGCGATCGGTCCGGTGGCCCAGACCAGTCCAATATCCGATATTTCGAGTCCATACTGGTAGGTGAGCAGCCAGCTGAGCGCCGCGATTTGAATCGAAAGGCCAAAGCCCATGGCCGTTGCAGGCAGGGCAAGCAGCGCATAGAAGCGGTTGTTAAGTCGTTTTTGGATTTCCAGCATAACGGAGGGTTAAGTGTGTTTTCACCGGATGAACGGCACCGAAGATCAGGTTTTCGCTAAAAATACGACCTGAAACGGAATGCGCAAAGCGCGAATACGAGCCGCAGCGCCCCATCTGGTTAGGCATACAAACATTTTTTTGTATCTTGCCATGATACCATTTATTGACCGGTAACCGGACCTGAATATTTCTGACATGAACCGAACATGACAGCCCCGGCTGATACACATGGGCATGATCATAACCTGTCATGTGAGATCATTCTGACCTCATGAATCTAAATTGAATTATACAGATGAATGCACTGATCGCTTTTTTACTGGTGATACATATCCCCGCCGGACTGGAAGCAACGGGATCTCAAAACGATACCATGACGCAGCCCGAAAGGGAGGCTGTCAGCGCCACACAGACCTGGGAGGTTGAGGGACAGCAATGGGATGAGTGGCCCACGCGTGATATCCGCTTTGAAACCGACGAAGGCACCTGGATGAACCTGGACGTGAGTCCTGATGGAAATTATGTCGTTTTCGAAATCCTNGGGGATATCTATCGCGTTTCCATCAACGGCGGAGAGGCAGAACTGCTTTCGGGCGGACCCGCCTTCGACATGCAGCCGCGTTTCAGTCCGGATGGAAACACAATTGCCTTCACCAGTGACCGCGGCGGCGGTGACAATATCTGGCTGATGGATGCGGATGGCTCCAATCGTCGAGCCGTCACAAACGAATCGTTCCGGCTGCTCAGCTCGCCGTACTGGACGCCCGACGGGGAGTACCTGGTCGCTCGCAAGCACTTCACGGGAACCCGCTCGCTGGGCGCCGGTGAGATCTGGATGTACCATGTGAAGGGTGGAAGCGGCCTCCGGCTCACCGAAAAACAGACCTGGACTTCCGATCAGAACGAACCGTCGGTCTCGCCGGACGGACGCTGGGTCTACTACAGCTTTTCAGGACCGTTTGATTACAACAAAAACGTCCACCAGGGCATTTTTCAGATCAACCGCTTCGATCGCCAGACCGGGCGCATTGAACCGGTGACCCGGGCGGCCGGCGGCGGGGTGCGTCCGACCCCATCCCACGACGGACGTAAACTCGCTTTTGTGCGCCGGATCGGCACCCGCACCGCACTGATGATCCGTGACCTGGAGAGCGGCAGCGAACGCGTGCTGTTTGACGGGCTGGATCAGGACCAGCAGGAGACATGGGCCATCCATGGGGTGTATCCCGCTTTCGCGTGGACCCCGGACAACCTGCAAATTGTAATCAGCTTTGACGGAAAACTGCACCGCATCTCTCTTGAGAATGGAAGTGTCACTAACATCCCGTTCAATGCCACGATCAACAAGAAGATCGCCGATGCGGTCAATTTTGATTTCCCGGTACCGGATGAGCGTTTTGATGCGCGGGTGATCCGCTGGCCGGTGCTCACTCCTGACAAGGAACATCTTGTATTCCAGGCAGCCGGATATCTGTACCGTATGTCGTTGCCGGAGGGCACGCCGGAGCGCCTGACCGAAACCAGGGAACACCTCGAATATGCTCCTTCGGTATCGCGCGACGGCAGGTTTGTGGTTTATGCCACATGGGATGATGAAAAAGGCGGACACATCAAAAAGGTGCGTATCGGACGCAGGGGGGATGTCCGGCAGATCACAACCCGGCCCGACCAGTACGCCAGTCCCGTGATCTCCCCGGATGGCAGCCGGGTCGCCTTCCTGCAGGGCAGCGGTATCGTCAACCGTGGCAAGAACATGGGCTCGGAATTTTTCCTTAATATCATGATCGCTGACCTGGGAAACGGGGAGATAACCCACGTGACCGAAACGGCAAATCGCGGTTCCAACCGGCGCATGCCGCGGATCCAGTGGAGTTTCGACGGATCGCGTCTGTTCTATTTCGAGACAGACAGCGGCCAAACCAAACTTTCCAGCATCAAGCCGGACGGAACCGATCATATGCACCACGTGGTCAGCGAAACGGCCGAGGAACTTGTACTTTCGCCTGATTTCCGGTTCCTCGCATTCAAGGACCGGCACAACATCTATGTGACACCCATGCCGAGAGCCGGCGGGGATCCGCTCGAAATCTCCGCGTCCAGCACGTCGCTGCCTGTCCGTAAACTCACCCGCTACGGCGGCGACTGGATCAGCTGGTCGGCCGATGCGCGGCATCTGGTATTTGCACTCGGCAATGCTGTTTACAAGCAAGAGGTGCGCCCGCTTTTCCGGATGGATCAAACTGTTGAAGAGCAGCCGGAAGACAGAAGCGACTGGAAAGTTGGAAATGCAAGATACAATCCACAAGTTATACCGGTGCGTTTGGAGCTCAGAGCCGACCGGCCTGAGGCCGTGACGGTTTACAGCAATGCGCGTATCGTCACCATGAACAACGACGAGATCATCGAGAACGGCTCCATTGTAGTGCGTGACAACCGCATCGTGGAAGTGGGCCCGGTGGAGGATGTGCGCATCCCCGACGGAGCCCGCGTATTTGACGTCTATGGCAAGACGATCATCCCCGGGCTGGTGGACGTGCACGCGCATATGGGATACTCGGTGCTGGACATCACCCCGAACCGGCTCTGGGAGTACGAAGCCAATCTGGCCTACGGGATCACCACAACGCATGATCCTTCAGCCAGCACACAGTCTGTGTTTGCCCTGGCCGAGCAGGTCCGGGCCGGACGCATGATCGGTCCGCGCATCTATTCCACCGGTTTTGTGCTCTATGGTGCGGAAAACCCGAACAAGGCGGAGATCGAGAGTCTGGACGATGCGCGTTACCACCTGCTGCGGCACAAGGCTGTGGGAGCGACCTCGGTCAAGAGCTACAACCAGCCGCGTCGCGACCAGCGGCAGTGGGTGCTTGAGGCGGCCCGTGAGGTCGGCCTGAATGTCTATCCCGAAGGCGGATCCATGCTGCAGCACAACATCACCATGATTATTGACGGACACACCGGCATCGAACACGCCATTCCCGTGGCGCCGCTGCGCAATGACATGCTGGCTTTGATGGCAGTATCCAACGTGGGCTACACACCAACGCTGGTCGTCGGTTACGGAGGCGTGTGGGGCGAAAACTACTGGTACCAGAAATACAATGTGTATGAGGACTACCGGCTGTTGCAGTTCGTGCCGCGCCATGTGATCGATGCCCGTGCGCGCCGGCGCATGAAAGTGCCGGATGAAGAGTTCTACCACTTCGAACTGGCCCGCTCGGCAAGACAGGTGATGCGTGCCGGCGGACGCGTACTGCTCGGCTCGCACGGTCAGCTTCAGGGACTGGCAGCGCACTGGGAATTGTGGATGTTCGTCCAGGGCGGCATGACCGAACACGAGGCGCTACGTGCGGCTACCATCCACGGCGCCGAATACCTTGGCCTGGGCAATGACCTGGGCTCCATCGAACCAGGCAAACTGGCCGATTTTGTTGTGCTGAACATGAACCCGCTGGATGACATCCGCCACTCGGAAAACGTTTTCATGGTAGTCAAAAACGGCCGGGCATGGGACGGCGATCTGAATGAGCTGTTTCCGACAGAAAGGCAGCGACGGCCGCACAGGTTTGAATAACGGGAATTAATTGTAATTCATCGAAGTGCATGTATCGAGCGAATCATCCCGGTCCGAAAGCACTGCCTGCGACTCACTCGTTGAGCCGTTGTTGTTTCTCCGAAAGCACCCAGTTCACGTAGAGGAATTCCAGTGCCGCGGCCTCGTAACCCTTCCATCGGCGGGTCATCTCCCGGAACTCGTCCTCGGTAGTGTGGTCCGGGTCGCCGCCGTAGGAGAGGATGATCCATCGCCGCACGGCTTTCTCGCGTCCGCGCTCGATGTGGCTGGCGAACCATCCATCCGTTCGGTTGCGGAACAGGATCAGGTCCTGTGCGGTGGTGGGACCGATGCCGCGGATCGATACCAAAAGCTCATACAATTCCTGCGGCGGCATGGATTCGATCGATTGCAGCGTCCGGTTGACATCCGATTCCACCCCGGTCCCGGCTCGTGTCTCGGATCGTGTCCCGAATCCGGTTTCAGGTTTCGCATCCGGTTTGGTTCCGGTTCCGGATCCCGTTATTGTCCCGACATTGGATGCAGGGGGATCCGTAGACATTGAAAGACCAGCCGTCTGGTCAGCCATTTTTGCGAACTGTCCGTGCAGCAGCTCCTCCGCCAATCCGATCAGGTATTCCCCCTTGCGCAGGGACAGTCCATGGCGCTTCATCGCGACCGGATCGGCCGTCACCAGACGCTCCGGACGTGGCCAGGCGGGGATTACCGCATCGCCGGATTCCAGCCGGGTGCCATAAGCACTGCGCACCTCATGGACCATCTTGCGCGCCGTCGGCTTGTGCTTGATCTGCGTCTGGATGATCCGGTTCACCGCATCCTCGAAAAAATCAGCGCGGCTAAGCCGTTTGAGCCCGTAGAGTTCGGGGAAAAGAGGCGAGAGGACGGGGTCGTCGGCTGCCTGCTCGTAAAAGGGCGCCAGATCCAGATCAACGCCCAGGATCCGCCGCAGCACGGCATCTGCCTCAGCCTGCTCGCTGCCGGACAGTGACTCATGGGCCTTGACCGTGAATTCGGGTGACTCCGCATCCCCGTTGAAAAAGACGGTGACCAGAATGTCCCGCCCGCGGAGGGGGACCGGCCGTGTGAAACCGCGATCGAAAATGGACTCCGGATCGTGCTCGTAGTCGAAGTACGAAGCCACATCCAGACAGAGGAAGAAATCGTGCGGGGGCCGGGACGAAATTTTCCAGCTATGTTGTACCATATGGATGTAACGCTCACGATCCGGACACAATTCCATGCGGCGGGGGAGTTGCCATCACCCGAAAATCACGCCCATGATCCGGAACATCAGCCAGATGTAAAAAGCCCCGAGGACCGAGACGAACAGATTGGGCTTGAACGAGATGTACCGATAGCGCACCATCAGCGGCAGCACCAGGAACTCCAGGGCAATGACGATGCCGATCAGATAAAACGCCAGCGGCGAGAAAAAGTAGTTGATAAACCAGAGCACGATGGCTGATATCAGGTTGAAAATGCCCATGGGTGTGGTGAACACCTCGGCCAGCAGACGTCCGAGCGGTTCACCGGACAGCAGCATCTGCAACAGCACATTCAGGAGGAACAGCAGAATGAAGACCGTAACGGTCAGCGAGGTACGGGTGTCTTTTGCCATGGATGTCGGTCGGCTTGGATTCGTGTTTCGGTTCGGGTGGATACTGATTCGGGTGTACGCTGGTTCAGGTTTTGGTCATTGAGCTTGCGTTGTACTGAATGCCGGCCCCCATTCCGGTCATATCGTATTTGGCTGGATGGAGCCGTTGCCCTAACTTGCGAACAGTCGACAGAAGATACGCACGAATATAGGATAAAATTTAATCAGGTTGCATATGAACCGGCAACGTGTAAGCATAACAAAAGCATCCGGAGAGAAGGTCCCCTTCTCGGAGAAAAAGCTCCGAAACTCCCTTGAGCGCTCCGGCGCCACAGAATCGCAGATCGATTTCGTGGTGGATGAGGTCCACGACCTGCTCTACGAGGGTATTCCCACAGGCAAGATCTACCGCAAGGCGTATGACATGCTTCGCAAGCGGTCACGGTCCAAAGCCGCCCGTTATAAGCTGAAGAAGGCGATCATGGAACTGGGGCCTTCGGGGTACCCGTTTGAGCGGTTCGTGGGCGCCATTCTGGAGCAGCAGGGCTTCCGATCGCAGGTCGGCGTGGTAGTTGAGGGGAAGTGCGTGAGCCATGAAATCGACGTGCTGGCGGTGAAAAACAGCAAACTGATCCTGGTCGAGTGCAAATTCCATAACCGTCCGGGCGTCAAGTGCGACGTCAAGGTGCCTCTCTATATCCACTCCCGTTTCCGGGATGTGGTGATGACCCGCAACTCGGACGGCGGACTGAACAAGGTGGACACCGCACGACCGGGTGACGGCAACGGCGCCGGTAAAATAGAAAGTGTGCCTGTCGGGTCATCCGGCGAGCACCCTGCCAGCCTGGAGGACATCCACAAGCTTCTCAACAGCGACCATTTCACGGAATACGAGGGATGGATCGTCACCAATACACGCTTCACCGAGGATGCCATCAGTTACGGCACCTGTTCCGGACTGGTGATGCTGGGCTGGGACTATCCGGGCAAAAGCAGCCTGAGACACCGGATCGGCCTTGCGGGACTCCATCCCGTGACCTGCCTGAGCAGCCTGAACCGCAAGGAAAAGGAATTTCTGCTGGAAAAGGGAGTGGTGTTGTGCCGGACAGTTCCGGATGAAACAGGTCTTCGTCTTCTGCGCGAACTGGGTCTCTCCGAAGCCCGCATAGCCAAAGTGGAGAGAGAATGCGACGAGCTGGTCCACGAGCTGGACGTGCCCAAGGAGTGAATAAAAGGTTCATTTCTTCTCCCGGATCCGCGAATTCATGAGCCGGTGGTCCGCCGAAAAAAGCATCCGGTAAGCCAGCAGCACCACGCCCAGCGTGGCCAGTGCGGTGCAGGCAGCGATCATGAACATGATCACAATCTGGTACCTGACCGCATCCAGCGGGGCGGCGCCGGCGAGGATCTGTCCGGTCATCATCCCGGGAAGGCTCACGATGCCCATGATCATCATGGCGTTGACGGTCGGGATCATGCCTGTGCGCAGCGCCTGGCGGATCTCTTCGTGGGCCGCCTCCCACCTGCTGGCACCATGCGAGAGCATCGTCTCGATCCAGTTGCGGTTGCGCACGCATCCTTCCATCATCCGGTCCAGCCCCAGCGA
>SL_8KL_010_SEDDRAFT_10001163_pt1 | contig 22830 bp, 26 predicted proteins | sample SodLakKL_010_SED_4_FD_11160 | JGI IMG/M metagenome (IMG submission 11160) | reverse complement strand
CCGCCGCGAGGTCACGGGAGCCGCGCTGCTCACCCGACCCGGCGCGGCAGACCGACGGCCACGTTCACGTCCCCGCCGTAACGCACGTGGGTGGGCGGGCGTCCCTCAACGTCGTAGCCGGCTGCCGTCGTGAGCCCGTCGTCGAGGTGGTGCAGGCGCGCATGGCGCAGGGGCCACGGGCCGTGGTCGACCAGCGACCGGCGCACGTGCCCGCGCGGGGTGGCGACGTACAGCGACCACCGGGCGGAGAGGAAGTCGTCGAGCGGCGTGCGCTCCGCCTCTGACACCCGCTCGCCGACCTCGACGACGACGTGGCTGCGGGTCCCGGCGGGAGCGGGCCACCGCCGCTCGGCGAGGTAGGCGATCCGCTCGCCTCGCTGCCCGATGCGCATCGCGGACCAGCAGTAGGGCAGCTGGTAGCCGAGCCGAGCGACCGCGGTCGGGGCCAGCCGCGTGATGTCGAGGGAGTGGAAGTACACCCCGCGGCCGCCGTCGGGTCCGACGACGTAGGTCCGCACGTTGGTCTCCGGGAAGGTGCCCTGCGGCAGGGGGACGCCCCGCGGCAACCGCCGGCTCCCCACCTTCGGCCAGGGGCCCAGCCCGATCCCGGCCATCCGGAAGGGGATCAACCCGACCCAGGCCCGGCCGTCGTGGACATCCGGCGACAGGCCCGCCGGCAAGGCGGTTGCCACCACCTCCGGATCGAGGTCCCAGTGGAGGTAGGTCAGCGACTCCCACCGCATGCGGAGCACGGGCGTCTCGACCGCCGCGGTCGGGGTGGCCTGGATCGGTTCGTGCACGGTGGTCTTCATGGCCACGCTTCGGAGCTGGGCGTCGCGGTGGCCGCCTCCAAAGCCACGCCCAAAGCCACGCCCAAAGCCACGCCTGGAGCGACGCCCGGAGCGAGGCCCGGGGCCATGCCGGTCAGCCGATCACGGTGCGGCCGTGGCAACTCGGCGAGGAACGCGGGCACGTCCCGTTCGATCGCCGCCACCACGTCAGCCGCGTCCGCATCCTCGGCCAGCGTGGTCCAGCGCACCTCAGGCGCCGTGCAACGGCAACCCGGCAGCGGACAGGTAGGCCTCCCCGAGCGCCTCGGACAGCGACGGGTGCGCGTGGGTGATCGCCGCGAGCTCGGCGGGCACCGCGTCCCAGGCGGTCGCCAGGGTCGCGGCGGCGATCAGTTCCGTGGCCTGCGGTCCCACGACGTGGACGCCCAGCACGGGACCACCGTCCCCCGGTGCGCCCACGGGCGCCGCACCGGCGAGGTGGACGAGCTTCACGAGTCCGTCCGAGCCGGCCATGATCGCCTTGGCGTTGCCCCGGAGGTTGGTGGTCGTGGTCGTGACCGCCTCGTCGCCGTAGCGCCGCCGGGCCTCGGCCTCGGTGAGACCGACCGAGGCGACCTCGGGGTGGCTGTAGGTCACCCGCGGGGTGTGGGTGTGGTCCACGGGGCGGACCTCCTCGACCCCGGCGATGCGGTCACCGACCACCGCGCCCTCCGCGAAGGCGGCGTGGGCCAGCGCCAGGGTGGGCCGGACGTCGCCGACCGCCCACAACCCCTCCACCTCGGTGGCCCCGTGCGCGTCGGTCACGACGAAGCCCCGCTCATCGAGCACCCCGAGTTCCCCGGCGCCGGTCTCCGCGGTGTTGGGTGCCCGGCCGATCGCGACCAGGACCCGGTCGGCGGTCAGCGTGGTCGCCTCGCCGTCCACCTCGACGTCGACGCTGGCGAGCCCGTCCTCGACCGCCACGCCACGCACCTGCGCGGAGGTGAGCACATCGATCCCGCGGCGGCGGTAGGCGGCGGCCAGCGCCGCGGAGCTGTCGGCGTCCTCCAGCGGAAGGAGGCGGTCGAGGGCCTCGACGATGGTCACGTTGCTGCCCATCGGCGCCCACATCGACGCGAACTCGATCCCGATCGCCCCACCCCCGATGATCACGACGCGCTCCGGCGGGCTCGTGAACCACAGCGCCTGGTCCGAGGTCTGCACCACCTCGCCGTCCACCGGCAGCGCTGACACGAGCTTGGGGGTGGATCCCGTGGCCAGGACGACGTGTGGCGCCGACAGCGACATCACCTCGCCGTCGGAGGCCGTCACCTCGACACCGAGGTGGCCGTCATCGTCGCGGCGCAGCTGTCCGCGCCCGTGGTAGCGGGTGGTGCGGGCCGAGGCCAGGTGGTCCAGCCCCTTGTGCAGCTTGGTGACAACGCCGTCACGGAAGGCGCCCAGCGCGGCACCGTCGATACCCATCGACGTCAGTTCGAGCCCCAGCACCTCGGCTCGGTGCACCTCGTCCAGCACCGCGGCGACGTGCAGGATGGCCTTGGACGGGATGCACCCGCGGTGCAGACAGGTCCCGCCGACCAGGTCCTGCTCGACGAGCGCGACGTCCAGCCCGCGGGCCGCAGCCCGGAAGGCGGTGGCGTAGCCGCCTGGCCCGCCACCGAGGACGACGACATCGTGCATGGTCAGGGCCTCTTCCTCCGGGGCGTGGCCCGGCTCGGCTCGCTGGCTCAGCTGTGCAGCAGGATGCGGGCGGGCTGCTCGCACAAGGTGGCGACCTCGGTGACGAACCGGCCGGCCTCGCCACCGTCGCAGATGCGGTGGTCGAAGGCCAGGGTGAAGCGGCCCACCCGGCGGATCGCCAGTTCGCTGGCACCGTCCTCGCCGGTCACCACCCAGGGTCGCTCGCGGATCGCGCCGATCCCGAGGATCGCGCCCTCGGGGTGGTTGATGATGGGATCGCCGTCATCGTTGCCGAAGGCCCCGTAGTTGTTGACGGTGAAGGTGCCGCCCGTGAGCTCGGCCGGGATGAGGGAGCCGTCCCGGGCGCGACCCGCGAGCTCCTGGAGCGCGAGGGCGAGCTGCAGCAACGTCCTGGTGTGGGCATCCTTGATGTTGGGCACCACCAGCCCGCGGTCGGTGTCGGCGGCGACGCCGAGGTGGATCGGTTCGAGGAGGTGGATCTCGCCGGCCTCGTCCCCCTCACGGCCGACGAGCCGGGCGTTGAGCGTCGGGTAGCGGCGCAGCGCCAGCACGACCGCCCTCAGCACCACCGCGAAGGGGGTGATCTTGACGTCGTAGCCCTGGGACCTCGCCTGGGCCGTCAGGTCGTGACGCAACTCCCACAGCTCGGTCAGGTCCGCGTCGCGGGAACAGCTGGCCGCCGGGATGTCCCGGCGGGAGGTCTCCATCTTGTCGACGATCCGCTTGCGCACGCCGCGTATCGCCTCCACCTCGCCCGGACGCCGGCCACGGAAGCCGGGCACGGCCGTGCCGCCGGTGGCCGGGACGTCCAGCGCTGGCGATGCCGGGGCCGGGGCCGGGGCCGGGACCTGCTCGGCGCTGGGGGGTGCTGCCACCTCGGTGTCCTCGGGCGCCGGCGCGGTGCCGGCCGCGGGGTCCGTCTGCTCGGCGGCCCGGGCGGCGGCCTTGACGTCGGCCCGGGTGATGCTGCCCTCGGGTCCGCTCCCGGGCGCCAGGGCGGCCAGATCGACCCCCAGCTCCTGAGCTAGCTTCCTGACCGGTGGTTTGGCCAGCGGCTTGGCCGGCGGTGCGTCGGCCGCCGCGTCCACGTCCTCGGGCGCCGCGCGCCGCCGCCGGCGACGTGCCGGGGCGGCGGACTGGCCGTAGCCGACCAGGGGTTGGGGCTCGTCGTCGGCGTCCAACCCGGTCGACGCCCGCGCGGCAGGCGTCTCCCCGGCTGGTGCGGCACCCTCGGCCGGTTCGGGTCCAGCAGCCTCGGAGGGTGCGGGCCCCGCGGCGTCGGAGGGGGCGTCGACACCGTCGACTCCCGGGCCACTATCCGGCTGTTCGGCGACGTCGATCCGCACGAGCACTGCACCGACCAGGACCGTGTCCCCCTCCTCCCCGAGCCGCTCGACGACACGACCAGCGAAGGGACAGGGCACGTCCACCACGGCCTTGGCGGTCTCCACCTCGGCGACCGGGTCGTTCAGCGATACGACGTCACCGACCTCGACGTGCCAGCGGACGATCTCCCCGTCCTCGAGTCCCTCACCGAGGTCGGGTAGGGCGAAGTCCCGGATGTCGCTCACGTGGCCTCCTCCGTCAGTACGCCAGGGACCGCTCCACGAGATCGAGGATCCGGTCCACGTCGGGCAGCCAGTACCCCTCGAGCTTGGCCGGTGGGTAGGGCGTGTCGAAACCGGTGGCCCGCAGCACCGGCGCCTCGAGGTGGTAGAACGCCGCCTCCTGCACCCGCGCCGCCACCTCGGCACCCAGCCCGAGGGAGCGGCCGGCCTCGTGGACCACGATCGCACGGCCGGTGCGCTGGACCGAGGCGACGATGGCCTCGGTGTCCATCGGTGACAGCGAGCGCAGGTCCAGCACCTCCAGCGACCAGCCCTCCTCCTCGGCGGCCTCGGCCGCGTCAAGTGCGGTCCGGACCATCGGGCCGTAGCAGACGATGGTCACGTCGGTGCCTTCACGGCGGACCAGCGCCTCGTGGGCCGGAGGCGCGGTCACCGGCAACTCGATGTCGGCCTTCATCCAGTACCGGCGCTTGGGCTCCATCACGATCACGGGGTCGTCGCTGGCGATCGCCTCGCGGACCATCGCGTACCCGTCGTCCGGGGTCCCCGGGCTGACCACGGTCAGGCCGGCGGTGTGCACCCAGTAGCTCTCCGGGGACTCCGAGTGGTGCTCGACCGCACCGATGCCACCGCCGTAGGGGATCCGCACGGTGACCGGCAGGGTCAGCGTGCCCCGGGACCGGTTGCGCAGCTTGGCCAGGTGGCTGACCAGCTGCTCGAAGGCGGGGTAGGTGAACCCGTCGAACTGCATCTCGGCCACGGGGCGGTAGCCGTAGATCGCGAGACCGATGGCGGTGCCGATGATCCCGGACTCCGCGAGCGGGGTGTCGAAACAGCGCTGCTCGCCGAAGCGTGACTGCAGGCCGTCGGTGACACGGAACACGCCGCCGAGCCGCCCCACGTCCTCACCGAACACCAGGACACGGTCGTCCTCGGCCATCGCGTCGGTCAGCGCGCGGTTGATGGCCTGGGCCAGGGTGACGGTCATGCGGCACCCCCGTCGTCGTCCTCGCGCCGCGCGAGCTCGGCCCGCAGCTCGTCGCGCTGCGCGGCGAGGTCGGCCCGGGGGGCCACGTAGACGTGGTCGAACAGCTCCAGCGGGTCCCCGTGAGGGGCGTCGTAGATCGCGTCGCGGACCGCCTGCGCCCGCTCGGCCGCCTCCTCCTCGAAGCGCCGCTCCGTCGCGTCGTCCAGCAGGTCACGGTTCCGCAGGTGGTTGCGCAACCGGACGATCGGGTCGGTCAGTGCGGCCGCCTCGAGCTCCTCGTCGCTGCGGTATCGGGAGGGATCGTCGGAGGTGGTGTGGGCCTCCATGCGGTAGGTCAGCGCCTCGATCAAGGCCGGTCCGTGGCCGGCGCGCGCCCGCTCCACGGCGCGTCGCGTGACGGCGTAGGTCGCCAGCGGATCGTTGCCGTCGCAGCGGTAACCGGGGAGGCCGTACCCGATCGCCTTGTGGGCCAGGGTCGGTGCCGCGGTCTGCTTCGCCAGCGGCACGGAGATCGCGTACTGGTTGTTCTGGACGAAGAACACCACCGGTGCCCGCATCACCCCGGCGAAGGTCATGGCTTCGTGGGGGTCGCCCTCCGAGGTCCCGCCGTCGCCGAAGTAGACGACCGTGACGATCGGGTTGTCGTCGAAGCGCGCGCCCATCGCGAAGCCCGTGGCGTGCAGGGCCTGGGTGCCGATGGGGATCGACAGCAGCGCGAAGCGGTGCTCGTAGGGGTCGTGATCGGACAGCCACGTCCCGCGGAACAGGTGCAGGAGGTCGGCCGGGTCCACGTCACGCACGATGGCGGCCCCGAGCTCCCGGTAGGAGGGGAAGATCCAGTCCTCGTCCTGCAGCGCCCACGCGGAGGCGACCTGCGCGGCCTCCTGACCGAGGCAGGACGCGTACACCCCGAGCTGCCCCTGCCGCTGCAGGTTGATCGCCTCACGATCGACGCGCCGCGTGATGATCATCGTCCGATGCAGCTCGAGCAGCGCGGCGTCGTCGAGACCCACGGGGTGATCCGGATCCTCGTGCAGGGTGCCGTCGGGGTCCAACAGGTGGACCGGCTCGGCGGGTGGGAGCAGGCTCGTCGGATCGAGCTGTCCCGAGCCGGCACGTTGCAGGTCATCCACCACCTGGCCTCCTCACCACCCGCACGGGGCGACCGGGCTCCCTCCCGGGCGGCACCTCGGGCTGCAGGTTCCCGACCTTAGACCCCACGCCCCCAGGATGCGCGGGTGACTCGACGCGGGCCCCGCTCGCCTGGCTAGAGTGCGAAGGACGCGAGCCAGGAGAGGGAACGCATGAAGATCGTCGCCGGTTTCCTGAGGTCACCGGAGGGTCGGGCGGCACTGACCCGGGCCTTGGAAGAAGCGGTGCTGCGGGACGGGGAGCTGCTGGTCGTCCACTCGATGCGGGGCGGCGAACGCGATGAACTCGAGCAGGTGATGAGCTACCGCGAGGAGTTCGAGCAGCTCGAGGCGAGGTTGCGGGACTCCGGGGTGAACCACCGGCTGATCGAGTACGCGCGCGGCAACGCTCCGGCGGAAGACCTGCTCCAGGCCTCCAAGGACGAGGACGCGGACATGATCGTGATCGGCATCCGGCGCCGTTCCCCCGTCGGCAAGCTGATCCTCGGCTCGAACGCCCAGGACATCCTCCTGCACGCCGACTGTTCCGTGCTCGCGGTGAAGGCCTCGCCACAACACGAGTGAGCGGTGAGGCCGCTCGGGCGTCGTGAGACCCCACGAGTGCGCCCCCGACGCGTCGGCGTCGGGGGCGCACTCGTACGACGACGCCTACACCGCACCCCGTCGGCCGGTGACGATGCCGGCGATCAGCAGGACGACGCCGACCACGAGTCCGAGGACCACCAGGTCGAACACGAAACCGAGTCCGCCGACCAGCAGCGCGAGGATGATGAGCAGTATGGCCAGGTTCATGTGGAGTGCCTCCTAGGGAGGTGACCCATCAACGTGCTCCGGGAACGTCCCGGCGGATGAGCTTCCATCGCAAGGTGTCACCACCTTCCGACCCCTGACAGTGGGCTGGTGGGCACCTGGCCGAACGTCCGAACGGTGGCCGGACAGTCCGTTCACTCCTCGATCGGTCCCTAGCGCTCGTTCGGCAGCACCGGGGCGACCGGTCCTCCCATGGCGTGGACACCTCCGTCGACGTGCACGACCTCCCCGGTCACCGCGGGCATCCAGTCCGAGAGCAACGAACAGACCACACGGCCGACGGGCTCCGGGTCGCGGGTGTTCCAGCCCAGCGGCGCCCGTTCGGTCCACAGGTGCTCGAAGGCGCCGATCGTCCCGATCGACCGGGCAGCCATCGTGTGCAGCGGCCCGGCGGCGACGAGGTTCGCCCGGATACCGAGGGGACCGAGGTCGCGCGCGAGGTAGCGGTTGGCCGACTCGAGCCCCGCCTTGGCGACGCCCATCCAGTCGTAGCCGGGCCAGGCCACCTGCCCGTCGAAGTCCAACCCGACCACCGCGCCCGGACCGACGGCGAGCAGCTCCTTCAACCCGCTCGCCAGCGCGGCGTAGGAGTAGGTGGAGACCTGCAGGGCCCTGCTGACGTCCTCCCAGGGCGCGGTCAGGAAACCGCCATCGAGGCAGGACGCGGGGGCGAACCCGATGGCGTGCAGGAGACCGTCCAACCGGCCCCACCGCTGCTCGAGGTCGGCGGCGACCGCTTGGATGTGCTCCGGCACGGTCACGTCGAGCTCGAGGATGTCCGGCACCGGATCCAGGCGTGCCGCCGCGCGTTCGGTGAGCCGGCGCCCGCGACCGAACCCGGTCAGGACCACCTCGGCCCCCTGCTCCTGGGCGACCCTGGCCGCGAAGAACGCGATGGAGCGGGGGTCGAGGACCCCGGTGATCAGCAGCTTCTTGCCCTCGAGCAGCACGGTGACCTCCTCAGGCCGGGATGTCGGTTGGCGGTGGGTCGGGGTGGGGCGGTGCACCCTCGGTGGCGGCACGGTGGTCGACGGTGCCCGGGAGGCCGAGGTCCACTCCGACGACCACCGCCATCGCCACCCCCCCGTCGTGGGACAGCGAGCAGGCCAGCGGTGCCGGCTCACCGTGCAGGTAGAGCCGGGGGGCACCGTCCTCGGCGGTCCGGACCTCGACGGCGTGGAAGGGCAGCCGCAGGTCGCCGAGCGCCTTGCGGGTCGCCTCTTTGGCGGCGAACCTCGCGGCCAACCGGGCCCGCTCCACCTCGGAGCCCTGGGCGACCCCATCGCGACGCGTATCAGCCAGCTCCCGGCTGGTGAACACCCGGGCCAGCAGCGCCGGTCGCCGATCGATCGCCGCCGAGAGGCGGGCGATGTCGACCAGGTCGCAGCCGGTCCGCAGGCCGCTCACGGTGCCGTCTCCGCTTCCCCACCCCGCACGGGGGCGAAGGTCGTCGTCGACTCCGAGCGGGACAGCTCCGCGAGCCGGGCCTGGAGCTCGAGGCTGAAGGCGCGACGGGCGCGGGGGGTGTCCTCGGGGGGCGGGAAGGCGGGCGCGAACCGCACCGTGACCGCGGCGCCCCGCAGGCGCGGCCGGGCGTCCACGGGCCAGGCCCGCTCGATGCCCTCGATACCGGCAGGCACCACGGGGACCGACAGCTCGGCCGCGACCCGCGCCACACCGCTGCGCAGCCGGTGGACCTTGCCGTCGCGGCTGCGCGAGCCCTCGGGATAGACGACCACGCAGTGGCCGTCACCCAGCAGCGCCCGCACCACGTCCAGAGCGGCGCTGTCGGCGGTCCCACGCCGCAGCGGGACCATCCCGAGCCTCGGGAGCTGGGGCCCGACGATCGGCGCCTCGGTGAGCTCCAGGTCGCCGAGGAAGTGGACCGGCCGGTACACCGCGAGCGCGAGGGCGATCGAGTCCGCGTGGGAGCGGTGGGAGGAGGCCAGCAGCACGGGCCCGTCGGGCGGGACGTGCTCGGCGCCGATCGAGCGGACCCGCAGCCAGCTCCTGAGGATCGGCCGGAGGATGAGACGCCGCGGCGAGCGGGGACCCGGCACCGAGGTCACCGGGACCACGACCTCCTCCGCCGCCGACCGGCGCTGCTCCCCTGAGCCGTCGGACGCGCTCACGCCGGGGTGAACACCAGGGCCGCGTTCTGGCCACCGAACCCCATCGAGGTCGACATCACCGCCTGCAACGTCACCTCCCGCGGGGCGCCCGCGACCACGTCCAGGTCGATCTCCGGATCCTGGTCGACCAGGTTGGCCGTCGGTGGCACCCGGCCCTCACGCAGGGCCTGGATGGAGAACACCGCCTCGATCGCACCGGCCGCGCCCAGGGTGTGTCCGGTGACCCCCTTGGTCGAGGACACCGCGATCCGATCGGTGTGGTCGCCGAACACCGCGCGCAGCGCCCGCCCCTCGGCCGCGTCGTTGAGCGGCGTCGACGTCCCGTGGGCGTTGAGGTGGCCCACGGCCGTGGGGTCGAGATCCGCGTCCTGCAGGGCGCGTTGCATCGCGAGCCGGGCACCTCCACCGTCGTCCGGTGGCGCCGTGGCGTGGTGGGCGTCGGCTGACGCGCCCGCGCCGGCGACGACGGCCAGCGGCGTGGCCCCGCGGGCGGCCGCGTGCTCCGCGGTCTCCAGCACCAGCACCGCCGCACCCTCACCGATCACGAACCCGTCCCTCGCCACGTCGAAGGGGCGGGAGGCGGTGGCGGGGTCGGGGTTCTTGGTCAGCGCACCCATCTGGGCGAAGGCGCTGACCGACAACCCGGTCACCCCGGCCTCGACCCCACCCGCCAGGATCACGTCGGCCGCACCGGCCCGGAGCAGGTCCCGGCCGAGATGGATCGCCGAGGCCCCTGCCGCGCAGGCGGTGTTCACGGTCATGTTGGGCCCGCGCGCGCCCGAGCGGATCGCGATCGTGCCCGCGGCGGTGTTGGAGAGCATCTTGGGCACGAACATGGGGCTGACCCGTCCGGGCCCCTTGTCGAGGTAGCGCGGGTACTCCTCCGCCCACGTCTCGGCGCCGCCGATCCCCGAGCCCATCAGGATCCCGGTCCGGTCGGCATCGACGTGGGTGATCCGCTCCTCGCCCACCTCCGACAGTCCGGCGTGGGCGATGGCCTCGCGCGCCGCGATGACCGCGAGGTGGGTGAACCGGTCGAGACGGCGTGCTGCACCGCGCCCGAGCTCGGCATCGGGATCGAACGCCGGTACACGACAGCTGATCTGGACGGGGGTCCCCATCTCGGCCAGCAGCTCGTCGCGCGCCGCCGCCGTGCGACCGGACAGCGCCCCCGCCCACGCCGCGTTCAGCCCCCGGCCCGAGGGGCTGAGGATCCCGACTCCGGTGACGACGACATCGGTCACGCCTGCTTCTCCTTGACCTTGTCGATCGCGTCCTGGACGCTACGCACGTCCTCCAACTCCTCGTCCTCGAGCTTCACGCCGGTCTTCTCCTCCAGCACCAGCGTCAGTTCGACGACGTCGAGCGAGTCGAGGCCGAGCGCCTCGAAGGTCGCGTCGGCGGTGATCTCATCCTCGGGGACGCCGAACTCCTCGGTGAGGACCTCGGTGAAGGTGGCGAGTAGCTCCTGGCTCACGGTGGTGCTCCTGTGTCGGTGGCCGGCCTCCGGCCGGTCGCGTCGGACTCGGTGGGGTGGTGCGGGTCGGTGCGATGGTGCAGATCGGTGCGATGGTGCAGATCGGTGCGATGGTGCAGGTCACATCCCGGCGCCGCCGTCGACGGGCAGGACCGCACCGGTGATCGAGGCGGCCGCCGGAGAGGCCAGGAAGGCGATCGCCGCCGCCACCTCGTCGGGCTCGACGGGCCGGTGGGTCGGCGCCATGGTGGTCAACGCTTCGCGGGCGGCGTCGCCGAGCTCGTCGGTCATCGCCGTGGCCACGAAGCCCGGGGCGACGACGTTGACGGTGATGCCCTTGCGGGCCACCTCACGGGCGAGCGACTTCGAGAACCCGATCAGGCCCGCCTTGGAGGCGGCGTAGGCGGTCTGGCCCACGTTGCCCCTGAGCCCCACGACCGAGGCGACCGAGATGATCCGACCGCCCCGGGCCCGCAGCATCGGCCGCACCGCCGCCTTGGACAGCAGGAACGCGCCCCGCAGGTTCACCTCGAGCGTGCGGTCGAAGCGCGCGGGATCGAGACGCAGCAGCAGGTCGTCATCGGCGATGCCGGCGTTGTTGACCAGCACGGCCAGGGTCCCGAGCTCGGTGGCGCGGGCCACGGCAGCGGTGACGCTGTCCTCGTCGGTGACGTCGAGGTGGCACGCCTCCCCGTCGCCCTCCAGGGAGGCCACGACCTCCTCGGCCGCCGTGGCGTTGCCGCCGAAGCCGACCAGGACGTGGTGACCGGCGGCGGCCAGGGCGCGGCAGGTCGCGGCCCCGATGCCACCGCTGCCTCCGCTGACGATCGCGACGGTCGTGGGCATCAGCGCTCCTTCCAGGTCAGCAGGCAGGCGCCCCAGGTCAGTCCCGCACCGAAGGCCGCGAGCAGCACCGTGGCCCCGTCGTGCAGTTTCTCCTGCTCCCGAGCGTCCCACAGGGCCAGGGGGATCGAGGCCGCCGAGGTGTTGCCGTGCCGATCGAGCGAGACCTGGCTCAGCTGCGTCGGGAGACCGAGGCGGGCGGCGACGGCGTCCAGGATCCGCACGTTGGCCTGGTGGCCCACGAGCAGGTCGATGTCGGCCACGCTCAGCCCCGCCAACTCGAGGACCTCGCGGGCCGAGTCGGTCATCCGGACCACCGCGTTGCGGTAGACGTCGCCGCCCCGCATCGTCAGGTAGTGGCTGCGGTCGGCCAGCACCTCGGCGTCGAAGGGCCGGCGGGTGCCGCCCGAGGCCGTCCACAGCATCGAGGCACCGTCACCGTCGGCCCCGAGGGTGAAGGGACCGAGCCGGGCCTCGGGGTCGGGGACGAGCACCACCGCTCCGGCGCCGTCACCGAACAGCACGGCGACGCCACGGTCCTCGGGGTCGACGACGCGGGTCAGCGTCTCCGCGCCGATGACCAGCACGGCGCCATCACCGGTGGCCACCAGCCCCGCGGCCACGCGCAGGGCGTAGATGAAGCCGCTGCACGCGGCGTTGAGGTCGAAGGCCGGCACCGTGACCCCCAGTGCCGAGGCCACCAGCGGCGCGGTCGCCGACACCGCGTGATCGGGGCTCGTGGTGGCCACGATCACCGCCGTGAGGTCGGCAACCCCCAGATCGGCGTCGGCCAGCGCGTCCCGCGCAGCGGCGGCCGCCAGGTCGGAGGTCGCTTCCTCGGGTGCGGCGACGTGCCGCTGGCGGATGCCGGTCCGGGTGCGGATCCACTCGTCCGAGGTGTCGAGGACCTGTGCGAGGTCGTCGTTGGTCACCACCCGATCGGGCAGGCGGACCCCGAGCCCAGCGATCGCCACGGGCCAACCACCCGCGGGTGTCGTGGACGCGGTCACAGGTGCTCCTCGGGGTGGCGCGGGCCGGCAGGCTCGCGCAGGGGGTGCGGAGGGTCTAGCAGCCGGAGCGGCGGGATGCGCCGATCACCGACCAGCGGTGGCGTGCTGCGCGAGCGAGGCGACGACCGCGCTGAGGTCGTCGGGGGTCGCCACGGTGTGCACGGTGAGGTCGGGGACCGTCCGCTTGGCCAGCCCGGCGAGCACGCCTCCGGGACCGACCTCGACCAACTCGGTGACCCCGAGCTCGGCGAGGCGCTGCTGGACCTCCCGCCACCGCACGGGGGAGAGGATGCCGGCGACCAGCGCCTGCGCCAACGGCTGCGCACGGTCGATCTCCCGGGCGGTGGCCCCGCTCACCAGGGGGATGCTCGGGTCGGTGATGGGCGAGTCGTCGAGGATGGTGCGCACCGCGTCGACCGCCGGCGCCATCGCGGGCGAGTGGAACGCCCCCTCGACACCGAGCGGCAGGGCCCGGCCACCCGCCTCGCGCGCCCGTTCGCGGATCGCGGCCACGGCGTCGGGATCACCGGCGACGACGACCTGTCCGGGCGCGTTGTCGTTGGCGATGACCAACCCGTCGATGGCGTCGACGAGCACCTCGACCGCGTCCGGGCTCAGCTTGAGGACCGCAGCCATCGTGCCGGGCCGCTGCCGACAGGCCGCGCCCATGGCCCGACCGCGGGCCGCGACGACCCGGACGCCGGTGGCGACGTCCAGCGCCCCGGCCGCCACGGCCGCGGTGTACTCACCGAGCGAGTGCCCGGCGACCACGTCGGGACGCACCCCGGCATCGACCAGCGCGCGCCAGACCACCAACGACGCGGCCATGATCGCCGGCTGCGCGTCAGCGGTACGGTCACCTGCGGTCGGATCGTGGCTCAACTGCACGACGTCACGCCCGAGGGCGTCGTCGACCTCGTCGACGATGGCGAAAGCAGGGTGCCCCGACCACGACGCGAGCGCACCGGCGCGGTGGGATCCCTGACCGGGGAACACGAACGCGGTGGACATGAGACCTCCGATGGGCAGCACGACGTCGAGCCTGCTGCGGCGTCGCGCACACGGGTGCGGTGGTGGCGGCGGTGCGGTGGCCGACAGTTGACATCGACGTCAGTGTCGATGTCAAGGACCGTGATGTCCAGGAGGACGGGGCCGGGGAGCGCGGCTAACGTGCGGCGGGCAGGCAGGGAGGGCTGAGCGTGGACCGCCGCACCGCCGCACTGGCCGACGACGAGGACCCTCTGGGCCACCTGCGAGGTGCCTTCTCCCTGCCGGAGGAGGTCATCTACCTCGACGGCAACTCACTCGGCGCGCTGCAGCCCGCGGTCGCCGACCGCCTGCGCTCGGTCATCGATGGCGAGTGGGGCCGCGGCCTGATCCGCAGCTGGAACGACGCCGGTTGGGTGGAGCTGCCGCGACGGGTGGCCACACGGCTCGCCCCGCTGCTCGGGGCCAGCACCTCGGAGCTGGCCGTCACCGACTCCACCTCGGCGAACCTGTTCAAGGCGCTGGCAGCGGCGCGGCGGTTGCGCCCCGACCGGCGGGTGCTGCTCACCGACGACGCCAACTTCCCCACCGACGTCTACGTCGCCCACGGGCTGGCCGAGCTCACCGGCGACCTCGAGGTCCGGGTCGTGCCCACCCTCGAGGTGGCCGACCACCTCGACGAGCAGGTCGCCGCGATGACGCTGACCCACGTCGACTACCGGACGGGACGACGCCACGATGCCGCGTCGTTGACCGCAGCCGCCCACGACGTCGGCGCCCTCGCGGTGTGGGATCTGTCCCACTCCGTCGGCGCCCTCGACGTGGCGCTGGATGCCTGGGATGCCGACCTGGCCGTGGGCTGCACCTACAAGTACTGCAACGGTGGACCCGGCTCCCCGGGGTTCCTCTACGTGGCCTCGCGGTGGCACGCCCAGGCCACCACCCCGGTCAGGGGGTGGTTCGGGCACGCCAGGCCCTTCGCCTTCGACGTCGGCTACGAGCCGGCCGAGGGGGCCGAACGCTTCCTCGACGGTTCACCCCCGATCCTGTCGATGGCCGCCCTCGAGACCGCGCTGGAGGTCTTCGAGGGCGTCGAAGCGCGAGCGCTGGAGGCCCGGGCCGCGGAGCTGACGGGGCTGTTCCTCCGGTTGGTCGACGATCACCTCGGCAACGAGGTGGAGATCGTCACCCCCCGTGCGCCGACCGAGCGGGGAGCCCACGTCTCGCTCCGCCACGAGGACGCCGGCGCGCTGACCCAGGCGCTGATCGCCAGAGGGGTGATCGGCGACCACCGGCCACCCGACCTGGTGCGCTTCGGGTTCGCACCGCTGTACACCACCCGCGTCGAGGTGGTCGACGCGGTGGAGCAGATCGCGGACCTGCTCGCCTCGGGTGCCTGGGACCACGACGACTTCCGGGTGGCACGCACCGTCAGCTGACCGGCACCGAACTTCGCTCGTCACCTCGGAGGAGGAAGCCAGCGTGCCCGTGCTGCTCGCGCACGTCGCATCGACGTTGTTCTTGGTGGGCATGATCTGGACGATCCAGGTGGTCCACTACCCCCTGTTCGCGCTCGTGGGCACGGAGCAGTTCCCCGCCTACGAGGCCGCGCACTCGACCCGGATCGCCGCCATGATCGCCCTGCCCTGGGCCGTGCAGGGCGTGACGACCCTGCTCCTGCTGCTGGCGCCGCCCGACGGCCTGCCTCGCCCGCTGGTCTGGTCGGCCGCTGTGCTCGCGGCCGTGCCCGTCGTGGTCACGGTGCTGGCCAGTGTGCCCGCGCACACCACGCTCGGCAGCGGCTTCGACGCCGCGGCCCACGCCCGGCTGGTCGGGACGAACTGGCTACGGACCGCCGCTTGGACCGCTCACGGCGGCGTGGCGGTCGCGATGCTGGCGGTGCTCCTCAGACGAGGGTGATCGACCGGCCCTCGGTGGCGCCGATCCGGTCGACGATGTCGTGGAGCACCTCGTCGGGCACGGCGTCGTCGAGGCTGAGCGCCATGATCGCCTCGCCCCCGACCGCACTCCGGCCGACCTGGGCCGCCGCGATGTTGACCCCGGCCTCCCCGAAGCCGGTACCGACAGCGCCGATGATGCCGGGCCGGTCCTCGTACCGGAAGAAGCACATGTGCTGGGTGGGCTCGACGTCGACCGGGGTGTTCCAGACCTCGATCAGCCGCTCCCGGTTGCCGGGCAGGACCGTGCCAGCCACGCGGATCGGACGACCGTCCCGGCCGACGCCGGTGACCCGCAGCACGGACACGTAGTCCTCGGAGTGGGGGTCCGAGATCTCACGGACGTTGAGGCCCCGCTCCTCGGCGAGCAGCGGCGCGTTGACGAAGGTGACCGGCTCGGAGCACACCGGCGACAGCAGGCCCTTCAGCACGGCCAGCCCCAGGGTGCGCCCGTCGGCCTCGGCGATGTCGCCGAGGTACTCCACGGTCACCTCGCCCGACAGGCCGCTGTGGCTCAGCGCGGTGAGCAGACGACCCAGCTCGTCACCGAGCGGCAGGTAGGGCTTGATGCGGTCGTCGATCGGGCCGCCCTGGACGTTCACCGCCGATGGCACGAACTCGCCGGCCAGGGCCAGGTTGACGAAGTCGGCGACCTGGGTGCCGGCCTTGTCCTGGGCCTCCTCGGTCGACGCGCCGAGGTGAGGGGTCACGATGGCGTTGTCGAGGCCGAACAGCGGCGAGTCGGTCGTGGGCTCGGCCGCGAACACGTCCACCGCCGCTCCGGCGATGACCCCGTTGCGGAGCGCCTCGGCGAGGTCCTCCTCCACGACGATGCCCCCACGGGCGACGTTGATGAGCCGGGCGGTCGGCTTCATGAGTGCCAGCCGCTCGGCATCGAGCAACCCGAGGGTCTCGGGGGTCTTGGGCAGGTGGATCGTGACGACGTCGGCCCGCTGCAGCACCTGGTCGACGGTGGGGACCAGTTCGACGCCGAGCCGGGCGGCCCGTTCGGGGGCCACGAAGGGGTCGTAGGCGACCAGCCGCATACCGAAGGCGTGGCACCGCTGGGCGACGAGCGTGCCGATCCGCCCGAGCCCGAGGACACCGAGCGTCTTGTCGTGCAGCTCGGTGCCGGTCCAGCGCGACCGTTCCCAGCGCCCCTGGGTCAGGGCCGCGTGCGCCTGCGGGATGTTGCGGGCCAGGGAGAGCAGGAGCGCGACCGTGTGCTCGGCCGCGGAGATGATGTTCGACTGGGGCGCGTTGCAGACGATCACGCCGGACTTGGTCGCGGCGTCCACGTCGACGTTGTCGAGTCCGACACCGGCCCGGGCGATGACCTGCAGCTCACCGGCGGCAGCGATGATGTCGGCGTCGATCCGCGTGGCCGAGCGCACGACGATCCCGTGGTAGGGACCGACGACGTCGAGCAGCTCGTCCTTGCTCAGGCCGGTGCGCACGTCGACGTCGTGTGTGCGTGCCAGGGCGGCGATGCCGGCGTCGGCCAGCTCGTCAGCGACCAGGATCTTCACGGTGGTGCTCCAGGGGGTGGGGGTCGGGATCGCCCGGTGGTCGAGCTCCCCGGGGACGTTGCCCGCGAGCCTACGACGCCCGCCAGGGTCCCTGGTCCCGGGCAGGGGGAACCCTGCGTGGCTCACCCCGTCCCGTCCCGACGGGGTAGCTCCTCGACCTCCGACGGCAGCTGGTTGATCAGCGTGGGGGTCGCCCGGGCGACGTAGGCGAGCACCAGGGCCTCGGCCTCCTCGGGCCAGGCCTGTTCCCTGACCGCCGCGGCCATGTGCTCCGCCCATCGGAGCGCGGCCTCGGGCGTGACCGGGAAGGGCGCGTGGCGCATCCTGAGGCGGGGGTGGCCCCGCTCACGCCCGTAGACGTCCCCGCCCCCCCAGTACTGGGCCAGGAACAGCGCCAGGTGCCGCTTGCCGGGGCTGAGGTCCTCGGGGTACATCGGCCGCAGCAGCTCGTCACGCTCGACCCGGTCGTAGAAGGCCTCGACCAAGGCATCGAAGGCCGGCCGCCCGCCGACGGCGTCGTGGACCTGGTGGGGTTCGAGGGGTGCGGAGCTCATCACAGTGGGCGTTCGTAGTACGCGACGTCGAGGTACCGGCCGAACTTGTAGCCGGCCTCGGTCAGCGTGCCACGCAGGACGAACCCGTGACGCTCATGGAAGGCGACCGAGATGTCGTTCGGCAGCGCCACGAGCGAGTACGCCCGGTGGAAGCGCTCGTCCGCCACCAACTCCGCGAGCAGCACCGTGTACAGCGCGTTGCCGACCCCACCTCCGGTGCCGTCCGGCGCGACGTAGACGCTCAGCTCGACCGAACGGGCGTAGGCCGGCTTCTCGCGGAAAGGCTGGGTCTCGACGTAGCCCGCCACCACACCCTCCACCTCGGCGACCAGGAGGTGGTAGGGGCCGCTGACGACGTGGGTGTCGAACCGCTCCTGCCACTGCCGGGGGGTCCGGACCTCGGTGTTGAAGGTCGTGGTGGTCCGCAGCACGTAGTGGGTGTAGATCGCCGCCACCGCCGGTAGGTCGGCGGTGGTCGCAGCACGCACGGTCGGAGTACCCATGGCATGGACCGTACCGGCGCGGTCAGGTCCTGAGCGTCGCGTCGAACCGTCGGATCGCGAAGCGGAGCCCGGCCAGTCCGAGCGCCAGCAGCACCGCCGCGTGGAGCAGCATCGTCCAGGTGAGCGCCCCGAGCATCAGGCCCCGGACCACCTCGACGCCGTGGTAGAGGGGCGAGAGCAGGACCAGCCACCGGACCGAGGGGGGGTAGACCTCCAGGGGGTAGAAGGTCGCGGAGAACAGCAGCAGGGGCAGCAGCACCAGCTGGACCAGGTCGAAGTCCTGCCAGGACCGCATCACGCTGGTGGCCGCGAGCCCGAGCCCGGCGAAGGTGAACCCGATCAGCATCGCCGCGGGTAGGGCGAGCAGGGCCCACGGCGAGGTCACCAGCCCCGCGAGCCAGGCGACCACCAGGAACCCGACGGCGTAGACCGAACCGCGGACCAGCGCCCAGGTCAGCTCACCCACCGCCACGTCCCGAGGGGTCAGCGGCGTGGCCAGGATCGCGTCGTAGACCCGCCCCCACTTCAGCTTCGCGAAGACGTTGAAGGTGGACTCGTAGGCGCCGCCGTTCATCGCGGAGACCGCGAGCAGGGCCGGCGCGACGAACACCCCGTAGGGCACGGGCTGCCCGTCCGGCCCCGGTACCTCGCCGACCAGGGCGGCGACCCCGACCCCCATCGCGAACAGGTAGAACATCGGCTCGAACAACCCGGAGACGAAGATCATCCAGGCCCGCCGGTTGGCCATCAGGTTGCGCTCGACCAGCCGCACCGACCGCCCCAGCAACGGCGGCGGGGTGAGCCGGAGCTGGAGGCTGGCGCGCGGCGGCGCATCCCGAGCGGTCACGGTCTGAGCCGCCGGTCGAAGGTCACGCTGCCCGCCAGGATCCCGGCGACCAGCAACGCGACGACGACGCCGAGGTGGACCGGCCAGGGCAGCGCGGGCGCGGTGCCCAACGCCAGCGCCCGGGTCAGCTCCACCCCGTGCCACAGGGGCAGCACCCGGGCGATCGCACCCGCCACCGGTGGGAGCTGCTCGACGGGGAAGAAGGTGCCCGAGAACAGGAACAGCGGCACGATCACGAACCGGTTCAGGCCCGCGAGGAACTGGTCCCTGATCAGCAGCACCACCCCGGCGCTGAGCACGGCACAGAACGCGACCCCGGTCAGCACCGCGGGGCCCAGCGCCAGCAACCCGCGCGACAGCGGCACGGCACCGAAGCCGGCGGCGACCACCACGAACACCAGGGCGATCACGCTGATGCGGATCGTGGCCCACAGCAGGTTGCCGAGGTGGAGGTCGCGGGGCCGCACGGGGCTGGCCACGGCCGTGTGGTAGGTCCGGACCCACCGTGTGCCCGCCAGCACCGGGAACGTCCCGTCGGCCGCACCGGCCTGCATCGCGGACGCGGCCAGCAGCCCCGGGGTCAACCAGGCCAGGTAGCTCAGCTCCCCGAGCGCCGCCGTCGGCTCCCGGTCCACCAGCTGCCCGAGCCCCAGCCCCATCGCGGCCAGGAACAGCACCGGCGTCAGCACCGCCCCGATGGTGGTGCCGCGCCAGGTGTGGCGGTAGGCGCGGGCGTGGCCCTCCAGGACCCGCAGCGCGATGGGCATGGCCATCAGTCCGCCAGGGCGCGCCCGGTCAGGCGCAGGAACACGTCCTCCAGCGTGGCACGCCGGGTGAGGACCGCGGTGGGCTCCAGCCCGCGGGCGTGCACCTCACGCACGAACGCATCCCCGTCGTCGACGTAGACCAGCACACGGTCGGGCAGCGCCTCGACCCGGTGTCCGGTGCGCTCCAGCACCTGCACGGCCGCGTCCTCGTCCTCCTCAGGTGCGAGGCGGATCTCCACCACCTCCCGGGTCGCGTGGGCCGCGATCAGCGCCGTCGGGGCCCCCTCGGCGACGATCCGGCCGGCGTCCATGACCACCAGCCGGTCGCACAGCTGCTCGGCCTCGTCCATGTAGTGGGTGGTGAGCAGCAGCGTGATACCCCGCTGTTTGAGCCGGAACAGCCGGTCCCACAGCACGTGCCGGGCCTGAGGGTCGAGCCCCGTGGTCGGCTCGTCCAGCAGCATGACCTCGGGGTCGTTGATCAGCGCTCGGGCGATCACCACGCGGCGCTTCATCCCCCCCGACAGCGGATCGACCCGGGCCTGACGACGCTCGCTGAGCTGGACGAACTCGAGCAGCTCGTCGATCCGCTCCCGGATGACGGGGCGGGGCAGATCGAAGTACCGGCCGTAGATCGCGAGGTTCTCCGCGACCGTCAGCTCCTGGTCCAGGGCGTCCTCCTGGGGCACCACCCCCAGACGGGCCCGGAGCTCCGCACCCTCACGCTCGGGGTCCATCCCGAGCACGCGCAGGTGGCCCTCGGTCACCGGCGAGACCGCACCGATCATGCGCATCGCGGAGGTCTTGCCCGCACCGTTCGGGCCGAGGAACCCGAAGGCCTCGCCGCGGGCCACCTCGAGGTCGATGCGGTCGACCGCGGTGAAGGTCCCGAACCGCTTGGTCAGTGCCCGGGCTTCGACGACCGGCGGCACCTCAGTACAACCCAGCGGGACGGAACCGCTGGTCGTGGGCGCTGATGGCGTACTTGTCGCTCATGCCGGCAACGTAGTCAACCGCAGCCTGCAGGTCGCTCGAGCCCGGTAGCCGGTAGGCGTCCGGGATCTGCTGGGGGTGCCGCCGGAAGTGGCCGACCAGGTCCTGGATCACCCGAACCCCCCGCTCGGACTGCGCTCTGGCCTCCTCGCGCAGGTAGATGTGCTCGAACATCCAGGTCCTGAGCTCGTGCATCGCCACGAGGTCGTCGGGGCGCATGGTCACCTCGCCGGCCTCCACCGAGGCGTCCACCACCATCGTCAGCATGGCCGCGATCCAGGCCCGGCCCGGGGGCCCGAAGCGGTCGATGAGGTGGGCCGGGAGGTCAGCGGGGTCCAGCACCCCGGCGCGCTGGGCGTCCTGGGCGTCGTGGGCCAGGTAGGCGATCCGGTCGGCGAACCGGCACACCATGCCCTCGGCCGTCGTGGGCGGGGGGTCGTTGCGCCAGCTCGACTGCCGGATGCCGTCGCGCACCTCGGGGGTGAGGTTCAGCGGCTCCAGTACCTCGACGATCCGCACGCCGTGGATCGCGTGCTGCCAGCCACCCTCCAACAACGGCGCGAGCGCGTCCTCGCCGGTGTGACCGAAGGGGGCGTGGCCGATGTCGTGGCCGAGACAGATCGCCTCGGTCAGCGGCTCGTTCAGGGCGAGCGCGCTGGCGATGGAGCGTCCCACCTGCGCGACCTGCAAGGTGTGGGTCAACCGGGTGACGAAGTGGTCGCCCTCGGGGTTGAGGAACACCTGGGTCTTGTGCTTCAGCCGGCGGAAGGCCTTGCAGTGCAGGATGCGGTCCCGGTCGCGCTCGTAGGCGGTGCGGTAGGGGTCCTCGGGTTCGTCGACGTCCCGGGGCCGCGCCCGAGCGGACCGGGCCGCGATCGGGGACAGCAGCGCGTCCTCCTCGGCCTCGCGCACCTCACGGGTGCGCCGACGAACGGGTCCCGCTGGAGCGTCGCTCACGGGGAGGGCACCCCCCACCTCGGCCGCCGGGTGGGACGCAGCCCCCGCGTGGTCCGCTCGGCCAGCAGCCACGCCACCACCCACACCAACTCCGGCGGCAGGTCACCGGAGCGCACCCAGAGCTCGTGCACCGGGCGGGCGAACAGCCGTTGGCGGGCCTCGACGACCGTGCGCTCCTCGGCGTCGCAGACACGCCACCGACGGCGCCACCAGCGCGCCATCGGGGCGACGTCGAAGGCCGTGCCGTCCACCTCGATGTGGAAGCGTTCGCCGACGGGGCGGTTGCGGCTGACCGTGGCCCGCAGCGCTCCTCCACGATCGAACAGCCACCACTCACCGGAGGCTGGCGGGTGGGAGACCTGCAGGAACCAGTCGTCCACGTGGCGGATGACACCCCCATCGCGGCCGACCGCCACCTCCAGGTCACAGACCCACTGACCGTTGTGGACCACGACGGTCATCCGCGGCGGTCCGGCCTCACGGTGCACCTCGAGCACCGCCGACCGGCCTCGCCTCCCCCGTCCCGCACTCCCACTCACACCTCACGACTCCTGTGGTTCGGGACGGCCGGGTTGCCCGTCGAAGGCGAAGCCTCGCTTGGGCACCAGCACGCTCCGGGTGAACTCGCAGACGATCACGCCATCCTGGTTGTAGCCGATGGTGCGGACCTTGACGACCCCCCGGTCCGGCTTCGACCGGGACTCGCGGGCCTCGAGCACCTCGGTCTCGGAGTAGATCGTGTCGCCGTGGAAGGTGGGGTTGGCGTGCTTGAGCGACTCGATCTCGAGGTTCGCGACCGCCCGCCCGGACACGTCCGGGACGGACTGGCCGAGCACGATCGAGTAGACGAGGTTGCCGACCACCATCGCCTTGCCGTGGGGGGTGGCGGCCGCCGCGTAGTTGTCGTCGGAGTGCAGCGGGTGCTGGTTCATCGTGATCGAGCAGAACAGGATGTCCTCGGCCTGGGTGATCGTCTTCCCGGGCCAGTGCTTGTAGACGTCCCCCACCTCGAAGTCGTCGAAGAAGCGGCCGAAGTCCGCGGTCGGCATCAGGTTCCCTCCTCGCGTGGTGTCACGCGCCCCCGCACGGTGCGGGCCGGGGGCCATCGTGCTCGCCAGCGGCCCCCGGCTGCAAACCGCCGCACGCACGCGCCCGGGGGCGCCGGTCGCGACACACCGGAGGACGTGGCTCTGGGCGCGGCTCTGGCGCGGCTCGGGGCGCGGCTCGGGGAGGGGCTTGAGGGCGCCGCTGCGGCGGGGCTTGA
>SL_8KL_010_SEDDRAFT_10001160_pt1 | contig 22868 bp, 23 predicted proteins | sample SodLakKL_010_SED_4_FD_11160 | JGI IMG/M metagenome (IMG submission 11160) | reverse complement strand
CTCCTTCCTCAATCATGGGTGCTGCCCCTCCAGGGCCTTCTTCTGCCGGTTGAAAGAGAAACTTAATGTTTCCTTTAAGGTGATTACGCAAACCACTTAGAACCCTGGCCGTTCCAACAAGAATGGCCGTATGGGCATCGTGTCCGCAGGCGTGCATGACTCCTTCCCGCCGGGAAGCATAGGGAACTTCCTTTTTATCCTGGATAGGAAGAGCATCCATATCTGCCCGGAGTAAAATTGTGGGCCCCTCCTGTTCTCCCCTGAGCAGGCCCAAAACTCCTGTCTTAGCAATTCCAGTCTGAACTTCCAGACCCATCTTCTCCAATTCTTCCGCAACCCGGGCTGCAGTTTTTTCTTCGGCAAAACCCAGTTCGGGTTCCATGTGAAGATCTCTTCTAAGGGAGATGGTTTCTTCTGCGAATTTTTCGACAAGGTTATTTATCGCTTTTATTATTTCTTGGTCCATTCCGGCAACTCCTTTATGATATCTTTAGAATCAAAACAGGCTTTAATCCTCCCTACTTCATCGCCCCGCCGGTTTTTAATTAGGGGTAATCTGTATTTGCCCAGTGCTTCTTTTTCCTGATCATTTAAGATCCCCAGGGAATCAAGGGTATGGTAGACAATTGTTCCCAAACCACGGCTATTGCCATCCTCAATTTTAACTGCAAGTCCCTGGTCCCGGCCATGCAATCCTATACAATAAACTCCCTCTGCTCCTCCTTTTGCTACTAGTTTCCCGGAAGTAGCCTGCATTAAATCCGTACATAGCCTGTTCCTTCCTGCAACCATGTAGGATTCCTTCTCCATGGCCTGTGTCACTCTCTGGGCTGCTTCCTGGTAAGAAGGCGGAAGTTTTTCGGGATTGGCAAGGCGAGCAAATAGAAAGGCCATCTTTGCTACCGGCAAACCGAAAACAACCACTCCACAACCATCAATACCCCTATCTACTTTCTCAGGAGCCATTTCAGAAAGTTCGGCAATAGTTTCATGCATTAATTGTTGGAGGGGATGTTCTGCCTGGACATACCCTTTTGTTTGCCAGCCCATGTGCTGACAGAGAAGCAGCATTCCAGCATGTTTACCAGAACAATTGTTATATAGGGGAGAAACTTCATCCCCTCGAGCCATTAAGGCCCGGGCTGATTCCTTATCGTAAGGCAGGTGGGTTCCACATTCCAGATCTTTCTCAGTTAAACCTGCTTTCTGCAAAATTCCCCGGGCAGTTTCCACATGGATATCCTCCCCATTGTGGGAAGCACACATTAAAGCAAGTTCTCGGTCTGTAAGGTTAAATCTTTCTGCTGCTCCCAGAACCAGGAGGGGTAAAGCCTGAATTGGTTTGGCAGAAGATCTGATATAAGATTTCCCACCGGGAAGGCCCAGCTTGCCTAAAACATTACCTTCCACGTCCACAAGGGCCAGAACACCTCGATGGGTTGATTCAACAAGGGGACCGCGAACAACGTTTACTAAAGGAACTGTTACCATCTTATTCCTCCTCATTAATTGAAAATAAAAAAATCAAGCTGGTTTATCTTTTCTTTTTAATCCCCAAACAAAAATATAAACCTCAAGCAAAAAACTCAAGGTTCATAAATCGATTAAACCCAGGCTAATTTCCAGAGCGGTATTTACTTTGCTCATAATCTCAGGATCAAGATGAGCAACCTGGCGTTGCAATCTTTTTTTATCGATTGTCCGGACCTGTTCCAGGAGAATAACAGAATCAACTTCCAGATTACTCTCATGTGTTTTTATTTCTACATGAGTTGGAAGCTTTGCTTTTTTAATCCGGGAAGTAATAGCCGCTATAATAACGGTGGGGCTGTACTTATTACCAATATCATTTTGAACCACAAGGACGGGCCTAACCCCTCCCTGCTCGGACCCGATTACCGGATTCAGGTCCGCGTAAAAAACATCGCCTCTACGAACCACGACTGCCATCGCCATCCACCAGGCCTTGTTCGTATTTCTCCAAAATTTTCAACTCATCTTTGCAATTGTGCTCGTGAGCAACTTGGAGATTAAAATCTGCCATTTCCTCATAGCCCCGTTTCATCTCTTCCCGGAGTTCTCGCCGGCGAAGATCAGCCAGATACAGCTTCATTGCTTCCCGGATAAACTGGCTCCTGTTCCAGCTTTCCTGCTGCACTAGCCAGTCCACTTCATCCAGTAAACTCTCGGGCAGGCTGACCATCACCCGCTTCAAATTATCCATAACAATCTCCTCCCGGTCCGATTTGTTTTGGTGAAACAATAAGGAACACAATTTCTACAATTAAAAATCGATTGTTTTTACAGGAGACAAAAAGATATAGCTAATGATATATATTCTTTTATACATCGAAGAAAATACTCCTGCCGGTAATCCGTTAAATAGTGGCAAAATTTTTAGCCCGGCGGAATTTCCTCCTTTTTTATAGTATTATCTTGATATTCATCACCCTTACAACCCCAATTTGAAAAATGAGCTTAAATAGCCTTCTCAGCTCTATGATTGCAAAAATCTGGGAACTCTTTTATTTATCATGCAAACAACTTCGTAATTAATGGTATTAATTTTTTGGGCAATCTCATCAACTGTTATTTCCTGTTCACCCTGTTTCCCAATGATCACAACCTCGTCTCCAACCTCTGCCCCGGGGATGGCTGAAACATCCACCACAACCTGGTCCATGCAAACCCTTCCCCGAACAGGAGCTCTTTGCCCTCTAATTAAAACCTCTCCTTTATTTGATAAAAGACGATTGAAGCCATCGGCGTAACCAAGGGGAAGTAAAGCAAGCTTTTGCTCCCTGGCAGTTTCATAAGTTCGACCATAACTTATAAAACTCCCGGGAGGCATTTCTTTCACCTGAACCAGTCTTGCCTTCCACTGCAGGACTGGCTGTAAAGAAATTTCCTTCTTATTGACATCCCCTGAAGGCCATAAGCCGTAACTCATTATGCCGGGTCGAACCATATCCAGGGCCATTTCCGGGAGATCAATAATTGTAGCACTGTTGGCAATATGGCATAGAGGCACCTCTAATCCCTGACCCTTAAGACCAGAAATCACTTCCTGGAAACGCCGGAATTGCTCTTGAGAATATGCTTTATCCGGTTCATCCGCAGAAGACATGTGGGACATTAACCCCTCAAGTTTTATTCCCTCCATTTTGCTGACTTTTCGGGCAAGACCAATTGCCTTGTCGGGCAAAGGTCCCAGTCTGCCCATTCCGGTATCAACTTTTACGTGAACAACTGCCCTTTTTCCCAGAGAACGAGCCTTTTTCGCTACCTCTCCTGCTATAACTTCATTTCCAATGGTCAGAATAATATCATGCTCAAGGGCAGCCTCAATTTGAGCGGGAAGAAACCCGCTCATGGCCTGAATTGGGACTTCTATTCCTCCCTGACGCAGTTCCACTCCCTCTTCAACAAGGGCCACGCCCAAACGGTCGGCCCCTGCTTTTACTGCCTGTTCTGCCATAGGCAAACTACCATGCCCATAAGCATCCGCCTTTACAACAGCCATAATCAGTGGTCCCTCGCCAATTCTTTCCCTTACCTGTTGGAGATTGTAAGCATATTTTTTCGTGTTGATTTCAACCCAGACTGGTCGGTTAATTAAGTTCATCTTTTTCTTCAACCCTCCTGTATGACTTTCCAGGCCTGCGGTAGGAACTCTACCAGGTCTCCAGCATTAATTCCATATATCCCCTTTTGTTCTACAGCCAGATCACCGGATTTCCCATGCAGATAAACTCCCATTGCTACTGCTTCCGTCAGAGAAAGGGTCTGGCCCATGATACCAGCAATAACTCCAGTTAAAACATCCCCCGAACCTGCCGTGGCCAGCCCGGGATTGCCAGAAGTATTAACATACATATTCCCGTCCGGAAGAGCAACCAGGCTGTGAGGACCTTTTAAGACCAGAATAACTTCCCATTGTTGGGCAAACGACCTGGCTATTTCAAAAGGAGCGGTAAGTACCTCTTCTTTGGAAACCCCTAAAAGTCTGGCCATTTCTCCATAATGGGGGGTGAGTATGGTCCGGGCCCGACGATCTTTTAATATCTGGGGCCCTGGAAGCGAATTTATTCCGTCAGCGTCCAGAATTATCGGAAGGTTGCTTTCTTTAAGCATACCCTCAACAAGCCGCTCAATTTCTTTGCCTCGCCCCAATCCCGGCCCCAGGACAAGGAAATCATTGTTTTGGGCTCTATCCATAATTACAGGAAGGGCTGCACTACCAAGAAGGCCGGGAGTGCTCTCGGGAAGAGGACAGCTTATAACCTCTGTGGCCTTAATTTCAATAATATCGTTAAGGCTGGCCGGAACCCCCAGGGTAACCACTCCAGCTCCGGAGCGGAAAGCCGCCTGGGCAGCAAGCAGAGGAGCGCCTGTCATGCCCCGGGATCCACCAACAATAAATATTCTCCCACAACTACCCTTATAAGCTTCTATTGACCGAAAAGGATAATGCTGTGAGGCCCAGTTTTCTTCAAGCATTACTGCACTGGTTTCAGCTTCTTCGGTAATGTAATGGGGAATGCCAATATCGATTATCTCGACCTCTCCGCTGTAAACACAACCCGGGTAAACCTGGAGCCCCACTTTCGGCAATCCAAAAGTTACAGTTACATTGGCTTCAACTGCCTGCCCCAGAATTTTTCCGCTGCTGCTATCCAGGCCGGAGGGGATATCTACGCTTAGAACCGGGATTTCATGACTATTTATAAAGCTAATTGCTTCTTCAGCCAGTCCCCGAACTTCTCCTTTAAGCCCTGTTCCCAGCAAAGCATCAATTATCAGATCATATTCCCTCTCCCTGGTAACCTGCCAGAGAGTCTCGGCATCTTTCAGGTCGATTACCTCCAACCCAATATTACTGAGAATATTGTAATTTAATGCCGCCTCTCCCTCTTGAGGAATACTTCCAACCAGAAAAACATGAACAAGATACCCTCTGTGAGCAAGAATTCGGGCAGCTACAAAACCATCTCCTCCATTATTACCTGTCCCACAGATAATCATAATCCTTTTTTCCTCTGGCCCGAGCATTGAAATTGCTTTGTCAGCAACCCCCTGGCCTGCTTTTTCCATGAGTATTGTCCCCGGAATCCCGGCTTCTTCAATTGTTCGGCGATCAATTTCTGCCATTACTTCACCGGTTACCAGTTTCACTTTTCCCAACCTCCTTAGAGATTATAACCATGGCTACCGCCCACCTTCGTTCGTGGGACATTGATAGTTTAATATCCAAATCAGGGTCCAAAAAGCTCTCTTTTATTTTTATTTCCGGTCCATCATTACCCGGCAGGATTTCAACCTGCTGCCACCCGGGTTTTTTGGCAATATTTAATGCTTTCGCCAGGGCTTCTTTAGCCGCAAATCTTGCAGCAAAGTGCTCAGCAGGTTTTTTCTTTGTTTTACAGTACTCAATTTCTCCTGGAGTGAAAATTTTCTGCAGGAATCTGTTACCATGTTTTTTATAAACCAAATTAATCCTCTCTACCGAAACTATATCAACACCAATACCTTCAATCAATGTTGAACCACCTCATTCAACTGTAACGCTTTTTGCCAGATTCCGGGGTTGATCTATAGGGCAATCCCGGAAATCCGCTGTGAAATAGGAGAGTAGTTGCAGGGGAACAGTTCCCAGCAGAGGAGCAAAAATATCAGCAGTATTGGGTATTTTAAAAAGGAAATCAACTTCCTCTGCCACGCGGGAAGCAAATCTGTCCTGAGTAATACCAAATACATAGCCACCACGGGCTCTGATTTCCTGGATATTGCTAATCATCTTCTCTAAAAGGCTCTCCTGGGTTAGGAGGGCAACAACGGGAATTCCTTCCTCGATTAAGGCCAGGGTTCCATGTTTTAATTCCCCTGCTGCATAGGCCTCGGCGTGAATATATGAAATTTCTTTTAATTTCAAAGCCCCTTCCAGGGCAAGGCTGAAATCCAGCCCCCTCCCCACAAAAAAAGCATTATCCCAGTTTTTGATATACTCTGCCGCTTTGCGAACTGGCTTCTCCATCCTGAGCAGGGTTTTTTCCACCTGAGCAGGTATTTCTCTTAGAAGATGAAGCAATTCGCCATTTTCATTCCCGGCGATATCACCATCACCCATTTTAAGGGCAAGGAGGTTAAAAGCAGTCAGCATATTTAAATAGGCTTTGGTAGAAGCAACAGCAATCTCCAGCCCTGCTTCTATTAATAATAACTGGTCTGCCTCCCTGGCTATTGTACTGCCCTGGACATTTACTATTCCTAAGGTTTTTGCTCTTTTATCCCGGGCATGGCGGAGAGCTGCCAGCGTATCAGCCGTTTCTCCCGACTGGCTGACCACAATAACAAGGGAATTTTCTCCAATCAGAGGAGAACGATAACGGAATTCAGACGCCATATCAACTTCCACGGGAATCCCGGTTGCCTTTTCCAATAAGGCTTTACCAATTAAACCCGAGTGATATGCGGTTCCACAGGCCACAATAAAAATTTTCTCGATTTTCTCCTGGCTCTTGAGAATGGCATCAATTTCCGGAAGTTCGATTTCGCTCCCCCTAAGAGGCTTTTCCAGCAATTGCCGCATAACATCAGGCTGCTCATGAATTTCTTTTAACATGTAATGCGGAAAACCTTTTTTCTCGGCCATTTCCAGGTCCCAGTCTATTTCTTCAATTTCCTTATTCAGCAGTTCTCCACCAGGGCCAATAACCCTATAGTTTTCCCGGTTCAATTCCACCATTTCACCGTCCTCCAGGATTATTACTCTGCGGGTATAAGGTAAAAGGGCCGGAATATCTGACGCAAGATAATATTCTCCTTCGCCTATTCCCAGAATAAGGGGACTGTCCTGGCGGTAAGCTACAATTTGATCGGGGTTCTCCTGGTTGATTACAGCAATTGCATAAGAACCTTCAAGTAGGGCTGTCGCCTTCTGCACTGCTTCGGAAAGATTTCCCGAAAAGAATTTTTCAACCAGGTGCACCACAACTTCCGTATCCGTTTCCGAAGAAAAGGTATGTCCTTCTTTTTCAAGATTCCTTTTTATTTCCTGGAAGTTTTCGATTATCCCGTTATGAACCAGGGCCAGTTTTCCCCCACAATCCTGGTGAGGGTGTGCATTTTCATCTGAAGGCCTGCCATGAGTTGCCCAGCGGGTATGCCCAAGTCCAATATTTCCCTTAAATTTTTCCAGGCTGAGTTTATCATCTAGGACCTTTAGTTTCCCTTCTGCTTTACGAAGCTCAAGGTTTTTATCTTCAATTACCGCAATTCCAGCAGAATCATAACCACGGTACTCCAGTTTTTTCAAACCTTCAAGCAATATTGGAACGGCCCCTTTAGGCCCTATATATCCAACTATTCCACACATTAACTTCTCCCCTTCCATTCAACTGCTTTAGCCACCTACCAGCCTCTTTGCCTTACAATCACTTGCAAGTTTTAAAGACTGGCTCAAGACCGGTAGCAGGCCTAGAGGCATCCGCCGATAATTCGATAAACCTCTACCTCGTCAACTTGGCTTGAGCCAAGACCAGGCGCTTGATTAACCGAGTTCTTTTTCAATTACCCCAACAACACCATTCAGAATTTTCCCAAGAATTTTTTCGTCTTTTCCTTCCACCATCACTCTAATTACGGGTTCAGTTCCCGATGCCCGGACCAAAATTCGGCCCCGGTCACCCAGAGTATTTTCTGACCTCTTAATCACTTCCTGAATTTTCAGGTTGTCTTTCCAACCTTTGTCCTTAACCTCAACATTTCTTAACAACTGGGGCCAGGGTTTCATTACCTTTGCCAGCTGTGAAAGCTTATCATGCTCAGAAGATATCACATTTGCGAGCATAATTGAGGTAAGGAGACCATCTCCTGTAGTATTTTCTTCAAGGAAAATTATATGACCTGATTTTTCACCTCCCAGATTTAATTTTTTCCCTTTTAGAGCCTCAAAAACGTAGCGATCACCATTCTGAGTGAGGAGTAACTCTCCCCCCTCTTTTTGTAGAGCTTCTTTTAGGCCCTGGTTACTGTACTTGGTTGCCACTAAGGTTCTGTTAGCGAGTCTCCCGGTTTTTAATAGGTGACAACCACAAATAGCCATAATAAAATCACCGTCAAGTTCGTTGCCTTCTTCATCAATGGCAATTACCCTGTCGGCATCTCCATCAAAAGCAAAACCAAAATCTGCTCCCGCTTCCAGGATGATTTCCCTGATTACCTGGGGATAAGTTGAGCCACATTGATGGTTAATTTTTTCTCCTGCAGGAGAATCGTGGAGGCTGATAACATCTGCGCCAAGCAGTTCCCAGACCCGGGGAGCTATTTCCCATGCAGCCCCGTAGGCGGTATCCAGAACAACTTTATATCCAGTAAAATCTCCATTAGCCTTGCTGCACAAAAAATTCATGTACTTTTCTTTTAACTGGAATGCTTCTCTTTTTTTACCCACCTCTTCGCCTTCAGGCCGGGCATATTTTTCACCGTTTTCCAGATAGGTTTCGATTTGGTTTTCCTGTTTATCGGTTAATTTGTTCCCATCAGCATTAAAAAATTTGATCCCATTATCTGCAATTGGATTATGGGAAGCGGAAATCATGATCCCGCCAGAGAAATCTTCTGTTCGTGTTAGGTAGGCAACTGCTGGGGTAGGCAAAATCCCCCCGAGGTGGACATCCAAACCCGCAGCAGTTAGTCCTGCAACGAGAGCAGATTCCAGCATATCTCCCGAAAGCCGGGTATCTCGACCTATTAAAACTTTTCCCCTGCCCGGATTTATTTGCTTATCTAATAAGTATCTGCCTCCTGCGAGGCCTAATTTTAATGCAAGCTCAGGAGTTAATTCCCTGTTGGCAACTCCACGAACTCCATCAGTTCCAAATATTGAAGGCAAGATCAAATCACCCTTTCTAAAAATTTAATATTACATAGGGGTAATAGGCGGAAAAAATACCCGCCAAATAAAATCAATTAACCAGCGGGAACCCAAAAAGATTTTGTTTCTCCCTCTGAACCCGGGCAGAAAGCTTTTTCCTTTATCCCCAATAACTTCGAATTTTCTTTGGCGAACCCTTTTTCTCAGGTCTGGAAATTAATTAACCAAGGACAGAAAATCCCGGGATATAAACCAGATTACTGATTTCCTTCCCGAACATCCACCTGAATACTCTGAGGGGAAATAAAGTCAATTTCCCACTCCCGGGGATGATCTAGCACCACTGGTAGCAAGTAAACCCCGGGGACAACATGCTCAAAATCAAGGTACGCGTTTAATAGTTCACTGATTTCTTCTTCTGGGGATTCGGGAGTGATTAAACCGACCCTGACCTTTTCCGGGAGAGCATTGACCTCAAGGTTTTCAGGGATATTTACTGTTTCCAGCGATATACTGACAACTGTTCTTCCGGGTTCAGTTTCAACCAGCCCGGGAAAAGGCCAGCCCGGACCACTGACATAAAACCAAAGAAGAAGAGCCAGTAATAGGGCGGTTAGTTTAAGCTTCCTATCCTCAGTCATACGTTTACCCTCCACTGGCGAAAAATATTCTTTTCATCGAATGCCCTTTTCATTTCTCTCTGCAGCTTTTCCTGTAAACTATCCTGGTCGAAAAATCTTCTCATCCTCCCGGAATCGATAAGGCTAACAGTTCCCGTTTCTTCAGAAATAACAAGAGCCAGGGCATCAGAGTGTTCGGTAATTCCAATTCCAGCTCTATGTCTGGTGCCAAGAGAACCTTTTAATTTGCTGGTTTCAGCCAGGGGAAGAACACAGGACGCAGCCTTAATTCTCCCATCACTAATAATTACCGCCCCATCGTGGAGAGGATTCTTAGGAGAAAAAATTCCAATAAGCAGTTCGGTTGAAATAACGCTATCCAGAATGGTACCCTCTTCAATAAAATCTTTAAGCCCTGTTTCTCTCTCGATAACAATAATTCCTCCCCATCCCTTTTCCGATAAACGGAAGGCTGCAGAAGAAATTTCTCGGCTCGTTTTTTCCCGGTCCACGGCTACCGGATTGAAAAACCTGCCTCTTCCGAGGTGTTCAAGGGCTCTTCTAAGCTCTGGCTGGAAAACAATTGGTAGAGCAACAACTAAAAAGGTCATTACATTTCGTAGAATCCAGCTAATGGTTGTAAAACCCAACCGGTCACTTAGCAATGCAGTAATAAATAGCAAAACAAGACCCTTAAGAAGCTCTACCGCTCTCGTCCCTTTGATAAGTAAAATAAGTCGATAGAACATATAGGCCACAATCAAAACATCAATAATATCTCTGATTGCTGAAGTCCAGAACATAGCACCCTTCTCCTTTGAATAATTATTTCCACATGGCTATTAAAAAGTCCTTTTCAGAAGGGAAATCCACCCCCGATGTCTAAGCTTCTTTTTGAGGTGAAAAAATGGCCAAAAAAGCTAAACATTCGCTCTGGAATATTAAAGATATAATTATCCTTCAATTTATTTTTTACCTTATACGGGAAGCAATCCGTTGGAGCCAGGAGGTCCTGGTTTCGGGGGACAGTATTTTAAACCTCCTGCTTCCAGTAGTGGGTCAACTGGTGTTTTTAGGAGTTGTTTTTTTCTGGTTATTTTTCCTTTATGAAGTACCTCCACCCTACCTCGGGTTAACCTTAGAAAAACTTAAAAGCGGGGCTATTCTTGGTCTGAAACTTGGCATCCCGCTAATTCTTCTCACCGTTTTTCTGATTAATTTTCCCCTGACCGCCCAAGAAAGTTCCCCTAATTTTTCTCCCGTTTTTTATATTACCGATGCGGAGCAGCTGGCAACTTCCTTGCTCTACCTTGTCCTTTTCGCAGCATTGTTTTTCCTTCCAGCACTGGGTACAGAGCTGTATTTCCGTGGCATAATAGCAGGCTATTTCCATCGTAAATGGGGAGCTTCTATTGCAGCCGTCCTCAGTTCAGCCTTTTTTGCAATCTTCTGGGCAAGTCTGCACCCAGGATGGCTTCTTTTCCATTTTCTTCTGGGCTTGGGTCTTTATTATTTTTACACCAGCCGGGAAAGCCTCTGGCCAGGAGTTATTTACCTCTCCCTGGTCAAAGCAGGCCTGACTTTGTATGCAGTCGGCTGGCAATATTTTAATATTTAAAAAAGCGGGGTCAATTGAGACCCCGCTTTATTTAGACCAGCTTCAATTCTTTTCCTATTTTCCCGAATTTATCCAGAGCAAAATCAAGATCTGACTTACTGTGAGTAGCAGAAATCATTACCCTGATCCTTGCCTTCCCGCGGGGAACAAGTGGAAAGCCGATTGCCTGGGCAAAAATTTTCTCCTCCAGGAGTTTTTTGCTGAATTCTGCAGCTTGATGGGCTTCACCAATTATAACAGGTGTTATCGGGGTTTCAGTTACTCCTGTATCCAGACCTATCTCCTTGATACCCTCCTGGAAATAACGGGCGTTATCCCAGAGTTTTTCAACCAGTTTTCCGCTCTCAGAAAGAACTCGAACCGCTTCCAGTGTAGCTGCTGTATCAGGAACTGTCAGGGCAGAACTGAAAGTAAAGGGACGGGCTTTCTGAACCAGGTATTCAATCAGCTTTTGGCTGCCTGCAATTACTCCTCCCATAACTCCCAGGGCTTTAGAAAAAGTTCCAACTTCCACATCAACCCGCCCATGCAGGTTGAAGTGATCAACAATTCCCCGGCCATCCCGGCCAACTACACCTTCCCCATGGGCATCATCCACAAAGGTCATTGCCCCATATTTCTCGGCAAGTTCAACTATTTCCGGGAGAGGAGCAATGTCACCATCCATACTGAAAACACCATCAGTTATTATCAGTTTTTTGCCTTCCGGAGTTTCTTTGAGAACTTTCTCCAGACCCTCCATATCGTTGTGGGGGTAAACTTTTTTATTGGCCCGACTCAGCCGGGATCCATCAATAATGCTGGCGTGGTTGAGCTCATCACTTATTATTGTATCGCCTTTATCGGCAAGGGCGGGAATCGCCGCAAGATTTGCCATGAAACCTGACTGTAGAACCAGAGTCGCTTCTACCCCTTTAAATTTGGCGAGTTCTTCTTCCAGTTCTTTGTGAATGGTCATTGTGCCGGCTATTGTTCTAACAGCTCCCGGCCCTACCCCATATTTTTCAATTGCTTTTTTTGTTGCCTCTTTTATCCTCGGATCAGCAGCAAAGCCAAGGTAATTATTGGAACAGAAATTCAGTACTTTTTCTCCTTTAATCTGCACCCATGCACCCTGGGCTCCTTCTAAAGTTTTGATATCCTTATAAAGCCCTTCATCTTTTAATTCCTGCAGATCACGATCGATAAAATCCATTTTCCCCTGTTTCATCTTGGATCCTCCTTAAGGATATAATATTACTTTACCACACGACCCGGAAAGAACCAGGTCGAAGGCTTTTTCAAATTCTTCAAAAGAAAAAGAATGGGTGACAAGGGGCTTTAAATCAAGTCCCGAGGTCAGCAGGGCTTCCATTTTGTACCAGGTATCATACATCAAACGACCATTGATCCCGTAAAGTTTGGCACCCTTGAAAACCAGACCATCGTTAATATCCAGGCTTACATTCCCGTCCGTAATTCCCAGGAGAGAAATCCAGCCTCCCTTGCGCAAGGCCTTGAACCCATCATTGATTGCTTTTTCTTTCCCCGCCATTTCCAGGAAAACATCGGCACCCAATCCATCAGTTTCTTTTAAAATCTCTTTAACCAGGTCCGTTTCAGCAGCATTATAGGCAAAATCAGCACCAAGTTTCCGGGCCAGATCCAGGCGGTACTGGTTAACATCAGTAGCAAAAATCTTCCTGGCCCCTGCAAACCGACAGATTGCAACTGCTGCCAATCCAATGGGCCCACATCCAGTTATTAAGACATTGTTTCCGACAATTTCATCAATGAGAGCAGCATGGACAGCATTACCTACCGGATCCTGGATGGCAGCTATTTCTGCGGGGATATTGGGGTTCATAACCCAGATGTTCTCAGCGGGAACCCGCACGTACTCAGCAAAACAACCATCGGTATCCACTCCGATTATCTCTACATCCTGGCAGATATGACCCTGACCTGTTCTGCAGAAAAAACATTCTCCGCAGATAAAATGGCCTTCGGCAGAAACTATTGTCCCCTCTTTTAGATCTTCTACTCCGGAACCAACTTCTACTATCTCTCCACAGAACTCGTGTCCAAAAATCAGAGGGGGTTTAATCCGGGATTCAGCCCACTGATCCCAGGAATAAATGTGCCCGTCTGTCCCACATATTGCTGCTGTCTTAACTTTTACCAGAACTTCCCCGGTTTTGATCTGGGGGATGGGCACCTCTTCCAGAGAAGCCCCTGATGCGGCTTTTTTCTTCATTAATGCTTTCATGGTTTTTGCCAAAAAAAATCACTCCTCACCTCATAATATTGATGCAAGAAGACCAAGTCGCTTCTGGATCTTATGCTTTTTTCTCACAAACCCTCTGCTTATAACTACGTTAAAAAATGCGCAAACCCTTTAATAAGTTTTGTAAGTAGAAACAGGATTTTTTGAATTTTTAGTTAATAAGATTAATTATAACCTGCAAAAAGGAGGCTGTTATGGACTATAATTCTTTAGGTAGGTCGGGTTTAAAGGTCAGCGCCCTGGGCCTGGGCTCTTCTCAGTACAGTTTCTTCTGCCAGCATGATAACTTGCACACTATTAGAGAATGCCTGGCGGCAGCATTAAATGGAGGAATAAACTACATCGACACCTCCGAACAGTACGGCCTGGGAAAGGCCGAACTTATAATAGGCGAATTAATGCGCTATATTCCGCGGGATCAATTTATCATCGGAACCAAAGTAATGTACGGGGGAACCAAACCCAGTCAAAAAGGGTTAAACCACAAACACATTGTTGACGGCCTTCACAATAGTCTGCATCGATTGCAGTCTGATTACGTAGATATTCTCTACTGCCATGGATATGATCCTGATACCTCCATTCATGAAACCGTTCGGGCCATGGATCATCTTGTTCATGAAGGCAAAATTCGCTACTGGGGAACTTCCGAATGGTCGCGAAGCCAGATCGAAAAAGCTCATAGCGCGGCCCGGGAGTTAAACGCAGTTCCTCCTCTGGTTGAGCAGGTTAAATACAACATTTTTTCTCGCAAGCGAGTAGAAGAAGAATACGCACCCCTCTATCCCAAATACGGGATGGGGCTAACCACTTACTATGCCCTTTATGCAGGTGTCCTTACCGGTAAATACCAGGAGGGCATACCCAAAGGAAGCCGAATCGGAAAATTCCAATGGCTTTCCCAGGAAGGTTATCTGGAGGAAAAGAACCTTAAAATCATCGATGAATTAAAAGAAATTGCCCATAACCTGGACAGTACCCTGGCCAAGCTGGCGGTAGCCTGGTGTTTAAAAAATTCAAAGGTCAATTCCGTTGTAATCGGGGCCACTAATAAAGATCAAATTGAAGAAAATATCAAGGCAATCTCGGTTAAAGAAATGCTTACTGAAGACGTAATAGCCAGGATCAACAGGGCTGTTAAGAAATTCAGTTAAAAAAACCCTGCAGCCAAATGCTGCAGGGTTTTTTCTTTACTTGAGAACTCGCTCCAGGATAATATCCTTGAGATTGGGTTCACCAATTTCCTGTAATTCATAACGAACTCGGTAAGCAGGTTTATCGATTTTTACCAGGCGGCGAAGGTCAATGGGAGTCCCAATAAGGACTGCGTCTGCTTCCGCCCGGGCAATGGTTTCTTCCAGTTCATCCATCTGCTTCCGGCCGTAACCCATTGCGGGCAATATATCAGAAAGGTGGTTATATTTCTCAAATGTATCAACAATTGATCCAACCGCATAGGGCCGGGGGTCAACCAGTTCACTGGCCCCATATTTCCGGGCTGCAATAGCCCCTGCTCCATAAGCCATGTTTCCATGGGTCAAAGTTGGCCCGTCTTCTACTACCAGCACTTTTTTCCCGGTAAGTTCTTTAGAATTTTCAACAAAAATCGGGGAGGCGGCTTCAACAACAGTGGCTTCGGGGTTGGCTTTTCGGACATTTACCCGGACCTCTTCGACCTTTTCTGGATAGCTTGTTTCGATCTTGTTAATTATAACTACATCAGCCATGCGGAGGTTAGTCTCTCCGGGATAGTAAGCCAGTTCATCTCCAGGCCGATGGGGATCAACGAGTGTAATGAACAGGTCTGACCGGTAAAATGGCAGGTCGTTATTCCCTCCATCCCAGAGGATAACATCTGCTTCTTTTTCTGCTTGCTTGAGAATTTCCTGGTAGTCAACTCCAGCAAAAACAACGAAACCATTGTCAATATGGGGTTCGTACTCTTCCCTTTCTTCAATTGTGCAATCATGTTTGTCCAGGTCATCATAGGTTGCAAAACGCTGGCAGGTTTGCTTGGCAAGATCACCGTAAGGCATGGGGTGGCGGATTATTACTACCTTTTTCCCTTCGTCCTGCATGATCTTAGCTACCCGTCGGGTGGTCTGACTTTTTCCAACACCGGTTCTGACCGCACAAACAGCAACCACCGGGACATTGGCCTTGAGCATGGTTGTATCGGGTCCCATGAGTCTAAAGTCAGGACCTGCAGCCATAACAACGGAACCTTTGTTCATAACTTCCTGGTGGGAAATATCGCTGTAGGCAAAAACAACCTGGTCTACATCTTTTTCTTTAATCAGCCTGATCAGTTCAGATTCATCATAAATAGGTATCCCATCAGGATAAAGGGGACCAGCCAGTGTCCCCGGATATTTTCTTCCGTGAATATCAGGGATCTGGGTTGCAGTAAAAGCCACCACCTCGTAATCTTCATTGTCACGGAAATAGGTGTTAAAATTATGAAAATCCCTTCCCGCTGCACCCATAATTAGAACTTTTTGTTTCATATAAGTCCCTCCTCAGTTTATTATATTGATGGACTGCCCACATTTCGGGCAGGCGTTTCCCTTCTGCAGATCAATTGTAACCTGAAAACCTCTTTTTATAACTACATAACCACATTGAGGGCAGTAGGTGTGTTGATAACGGAAATCTGATATATTCCCCAGGTAAACATAGGATAATTTTTCCCCGGCCAGGTGATACAGTTCTTCTAACTTTTTAATGCTGGTGGGAGAAGTGGTAAACTTGTATGCTGGAAAATAGCGGGACAGGTGAAAAGGAGTTTCAGGGCCAATTTTTTCTGAAATCCAGTCAACCAGACGCCCTATTTCAGCATTACTATCATTTACTCCTGGGATTATCAGCGTGGTTATTTCAACATGGCAGTTACGGGCAAAAAGCAGGGTATTCTTTAAAACCCGGTTTAAATTCCCCTGGCAATAACGGAAATAGGTTCCGCTGGAAAAAGTTTTGATATCAATGTTTACAGCATCTATATAGGGTAGAATTTTTTCTAAGGGAGCAGGGTTGATATAACCGTTGGTTACAAGAACAGTTTTCTGCCCTTCTTCTTTGAGCCTGGGAAGCATATCCCAGATAAATTCATACCACATTAGAGGCTCAGCATAGGTAAAGGCCAGACCAATATTGTCCGGCCTCTGGACCCGGGAGATAAGGTCCCAGCAGGTTGTATCCTGGGTTGCTACATTCCCCTGAGCAAGGGCCCAGTTCTGACAAAAACCACAGTTAAAATTGCAGCCAAAAGTTCCCGCTGATAGAATTTGTGACCCGGGGAAAAAATGATACAGGGGCTTTTTTTCAATGGGATCCAGGGCAAGGGCTGCAATTTTTCCATAATTTAAAGCAACAACCTTTTCCCCCATGTTTTTCCTGACCCCACAGAGACCAACAGCGCCGGTATCAAGAAAGCAGGATTGAGGACACAATTCACAGCGGAATCCTTTTTCTTCTCGCTTATAATAAGCTGCTTCCTGCAAGTATTTTTCCTCCCAACGTTATAATATTCCCTCAATTTAACCATCTTCCTGCCTGGGATGCAAAAATTATTCACTCCTGTATATACCTTTCAACCTGGAACCTTTCCAGAAGAACATCAGGGGTTCCACCCAAGCCAGCCTTCATTTTAGCGATTTCCACTTGTTCCTCTACAGAATTAATTCCCTCCAGGTCAGGAAGTAAAACTCCTTTTTTCCCGCCTTTCTCGACGATCACACCGTATTTTTTGTGATCCAGGGCCGCAATACTATCTACAGGTTCGGGTGGATGAATTACATCGACGGAAAAGACAAGCTCTGCCAATTCCTTTTTACTGACAGGGGGAAATCGAGGATCCTTAAAAGCAGATTGGATGGCATTCCTGATAATTTCCTGGGCAAGATTTTTTTGGGTAGGCTCCAAGGTCCCAATACAGCCCCGCAATGATCCATCGCGGTTTTTAATGGAAACAAATGCTCCCGCCATAACTTTAAACAGGTCCGGAAGCTCAGAAGGAGGTTCCATTACCTCCTTTTTTTCCAGGTAGGTTTCCACTGCTTTTCTAGCTAATTCGGGAGGGGTAACACTTCCCTCGGTAAAATAGGCTACTCCATAACCAACTCCAAAAGGTCCTTCATAGGAGAGCACCTGGCTCTTAATTGATTGGCCCGAAAGAACACCTGCAAGAATTAAAAGGGGCCGCAGACCGCATTCTCCCGCTTTTTCTACAAGTATCGGATCCAGGTCTTTTAATTCAGACAGGTCCCCTTTTTTTATTATTTCCAGAATTTTCTCATCGAATTCCCGCCCCCGGGAACTATACCCGGCGGGAGCATTTTTAGTAAGCCGATGGGATAAATCTCCACTGGCAATGATCCCGATCCGGGCCGGGTAGTCGGCGAAAACTCCCTGTAGAATCTTTCCTGCTTCAATTAATTCCGGGTAGGTTAAAAGCCCCATGTTCAGGGGAACCAGGGGTAAATCAACACCCTGCTCCTGGAGAAAATATAGGGGAACAAGCACACCGTGATCTAGTTCCGGGGTTATCCTAAAACGTTTACAATCTTCTTCTCGAAGTTTTCGAAAGGGTATTTTTTCTCTTTCCATTTCCTGGTTAATATTCTCACTCAATGTTTCTTCCAGTTCCAGGGTAAGGTTAACCTCGGGATGACCAAAGGCAGCAAAAGAACCCTGGATGGGGTTCACATGGAGACTGCTAATAACATCAGAAAAAACAGGACCGTGGGGACTTATTGTCACGAGAACATCGAGGTTTTTAACTGCAAAAATCCGACCCAATTCCTCCATTGACTCAATCGTCTTCGCAACTTTTTTCCTCTCTCCACCCCCAATTTCGGGAATAATAATTGGTGGGTGAGGGGCTAAAGCCGCAATTTCCAAGGGCATTTTTTTTACCTCCCTAAATTTTTTTACCCTTCAAAAATATTTTTTCATCCCTTCATGCAAGGATTTTGACATTTCGGGTCCTTTTCCCTGCGTGAAAAAAATAAAAATCCTGGCCATAAATGACCAGGATTGTTGTTTTTAACGCTTGGAGAATTGGGGTGCCTTCCTTGCTTTTTTCAAACCGTATTTTTTTCTTTCTTTCATGCGGGGATCGCGGGTCAGCATACCTGCTTTTTTCAAGGGGACCCGATAATCTTCGTCGGCATCCAGCAGCGCCCGAGCAATTCCATGTCGGACTGCTCCAGCCTGGCCTGAAATTCCCCCACCTTGAACTTTTACTATTATGTCAAAATTGCCAGCATTTCCGGTAATCTCCAGGGGTTGAATAATCATTTTTTCCAGGGCTTTCCGCTGGAAGTATTCGGGAGCAGGTTTGTCATTAATCTTAATTTCTCCTTTACCCGGGAGGAGGCGAACACGGGCAACCGATTCTTTTCTACGACCGGTTCCTATATAGTAATCTCTTTGCAATGTTTATTCCTCCTCTCTATACTTCTGGACTTCTATTTTCTCGGGTTTCTGTCCCGCATGGGGATGATTTTCTCCCCGATAAACTTTCAACTTTTTGAAGGTTTTGCGTCCCAGTTTATTCTGGGGAAGCATCCTTCGAACGGCAAGTTCTACAACCCGTTCGGGAAATTTCTTGGCCATCTCTTTGTAGACGGTGGCTTTCAAACCACCGGGGTAATTGGTGTGGTGATAATAAACTTTTTCTTCCCATTTTTTCCCGGTAAGGACAACTTTTTCAGCATTGGTTACTACCACATAATCCCCCATATCCAGGTGGGGAGTAAAAGTGGGTTTATGTTTCCCTCTGAGGATCTTGGCCACTTCTGAGGCCAGGCGTCCCAGGGGAACTCCAGTTGCATCAACTACATACCAGGAACGTTCTATTTCCTCTGCCTTCGGCATATAGGTTTTCATGCGTTTTACCTCCAATCTTCGCGGAGACTCTCCTTTTCCGGGGCTAGGAAAGGATGAGTCGTCCAAAGGATATTTTATTACAATAAGAACAAACTGTCAAGCCTGCAAACCTTTCATTCAGTAATCAATTTTCCGAAGGATCAGGCCGTAGCCTGGTGCTGTTGGCCCAGCCGTTCTCCGGTCTCTGGCCTGCAAAATATTTTCTACCGACTCTGGGGGGAGCTTACCCCTTCCTACCTCTAACAGAGTCCCAGTTATATTGCGGACCATTTTATAAAGAAAACCTTCGGCGATAAAATCAATATGGATCTCATCACCTTGACGATAAACATCGAGGGTTTTTAAGTTGCGAACGGTGGTTTTCGCGCCGCTTCGCGAAGCACAAAAAGAAGCAAAGTCATGTTCTCCTTTAAGGTATTGAACTCCTTTTTGCATGCCCTCAAGATCAAGGGGATAAGGGCAAAAAAGAACAAACCCAGTCCTCAGAGGACAGCGAACCGGCCGATTTAAAATCCGGTAGCGGTACCATTTTTGCCTGGCATCACGCAGAGCATGAAAACTTTTGACCGTTCTCTCTAAAGAAAGCACTGCAATTGCCCTGGGGACATTTCCATTAATAGCTCCCCGGAGTCTCCGGGCATCCATTTCCCCGCGGAGAGAAAAGTGAAATATTTGGGCTTCCGCATGTACACCCGCATCAGTTCTCCCTGCCCCGATAACATGCACTTTTTCTCCACTTATTTTTGCAATTGCTCTTTCCATCCATTCCTGGATGGTATTTTCAGTATTGGCCTGCCGCTGCCAGCCTGATAAATTTCGGCCATCATAAGCTAAAGTTCCCCGGTATTTAAACATTTCCCCCACCTGTTAAAGAATAATAAAAATGATAATAAAACTTCCCGAGAAACCAAGGGCCAGCCAATCCCGGGATAAGAAGTTAAGTTCCTTCATCCTGGTTCTACCTTCTCCGCCCCGGTAACAGCGAGCCTCCATGGCCATCGCCAGGTCATCTGCTCTCCGGAAGGCGCTGAGAAATAAAGGAACAAGAAGGGGAACCAAGCTTTTCGCCCGCTTAAAAATACTCCCGGATTCAAAGTCTGCCCCGCGAGCCTGCTGAGCCTTCATTATCTTTTCCGCCTCTTCCAGGAGTGTTGGGATAAAACGAAGAGCAATAGTCATCATCATTGCCAGTTCATGGGCGGGCAATCCGAACCTGCGAAAGGGATTAAGCAAATATTCAAGACCATCAGTTAACTGAATAGGAGATGTGGTCAAAGTTAATAGGGAGGTCAGGCTGATTAAAAGCATTATTCTAACTGCCATAAAAAGGCCGGTAAAAAGACCCTCGCTTTCAATCCTCAAAAACCCCAGCTCAAAAAGAACAACTCCCCCCCTGGTGAAAAAAAGGTGGATAACCAGGGTGAAAATCAAAATAAACATTACAGGTTTAAGACCCCTGATTACAACTTTCCAGGAAAGATGAGAAAAAGCAATTATCGTAAAAACATAGGCTGCTGCAACCAAAAACCCCCAAAAGGAACCGATAAAAAACAGTCCGATAACAATTAACATCGTTATCATAATTTTCATTCGGGGATCAAGGCTGTGAATCAATGAATCCCGCAAAATATATTGTCCTAGAGTTATATTTTTGAGCATCTGAACCCCCTCCAATGCCGGAGGATTTCTTCTTCGACATCTTCAATGGTAAAGATATCCGTCCGAACGGGATAGCCACACTTCCGTAGTTGCCAGAGAACTTCATTTAGCGGGGGAATCTCCAGTCCAATTTCATATAATTCATCGCGTTGTTCAAATATTTCCTGGGGAGTCCCCTGCAAAACGATCTGCCCCTGATTCATGACAAAAAGTTTCTTAGCCCTCCGGGCGGCATCTTCCATTCTATGCGAGATTAAAAGAACAGTGATCCCCTGTTCCTCGTTAAGCCAGTTAATCCTATCCAGCAGTTTCCTCCGCCCCCGGGGGTCCAAACCCGCAATGGGTTCATCCAGGATCAATAGTTCGGGTTCCATGGCCAGCACGCCGGCAATGGCAGCTCTTCTTTTTTGTCCGCCTGAAAGACCAAATGGAGATCGGTCTTTAAGTTCTTCATAATCAAGCTGGACAAAATCCATAGCCTGCTTGACTTTTTCCGTAATTTCCTTCTCTGACCAGCCCAGGTTTTTAGGTCCAAAAGCAATATCCTTGAAAACTGTTTCCTCAAAAAGTTGATGTTCGGGGTACTGAAAAACAAGCCCCACCTTTTTTCGGACCATGATAGGGCTCTCCCACTCCCTAATTTCACGGCCTTCAATCAAAACCTGGCCGCTTGAAGGGCGCAGTAATCCATTAATAGTCTGCACCAGGGTTGATTTACCCGAGCCGGTATGACCGACCAGGGCGACAAATTCTCCCTTTGCTATCCCCAGGTTAACCCCTCTTAAAATATCTTCTTCTCCCGCCTGGTAACGGTAATAAACATCTTTTAGTTCAACAAACATAATTTTTTCACCAGGCTTTCCGGGGTAAGAATTTCATCCGGCAGCTGCAGCCCCGCCTCCCTCAACCTGTAAACCAGGTAAGGGACTTCCGGTAATTCCAGGTCAGCATCCTTTATTAACTCGCGGGCCTGAAAAGCTTCCAGGGGTGTTCCTTCCAGGATTTTTTCACCTTCTTTTAAGATGATAACCCGGTCACAATCAACAACCTCTTCCATGAAATGCGTGATATAAACAATGGTTTTTCCTTCAGATCTCAACTTCTGGATTGTTGCCATTACTTCTTTACGACCCATGGGATCCAGCATTGCTGTTGGCTCATCAAAAACAATACAGTCGGGGCGCATAGCAAAAATCCCTGCTATTGCAACCCGCTGTTTTTGTCCTCCCGAAAGGTGGTGAGGAGCAGCCTGCCTGAATTCTTCCAGTCCAACCAGGGCAAGGGCTTCTTCCACCCTTGCCTTAATAGTAGCAGAAGGCAAACCAAGGTTTTCCGGGCCAAAAGCCACCTCTTCTTCAACCATGGTTGCAATTAGCTGATTGTCAGGATTTTGAAAAACCATCCCTACCTGCTGCCTGATATCCCATATTTTATTCTGATCGCTGGTATCAAGACCCCCAACAGTAACAGAACCTTCCGTCGGTTGAAAAAGGCCGTTAAAAAGCTTGGCCAGGGTAGATTTCCCCGACCCGTTGGGACCAATTATGGCTATCATCTCACCTTTTTCCACGGAAAGATTGATGTTTTTTAAGGCAGGTACCGGGGGTTCATCCCCTTCAATATAGGTATAGGAAACATCTTTGAGTTCAATAAAAGCCATAATGATCACCTGCTACCGCACCAAGCGGTCTTTTTAAATTACTCAACCAGTTCCAGGATGGCCATTTCAGCACCATCTCCACGGCGGGGACCAATTTTAAGGACCCGGGTGTACCCACCCTGACGGTCAGCAAATTTTGGGCTCAAATTATCAAAAAGGTTAGCGACCGCCTTCTTGTTCTGCAGTGTACGGAAAGCAATCCTGCGAGAGTGACCACTACCTTCCTTGGCCAGAGTTATCATTTTATCGGCTACAGCACTGGCCTCTTTGGCCCGGGTATG
>SL_8KL_010_SEDDRAFT_10001159_pt1 | contig 22889 bp, 10 predicted proteins | sample SodLakKL_010_SED_4_FD_11160 | JGI IMG/M metagenome (IMG submission 11160) | reverse complement strand
GCGCCAGCTCCTGCAGAATGTTGATGTGGTGTACCATCTTGCTGCCAAGGTGTCGACCCCGCTGGCCACGGAGAACTCCCATCTTTTTGAACAGATCAACCACTGGGGAACTGCCGAACTGGTTTATGCTGTGGAGGAAAGTCCGGTGAAAAAATTTGTGTACCTGAGTACCACATCAGTGTACGGTGCTTCCGAGCATGTTTCGGACATCAAAACGCCGCCGGATCCGAAAACCTTTTATGGCAGCAGCAAGCTCCGCGGGGAAACACATGTGGAGAGGTTGTTAAACAAAATGGATGCCTGGATCATCCGTTGTGGCAATGTTTATGGCTATAGCCCCAGTGTTCGGTTTGATGCGGTCATCAATCGTTTTATGTTTGAGGCCAACTTCAACGGCCGCATCCAGATTACCGGAAACGGAAAGCAGCAACGTGCCTTTATTCATGTGGACAAGGTGGTGAGTATGTTGTCGAACCTGTTGCATGACGACCTTCCTTCAGGTAAGTATAATTTCAGCGAACACAATATCTCCATTGAATATATCGCCCATGTCATCAAAGAGATTTATCCGGACATTGATATGATTTTTGTCAATCAGCATCTTGTGATGCGTGAGATCAAGGTGAAGGCTGATGACCGCATCATGTCGCTGGTGACCCGGCCGGAAGTTTCGTTCAAAGAGGAGTTAAAGCGTTTTAAGGAGAAGTTTTCCTTTAACTAACATGCGACCCCTCCGGGGTCAGAGCTACATCAGGGTGAATCGCAGGCTGAAGCCGCCGTGGGTGTTGGTGTTGGGGTATTGGTTTGAAACCTTGGGTGTGTTGATGGTCTGGTCAAAGAAGAGCCGGAAATTGACTCGTGCGCTGATCTGGTATTCCGCGGAAGTGTTGATCGCAAAGGTGCGGCTTCCCGAGGAGATCACATCAGTTTCTTCCAGTAGTTTTCTCAGGATGGTTCTGCTGTCTCTCATGGACAGGTCAAGACGCAGTACCAAATCGCTTTGCATCCGTTGAGTGGTTCCTCCGGTGGAAATGTTTAATGCCAGATCCTGAAAGCGATATCCGGCACCTATGATATATTCACTTCTTTCATTATCGGTAACCTGGTTGTTTGCAAAGCTAAGGCTGATATCCCTGGATCGCCTGTACTCAAAGCGGGTCATCAGGTTATTCACAAACGTGATATCTATGTTGATCAGTGGGTTGAACTGTTCGCTGATCGATACTTGTGATACTTCATGTTCCGGAATAAAATTGCCGGTCGTTGATTCCCGGGCAGACTGATAACCGTCAAATTCCCTGTAACGAAGGTCAGACTGGAAATTGGCCATGGTGAAGCTGCTCCTGTATGCGTGACCAATTGTAAAGGATTGGAAGATTTGCTGCATGGCCGGAATGCGGGAAAGCCCGTCATAGGTCAACCTCCAGTTTGGCATGGGGATTTGTCGAAAGGGGTTCAAATTGACATCTGTGGGATCAGTGCCTGCATAGGCTGCCATGAAAGCCGGAATCAATACATCCTGGGAGGTTGGTCCGTAACCAACAGGGAACCCGGTGGTGTCATTTACAGCCCCGTCCCAATTTGGGTTTTGGCTGGCCAGTCGCATGGCTACATCAAGGCGATGTTGTTTGAAATTCTCAAAATTCTCTGAAGTGTATAACTGGCTGTCTACTGACTCAAAAGTAGTTCGGATTGCCAGGAAGGAAACGCTGAAGGTTCCTCGTTCCATGGGGTTAAAAGAGGAGAAATTACCCAGACTGTCTGCTTTGAAGTAGGCAGTATTTGTTCGGGACTCCCTCCGGTCGGCGGTAAGCTCAATCTGGAGGTGCCGGATGGGCTCCACTTGCGACCTGGCGGTTATTTGCTGATTGTAGCTTTCGCTGTAAGGGGTGTTGAGGTTTGGGTTATCCGTGATCCAGCCTCCTCCGGCTGCTTCCGGCCGGATGTCGCGCTGACTTCCGAAGATAAAACCTGTACCGGGAGCCATTAAATCCCAGTCCTGGCCCAGGATAGAGGGGCTTGGTTTAAAACCGGGCATATGCGTACCCCTGCTTTCGGAGAAATTCAGGGAAATGCTGCGCACACCCATCAGGGTTCGCAGGACGTTTTCGAGCACAATTCTGCCATAGTCGACCCTGTCTTCATCGTCATTGTCATCATTGTCAGGGAGTTGAGGGCTGCCCCGCTGACCTCCCTGCTGACCTCCCCGCTGACCTCCTCCGCCACCTCCCTGGTTGATCTCTCTCAGGAAATCAATCTTGTTGTAGAGGTTCACCAGGTTTCCATTGGCACTCAGCCTGATGTTCTGTGAGTTTTCGATGGTGTTGCCCAGATCCTGTGCCGACAATGGTGCCCCAATCCAGTCAAAATCTGCTGCATAGCTTGCATTGGCATTGATCCAGTCGACAAGGGGGAGCTTATTGGTAGGGATGTTGTAGCTCAGATTGGCCCGGTGGGTATAGAAAGTGGGCCTTCCCAGGTTTTTGATATTGCTCCAGATCGAATCCCTCTTTTGTTCATAATCGTCACGGCTCCGGTCAATGGGGCCGGCCGGTTCATCAATCCGGGCATGGGTGGTGGCGGAAAACTCCAGCCTCAATGCCCGGGTCAGATCCCAGCGGATATCATAAATGCGATCCCAGTCGAAGGATTTGACATAGTTGGGGTCCATCACCACCACGCCGGCACTTTTTGCCCGCATCAGCGATTCGGCATATCCCCTGTCCATACTCGTCCTGAACGAGACAGAACGCGGCATATAATGGAAATTGAAATCGCGGAACAAAGCCAGCAGGTCATTTTGGAAAATTGACACATTGGAGAAAGGTGTCACGTTGGTAGGGCTGGTGCTGTAACTGTAGCCAATGGCGCCCCGCCAGTGGCGCTGTCTGTCGTATTCAATATCGATGTTTCTTGCATACATCTCTGTATAGGCGTAGGAAAAATCCAGGTTTTGCGGATTATAAAAACGTGGTTCGCTGCCCAGGCCTGTGATGGATACATTGGTGAAGTTGATGCTCTTGCGTCTGACCAGATCCTGCGACAAGCGTCTGATGGAATCACGCTCAGCCCTGGTTTCGTAAGAGGCCAGGTCATCTTCGAACAGGAGGTCGGGGTTCATGGGATTATACAATGGATTGCTGATGGATTCTGAATAACTGAAGTGCATGGGAATGCGCAACCCCAGCTCCTCGGGGAACAGCCGCCCCAGTTCCATATTGGTGGCGATGTCGTAGTTGATGATCTCCTCCTGTTGGCGTTCGTTCACCCTTTCTTCAATACCCCCAAACCCTGCAGTGCTCATGAATCCTGCCAGTGTAACATTGCCCAGGTCAGCCAGGCTGGCATCGATCCGTGCGTTGGCAGCCCAGCCGCCTTCATTTTTGAAATCGTACAAGCGGAGTTCATTGACCCAGATTTCGGCCGATTTGGGCAAACCGTCGTTGTTCGGAGTCCTCTGCGTTTTTCTTGGGTTTCGAACCCCGATCATGATGACCTGAATGTTTGAAAGGGTGGGGTTCCCGATAACAGTCATGGTGTTGTCTCCGTCATTTAAGCGGAAGGGACGGGTTACAGAAACACCTGATCCGGGTTCCCTTGACAGCATATTCCGCTCCAGCTTCATGTCGGTGAGTTTCTCAAACTCGATGTCGAAGTTGTTTTCTTCCGGCCAGATCACTTCCGGGTTAAAGGTTCTGGGATGCCATGGGGTCAGCTTGAGGGGAACTTCGTATTCATAGTAGTTGCTGGTAAAATCGGATCCAAGGCGAATGAATACACTCAGGTCACCGTCGCGGAGGTCCGCATTTTCTGTCAGGGCCTCGGCATGGGCAAACATTTTCAGACGGTGGTACTGCCTGACATCCAGATTTGCGGTTTTATAAACAGCCCTGGCATCTCCGTCTTCCAAATCAGATACCCGCATGGCGAGGGATTGTTCATTGCGCTGGTGCATGGTGGTGGTTCCCAGGTCCTGTTCCCTTTCAATTCCGGGGGGCAGTACGTAAGGAATGGGAAAGCGCTGACCGTTCTCCTCGATGTTGACGGTAAAGACTTCAAAGCTGGTTTCTTCGTTATTGCCGGGTACATATTCGCCGGGTTCGGCCAGTTCCCGGTCGTAGGTACGCCAGTCTCCCCTGATCAGTTCCAGGGTGGCAAAACGGCAAATAATGGGTTCCTCAAAATCCTTGAAGAACATCCGCATGAAACGGATGGAAGTGAAGTCTTCGATCTCTCCAATGACCTGGCGGTCGGGATCGCGCAACGGCACTTTGAACTGGTACCAACGGACTGTTTCCACTTCGTTGTTGGCCAGGCGTACGGTGGCTTCCATCACGTCGGTGATGTAGTTCTCACCGGGTTGCATGTCTTCCGGGCGGAGACTTATGCGATACTGGAAGTAACGCTCCGACTCATTGAGGGTTCCGTCCTGGTTGATGTCTTCAGTGTTCGGGCGGGTTGTGGCGGAAGTGGGGTAAGGCTCCGGCGACTGCTCTGCCGTGGGGCTGTTCCCCTCAAGCCCGTTATATCTTTTGTAGCGCTCCAGGATGCTTACTTCCTGCGCATCCAGCTCGGAACCTCTGTAATACTGATAATTATCTGCCGACGGGTCTTCCCATGCCTGCTGGTATGCTTCGGAGTTGGTTCCGTACATGTCGGCAAGCACCTGCAGAAAGTTTTCATTGAAGAAGGTACGCTCATCTTCGGTCCGGAGGCCGTCCAGCCCCACGTCCTGGAACTCCCTGGATTCGGGGTTGTTGTCGAAGGCGTTTGTCATGTCCTGAACGGTGGGAACCCTTCCCCAGATGGTGGTGTCTACGTTCATGACCGTTTCATCAATGGGCAGGCCGTTTTCAAAACTTTTCCGTCCGTCACGCAACACATCCTCAGAAACTTCTCCCAGATTGATGTATAGATCGCCTCCACTGTGGTTCTCATCATAAACAAAGGGATCCATCATCCAGAATTCCACATATTCCACATTGGCGGCCTCAAAATCGGTGGTGGGGAGGCCACGCATGATCCCGCCCCACCGTGTTTCAGGATCGATCAGGGTGCCGTCCTGCGCCATCCCGCTGCTGTAGGTCGAGGGTGCTGCATCGTAGTTGTAAGGACCTCTTTCGCCGGGGTAGAAAGCCATATTGAGTACCGGAATGGGTGAGGGGATGCCGGTGGGGCTTTCCTTATTGGGCCATATTTCGGTTTCAAGGACCTCACGCACAAAATGATTGGACCGCTGATCGGGGTCATTGCGGATGTGGGATGGGGTCAGGTTGTTGTTCCTGGTGAACAGCGGGTCAACAACATACCAGGCAAAGTTGGCCACATTGTACCGGAAGGCCAGGCCTGTGCCGGGTGCGGCCTCAGGGAACATGCCGGGGCTGGTCTGGTGCTGGGGGGTGCTTGCAATATGCCACCGCTGTACATTTTTCAGGTCGATGGCCGATTTGCTTCCCTCAAAGTCATCGATATAGGAAGTTCCGGCACCACCAATATGTCTTGAGTGGCCTGGAATGAGGTGGGCGAACTCACCGTTGAAGGTGATACGCGAGGGGGTGGAGGTGTCGTAAAATGGAAGCCGGTCAAGCAGGCGGGTTAGCTGCATGGTTTCCATTGAATAGGTGGTGTTGAGCCCCCAGATCGTATTGGCAATGGGCTCGTCACCATAATTGGCTTTCTGTGTCAACGGACGCTCCGACAATCGCATGATGGTACCCCCCACGGTAAAGTTATCACTGATTCGGTGGTCAACATGGGTTCCCATCAGGGTCTTGGTCTGCAGGTTAAACAGGTCAGAGCTTTCCAGGGAAATACGGATGGGTGTTCCCGAATTGAGGACGCCCTCATTGAGGATCCTGACACGGCCAAGGGAGTAATCAACCGAATAATCTACACCCTCCTGCAGTGGAACTCCGCCTGCCGTAACCACAACGGATCCCTGCGGAATGTTCATGGCATTCAGTGGGATCTCCGCACCTGCCTCAGACTGGTAGCTGCCTTCCAGCAGCCATCGGTTTTTTTCCGGAACCTGCTGTGCACGGTATTTGGTGGTGGTATAGAGTGAATCAAAGGCATACTTGTCTCCCAGGTTCTGATCCTCGAGCATTTTGCGCAGGTGTTCACCAAAAGGTTCCACCACTGGAAAATAAATGCGCCCGTTTTCAGACTCAATGGTACCTCCCCGGGTGGCAGCGTTGTCAATAAAGTCAAAGACCCCGTCAGGAATGGGATCCAGCTGTGTGTTGAGGCGGTCCAGGCCCATGACACGGATCAGTGGCTGGCCGTCTACCGGCCCTTCCTCAAGGTAGCCCATGGGAACGCCCAGCTCCTCATTTTCATAAAGGATGTTAAGGCGGAACTGATCGCGGCTGATCTGGTATGAACCCAGGTTATACACGTTTTTCATCATCAGGTCCCACATGGGGATGCGGGTATTGACGGAGGTGCTCTTGAGCATCTTGACGATCAGGCCGTCGGGGGCACTCACCTGGTTGGAGAATTCCCCCACCTGGTAGGTGGTGGTGTCGCCGATCAGGGTATACTGGAAGGCCACTGCCAGTACCTGGTCGGGGTTGATGGTGCGGTTCAGGGAGATGAATCCCAGCCTGGGGTTGAACGTGTATTCATTGCTCCGGAGCCGGCGTGCATTTTCCACGTTCTCGTAATCGCGCCCAGAGGTAAAGTCTGCAGCTGACAGATGACTGTTGACCTGGCTGATATTGCGGATCGGTGATCCCTCCATGGTTTCATACAGGGTGTTGCTGTTGTTGTCGGGCACCGGCCGGTTTCGGCTGTCGACCGATGAATGATGGGGTTCGTTTTCCCCCAGGTCGGCAAAAGCCACGATATTGCGGTTGTCGTCGGTAGCTGCCCCTACGTTGGTTACCCATACCTCTATGCGTGTGATCTCTATATTGGAGCTGATGGTGGGAAGCGTAGACAGGGCTTCGTCGTAGTTATCCCTGAAATACTGGGCCAGGAAAAAGTGCCGGTTTTCTTCATATTCATCTGCCCTGATCTCGAATTCAGTTCGTTGTGCACCCCCCGAAACTTCAATGCTNGAAGACTGTGTCTTTTGCTGTGAGAAAACACTGGTAACGCGTGTATTTCCAAATCGCATCTGCGTTTTGAATCCGAAAAGCCCCTGGGTTCCGCGGATCAGTGTACCTGGCAGGGGAAGGGTTACATCTCCCGCCTCCACCAGCTGAACGATCTCATCTTCCGTTCCCCTGTACTCCAGCTTCATCCGGTTTTCAAAATCAAAAGCAGACTCGGTGTTGTANTTGGCTCCCAGGTTGATCTTNGTNCCGATNTCTGCCTCNAGGGCAAGCTGGATTTTCTGNTGGAANTCAAAGTTGGTTGTGCGGCGGCGCTGCTCGTCAAGGGCCGGGTCTTCGCGATAATTTGACATCACACCAAAAATCAGTTCGGCTGAACCCGACGGGCGAATGTCGATGGTGCTTCCCCCGAATATCCTGTCAAAAAATTCGCCGCCTATATGGATCTCAGGGATCAGTCCGTCACGCCTTTCAAAATCCTGGGGGGTGGATCGTTCCCGCCAGTAGCGCTGAAGTCCGCGGTCCAGGTCGTATTCCATGTATTCGTCAAAAGTCAGGTAATGGGGCCGGCCGATCACCATGTCACCCACACGGCGGGTTTTAACGTAGTAGCCCGTGGCCGGATCGTACTCAAAATGCGTGGTGACTGGCTTGGGGTTGGTCAGCGAAAGACCGGAAACAGGAAAGCGTTCCAGGTCAAGAAAAACAGCGCTTTCCATGGGAAAACCGGTGGTCTGGACGGGTGTCCGGAGGGTGTCCTGATTGGGCACATCCTGCCCGGCGGTTGCATGTACCGGTAGCAGGGCAAGAAAGCTGATGATGCAGAAAACAGGATAACAAAGAAAAATTCGCCTCAATCGCACCGGCACAATCGTTTAAAAATCGGATCAGAAACTCTTTAACGCCTCCTTCACAAGATATTCCGCACTTATGGCCGTGTCTGTGTGTTTTTTAAGGATGGCTGCAATGGCTTTTTGGGCTGCACTTTTGGTGAAACCCAACATTACTAAAGCAGATAACGCTTCCTGCTGAATTGTATTGTCTGTAAAGGTTAAATTTTCTGACTTGAGTACACCCTCTTTCTCAAGCCTGTCTTTCAGGTCAACAATAATCCGCTGGGCCGATTTGGCGCCAATCCCCTTGAGCGACTGCAGGGCATTGACGTTGTTGCTGACAATGGCTTCACGGATGTCGCCGGGTGTCATGGAAGAGAGGATCATCCTGGCTGTATTCGGCCCCACTCCGCTTACGGAAATGAGGTGACTGAACAGCTCCCTTTCCTGTTTGTCTGCAAAGCCGTAAAGCATGTGGGCATCTTCCCGGATCACCTGAAGAGTGTGTATGCGCATTTCTCCCGACTCCGGCAGGGCATTGAAAGTGTACAGGCTGATGTGGACAAGGTATCCGACCCCCTGGCAATTCACCACCACATAGGCCGGATTTTTCTCCTCAATGGTTCCCTGGATAAAGGATATCATGTTGTCAGATGCTGGTTTAGTTGATGCGGAACCGTTGCCGGCCCCACACGGGGAACACCCCCGGTTCCGGTTCATTGATCATCCCCGGCCCCACATGGGGAACAAGCCATGCTCCGGTTCATGAACCATCCCCGGCCCCACACGGGAAGCCTGCCTTCAGTTCGTTGGGCAAAAGTAATAAATGATTTGGCTTTTTCCCATACAAATAAACTGAACCCGAAATAAATCCGTTGCTTTTTCCGGAATCTGAATACCGCTTTCGCGGGACGGGTGATCAGGCGCTGGCTGCCCCATGCCTTAGCTGCCTTGTACGACAGTTGTATCTGTGCACAGTTGCACGGAAGCAGCCGCCGCCTGATGTCAAGGGGAGGCGACCGGATGGCGACTTCAGGATTCCGCCGTGGCGGGGATGCGAACCGCTACCCTGTCACCTGTTTGATGGCCGCTTCCATGGCCTCATTCAGCATTTCCTGTGGTGGCTTTTGAATGAAACCGTTGTCGATCAGCGACTGGGTGGTGTTCCTGGCGTGGCTGATGTCTTTTTGGGCCAGGTCGTAAGCTTCCTGCCAGGTCATTTCCTTGCGGGCCACTCCGTCCTTGATCGCCTGCATGGCCACATCGGCAGCTTCGAAGGGAAATACTTCCGATTCGCTCATCTTGGCGATGATGTCTTCGGTGTGGATGCCTCTTTTTTCGGAAAAACGGGCAATGGCCTCTGCGGCGGCGATGGCCATGTTGTCGGTGATCTTGCTGGCACGAACCATGAGGGCTCCTTTCAGGATGCCCGGGAACCCGATCGAGTTGTTCACCTGGTTGGGGAAGTCACCACGCCCGGTGGCCACAATATGTGCCCCGGCTTCTTTGGCAGCGTAAGGATAGATTTCGGGAACCGGGTTGGCACAAACGAACACGATGGATTTATCGGCCATTTTTTCGATCCACTCTTTTTTGACCACATCAGGACCCGGTTTGGAAAGTGCGATGAGTACATCTGCATCCTGCATGGCTTCTTCCATGGTTTCCACCTTGTCGGGGTTGGTTACCTGGCAGAGCTCCCATTTGCGGTAAAACCGCTTGTCTTCTTCAATATCTTTTCTGCCGGTGTGCAGAGCTCCCTTTGAGTCGAACAAGATTGACCTGGCCGGGTCGCCTCCTGCGGTGTTCACGATGCGTGCAATGGTGGCATTGGATGCCCCGGCACCGTAATAAACGATTTTCACATCCTCCAGTTTTTTGTCAACCAGTTTCAGGGCATTGAAAAGGCCGGCCAGGGTAACGCAGGCTGTGCCCTGGGCATCATCGTGCCAAACCGGGATGTCGCACTCCTCGCGAAGCACATCAAGCACCTTATAGCAGTTCGGCTGGGCAATGTCTTCCAGGTTGATGGCACCAAAACTGTGCTGTGCCATTTTGACAAAGTCAATGATCTTTTCCGGGTCGTTTTTGCCGTCAGGTCCCCGGCTGTCTACACAGAGTGCAATGGCATCAACACCTCCGAGGTATTTCATCAGAAATGCCTTTCCTTCCATCACACCCATCCCACCAGGAGGGGTGCAGTCGCCATCACCGAGTACACGGGTTGAATCGCTTACCACGGCCACCAGATTGCCGCGCCCTGACAATTCATAAGAGGTGTCGTTGTTGTCGCGGATGGTGGTTGAAATTTTGGATACCCCGGGGGTGTACCAGGCATTGAACCAGTTAAACCCCATTACCGGGGCTTTGGGCAATGTCTGCATCTTACCGTTATAGAACCGGTGGGCCCGCAAGGCAAGTTCTTTGTAGAAAAGGGTCTTTACTTTTGCTTTCTGATCCTGGCTGAGCGAATCGGGGATCAGTTCTTCCAGGTTGTCGAGGGTGAGATTGAGGTGTGCCATAATGTATTGCTTTTGGTTTAACGTAAAGATATGACAATTAAACGAATGTACAATACTTTTGACACAGTAATCCCGGGCCTTAATGCTGCTCAATGATCCGGAACAGTTCATCCAGCTGTGGCGTGAGGATGATCTCGGTGCGGCGGTTCTTTCTGCGGGCTTCGGGGCTGTCGTCGGGATCTACCGGGTGGTATTCGCCCCGGCCGGCTGCGAGGAAACGTTGCGGGTCGATGTCGCCGTGCCTCTGGAGGATGCGGACAATGGCCGTGGCACGCAGTACGCTCAGATCCCAGTTGTCCTGGAATGATGCCCCTGACCTGACCGGCACATCATCGGTGTGGCCTTCGATCATGATACTGATCTCGGGGTTTTGCTCCAGCACGCTGGCAAGTTCGCGCAGGGCCTGCTCTCCCTGCCGGTCAACCTGGGTGCTGCCGGTGGCAAAAAGCAGGTTTTCTTCCAGGGATACATACACCTTGCCGTTGCGGATTTCCACGGAGAGTCCTTCGTCACGGAAACCAAGCAGGGCATTGGAAACAGTGTGGCGGAGTTCTTCCACGATGGAGTCCTGGCGTTGCAGGATATCCTCAAGTTCGTTTACGCGTTGCTCCTTTTCGGCCATCTCACTCATGGCTTCGTTCAGCTCGTCTTCCCTTCGTTGCAAGTCGCGCTGTGTTTCCTGAAGCCGTGCCATTACCTGCCTGGTTTCAGCTGTTTGCCCTTCCATCAGTGTTTCAGTCTGTTCCACAAACTGCTCATGCTGCCGGCGCAGTCTTCTAAAGTTTTCCCCCAGGTAAGTGGTGTCCTGTTCCAGGCGATCGTTGCTTCGCCGCAATAATGCCAGTTCGTCCCGCATCCGTTCATTGTCATCCAGACATTCATCCAATCGTTCTTCATTGGTGGCATTTTGTGCCTCGAGGCTTTCGTAACGGGATTCCAGGTCGTTGAACCTGCCGGCAGGCACACAGGAAACCATTCCCATGGCAATCATTGTCAGGGCAAAAAGGATTTTTTTCATAATGAAGGATGTTTAGCGTACAACCTGAATTCTTTCGGTGATGATATCATTGGTAGTGCGGACACGGATGAAATAGATGCCGGTATGCAGATCGCCCATCTCCAGGGTAACTTGCCGGTCGCCGGCGGTGCGCCGCATCACGGTGCGCCCCACCATGTCAATCACCTGAATTTCTTCAATGCTTTCAAAAGCCTCAATGTTCAGGGTGCTTCTTACCGGGTTGGGATAGACTTTTACCTGCTCATCCGCAGGGGGATTGTCCGGCTGGTCGGTGTCAAGCGGGATGCCATGATCCTCAAAAGGCTCGGTGGAGTACATCCGGTATTCGCCGGGTTCCAGGGTCAGGGGGTCATTCACATCGTTCACGCTGATCTCTTCGCGCGAAAAATATTCATACCAGGTGCCTGTTTCCTGGAAGTTCGGGTCGATCTCACCCTGCTGGTTGCCAAAGTTACCCAGTACGGTCACATTGTTGCTTTCATGATTCAGGTGGATGCGTTTCATGGCCCCTTCCAGCTGAAGGTTGTAATCGTCGGTGCGGAAAACATCTTCCGAAGTTTTCAGGTTGGCCAGTGCGGCATAAATGTCATAAAGGTTTTTGCGGCGGTAATCATCGTAATAATCCCAGCGTATGGGCTTGGGGTCGGTGCGGCAACCGTCATCAATGCTTCCGTCCTGACAATGATTGATGGAGTAATCATAGCCCAACTCACCGAACTGCCAGATCATTTTCGGGCCGGGAATGGGGAAATAAAAAACGGCAGCCAGCTCAGCCCGCTGCAGGGCAGTGGTCAGGTCACGTACGTCATGGTCATCCTGGTGGTTGTTTCCATACGTGAGGTTTTTGAACAGCATCCGCTCTTCGTCGTGGCTTTCCATGTATCCGATCAGATGGGGTTCATCCCATCCCCTTTGCTGGTAAGACACCCATTCGAAGTTGCTGTCGTCAAGCCAACCCATTGAAGCTTCCTGGTAGGCATGGGAGAGGTTTCCCCAGATCAGCATCCCGTATTCGGCCAGTTCCCGCTCCTCGTTGTTGGCGGTAAAATGTTCAAGAATGACATAGGCATCAGGGTTCACTTCCCATACCTGGTCGGCAATCCGCTTCAGGTTGTCGATGCGGGCCTGGTCGTAGTTCCATCCCTGGCCTCCGGTCTGCTCGTTGGTAAAGCCTTTGGTGAAATCAAAACGAAATCCGTCAACGCGGAATTCGTCCAGCCAATACTGGACAACGCGCCGGAAGAATTCTTTGGTGTATTCGCTCTCCTGGTCGAAGGTGTTGCCCCAGCACCACGGTTCATGCGGGCAGTCGGTCAGGTACCATGGGTTTTCCGGCATGGGGGCTCCCCANGCTCCTGCATCCTCATCAAAATACATCTGCGCCATGGGGGAAAGGTTGAAGCTGTGGTTCAGCACAATGTCAAGGACNACGGCGATTCCCCGCTCATGGCATTCGTCAATGAATTCCTTGTAGGCCTGCCGGGTGCCATAGGCCTTGTCGGTGGCAAAATACAGGGCGGGGTTGTATCCCCATGAAATGTTGCCCTCGAACTGGTTGATGGGCATGAGCTCGATCACATTCACTCCCAGGTTCTGCAGGTAGTCCAGGGAATCCTGGACNGCTCTGATGGTTCCGGCATCGGTGAAGTCACGGATCAGCAGTTCATAGATCACCATGTCTTCAACGGCCGGAGGAGTGAATTCCGATGTCTGCCACTGGTATGCCGGTCTGCCGGGATGCAGGATGCTTACCAGCCCTTCGGTTTTTCGCTCCGGGTAGGCCTTCAGATCCGGGTATGTGGAATCTGTGATGTACTGATCGTTCCAGGGGTCAAGCACCTTGTGGGTATAGGGGTCGGCAAGCCGCAACTCCCCATCGATATAATACTGGAACCCATATTCCTTATCCGCTTCAAGGTCTTCGAGGGTGATCCAGTAATGGGTTCCGTCGGGCGTGCGGTTCATGAAGTGCGTATCGGTGACTTCCCAGTCGTTCATGTCGCCGATCAGGAACACATATTCTTTCAGGGCGGGCGGATCATGCAATACGAGGGTTGCGGAGTGGTCGTCGTGGTAATTGATGCCGGGTTTAACGCCCTCGGGCAGCTCGGCAACCGGTACTTCATCGCGAACGAAAATGTGGGTGGTTGCGGATGCCGTTTCGTCATCTGCACCGTAAGCGATTACTTCAATGGTTTGGCTACCGGCAGCATCTGCATCCCAAATGTGCGAAAGATTGTCTTCGGTTGTGGAAATGATATATGCTTCGTTGATGAACAATGCCATGGAATCGGCTTCATTGGCTGAGGCTTCCACCGGAACCTCATCGTGCAGTTCAAAGACCGGCTGAAGTCCGGCAGGCGACCTCAGGGAGACTGAAAGCCCTTCTTCTGCCACTTCCACATGCAGGTCTTCGGTTTGCGGATTGCCTGTCGGGGCNCGGAATACGAAGTCCATCCTGACAACCACATCCCCTTCATCTACTCCATAAAACTCATTGATGCTGGGGGTAATTTCCAGTTCATACAAATCCTCTGCAATGCGGGTGAGTTGGGGCTGCTCATTGTTGTCGCCCCAGTCGCCGATCACATATTGCCATTCACTTCCGTCTTTGAGTGTTACGCCGGTATGGGCATAGACATCTCCGGTAAAACCTTCAAGGCCTCCGCCTCCCTGGGTGGCGTCAAAGGTGATGGTGACGGGTCTGCCGGGGGTGGGAAGTGCCGGGTCGGTGGTGATCTGGGCATGGGCCAGGCTCGTAGTCAGGCATGTGGCCAGGCTCAGCAAAACAATGGTCAGAAATCGTATATGATGTATTTTCATAATATTGAATCGTTTATTTGTCATTCGATCGCCTCGTTACAAATTTACGAAATGTTTTCTTCTTGATGGGCGGTTCCATGATCCCGCCGGGGCTTCAGGCTTGTGTGTTTATATTTCGTAACTTTACATGAAGCAAATACATGTGAAACACAACATAAATCATACCAAGATGATTAAAAAAATATTCAGGATTACCCTCAGTGTGTTGTTTATTCTGCTGATGCTGATGATTATTCTTCCTTATGCATTCAGGGGGGTTATCCTGGACAGGGTAAAGCATGAGCTCAATGAGCAACTGGAAGCGGAGGTGGATTTCAGCGGCCTCCAGTTGTCGCTGCTGCGCAATTTTCCGGATGTGTCGCTGATGATCGATGAACTGACTGTGATCAACGAGGCGCCATTTGATGGGGATACCCTGGCTGCAATACACAGGACTGCCGTAACGGTTGATTTGCGCAGTTTATGGGGTGATGGCTATGAAATTAAACGGATCAGGCTTGAACGTCCTGATCTCAGGCTGCGGTTTCTGGAGGATCGAAGCGCGAACTGGGATATTGTGCCGCCCCCCGAAACCGAACGTGAAGAGCCGGCGGAACCTGCTGATTTCCGGCTTGCCCTGCGCAGTGTCCAACTGGAGGATGCCCGGGTGTCTTATCATGATGATGTGTTTCTGACCTATGTTGATGTGGATGGGCTTTCCGGGACTTTCCGCGGCGACCTGACCATGGATGTGACCACTTTGCGGACACAGGATGCAGGCATTGAGTCCCTGAGCCTGAGATACGACCGCTTTCCCATCCTCAGTGACGTTCATGTGCGGCTTATGGCAGAGATGGAAATGGATATGCGAGACTGGCTGTTTACCTTCCGCGACAATGAATTTTGGTTGAATGAGCTGCCGCTGGAATTTGACGGTACGATCGGACTTCCGGAGGGTGGTGGCACCTCCATGGACTTCTCGTTTGCTGCTGCCCGGTCTGATTTTGCGGCTTTCCTGTCGCTGGTGCCGGCGATGTACACAGATGATTTTGATCAGCTCGAATCCTCCGGGACGCTGGCTCTCAATGGCCATGTAAACGGCCTGCTCAAGGGTGATCAGATCCCCGGTTTTGGACTGTCGCTGGAGGTGGATGAGGGGATGTTCCGTTACCCCGATCTGCCGTCGGCTGTGAGCAATGTGAAGGTGGATGCGCACATTGCCAACACCGGATCAACGATGGATGGGGTGGAGGTGAATGTGCCTGTTATTCGTATGGCACTGGGAGACAATCCTATTGAGGCCCGTTTTGCAATGCGTACCCCGGAAAGTGATCCCTGGGTGGATATGGCGTTGCATGGCCGGCTGAACCTTGGTGAACTTGGAGGGTTTTTCCCACTGGAGGAAGGAATGGAGCTAAATGGCATGCTGGAGAGCAATATGGAGGCCCGCGGATACCTCTCAGCACTGGAAAGGGGTGAATACGATGCGTTTCATGCTGCAGGCGGATTGCAGGCTGACGGAGTCAGGGCTGTTGCAGGCTGGCTGACCCATCCCCTTGAGCTGGAGCGTTTGGAGGCCGGATTCAGCCCCAGGCAGTTTAACCTGACCGATTTCCGCGCACGTATGGGCGACAGCGATCTGAGTGTCAGCGGTCACATTGACAATATGCTTCATTATATGATGGAAGGACAGATGTTGTCTGGCAGTTTTGATGTGCACGCATCGCATCTGAACCTGAACCAGCTTTTGGAAGATATGCCGGAGACCGTTCCTGATGATGAACCCATGGAGCTAACGGTGATCAGGGTTCCGGGGAATGTCAGCTTCAGCCTCAACTCGCGTATTGACCGGTTGCAGTTCGGAAGCATGGATCTGGCAAATGTTCGCGGGGATGTTCAGGTGGTGGATCAGACTGCTCTTCTGGATCAGTTGCGGATGGATTTCCTTGGCGGTGAACTGGCCCTGAACGGCTCCTACCGAACCGTGGAAGCTGATCCGGAGATCTCTTTCGGCCTTGATTTTTCTTCCTTTGATTTCCGTGAAGCCTTCAACACCTTTAATACCGTCCGTATTCTGGCTCCCATTGGTGAATATGTTTCCGCCCTGGTTTCGGGACGGCTGTCGATCGATGCCCGGCTGGATGAGAACCTTAGCCCGCGGCTGGAAACCCTTGCAGGGCAGGGAAGCCTAAGGTCTTCTGCTGTGGAGGTGAACAACAATCCTGCCCTGGTTACCCTGGCCGAACGGGTGCATATGGATATGTTCCGGGAGTTGTCGCTGCGCGACTTGTTGTTGCGTTTCTCATTTTCAGAGGGGAAGGTGGAAACTGATCCGTTTGATTTTTCCTTCGGTCGGTCGCAGGCTGTGGTAAGCGGCTCCACCTGGTTTGATCAGCGGATCGATTATGTGCTCCGGCTGGATATTCCCAGGGAGCAATTTGGTTCAAGGGCAAATCAGATGCTGGATGATTTGGTGTCCAGGGCTTACGACAGGGGCCTGGATGTGCAGCCCGGAGAGCGTGTTCAGCTTGATGTGAAGATCGGCGGGATGGTTACCAGTCCGGAGATTTCTGTGGGGTTGCCCGGTATGATTGATGATGTGCGGGATCGCCTGAGGGGAGAAGCTGAGCGGTTGATCCGCCAGGAGGTTGATGAGGCCCGCGACAGGGTGGAAGAAGAAGTGAGGGAGCGTGTGGATGACGCCCGTGAAGAGGTCAGTGAAAGGCTTGAAGCACGTGCTCAGCAGGTTATTGAGGAGGCTGAAGACCGTGCTGCACGTATTCGCCGGGAGGCTGAACGGGCTGCGGACAGGGTTCGCGAGGAGGCCCGGAATCAGGCAGAAAAACTGCTGGAGGAGGCGAGTGGTCCGATTGCACGTGCAGCGGCCCGCCGTGCCGGTGATGCCCTCATCCGTGAGGCGGATCGCCGTGCCGAACAAATCGAAAGTGAGGCAGATACCCGTGCCACCCGTTTGGTGGAAGAAGCCAGGAGGCAGGCTGACAGAATCCGCCGGGGAGAAGAGGAGCCTGAGGAATCCGAAGAGCCCGGGGAATCCTAAGAGCCTGAGGAATCCGAAGAGCCGGAGAATGATGGCCCCGGTTGATTATTTCTCCGGTTAATTACTTCATAGAATCAAGAAAAGATTTTTCATCCACCACATATCTTGTGTGTGTGCCGAATCCGATTTTTCCCTTGCTGTCGAAGGCTTCCAGTTTGAATGACAGCTTGCGTCCTTCCGTGCTGACCAGTTCGGCGTTTGCCTCAACGGTATCACCCATCGGTGTGGCCTTGATGTGTTTGATGTCGATGGCCGTTCCAACGGTGGTTTGGCCCTTTTCCAGCCGGGGTTCCACGCTCTTCCATGCGGCTTTTTCCATCAATGCTACCATGGCCGGTGTGGCAAACACCCTGAGCGTGCCCGACCCATGCTCCAGGGCGGTGTCGGATTCTGTAACCTTAAGGGTTTGCCTGCCTGACGGTTGGTTGGGGGCTGACCCCTTATCGGATTGCTGTTGATTGGCTGGGTTTGGGTTTTTGGTATTCATGGGATGTGGTTTGTTGTGATTGTTTGTATTGGTCGCCTGGGGCTGACCGGTTGTTGGTTCCCAGGTGTTTCTCCGGTGGGCTGACGTCAGCACAAAGATAAAAATCTTATAACTTTGGGGCGATCCGGGCGGATGCTCCGGTTAATAAAACCTGCCCTTCATTAAACCTCTGGCATTTTGATTCGTCTAATAATGTTGGGTAGCTGTGTCCCGCGGGGTTTTGAATGGCTTGCTGTTGCGCTTAATCGGCCGAACGTCAGGGGGTTGCCCCGGATGGCCGGGAAACCATCAGGGGGGCGGATACCGAACCGGAAGGCCAGGAAACCATCAGGGGGCAGATACCGAACCGGAAGGCCAGGAAACCATCAGGGGGCAGATACCGAACCGGAAGGCCGGGCAGATTACCGGGTGACAGGCCAGCGCAACGTAGCCTGGCTCCATTATCAGAAAGAGAAAGACAAAAGACCAAGATTAATAGTTTATGTATATACTTTCCTACAACGTGAACGGAATCCGGGCTGCCATGTCGAAGGGCCTGGCAGAATGGCTTGAACAGGAGAAACCAGATGTTGTATGTATTCAGGAAACCAAGGCGCAGCCTGAGCAGATCCCTCAGTTGCCGCTTGAAAGCCTGGGGTATCATTGTAACTGGTTTTCTGCAGAACGGCGCGGATACAGTGGGGTGGGAATCCTCTCAAAGCAGAAACCCGATCATGTGGAATATGGAATGGGTATGGACAAATATGACCGTGAGGGGCGTGTGATCCGGGCCGATTTCAGGGACCGGACGGTTCTGAGTGTATATCACCCCAACGGAAGTGCCAATGAAGCAAGGCATAACTACAAAATGGAGTGGCTGGAGGATTTCGCCGCCTATGCGGATGGGTTAAAGAAGCAGCGTCCGGGGTTGATCATTTCGGGCGATTACAACATCTGTCACAAAGATATTGACATTCATGACCCGGAAAGACATGCCACTACCTCGGGCTTTTTACCGGAGGAACGTGCCTGGGTGACCCGATTTCTGGATCAGGGTTTTGCAGACTCTTTCCGTCATTTTAACCGGGAGCCGCATCAGTATACCTGGTGGAGTTTCCGAGCCAATGCCCGGAAGCGCAACCTGGGCTGGCGGATTGATTATAACATGGTGGGGGAACAGCTGGTGCCTGACCTGCAGGATGCCGGGATTATGCCGGAGGTAAAGCATTCGGATCATTGCCCCGCATGGGTTATTGTATAGTTGTTGGTTAACGGCGCTTCGCGCCTTGGTTAGTCGAGGGCTATCGCCCTCTCCGGTTTGTCGGAGGCTTCGCCTCCTCCGGTTAACGGCGCTTCGCGCCTTGGTTGTTGGTTCTCATGGGATGAGTGATGGGGAAGCTGCCAATGGCCTGGTAAATGGTCCGGGTGGTTGTTGGTTCTCATGGGCGAAAATTTATGGCATTTTTTTTGATTTGTCATGATGGTATCATATGAACATTTATCTTTACGCGCTGTTTAACAGTGGCTTTCTAATTTTTGGTTTTTTATCGGGTTAAATTATGAAGAAGAAAAAATTTGTCCTCATTGGCATTGGGGTCCTTTTGGTGGCCTCCTTGTGGTATTTTCTGCGTGACGAGGGGGTGACCATGGAGATGATCTGTGTACCCGTGGAACGCGGTGACTTTGATGTAAGTGTGTTTACCAGTGGTGAGCTGGAAGCGAAAAATTCAACTGATATTCTCGGGCCGAGCCGTTTGCGCCAGATACGGGTAAACAATGCACAAATCTCTGATATGGTACCGGAAGGAACGGTGGTCAGGAAAGGGGACTGGGTGGCAACCCTGGACCGTACCGATATAAGTAATCGTATTCTTGACAGGGAAACAGAGTTGGAGCAGCTCGAAACTTCCTTTACCCAGACACAACTCGACACAACCATGGAGTTGCGAAGTGCCCGCAATGACCTGGTTAACCTGCAGTTTGCCTATGAGGAAGCCAAAATCAGCCTGGAACAGTCCCAATATGAGCCCCCGGCCACTATCCGTCAGGCGGAAATCAGCATGGAGCAAGCCCAGCGGGCTTATGACCAGGCATTGGAAAATTACGAACTGCGCAGGCAACAGGCAGAAGCCAGGATGCGGGAAATTACTTCAGCCCTGAATCAGGAAAGGCGCCGTTATGAAGAAATCCTGGCGGTAATGGATGAATTTGAAATTTATGCTCCACAGGATGGCATGGTCATATACCGGAGAAACTGGGACGGAACCCGTTTTGGTGTGGGGTCGCAGATCAATGCCTGGGACAACACCGTGGCAACGCTGCCCGATTTTTCTGTGATGATGTCACGAACCTATGTCAATGAAATTGACATCAGCAGGGTAAGGGTCAATCAGCCGGCAGAGATCATTGTGGATGCATTTCCGGATAAGTCTTTCACCGGTTTTGTAACCGAAGTGGCCAATATCGGGGAGCAAAGACCCAACCAGGATGCAAGGGTGTTTGAGGTGAAGATTCAGATCAATGAGTCCGATACCATCATGCGTCCGGCCATGACCACAAAAAATACCATCATTACCCATGTGGAAGAGGATGTGTTGTTTATTCCCATTGAGGGAATCCATGCTGCCGATACCATAACTTATGTGTTTGTAAACAGAAATGACCGCCCGTATAAGCAGCAGGTGGTCACCGGTATTCGCAACGATGATCAGATCATTATCCGTGAAGGGCTTGACGAAGGAGACAGGGTGTACCTTACTGTACCACCCGATCCTGACGATATCCCCCTGAACACCTTATAATTGCTGTGTCGCGTGGTACTACTACTTTTTTATCGAGACCAGCGGAGTGATATTATGCCTCTGAACACCCTATAATTGCCATGTCATGAAGCTACTGGAAAAATATTTCTATAACCTGAATATTGCCCTGGAGTCGGTTTTCGCCAACCGCTTCCGTTCCATTTTGACTGCGCTTGGGATCATTTTCGGTGTGGCTGCCGTGATTGCGATGCTGGCAATTGGAAATGGCGCCCGGCAGGAAATTCTGGAGCAGATGAAGATGGTTGGGGTCAACAATATCATTATCCGTCCGATCTATGCGGAAGACGGCAGGCCTGAGGAGGAGGAAGGCCGGTTTTCGCCTGGTCTTTCCCTCCAGGATGTGGAAAGCATCCAAAGGATCGTTCCCACCGTGCAACGCCTCAGCCCGGAAGTGCAAATCAGTGCCTACGCCATGGCAAACGGGATTCGCCGGCCGGTAAGGGTGGCAGGTGTCAGTCCGAGTTATTTTGATGTGTTTTCCCTGGGTTTGTCACGGGGGAAAATGTTTTCCGAAGAACAAATTGAGAAAGGGGCCCCGGTGGCTGTGATCGGCAACAACATCCGGGCGATCTTTTTTGGCAATTCGGATCCTGTCGGCCAGCAGATCAAAGCCGGAAACAATTGGCTTACGGTGATTGGCGTGGTGGAAGACAGGATGGTAAGTGAAGATGCAGCCGCCAACCTGGGGGTCAGTGAATTCAACAATGTGATTTACACTCCGGTGCAGACCATGCTGCTGCGTTTCCGTGACCGTTCAGCTGTCAACATTGAAGACATCCAGATCTCAAGGCGTGGAGGCCGCGGACGGGGAGGCGGTGTTGTGATCGCGAGCAGCAACAACAACGGCAACGGGGAAGCTGTGGAGTATGAAAATTATCACCAGCTCGACCGTGTTGTTGTACAGGTGGCGGAATCCGGTCAGTTGTCCGTATCGGCCGACCTCATACGGCGTATGCTTTACCGGCGGCACAACAACGTAGAAGATTTCGAGGTGATCATTCCGGAGTTGCTGCTTGAACAGGAACAGCGAACCCGTGAGATTTTCAACGTGGTTCTGGGTGCCATTGCCGGCATCTCCCTGATCGTGGGGGGTATCGGAATTATGAATATCATGCTGGCGTCAGTGATGGAACGAACCAAGGAGATCGGTGTGCGTCTGGCCATCGGAGCCAAAAAGACCGATGTGGTTTTCCAGTTCCTCTCGGAATCGACTTTCATCAGTGTGGCAGGCGGCATCATCGGTATTTTTCTGGGGATCGGCCTTTCCAGAGGCATCATGCACTTTACTGATATCCTGACCATTGTATCCCTGACATCGATTGTCATCTCTTTCGGGGTGGCGGCTACTGTGGGCATTGTGTTCGGCTACATGCCGGCCAAAAAGGCTGCAGCCAAGGATCCGGTAACTTCACTGCGTTACGAGTAGGTTTTTAGGACTGGCGGAAGGTGATCCGTTTTGCCCAGGCATGTCCTCAGGGGTCTGCTAACTGGCAATACGGTTGCTTTTCCTTCACAACCATCGTGCCGTCAGGGCCGGTTCGGTGGTAACAAGTTTGCTTTTCGTTCAGCACTGAATTCCCAGACCCAGGGATTCCCTCCTTACCTGCCGATCCTCACTTATTAGGACTTTTCCTGCAAGATGATTATATTTGGGTATTGATCCNGAATGTATAATCAAAATCTTGATACGATGAAGAAATTTGCAGTGATTCTTGCCGGAAACGGTGTTTATGACGGAGCAGAAATTCATGAAGCGACCCTTTCGATGTATGCNATCAAAAAACAGGGGGCTGAATATGATGTNTTTGCCCCGGACATGGAGCAGCATCATGTGGTGAATCACCTGAATGGAGAAGAAATGAATGAGAAGCGCAATGTGCTGGTGGAGGCTGCCCGCATTGCCCGNGGAAACATCAAACCCCTTGATCAGTTTGANCCTTCCGAATACGATGTNTTGCTGATGCCNGGTGGCTTCGGTGCGGCAAAGAACCTGAGTACTTTTGCTTTTGACGGCCCGGACTGCAAGGTGCAGCCTGATGTGGAAAAAGCNATCAACGGNATGCACCAGGCAGGTAAACCCATTGCGGCGCTTTGCATCTCACCTGCTGTTGTGGCCAGGGTGTTGGGTAAAGGCAAGCTGACCATTGGTCAGGATGAAGGAACTGCCGGTGCCATTGAGTCAATGGGAGGTGTTCACGAAACCACCAATCACGGGGAAGTGATTGTGGATGAGCAAAACAAACTGTTTACCACCCCCTGTTATATGCTTGATGCCGAAATCACACAGATTGCCGACGGGGCGGAGAACAT
>SL_8KL_010_SEDDRAFT_10001157_pt1 | contig 22904 bp, 25 predicted proteins | sample SodLakKL_010_SED_4_FD_11160 | JGI IMG/M metagenome (IMG submission 11160) | reverse complement strand
GGTATGGTTGTTTTCCAGATTGGAATAATTATCGCCGTTCTCCATGTTATTATCGCAGTCATGGATTATGCCTATCAACGCTGGGAACACGAGAAAAACATTCGCATGACCAAAAAGGATGTGCGGGATGAACATAAAGACACCGAAGGCGATCCCCAGCTGCAGAGTAAAATCAGGGAACGGCAGCGCTTTATGGCCCAGCAGCGGATGATGCAGGATGTGCCCGGAGCTGATGTGGTTATTACCAACCCCACCCACCTGGCAGTAGCCCTCCGCTATGATGGGGACGAAATGTTTGCTCCTTCGCTTGTTGCCAAGGGCAGCGGCGAAGTAGCCCACAGGATTGTGGAAATTGCCCGGGCCCATGAAATTGAGGTTGTGGAGGAAAAAGCCCTGGCCCAGGCCCTTTATCATTCCACCGAGGTAGGAGAAGAAATTCCCGCCGAATTGTACCAGGCGGTGGCCGAAATACTGGCCTTTGTTTATCGTTTGCAGAAGTATTACAAATAGTAGGAGGGTTCAGGATGGCCCTGTCAGCAGGAGATGTGCCTGTGCACTGGATACAGCGCTATAGCGATATCTTATTTGCCTTTATCCTGGTAACGGTAGTGGTGATGTTTATCATTCCCCTGCCTACTATTGTGCTGGATATATTTATCACCTGTAATATTGCTTTTGCCCTGACTGTCCTTCTGGTTAGTATTTATACCGGCGAGCCCCTGGAATTTTCGGTTTTTCCCAGCCTGCTCCTTTTTGCCACCCTGTTTCGCCTGGCCCTGAATGTTTCCACCACCCGTTTGATCCTGGGGCAGGCCGATGCGGGACAGATGATATTTGCCTTTGGTGATTTTGTGGTGGGGGGAAATTATATTGTCGGTTTTATTATCTTTTTAATCCTGGTGGTTATCCAGTTTATTGTAATTACCAAGGGCGCGGAAAGGGTAGCCGAGGTTGCCGCTCGTTTTACCCTGGACGCCATGCCGGGCAAGCAGATGAGCATTGATGCTGACCTTAATTCTGGACTGATTAATGAAGATGAGGCCCGGGAAGAACGGAAAAAGATAAGGCAGGAAGCCGATTTTTATGGAGCCATGGACGGGGCCAGCAAGTTTGTTAAAGGGGATGCCATTGCCGGAATTGTGATTACCCTGATCAATATTGTGGCAGGTCTTGTTGTTGGAGTTATTCAGCAGGGAATGGCCCTGGAAGAAGCCCTCCAGACCTATTCCCTCCTTACCGTTGGTGACGGCCTGGTTTCCCAGATACCTGCCCTCTTAATAGCGACTTCTACGGGAATGGTAGTCACCCGGGCGGCTGGAGAGGCCAACCTGGGACAGGATTTATCCCGGCAGCTGCTCAGCCAGCCCAAGGCCCTGGTGGTTGTGGCCAGTATCCTCTTCCTTTTGGGTCTCAGTCGGGGCCTGCCCACCATACCCCTGTTTTTGCTCTCGGGAATAGTGACCTCCATGTTTTTCATTTTCCGGGCCGAAAAGTCCAAAAAAGAAGAACCGCCCGAGTTGGAGCAGGAAGAGGTTCAGCCCGAATCCAGGCCTGCTCTCCAGAAAGAAGATTACAAAGAATTGATTCGGGTAGACCCGGTAGAAATGGAGTTCGGCTATAACCTTCTGCCCCTGGTTTTGCCGGAACAGGGGGGTGATTTCCTGGAGAGGATAACCCTGATTCGCCGCCAGGTTGCTTCAGAACTGGGTATGATTATACCGCCGGTCCGGGTGCTGGATAATATGCAGATCGATCCCAATACCTACTGTATCAAGCTCAAAGGAATGGAAGTTGCCCGCTTCCAGATTATGCCCAATCATTTCCTGGCCATGGATTCCGCTGATGCGGAACACAAGGTTAAGGGTGTAGAAATAGTTGAGCCGGCCTTTGGCCTGCCTGCAGTCTGGATCCCGGAAGAGCAACAGGAAGAGGCAGAAATCAAAGGATACACTGTGGTAGACCCCCCCTCGATAATGTCCACTCATCTGACCGAGGTCTTGAAAGAGCATGCTGCTGAACTACTGGGTCGGCGAGAAGTAAAAGAGATGATTGAAACTCTGAAAGAGGATTACAGTGCGGTTGTAAATGAATTGATCCCCGATCAAATGACCCTGGGTGACATTCAAAAGGTTCTGCAGTTTCTCCTGGAAGAAGAAGTTTCCATTAGAGATCAGATCACCATCCTGGAAACCCTGGCCGATTGGGCGGGACAGACCCGGGATCCGGTGGTTCTTACTGAATATGTTCGCCAGGCTTTACAGCGCCATATTTCCCATCAATATCAGGAGGATGGAATAATATATGCCCTGACTTTAGCCCCGGAACTGGAAAATGAACTGGGGGAAAATCTGCAGCAGAGTGAGAATGGAACTTTTCTCAACCTGGACCCGGGCCAGGCCCGCCTGATGCTGGATGAAATCACAACAAAGGTTAATGAAATCCGGCAGCAGGGCAAAAGGCCCGTCATTTTAACCGGTCCTATAATTCGTTTTCATATCAAACGTTTACTGGACCGCAGCCAGAATAAAAGTCAGATTCCAGTCCTCTCCTACAATGAAATTGATCCAGGAATTGAAGTGCGATCGGTGGGGTTAATCAGATTGAATAGAAAATAAAGCAGGCTATTATCCCGGGGTGGGAGCAAGGGGGGAGTTGATGACCTTGAAAAAAACAGGACTAACCGAAGATCAGGAAATACTGGTGGAAATAAAAGGAGAACATGCGGGAACCTATGCCACCAAGGTCCTTGATATTGAGGATGGAGAATTTAAGATGGCCGCCCCCGAGCTGCTGGGAGTTACCATACCCATTGACCGCGGGGCAAAAGTTACTGTGTCATTTACGACTCAGCGGGGCAAGTTTTTCTTCATCAGCCAGGTCCAGGATCGCAACCGGGAACCTCTTCCCCACTATATTCTTACCCGTCCAGAAACCATTTATCGGGTGCAGCGTCGGAAATATGTGCGGGTCGAAGTGCAGGGGCGAGTGGATTATCGGCCCCGCCCGGACGAAAAAGAAAAGGGAGAAGATTTTGTCAGGGGTCAGATAAATAATATCAGTGGAGGCGGCATCAGCCTCCAGGGCCCCCTTAAAATTGATGAAGGGGAAGAGGTGGAGCTAAAAATACCTCTCCTGGAAAAAAAGAGCTCTTTCTTTGGGGTTGTGCGGCGGCTGCAGGAGGGTGGAAAAAGAAAAAAGCCTGAGATGGGCCTGGCTTTTGTGGATATTGATAACCGGGAGCGGGAAGAGTTGATAAAGTGGCTTTTTGATTATCAGAGGCAGTTTAGAGGAGCAGAAGAAGACTGATGAACGGGGAAAATGGCTGGAGAGTGTTTTCTCTGCTGATGCTGACCCTTGGTCCGGTTATGGCTATTTTTTCCCTTTTAGTTAACCTGGTCCAGGGAGCAGACGTAATTACAGGTATGCGGGAAGCCCTGCTGGTTCTTATCTTTTTTATCCTGATGGGTTCAGTTTTAGCCCTGCCGGTAAAATTTCAGCCCCAATCAGGAGCAGACAACGCCCGGGAAACAGGAAACGATATGGAGTGGGATCGGGTGGATTTGAAAGGGCGGGCGGAAGGGTAAACAGGGAAATGATTTTTAAGGGGGGGGTGAGGCCATGGAGCGGGGAGAAATGCCCCAGGTGGCTCAAAAAAGCGAAGAGCAGCTAAATGAACTCTGGAGATTATACCGGGAAGAAGGGGATGAAAAGGCCCGTCAGGAGATAATACTGCATTATTCTTACCTGGTCAAATATGTTTCAGGGCGGGTAATGATCCATCTTCCTTCTTACGTGGAACTGGATGACCTGATTTCTTATGGGACCATGGGGTTAATCGATGCAGTAGGGGGCTTCAATCATGAACAGGGTGTTAAGTTCAGCACCTATGCCGTGGCCCGGATCAAGGGGGCTATCTATGATGCCCTGCGGGCCATGGACTGGGTTCCCCGCTCGGTTCGGGATAAAGCCAAGATGATCAGCAAGGCCATGGCCGAACTGGAACAGGAAAATAAGAGGGTTCCCACCGACGAAGAACTGGCTGCTCATCTCGAAATTTCTGTAGAGAGGCTGGAAAAAATATTCAGTCAGATTACCGTGCCCCAGATTATGTCTCTGGAGGGTATGGGAGAAAGGGAGGGCGAAGACCGGCCGGCAGTGGAGATTCCCGGACCACCAGAGGACAATCCTCTGTATATTGTCCAGGATCGGGACATGAAAAGAATTCTGGGACAGGCCATTGAGCGCCTGCCTGAAAAGGAAAAGCTGGTCATTGCCCTTTATTATTACGATGGACTGACCCTGCGGGAAATAGGAGAGGTACTGGAGCTATCCACGGCCCGCATTTCTCAGCTACATACCAAGGCGGTTTTACGTCTGCGGGGTATGCTCAGCCGCGAAAAACGCAGCCTGGTATAAAAGGGGGTGCAATAATGGGAGAAAAATGGATTACCGTAAAAAGTAAAAACGAAGCTGAAGCTCGGCAGCAGGCCAAAAAAAAGCTGCAGGAAACCCTGGAAACTGAAATAAAGGATTCTGACCTCAAAATTCGCAGGGAAAAAGCAGGAATAGGGGATCGGCTCAAGGGGTTGCAGGTTTTCCGGGTGGGACTCCAGGATTTTGTTCCGGAAAATGTTGAGGTTAACCTGGATGGGTATTTTAAACTTCGCTTTAACGATGAGGGCATTATGTTCCGGGTTCATGCGCCCAAAGGGTCGGGCAAACCGGTGGGCCTGGAGGAGGTAAAAAAGGCTGCTGAAAAAAGGGAACTGCAGGATGTGGACTGGGAGAAAGTGGAAACCTACCTCCGTTATCAGGCCCAACCCCAACCCGAATCAGTTGAGGAAGGGACCCCGGATTCTGGAGAGCAGGCAGTAAAGCGGGAGGATAATAGGGCTGAATCCGGGCTGTCTGAAGAGGAGAGCAGGGCCGAGGAAACTCTGCAGAAAACAGTAGAGAAAGAAGAGGTAGAAAAAGAAGAAGATAAAGAAGAAAAAGTAGAAGATAAAGAAAAAGAAAAAGAAGATACAGTTGAAGAGGAGGCAGGGGAGGTTTCGGAAGACATCATTAAAATGAAAAATCAGGACTGGGTAGTTATTGCAGAGAGGCGGCCGGAGCTGGACCGGGATGCAGAGGTTGATATTTCCCTGGCTGATGATGGGCAAAAAGCCTTCCTCGATTACAGACCTCCCCTGGGTGGGGCTCATATTTCCCGGGAACAGCTGGAACAGAAGCTGCAGGAGGAGGGAATTGTTCATGGCATCCTCGCCGAGGAACTGGAAAAAATTCCAGGCGCCCCCGCTCCCCTGGACAACTTTCTTATTGCCCGGGGTACCGATCCGGTCCAGGGTAAAGATGGTTTTCTGGAGTATCATTTTCGTAAAGAGGAACGAGAATTTAAGGGGCAGTTGCGGGAGGATGGGAGTGTAGATCATTATGAACTGGACCTGATCAACAATGTGCACAAGGGGGATCCCGTGATAACTTTAAAGCCTCCAGTTCCGGGAAAACCGGGAAAAACCGTTACCGGGAAAGAAATTGCTCCGGATAAAAATAAAGAAGCGGTGCTGCCCAAGGGCAAAAATGTGGAGGTCAGTGAAGATGGCCAGCAACTCCTGGCTGGCCTTGACGGGCAGGTAATTGAAGAAGGGCCGGGCCGGATCAGCGTTTTACCCGTTCATCAGGTCCGGGGAGATGTGGATCTTTCTACGGGGAACATAAAGTTCCTGGGGGCAGTTATTGTTGACGGCAATGTAACCGACGGCTTTAAAGTAGAGGCTGAAGGAGAAGTAGAAGTTCGGGGCAGTGTTTCCGGCGGGACTATTATCAGCAGGAGCAGGGTGCTGATTCGCAAGGGCTATGTGGGAAAAGGAAAGAGCCAGATAAAATCAGGGGAAGATGTTCAGGTAAAATTCGTGGAAAATGGTAATATCGAAGCCCGCGGCGATGTTATTATCGGGGATGCTATCATGCACAGCCAGGTCAGCACCGGGGGGAAAATAGTGGTAAAGGGGCGGGGCTTAATCTCCGGAGGCAGCATTATGGCGGGATTAAACGTGGAAGCCAGCGTTATTGGTTCTTCCCTTGCTACCCGGACCGAGGTGATAGTAGGTGTGGATCCAGAAATCCGGGAAAAATATCAGCAAAAGTTAAAAGATTCTCAAGAACTATCCGATAATCTGAATAAGATTAAAAAAGCAGTTCGCCTGCTGGAAAAGGCCGCGGAAAAAAATCTCCTTTCTGAGGAGCGCCAGGAACAGCTCCAGCAGCTCCTGCAAACCCGGGCCCACCTGGAAAAGGAATTAAAGAGGGTAGAAAAGGAAAAAGAAGACCTCCAGGAAAAGATTATGACTTCCCGCCAGGGGAGTGTAAAGGTTCATCAGACCCTGCATCCGGGGGTAACCATTGATATTGCCGGGACCAGGCATAAGGTGCCGGAAAAAAGAGGTCGGACCATGCTGGTGCTCAGCGGAGGAGATATTGCTTATCGCACCATGTAAGGAGATGGTATTATGAGCGGGCCGGTTGACAGCTGGAATATAGTCCAGGCTTCCCTGGAAGCGAATCGGATTAAAGGGATTCAGCATGCCGAATTCCAGAATGTACAGGGCTCTCTCTGGATCAGAATGAACCGGGAACAGGAGCGTCAACGCCAGAGAGTGGGCAGCACCGAAAAAACAGAGGAAAAAAGGGGGACCGAAGCCACAAAAGAAAAGGGCAGGGGAGACATCCGCCGCCAGAAACTGGATCCAGATGATCCCCGGGGGGGAATACTGGATACCGAGGTCTGAGTCCCCAAAAATGGGACTGGGTAAGGAGAAAGAAAATCAGGTGGTAGGTAATAATATATTAAAGAAGGGAGGGAAGTTGATGATTAGAGGGTTATATTCTGCTGCCAGCGGTTTACTGGCGGCCCAGGACCGCCAGGATATAATTGCCGGAAATCTGGCCAATGTAGAAACTACGGGCTTCAAAAAGCAACGGGTGCTAACCGAATCTTTTGCCGACATGTTTATGACCCGCCTGGATCAGGACAGCCGCAGGGCAATAGGAGGTCTGAACCCGGGCGTGGCAGCCCGCTATTCTTACACGGATTTCCAGGAGGGGCCTGCCCAATATACGGAAAACCCCTATGACTTTGCCATTGCCGGTCCTGGTTTTTTCGTCCTGGAAACCCCGGAAGGACCCCGCTATTCCCGGGATGGTGCTTTTACCCGGAACGAAGACGGTTTCCTGGTCAATCAATCCGGCTATCAGGTTCTGGATCGGGAAGGAGAACCGATATTTGCTGATGAGTTTTTCTATGCCGGAGAACTGGCGGTAGTTGAGTTCGCCAGCCCCCAGGAATTAACCCGGGAGGGAGATAATCTCTATGCAGCACCAGAGGAGGCAGGAGAACCGGAACTCATAGAAAGTGAAGTTATGGCCGGTTACCTGGAAGGATCCAATGTTAATCCGGTGCTGGAAATGACCAGGATGATCAGTGCAGTGCGATTGTTTGAAGCAGGACAGAGTGCGATTAGAGCCCAGGATGAAACCCTGGAAAAAGCAGTAAATCAGGTTGGAAATACCAGATAACCTGAAAAAAGCTAAGGGCCGGACCCATTTAAGGGAGGCCCCGCCTGTGGATTGATTGAAGCAGGCCCAGCTATGAAAAGGAGGCTTTCCTGATGTTAAGAGGACTCTGGACAGCTGCCACGGGTATGGAAGCCCAGCAGCTCCATATTGATAATATTTCCAATAACCTGGCCAATGTTAATACCACCGGTTTCAAAAAAAGTCGAGTCAATTTTCAGGACCTGATGTACCAGACTCTGCGGCAGGCCGGTTCACCAACAGCCCTGGGATCAGAAATCCCCACGGGAATTGAGGTGGGACACGGAGTTCGTCCCGCTGCCACCCAGAAAATTTTCACCCAGGGCAGTATACAGAGCACTGATAATCCCCTTGACCTGGTAATAGAAGGTGACGGGTTTTTTCAGGTTCTGCGGCCCGATGGTTCAGTAGCCTATACCCGGGATGGGTCTTTCAAGATTGACCGGGAGGGACGGGTGGTTACTTCCGACGGTCTGCCTCTCCTGCCGGAAATCTATATTCCCCAGGACACCACGGCCATTTCCATTTCCGGAGAAGGGATTGTTGCGGTACAGGAGGCTGGAGATACCGATATGAGGGAAATAGGGCAGATTGAACTGGCCCGTTTTACCAATCCCAGCGGTCTCCACAGTACCGGCCGCAATCTTTATGAGCCCACTGTGGCTTCGGGGGACCCCATTATCAGTTATCCAGGACTGGACGGCCTGGGTACCGTTGGTCAGGGTTACCTGGAGATGTCCAATGTCAAGGTTGTGGAAGAAATGGTAGACATGATTAGCGCTCAAAGGGCTTATGAAGTGAACTCCCAGAGCATACAGGCTGCCGATGAGATTCTGCGCCTGGCCGCTCAGTTGAGGAGATAATTAAAATGAAACTCCTGCTGATAGTAATTCTAATGGTGCTGTTTTCTTCAGCTGCAGGGGGCGCACCTTTAACGGTGGAAGAAAATATAACAGTTGCCAGTTCTCGGATCAGCTTTGTCGATCTCCTGGCCCCCGAGAATGACGCAGATGAATGGGATAACCTGGTGGGAATTGACCTGGGACGGGCTCCCGGGCAGGGTGAAATCAGGTATTTCTCCCGGCAGTACCTCCAGTATTTATTGCGCCGGGAGGGAATAGATCCCCAGGATTTTTCCTTTCCGGATCAGGTGGCAGTGGAGACCAATATGGAGAAAATTGCGGGAGCGGAGTTAAAAGAAAAAATCCGGGACTTACTGGCCGAAAAAAAGCCAGAAATAATTATTGAGTTTTCCCGGGGGATCGCTGATATCTATTATCCCGCCGGGANCCTGGAACTCCTTGTCGAAACCGGGAACAATCTCCGTATTCCAGGTAATAATACCCTTAACCTGGAACTGAGGATTGGAGGAGAAACCTGGGAACAAATCCGGGTTCCCGCCTTTTTGGACCGGGAAATAAAGGTTTTCCGGGCCGGACAGGATCTGGGCAGCGGAAACATTATTACTCCGGACTGCCTGGAAGTGGACCGGGTTCTACACAGCCAGGCCCCCACCGGTTTTATTGACGCCGCCCGGGATCTGGAAGGCTACCGGGTTCGGCGGAACCTGCAGGCAGGGACAATTATCTGCAGTCATCACCTGGAAGAAGTGCCCCTGGTGGAAAGGGGCGACCGGGTTACCCTGGAATTAAAACAACCAGGCTTTGCCATCTCCCTACCCGGTGAAGCCATGCAGAGCGGGAACCCGGGCTCAGAAATAATGGTCCGCAACCTCTTCAATGGGGGAACCATGCGGGGTAGGATAACGGATCAGGGCACAATTGAGATAAAAAAATAACTCCTCAGGGGTTGATAATATGTTTACAAGAACATCCTGCTGTTTATTGATTTTTCTGTTACTGACCATTCCGGTGAATGCCTCTTCCCTATGGGATAGTGATAGTGACAGTATTTTTGCAGATAGGGTAGCCCGGGGAGAGGGCGATCTGCTTACGGTAATTATTAAGGAGAATGCTAAGGCCTCCCATGCCGCGGACACCAAGACCAGCCAGGGCCTGGGAATAGAGCTGAAACCGGGAGTTTTCCTGGCGGATTTTTTCGCGGGCCTGAGCCCCAGCTATGCTGATGGAGCAGAATCGGGGGGAATAACCGAGCGAACGGGTACCATTGCCGGGGAAATTACTGTGCAGGTAGTTGAGGTCAGGGATAATGGAGTTCTGGTAATAGAGGGCACCAAGGGAATTAAGGTGGACCGCGAGCATCAGGAAATAAAATTGCGGGGCCTGGTTCGGGTAGATGATATTGAACCCGACAATACCATTGATTCGGCCCGACTGGCCGATGTGAGCATAAGTTACGAGGGTAGCGGCGTAATTGCTGATAAACAGCGTCCGAGCATCCTGGAGTGGCTTTTAAACTGGTTATTCTAACAAGAGGAGGAAAAAATGATGGGAAAAATATTAATAATAGCTGTCCTTCTCCTGCTGGCAGGATTTCCAGCTGCAGCCCAGGAGGAGGATGCAACGGTTCGCATCGGTGATATTGCCAGTCTTTCCGGAGAGAGGGATAATCATCTGCTGGGATATGGGCTGGTAGTGGGGCTGGATGGCAGCGGGGACAGTACCCGTTCCCAGAGTACCATGCAGTCCATTGCCAATATGCTGCGGGGTTTTGGGGTTGATGTTCCTTCCAATCAGGTGGTGGCCAGGAATGCAGCTGCGGTAATGGTTACCGCTACTCTGCCGCCTTTTACCTATCCCGGGGAATATATTGATGTTACCGTATCTTCCCTGGGAGATGCCCGATCCCTGGAAAATGGGGTTCTATTGATGACACCCCTCCGGGGGGGCAATCAAAAAGTATATGCGGTGGCCCAGGGCCCGGTGTCTACCGGGTCGGATAGTGACAGTTATATGGTCCGCCGCCAGGATCCGGAGAATGTGGGGCACATCCCCAATGGAGCCCTGGTGGAAACAGAAGTGGAATATAACTGGCGCAATGAAGAGTCCCTGACTCTCCTGATTCGGGGTGGTTCTTTTGCCAATTCTTCCCGCATTGCAGCTACCATCAATGAATTCATTCCCTCGGAAAATGAAGAAACAGTGGCCAGTGCCGTTGACCCGGGACGGGTAGACATCAGCATTCCATCCTATGCCCAGGAAGATATAGTGGACTTTGTGGCCACTATAAAGGATCTGGAAGTAGATGTGGAAATGCCGGCCCGGGTGGTCATTAATGAAAGGACCGGGACAGTGGTAATAGGGCATAATGTGCGGATATCCACAGTGGCTGTTGCCCACCGGGGTTTAACAGTTCAGGTGGGTAGTGATCCGGAGGTGGAAATTGATACTGAACAGGAACCGGGCTCACTGGGTGATTTCCTGGACGCTCCCGGTGAATCCGAGGCTGAACCAGAAGAAGAGGCTGTAATGGTCCTGGAAAGGGGTCCCACTATCCTGGACCTGGTAGAGGCCCTGAATGCTATTGGAGCAGAGGCCGATGATATAATCATTATTCTACAGGCAATGAAAAGGGCGGGAGCCCTGCATGCCATCCTGGAAATAATGTAGGGGGTGGGGTCATGGATATTTTTCTGCCGGGGCAGTATCCCCAGTTAAAAATAGGGAGCCTGGAACAGGAAGGGCCGCAAATGTTCAAGAAAAAAGAAGGAGGCCCGGATCCTCTGCTCCAGGCCAGCCAGGAATTTGAAAGTATTTTCCTGTATTACATGTTCAAGGCCATGCGGAGCACTGTTCCCGAAGGAGGTTTAATTCCCCGCACTATGGGTCAGGAAATATTTGAGGGCATGCTGGATGAAGAGGTGGCCCGGCAGGCTTCTCAGAATGAGGACTATGGACTGGCCCGACTGCTTTATGATCAATTGAGCCGGATTAACTTAGAACCTGGAGAATAATCTCCAGGTTTTTTTCTGCAGGGGAAAAGGAGGCAGTGCAGAATAAACACGCAGGAGGTGGGTTGAAGTGTTGAAGATAATTGAAGATTTTCCCCGGCAGTGGCAGGAGGGCTGGCTGCTGGGAGAAAAGCGGTCTTTTCACCTGCCCAACGATCTATCGAACATTATTTTTTTGGGGATGGGAGGTTCTGCTACCGCCGGGGATATCTTGAAAACAACAGGCGAAGAATGCTGTCCAATTCCCCTGGAGGTTAACCGCAATTATTCCCTGCCGGCCTGGGTGGGGCCCCAGACCCTGGCCCTGGCTTTCTCCTATTCGGGTAATACCCGGGAGACCCTTACGGCCATGGAAAAAGCTCGCAGTCAGGGGGCCCGGGTGTGGAGTATTTCCTCGGGGGGAATTATGGAGAAAAACCCGGGAGAAAGGCACCTGAAAATTCCCGGAGGTCTTCCGCCCCGGGGAGCCCTGGGCTACATGCTGGCCCCCATTTTAGCAATCTTCAACCAGGAAAGATTTCTCTTGACTCCCCGCGAGGAGAGGGAAGAGGTTCAAAAAGAACTGGAGAAGATAAGGGGAGAAAATGGAGGAGCGGAAGGAGCTGCAGGCCCTGCGGGTCTCCTGGCAGAGAAGCTTAAAGGTCGCATCCCCCTGATTCTGGGGGGGGATAAATGGGGAGGAGTTGCCGCCCGCCGCTGGAAATGTCAGTTCAATGAAAACAGTAAAACTCCCTCCTTCGCCGGTTCATACCCGGAAATTAACCACAATGAAATGGCCGGCTGGGAAGTACCGCCGGACATTAAGGGCATTTTTTGCATTATTCAGCTCCAGGATAACCTGCTTCCCGCTCCCATCAAAAAGAGAATGGAAATAACCGGGGAATTTTTCCAGGAGCGGGGGATTCCGGTTCATGTAATTCCCGGGCAGGCCCATTCCCTCCTGGCCCGATTATTATCCTTTATTTATTTCGGAGATTATGTCAGCTATTATCTGGCCCGTCTTTATGAGGTTGATCCCCAGCCGGTCCGGGTCATCGAAGATTTTAAAAAAAAGCTGGAAACCAATTGATTGACAGAACTGCTGCTCAAGGGCTATAATAAAAACGGCCGATCGAAATCGGCTGACCTCCTGTGAAAGGGGATAATCCTCTGGAGGTGATTTTTTGTCAACAAAAACATTAACCCGGGGAGGACTGCTCCTGGCCCTGGCTGTTATTCTACCCCAGGTTCTGCACCTGACGGGAGGCCCTCAGCTGGGAAGCATCGTCCTGCCCATGCATTTCCCGGTATATATTGCCGGTTTTTTACTGGGCCCTGCCCTGGGAGGTATTATTGGGTTTCTGGCACCTTTGATCAGCCATATGATTACCGGGATGCCCCCGGTAAGCCCTCCGGTCCTATTTTTGATGCTGGTAGAGCTGCCCCTGTTTGGCCTACTGGCCGGGTACCTGTACCGCCAGAGGGGCTGGAAGATCATTCCCGCCCTGCTGCTGGCCATGGTCGGGGGCCGGGTGGGGATGGCCCTGATTTCTCCCCTGATTTTCTATGTGCAGGATTTTCCCGTTGCACCGCTGGTGTATGTGCAGGGGGCTCTGATAACCGGGCTGCCCGGGATTTTCCTGCAGATTCTGATTATTCCGATCCTCTTCAAAACCCGGTTTATGGAGGTTGTGGCCCATGAATCCCCAGCAAAATGAAGTCCGGCGCCTGCTGGAAAAAGAGGGAGCCAGCCTGGTGCTGCAAAAAGAAGGAAAGCCGCCCCGCATTGATTATCAATCCGGCCTGCTGCCCCTGTGGCAGGCCTATCAGGAGGAAGACTGGGCCGGAGGGGCCCTGGCCGACCGGGTAATTGGTCGGGGAGCAGCTTTCCTGGTGGTGGCCATGGAACTGAATTCCGTTTATTCCCTGCTGATGAGCAGTGGGGCCCGAGAGGTTTTAGTTAAAGCCAATATTGACCATGGCTGGGGCCGCATGGTTAACCGCATAAAGGACCGCAGCGGTAAAGGCATCTGTCCCATGGAGGCCCTCCTGGAAGGGATTGAAGACCCTGAAAAAGCAGTGGAAAAACTGCAGGAGTTTTTTGCGGGAAAAATCTCCGGCTGAAGCCGGGGGTTTTCCCCTTTATTTATATGGCAAAAAAATACTTTGTATTACGGCAGGACAGGCAGTTTCTGTGGCGAATTGTAACTTAAATGGAAAAAAGGGGGGACTCCTTTTGAAAAGGGTTGTTCTTATTCTGGTACTTATTCTCCTGCTGGGCAGCGGCAGTGCCGCAGCTTTTAATACTGCCAGTATTCAGCCCGGCTATAATGCGCTTCTGTACAATGTAATGGTCGGGACCATAACCGGAGATTTTGGTCTCATGGCTCTCCGGATTGGAGTTGATATTGGTCTGACTCCGGTAGTAGGGATGGAAGGAACTATCTCCTATAGAGGAGAAAATATGCGGAATCTGGTTGACCTGGCTACCAAGTTCCAGATTTGGGAGCATCAGGGGACTGATGTGGCCCTGCGAGTGGGCTTTCACGGAGTTCCTCTAAGTGACTGGCGGCTGAGCCTGGGAATGCTGCTGGATCATGAGGTGCTCTCCTTTTTTACCGCCCGGGCTGGAGCCAGCCTGTCCTTTGGGGAAGGGCAACTGGGCTGGAAATATATCAGCTATTATCTGGGTGGTGATTTTTCTATTACCGCGGGGACTTCTGTTCAGCTGGGAATTTTTAAAAATATAAGGGATAACAATCCGGGCAGTATTATGCTGGGTTTGCAGACCAGGCTGTAGCCAACTATCCCCGGACCGGAGGAGTGAAGGAATGAGTCCCAGGAAGAAAAAGAAGGAGGGGGAAAGCCTGACCCGGGACTGGGGAATTTTAGAATACGGGCTTTTCCTGATTTTTAACCTGTTGCTGGTATATATTCTGTCGCTGATAATCAGGGGTGAGCTGGACTGGCCCCTGTTCTAGAGCGGGAGGTGGATTGTTGATAATGAGGAGAGTCGGGTCTTTAATCATAATTTTCCTCATACTTTTCTCTGGTTTTCCCCAGGCCGGGGAAAATCGAGTGGAGGAAATAACCCTGCTGCCCATTGAGGGTGATTATTATCTTCCACTGCGGCCGGCAGCTGAATTCCTGGGTCTATCCCTGCGCTGGGAACCGGTCTCCCGGGAGGCTTTCTTGGAAGGCAGGAGAGTTCCGGGTCAGTTATTTGCGGGGGTATTTCATATTTCCCTGGTGGACCTGGCGGTAGCAGCAGGAGGCGAGCTGCAGTGGTCGGCTGACGATAAGAGGGGTTTTCTCCATGTTGAGGATAGAAGCCTGAAACTGGAAGCTCCCCAGCGGCCCCGGTCTGAAAATCCACCACGGGTGTTTCTTACCTTTGATGATGGCCCCACGGAGGGGACTTCCTATATTCTTAAAGTTCTGGATAACCTTGATGTTTCAGCAACATTTTTCCTGGTGGGGGAACAGATATTAAAAAATCCGGAGATAGCCCGGGAAGTGGTGCATAATGGACATGCAGTAGGCAATCATTCCTTTACCCACCCCCTTTTGCCGGAACTATCTGAAGAAGCCATGTACCAGGAAATTTTCCTGACCCAGAAGGTCTTTCGGAAAATTATCGGGGTGGAACCGGTTTTATTTCGGCCTCCTTACGGGGGCTGGAGTGCGGAGCTACAGGGAATTTATGAAGAAATGGGGCTGCAGCTGGCCTGGTGGAGTATTAATCCCGGTGATTATAATGCTCCGGGGACCGGGGTTATGGTTGATCAGATTCTAACCGAACTGGAACCGGGGGCCGTTATTTTGCTCCATTGTAAGATGACTACCGCCCTGGCTCTGCCTTCGATTATTAATGCAATCTGGGAAAAAGGTTATGATTTCGACAAACTTATGGGAAATTGAGTTTTGACCTTACTTTAGCTTTGTGATATACTTAGTCTATGAAAATAAGAGGTGGGGGAATGTCTATGAGGGGAAGCTTTGCCGGGCTACCAGAAGATCAGTTGATTTTGCTGGCTCAGCAAGGGGATGGCGAGGCGATGGAGTACCTGCTGAAAAAGCACATTGACATCGTTTACTCCAAGGCTAAAGTTTTTTACATCAAGGGACTGGACAAGGATGATGTTGTTCAGGAAGGCCTGGTGGGACTTTACAAGGCAATTCGCGATTTTCAGTTTGATCGGGAAGCTTCTTTCAGAGGATTTGCCCATATCTGTGTTTATCGGCACCTGATTTCTGCTGTTAAAACTGCCAACCGCCAGAAACATATTCCTCTCAATACTTTTACCTCCATTGATAAACAGCTAAAATACGGGCGAGAAGAAAACAGCGGAAGAACTCTGCAGGAGGTAATTGCCGACGAAAGGATTGACCCGGAAAACGAAATTATTAATCAGGAATTGATCAAGGAAGTTTCCACCACCCTGCGGGAGATGCTGACTCCCCTGGAATGGAAAGTATTTGTTTCCTACCTGGACAACAAGACCTATCAGGAGATTTCCCGGGAGCTGAACAGCAGCATAAAAACAGTAGATAATGCTCTGCAGCGATCCCGGCGAAAGATCAATCAGATCAGGTACAAGCTAAGTGGTGATGATGTACGGCAGTTAATGCAGTGGTGATTAAATGTTAGGCCTGTTATTTCCCAGGGAAAAAAAATGCCTTTATTGTGAACGGACTTTTTCTACTTATGAAGTTATACCTTTTTGCCCCTCCTGTGTGAGGGGCTTATATTTTACGGGAACCGGCCCGGGAATAATTGAGAATAGGGGGATTATTGGAGAAATCATCCAGGAGGCTGAAAGGGGAAGGGAAGAATTAATTGACCCCCTGGCCTGGCTGCTTTTTTTGGATTTTCGGGTGCGGGGTTTAAAAGGAAGCAGTATTACTGCAGCCAGCACCCATCCCCTGGATCCCCTGCTGACAGGCCGGCTCTCTACTCTTTTGCGGATTCCCGAAAAGGAAAATTTTCCCGGGGCCCTGATCGCTGGCCTCTACTGGGATGAGCAGCTTCGGGAAAATTATCCGCCGGGGCGAATCCTGATTTTAATCGAAAATAAATTTGACAGAGAGGGACCGGTATGGTATAGTAAATCTTGATAAGTTTCCCGCTTATCGGAAACAATATTTAGGAGGAATGTAATAAAATGCTTTATCGAGGACAGGTAAAATGGTTTAATGCGGAGAAGGGTTTTGGCTTTATCGAGCGGGAGGACGGAGACGACGTCTTTGTTCATTTCTCCGCAATCCAGGAAGAAGGATTTAAATCTCTTGATGATGGCCAGGAAGTAGAGTTCGAAATTGTAGAGGGAGACAGAGGCCCACAAGCCGCTAACGTAACCAAAGTATAAAGAGGCCCATAAACCTCGCTTGCAAAAGCGGGGTTTTTAATTTTAATGGGGTTTTTCCAGAGGCAGGATTTAAAGGGTAAAATGTTGAATCAATATAAAAGAGCAATGAAGGGAGATGGTGGGATGAAAATTTCTACCCGCGGCAAGAACATTGAATTAACCGGTGCCTTAAAGGATTATGTGGAGGAGAAAGTGGGGCGAATTGGCAAGTATTTTGAAAATGCTTCTATTGATGCCCAGGTCTCCTTAGGGGTGGAAAAGGAACGCCATCAGGTTGAAGTTACTGCTTTTGTTGATGGTTTGATCTTACGGGGTGAAGAAGAAACAGGAGATATGTACGCCTCCATTGATGGAGTGGTAGAGAAAATTGAGCGGCAGATCCGCAAGTATAAGACCAGAATAAACCGCAACCTCAGGGATCGGGAAGAATTTCCCATCTCCTTTGAGGGGCAGAGTAATGAAGAAGACGAAATTGAAAACAGGGTTGTAAAGGTCAAGCGTTTTGCCGTTAAACCTATGGGCGTGGAGGAAGCGGTAATGCAGATGAATCTGCTGGGCCACGACTTCTTCGTCTTTACCAATGCTGAGACTGATGAATTCAATGTAGTTTACCGGAGGAAAGATGGCAACTATGGTTTGATTGACCCTTACGCCTGATTTTTGACTTAGAGGGCAGGGCTGTGATATAATAATAAAGCTTCTCAACTTCTGGCGAAGTATAGTAAAGTTCACCTTTACCCATATTTCGCTATTTTTTTCGGAGGTGAAAATATGGCCCAGCCTGATAATAAGCAAAGCAAAGCCCTGGAACGGAGTAATGTGCTGAAGGAGAGAATAGAAAAATACCTGGAAGCGCGTTCCAGTATTCCCACCGGTCGGGAGAGAAGCCAGGCAATTAAGGAACAGAAGGAGATAATACTTAACATATTTGGTGCCGGAGAGGAAGACTGGAATAATTGGGAGTGGCAGGTGAAAAACAGGATCAGCGATCCTGAGACCCTGGCCCGGGTCCTGAACATTGATTCTCAGGCCCATGGCAAAATAGAGGAAATCGGTGAAAAGTATCGCTGGAGCATCTCCCCCTATTATCTGAGCCTTATTGATCCCGGAGAAAAGTGGGACCCGATAAAACTGCAGGCAGTACCCTGCGCCATGGAGCTTGTTGGTGATGGAACTCCTGACCCCATGGGGGAGGAATTTACTTCCCCGGTTCCGGCCATTACCCGCCGTTATCCCGACCGCCTGATAATCAAGGTTACCAATCAGTGCGGCATGTACTGCCGGCATTGTCAGCGCCGCCGGAGTATCGGGGAAGTGGATCGCCCCACCCCCGTGGAAGAAATGGAAAAGGCAATTGCCTATGTTCGGGATAATCCCGAGATCAGGGATGTTCTCCTGACCGGGGGCGATGCCTTTATGCTCAGCAATGAACGTATTGACTGGATTTTGAAGGAATTAAGATCTATTGAACACCTGGAACTGATCCGCCTGGGTTCCCGGACCCTGGTTACCCTGCCCCAGCGGGTGGATAAGGAGCTGGCAGAAATCCTGGCCCGCTACCATCCCATTTTTGTCAATACCCAGTTCAATCATCCCCGGGAGGTCACGGAAGAATCGGCCCGGGCCTGCGCTATTCTGGCGGATGCCGGGGTGCCCCTGGGTAATCAGATGGTTTTACTGCGGGGAATAAATGATGACCCCGATGTGGTGAAAAGACTCAACCATGAATTGCTGCGGATCCGGGTCTCTCCCTATTATATTTTCCACGCCAAGGGAGTACAGGGGACCACCCATTTCCGGACCAGGGTAGAAAAAGGGATGGAGATCATGGAAAGCCTCCGGGGTTTTACCTCGGGACTGGCCATTCCCACCTTTATAATCAATGCCCCCTACGGATACGGCAAGACCCCGGTTTTACCTGAATACGTGGTTTCCTGGGCTGATGATCATATTCTCCTGCGGACGTGGGAGGGCCGGGTTATGAAGTACCCCAACAAGCTGGATCCCTGGAATGATGAAGAAATTTTCTAAAAGAGGAGGCCTGCGGGCCTTCTTTTTTGCTGTTTGTTGGCGTGTTGTCAAGCCCCATAATCAGTGATATAATAATTTTGCAGTACAGCCCAACGGCCCATTTTTCGGGGAGGAATTTCAATGAAAGGTTTGTTAAAAAAGCTATTTAAAGATCCTAATGAGAAAGAACTGCAGCGGTTATGGCCCATTGTGGAACAGGTCAATAGCCTGGAAGAAGATATGCAGGCCCTTTCTGATCAGGAGTTACGGGGGAAAACAGACGAATTTCGGGACCGGCTTTCCCGGGGGGAAAGTCTGGATGATATTTTGCCCGAGGCTTTTGCAGTAGTTCGGGAAGCAGCGCAACGTTCTACCGAAGAACGTTTTCGCCATTTTGATGTTCAGATTTTGGGTGGGATTGTTCTCCATCAGGGAAAAATTGCCGAGATGAAAACCGGTGAGGGAAAAACCCTGGTGGCTACACTACCCGCCTATCTCAACGCCCTGACCGGGAAAAGTGCCCATATTATTACCGTTAACGAATACCTGGCCAGCCGGGATGCGGAATGGATGGGCAGTATATATAAGTTTCTGGGCCTGACCGTGGGTTTGACCCTGCACGGCATGGATAATCAACAGAAAAAAGAGGCCTACAGCTGCGATATTGTTTTTGGAACCAATAATGAGTTTGGATTTGATTATCTGCGGGACAATATGGCCTTAAGCCCCGAGCAGGTGGTGCAGGAGGAGAAGAACTTTGCCATCCTGGACGAGGTGGACAGCATTCTCATTGATGAGGCCCGGACTCCACTGATTATCTCCGGGCCCAGTGAAGAATCCCCGGCCATTTATTATCAATTTGCCCGGGTGGTGCCCCAGCTGCAAAAAGAAGAACACTATGTTGTTGATGAAAAGGCCAATTCAGTAACCCTGACTGAAGAAGGGGTGGCCCGGGTTGAAAAGCTCCTGAATTTAGAGAATCTTTATGATGATCAGAATGTGCGCCTGACCCATCACCTCAACCAGGCCCTCAAGGCCCATGCCTTAATGCACCGGGACCGGGATTACGTGGTTAAGGATAATCAGGTAATGATTGTGGACGAGTTTACCGGCAGAATCATGGAGGGCCGCCGCTATAGTGATGGGCTGCATCAGGCTATAGAAGCCAAAGAAGGGGTGAAAATTGAGCGGGAAAGCCAGACCCTGGCCTCTATCACCTATCAGAATCTGTTTCGGATGTATGAGAAATTATCGGGAATGACCGGAACTGCTGCTACCGAAGAAGAGGAGTTTATCAAGATTTACGGGATGGAAGTGGTAGTTGTTCCTACCAATGAACCCATGATCCGCGACGACCATCCCGATCAAATTTATAAATCTTTACCGGGCAAGAAAAAGGCCATCATCGAGGATATTGTTTCCCGGAATGAAAAGGGGCAGCCTGTTTTGGTGGGGACCATTTCCATTGAATCCAGTGAAGAATTGAGCAGCATGCTGAAGAAAGAGGGAGTGGCTCACGAGGTCCTCAATGCCAAGCATCATGAACGGGAAGCTGATATAATTAAGGATGCCGGACAGAAGGGTTCGGTTACCATTGCCACCAACATGGCCGGCCGGGGAACCGATATTGTCCTGGGGGAAGGAGTTACTGACCTGGGAGGGCTTCATATCCTTGGTAGCGAGCGCCATGAGAGCCGCAGGATTGATAATCAGCTGCGGGGTCGTTCGGGCCGTCAGGGTGACCCCGGTTCTTCTCAGTTTTTCATCTCCCTGGAGGACGATTTAATGCGTCTTTTCGGCTCAGAACGGGTTTTTTCCGTTATGGACAGGCTGGGAATGGGTGAGGATACCCCGGTCGAACACCCCATGATTAATCGAGGTATTGAAAACGCCCAGAAGAAAGTGGAATCCCGCAACTTTGAAATCCGCAAGTATGTCCTGGAATATGATGATGTTCTGAATAAACAGCGGAAAATAATTTATGATCAGCGGTGGGAAGTTCTCAATTCTGATTCGGTGCGGGAACGGATAATGGGCATGATGGAACAGGTAATTGAAGAGCACCTGGATCTTTATCTGCCCCGGGGTGTCCATCCAGAAGAATGGGATTTAAAGGGCCTGCTTGGTGCAGCTGAACGGGTTTACCTGGGAGGAGGACTATTGTCCCGGGAAGATTTAGAGGGTCTGGAGCAAAAACAGATCAGAGAATTACTGCTGCAAAAAGGCCAGGAAATATACCAGAAGAGGGAGAAGGAATGGGGCCCGGAAATTATGCGGCGGCGGGAAAAATTACTGGCCCTGCAGATTATTGACCGCAAGTGGATGGATCACCTGGATGCCATGGATGATCTGCGCCAGGGAATAAGCCTGCGGGCTTACGGGCAGAAAAATCCCCTGGTGGAATACAAATTTGAATCTTTTGATCTCTTCAATAATATGACGGCCAGTATCAGAGAAGATCTGGTGCGGGTGCTGTGCAAATTTGCTCCCCGTCCTGAAGCCATTGCCCTCAAAGAAAGGCAGATGGAGATGGCTTCTCCTCGAGAACCCCGCCTGAACCGTACTTTAAGGGCAGCGCAGGCCGGGCAGGGTTCAGCAGAAGAAGAGCGGGGGCCCAAAAAGCCGGTGACTAAAGAAAGACAGGTGGGGCGCAATGATCCCTGCCCCTGCGGCAGTGGACAAAAATACAAGAAATGCTGTGGGAAATAAACAGGAGGTGTTTTGGAGATGCTGGGCGAACTGCAGAAAACCTTTAATGAACAGAGCAAATCTCTCCAGGATTTGAGGGGATCTCTTTGACGTAGCTGGCCTGNAAAATAGAAAAGGGCAGCTGGAAAAAGAGATGACCGAAGAAGGTTTCTGGGANAATGATCAGGAGCGGGTGCAGAGAGTTAATCAGGAATTGACCNGGATNAAGGAGAAACTGGCCCGGGTGGAGGAAATTGAAGATAACCTGGAAGAACAGGAATTGATCTGGGAGCTGTACGAGGAAGAAGGAGACAGGAACCTGCTAAAACAGGCGGAAAAGCTGCAGAAAAAAGCTGAAAAATTAATTACTCGTCTCCGAATGGAGACCCTCTTTTCCGGGGAACATGATGGGGGTAATGCCATTCTGGCCCTGCATCCCGGAGCCGGGGGAACTGAATCCCAGGACTGGGCGGAAATGCTGCTGCGCATGTANTACCGTTTTTGTGAGCAACAGGGCTGGGAAGTAGAAACTCTGGATCTGAATCCGGGGGAAGAAGCAGGAATAAAAAGTGCCACTCTCCTGGTCCAGGGGGACTACGCTTACGGAAATCTAAAGGGGGAACAGGGAGTGCACCGCCTGGTGAGAATATCTCCGTTTGATTCTTCTGGCCGACGCCATACCTCCTTTGCCTCAGTAGAAGTACTGCCCGATGTAGGGGAAGAGGTAGAAATAGAGATAGATTCCGCTGATCTCCGTATTGAAACCTACCGGGCCAGCGGAGCAGGGGGGCAGCATGTAAATAAGACTGATTCTGCTGTTCGGATTACCCATGAACCCACCGGGATAGTGGTGCAGTGCCAGAATGAACGATCCCAGCACAAAAACAAAGCCACCGCCCTGCGTATTCTCAAATCCCGCCTGAAAGAACAGGAAGAAAAGGAACAACAGAAAAAAATGGACGAACTGCGGGGCGATCAAAAAGAAATTGCCTGGGGCAGCCAGATCAGGTCCTATGTTTTTCACCCCTATTCCCTGGTAAAAGATTTAAGGACCGGGCAGCAGGTGGGGAATATTCAGGGAGTTATGGACGGAGACCTGGAGCCCTTCATTCATGCTTACCTGCAGTGGCAGACAGGGAGGAATGGCCAACATGGTTAAGAGGATTCTGCTGATTGTAGTCCTGGTCATTATCGGAATTTTTGTTTTGAGCGAATTTTTGATTCCTGAACATGCTGCCAGTGAAATCAGGACTGCCCTGGATGATTATTTTGACGAGTATTCAGACCTGGAATTAAAGGTGGGGGCCCGCCCCGCCCTGAAATTGTTGGATGGGAAAGCCGATTACCTGGAGTTCAGTGCCAGACGGGTCCGGGCTGAAGGACTTTATTTTGAT
>SL_8KL_010_SEDDRAFT_10001156_pt1 | contig 22904 bp, 20 predicted proteins | sample SodLakKL_010_SED_4_FD_11160 | JGI IMG/M metagenome (IMG submission 11160) | reverse complement strand
CAACTACCATGCTTGTCGGGCAGGCTGTATCCGAATCAACAGGTATCTATGCCTTTGTATTCGCCCTGATCCTGTTATTCTTCATTATCCTCTAGCTATGCCGGAAAATTTGTTTAAGGAGAAGGGAGGTACCTGCCGTTGAGCCTTTTGGATTATAATATATTCTTTGATTTGGTCAACTTCCTGATCCTGATGTACCTCCTGCACCGTTTTCTTTATAAACCCGTTTTGGGTAAAATTGATGAGCGCAGGGAGAAGATTCAGGATGACCTGGAAAGAGCTCGCCGCGAGCGGAAAAATGCCGAAGAGTACCGCAGCGAGTATGAAAACAAGCTGGCCCAGGCTGAAGAAGAAGCCCGGGCAGTAATTGACCGGGCCAGCAAAAAAGCCCGGGAACAGGCAGAAGAAATTGTTAACCAGGCCCGGGAAGAGGGCCGCAGGGAAAAACAGAGAGTCCAGGAAGAAATCCGGCGGGCCCAGAACGAAGCAAGGGCCCAGCTCCGGGATGAAGTCGCCGGGTTATCGCTCCAGGCGGCGGGACGTTTTCTGGAAGAAAAATTGAGCGAGGAAGACCACAGAGAATTAATGGAGCGGGTGGTTGCCGAACTTCCCGACGAGAGGTTGGGTGATCAGGGATGATAACCGTTTCTGCTGCGGGTAAAAGATACGGCCAGGCTTTTTTTACTCTGGCCCGGGAACACGATGTGATTGAAACCCTGCAGTCTGACCTGGAACGGCTGATTTCCCTGTGGGAAGAGGAAAAGGACCTCAAGGGTCTTCTTTACCACCCCCGGATTACCCGGGATGCCAAGAAGGAAGTGTTATCCCGGCTGGGGGAAGACAGCCACCCCCTTACGGCCAATCTGCTTCTTCTTTTAGCAGACAAGGGTCGGTTGCCCTTGCTGCCGGAGATTGGTCAGGTTTTTGCAGAATTGAAAGATGCTCATTATAATATAATGCCGGTAGAGGTCCGGGTTGCAAGACCGCTGCCGCAGGACCTGGAGGAAAGGCTCCTGCAGAAACTGCAGAAAGCCACCGGCAAGAATATCCAGCTGGAGGTTCAGGTGGACCAGTCCATTATCGGAGGCATGGTTCTCAAGGTAGGGGATATCCTTATCGATGGAAGTTTGCAGCGCGGGCTGGAAAAGTTGCGGGAGCAATTGAGTCGGATCCAAGTCAGCCAGATTGGGGTGAATAATGGATGAAGTTGCGGCCTGAAGAAATCAGCGCAGTTATAAAAGAACAGATTGAAAAATATGAACAGGAACTGGAGACCGTTGGCGTGGGAACCGTCCTGAATGTGGGGGATGGAATTGCCCGCCTGTACGGTCTTGAAGACTGTGTAGCCGGGGAGCTTCTGGAATTTCCCCGCGGAGTCTTTGGTATGGTCTTTAATCTCGAGGAAGAAAGTGTTGGGGCCATCCTTTTGGGAGAAGAAACCCTGATTAAAGAAGGGGACCGGGTCCGCCGGACGGGCCGGGTAGTAGAAGTTCCCGTTGGGGAGCAAATGCTGGGCAGGACAGTTAACAGCCTGGGACAGCCCCTGGATGGAGCGGGGCCAATTGAAACCGAAAAATACCGTCCTGTAGAACATAAAGCCCCCGGGGTTGTCCAGAGAAAAAGGGTTGAGGTGCCCCTCCAGACCGGGCTAAAAGCTATCGATTCCCTGGTGCCCATTGGCCGGGGACAGCGGGAACTGATAATTGGCGACCGCCAGACCGGGAAAACAGCTATTGCCATCGACACCATTATCAACCAGAAGGATTTTGATGTTGTATGTGTCTATGTTGCTATTGGACAGAAAAAATCGACTGTGGCCCAGATTAATGAGCGCCTCCGCAAGGAAGGTGCAATGGATTATACCGTAGTGGTATCTGCTACTGCTTCAGATTCTTCTCCCCTGCAGTTTCTTGCTCCTTATGCAGGGTGTGCAATAGCCGAGGAATTTATGCATCAGGGCAAGGACGTCCTGATAATATATGATGACCTTTCCAAGCATGCCGTGGCCTACCGGACGATGTCCCTTTTGATGAGGCGCCCTCCGGGGCGGGAAGCCTTCCCGGGTGATGTTTTTTACCTGCACTCCCGTCTCTTAGAGCGGGCTGCCAAGTTAAGTGATGAAGAAGGCGGGGGTTCAATTACCGCCCTGCCTATTATTGAAACCAAGGCCGGTGACGTTTCTGCCTACATCCCCACCAACGTTATATCAATTACTGACGGGCAGATCTTTTTGGAGAGCGAATTGTTCTACAGCGGGGTTCGTCCTGCTATTAATGTTGGTATCTCCGTATCCCGGGTTGGGGGCGATGCCCAGATTAGAGCGATGAAAAAAGTAGCCGGGACCCTCAAGCTTGATCTTTCTCAGTTCAGGGAACTGGAAGCTTTTGCCCAGTTCGGGTCAGACCTTGATAAGGCGACTCAACGCCGCCTGGCCAGGGGGTACCGCATCGTGGAGGTCCTAAAACAGGGCCAGTACCAGCCAATGGATGTAACTGATCAGATTTTTGCCATCTACGCAGTTACCCGGGGTTATCTGGATGGGATTCAAGTTGAAGAAATCGGTGCTTTTGAAAAGGGTCTTTTGCAATTTATTAAGAGTGAATACTCCGATTTAAAGGGTGAAATCCAGAAAGCTGGAGAGCTAAAAGAAGAGGTTGAAAAGAAATTAAAGGAAGCAATTGAAAGGTATCTCAAATCCTATAAAAATTCGGCTACTGCCGAAGAAGCAGCAGGGTAGGGTGATATAAAATGGCCACGATGCGCGATATCAAGCGGAGGATAAAAAGCGTCCAGAGCACGCAAAAAATTACCCGGGCCATGAAGATGGTTTCGGCTACAAAGCTGCGCAGGGCCCAGGAAAGGGCAGAAAAAGCCCGCCCCTTTTTCCAGAGAACCCAGGATATAATCAGGGGAATTTCTGCTACCATTGACCCGGATCAACACCCTCTTCTCGCCCACCGGGAAGTCGAGAATATAACCGTTCTCCTTTTTACAGCTGACCGGGGTTTATGCGGAGGGTACAACCACAGGGTAATTAAGATGGTAGAACAGGAACTCGGGGATTTTCCCAGTTTAAAACTGATTACAGTCGGGAAAAAAGGACGGGACGTTTTAAAATCCCGGGGTTATGAAATAACCCGAGATTTTGTGGATATCCCTGATTATCCTTCTTTTGATCTGGCCCGGGAGCTCTGCCAGATTCTCGTGGATGATTTTATCCAGGAAAAAACTGACCAGGTTTTAATGGCTTATACCAGGTTCCAATCGGCTTTAAGCCAGCGACCCCTTTTGCTTCCCCTGCTACCCCTGGAAAAGCGGGAAATGGATCCCCAGGAAGGCCGCAGGGAATATATAATGGAACCTGATCCCTATACAATCCTGGACCTGGTTTTACCCCGTTCTGTTGAGAATATTATTTATGGAGCTTTACTGGAATCCAAGGCAAGCGAGTTTGGGGCCAGGATGACAGCGATGGATGCAGCAACTGAAAACGCCCAGGAAATGATTGAAAACCTTACCATTTCCTATAACCGGGCCCGGCAGGAAGAAATTACCACCGAGATTTCCGAAATTGTCGGTGGTGCCGAGGCTCTGAAATGATGCGTGTGAGGAGGTCTGTAAGATGACTGGTGAAAAGAAAAATATCGGGCGAGTTATCCAGGTAATTGGTCCGGTTGTTGATGTTTATTTTCCCTCGGGAAAACTGCCGGATATTTATGGTGCGATAAAAATAGAGGATGAAGAAAAGGGAATTGACCTGACCATTGAAACAATGCACCACCTGGGTGATAATCGGGTGCGCTGTGTTGCAATGGACGCTACTGAAGGATTGACCAGGGGAATGCCGGCCCGGGATACGGGAGGACCTATTACTGTTCCTGTTGGTGAGGGAACCCTGGGTCGAATTTTTAACGTCCTGGGAGAACCCATTGACAAGCTGGGCGAGGTAGAAGCAGAGGATTACTATCCCATCCACAAAAGTCCGCCCCGCTTTGACGAACAGGAAACCACTACCGAGATTTTTGAAACCGGAATCAAGGTTATTGACCTTCTGGAACCCTATGTTCGGGGAGGCAAGATTGGCCTTTTCGGTGGTGCTGGGGTAGGCAAGACTGTAATAATCATGGAACTTATCAATAACATAGCTACCCAGCACGGCGGATTTTCAGTGTTTGGCGGCGTTGGAGAGCGGACCCGGGAAGGCAATGACCTCTGGATGGAAATGAAGGAATCGGGGGTAATTGACAAGGTAGCCATGGTTTTCGGCCAGATGAACGAACCCCCGGGAGCGAGGATGAGAGTGGGATTAACTGCTCTAACCCAGGCCGAATATTTCCGCGATACCCAGGGCCAGGACGTTTTGTTCTTTGTGGACAATATTTACCGTTTTATCCAGGCAGGTTCAGAGGTATCAGCTCTCCTGGGCCGGATGCCTTCTGCAGTTGGTTATCAGCCGACCCTTGCAACCGACCTGGGTGCCCTGCAGGAAAGGATAACCTCGACCAAGAAGGGTTCAATCACATCAGTTCAGGCAATTTTTGTTCCCGCCGATGACTTTACTGACCCCGCTCCTGCTACAACATTCTCCCACCTGGATGCAACCACCGTTCTTTCCCGTTCCATTGCCGAAAAAGGTCTGTATCCAGCCGTAGATCCCCTTGATTCCACATCCAGGATCCTTGACCCCAATATCATCGGGGAAGAACACTACAATACTGCCCGGCGGGTCCAGGAGGTTCTGCAGCGCTACCGCGATCTACAGGACATTATTGCCATTCTGGGTATGGATGAACTATCAGAAGAGGATAAAGTTGTCGTAAACAGGGCCCGGCGAATTGAGCGTTTCCTCTCGCAGCCCATGTTCGTTGCAGAACAGTTCACCGGCCGGCCCGGAAAATACGTGCCGCTGGAAGAATCGATTCGTGGGTTTAAAGAAATCCTGGAAGGCCGACATGATGATTTACCAGAAGAAGCATTTTTCATGGTTGGAACAATTGATGAAGCCGTGCAAAAGGCCAAGGAATTGAAGGAGGAGTAAGCCATGGCCTCCAAGGTTGAGCTGGAAATATTGACCCCGGAACGGACTCTGCTCCGGGAGCAGGTAGAGATGGTAATTGCACCTGCTGTTGACGGAGAAATAGGGATTCTCCCGGAACACTTTCCCCTTGTGACCAGCCTGAAAATAGGGGTGGTCAGGATCCGCCGTTCCGAAGAAGAAGGTTTTCTGCCTCTTGCCATAAGCCAGGGGGTCATGGAGGTTTTGCCCCAGAGAATCACCATTCTGGTTGCAACGGCAGAATTGCCCGAGGAAATTGACATAGAAAGGGCTCTGGAAGCCAAGAAAAGGGCAGAAGAACGCCTGAAAAAAGAAGAATTTGACAAAACGCGGGCGGAAGCAGCAATGCAGAGGGCCATGGCCCGGATTAAGGCCGCCCGGGATAATCAGTAATTGAGAGATGAGATTTTTCGGCAGGCCTGAAGCAAAGAAGCAGACACAGAAACGTGAAGGAGGCTCATGAGTGGGAGACAAGTTATTTTTAACAGGAGGAAAACGATTACAGGGAGAGGTCAGGGCCAGTGGAGCCAAAAATGCTGCCCTGCCGATTATTAATGCCGCCATTCTGGCAAAAGGGGAAACCCAGCTAGATGATATTCCCGACCTCAGGGATGTGTTTCACCTGCAGCAGATCCTGGAATCCATGGGTGTGGGTGTTGCCTATGACCAGGGGACCATGACCATTAATCCCGAAAAGGCTCATTTTGCAGAACCTCCTTACGAACTGGTTCGCAAGCTCAGGGCTTCCTATTACCTCCTCGGTGTCCTGTTGGCTCGAAATGGAGAGGCTCGGATTGCCCTGCCTGGCGGATGCGCAATTGGGAATCGCCCTATTGACCTCCATCTGAAAGGCTTTAAGGCCCTGGGGGCCGACGTTCACCTGGACCACGGAGTGGTAGAAGTTAAGGCCAAACGGAAGTTAAAAGGGGCCAAGATTTACCTCGATTATCCCAGTGTTGGGGCGACGGTTAATATCATGCTTGCTGCTTCCAGGGCCGAGGGACAGACCGTAATTGAAAACGCCGCCCGAGAACCTGAAATTATTGACCTGGCCAACATGCTCACAGTTATGGGAGCCCGTATTAAAGGTGTAGGTACTGACATTGTGAAGGTTGAAGGTGTCGACCAGCTCAGTTCCACTCAGCATCGAATTATTCCCGACCGGATTGAAAGCGGCAGCTATATGATCGCTGCTGCTGCAACAAGGGGAGATGTTTACGTCCGGAATTCCCTGTGCGAGCACCTCAAATCCCTTCTGGCCAAACTCAAGGAAATGGGAGTAAAAATTGAGGAAGATATAGAAGGGGTCCGGGTTACGGCACCAAACTCTTTAAAGGGTATTGATGTAAAAACCCTGCCCCATCCAGGCTTTCCTACCGACCTTCAACCGCAGATGATGGCGCTTTTGACCCAGGCAGAGGAAGGAACGAGTCTGGTAATTGAAACGGTTTTCGAAAACAGGTTTATGCACGTGGATGAACTCAAAAGGATGGGAGCAGATATCAAGCTGGACGGCCGGGGCGCTATTGTCAAGCCCTCCCGCCTATCCGGTGCCAAAGTCTGGGCCACCGACCTCCGGGCCGGAGTAGCAATGATTATAGCCGGATTGGCTGCAGAAGGAGAAACCCAGATCAATGACTTTTTCCACGTGGAACGAGGGTATGAAAAGATTGAAGAAAAATTTAAAGGCCTGGGAGCAGATTTGCACCTGGAGTAAAGGAGCGCCCTGATTAGGCGCTTTTTTATTGGCAAAGAAAAAACCCCGGAAAACCCGGGGTTTTTTAAAGACAATCGTGGGAAAAGCTTAAAGCAATTTTAATCAACCTTGAAAAGCTGAAAATCAACCCCTTCAAGAGTGTCCCCTGGGTGTATTGTGATTTTATCCGGGCCGTCACTGTCATGCAGCTCGCTCCTGCTTTCCGCGCCATACATTCCCAATGCAATAGGCCCTTCCATAAAAGTATAGACCCGGGCGAAAATGAAAAACTCGGTAACCATTTCTCCAGTTTCCTTATCCTCCAGAAGTTCTACTTCTATGTCATAAGAAATGTTTTTGTCTTTTAATAGGGATTTTTCCTGCCCGAAGCTTTCAGCATCGCCAGGGAGTAAAGGGTTTTTATCAAGAACATCTACGGAATATTTTGGCGGGTCAGCTATATTCCCCCCCTCAATATCTGGAATAGTTATGGTTCCTGCAACTTCTGCCAGGTGAATAATATATTTTGCTTCGATTGTGATGGTTTTGCCCTCATCTTCAGGAGTTACTTTTTCCGGGGGAAAGGCGATTTCCCTGTCGGGGTCAATTACCTGGATTTCTGTAGTTCTCCGCAAATCAGTAAGAGTAGTTTTTCCATTGCTATCAGTTTCACCAGTCTCGCCTCCCCCTGAGGTGGTCACCTTCATCCCTTCCAGGGGATTTTCATCGAAATCAAGGACTTCTACTGTCAGAGAATAAGGGTCTCCTAAAAGCAGGTCACATCCCGCTGCGGAAAAAGATAGAATCAGGATCAGGATTAAATAGACTGTTTTTTGCGGACTCTTTTTTACCATTTCTGCTTTGCTCCTCCTTTAAAGTAACTGATAGAGTTGGTTTCGATAAAAAAGACCTAAAGCCTCCTTTAAATTTAAGGAAAATCAAGCTAAAGGAACATGGCTCCCAGAACGCTGAAAATTGTTCCCCAGATCCAGAAAAAACCCATCAGAATAATTGTCTTCTTTAGAGACAGGCGGGCGATTGTAATAAAGCCCAAACCCAGCAGGAAGAGGGAGTACAGGTTGAGGAGATCAAAGCGCTCCAGCATTGCTCCAAGGGGGGTGTAAATCCTTTCCTGAACCTCAAGGAAGATTGCGGGGCTGAAAGTAATGAGATTTCCCGTAATTGCCAGAACCGGTGTTTTGACCATAATTCCCAGGAGGGCAATAAACTGGATGTAGCCGGAAAGGGCCAGCAACTGGCGAAAATTTGCAGTTCCCCCAAGGACCCGGGTAATAGCCAGATAAATTGCTCCAATAATCAGCCAGCCCAGGTAGCCAGCAAATATCTGAGCGGTAAACATAAGGGAGCGGGAGGCAGGTACCTGTAACCTCTCCAGAAGGTCCTGGCTGTATTCCTGGATTGGAATGGCAAATAGGTTAACCAGGAAGATAATAATAACCGGCCCCAACAGGTCAGGATTTTCTCCTATATACTTCAGGGTTTTGTGCGGTTCAATAAGAAGTCCAACAACTCGCTCTATCAGGTTTAGACGTTTTTCCATAAGAAAACACTCCCCTCAGGAGATTATTTCTTTTTAACAATTCGGTTTCCTGCTTAAAGGAGCAGGAATGGTTGCTCTGGTTATAGAAAACTGATTCGGCAAAGAGATTAAGAGCCCGTTAAAATTTTTTTTTAACCATAAGAATTATTTGATAAATCCGGGGTTAAATGTTATTCTAATAACATCAATTGTTCGTATAGGTTCAAAAGGGTGAAATTCTCAATGGACCTGTAAATAAATTGTTTTTTATTTAAGAGAGGTGTGGGGTTTATGGGAAAAGTATTTTTTGTCCTGTTACTGGCTCTTTTTTTGAGTTTTAATGTATTGGCCGAAGAGGAACCTCAGAGTATCGAATTGCCAGCGGGGATTAATTTAACCTATCCTGGAAACTGGAAAGTGGTTGAAGAACCCGAAACCCAGGAAATTTTGCGCCTGGGGGATGAGAGAAATAACGCCCTGTTTTCCATATTTCTTTACGAAATAGAGGGAACGACCCTTGAAGCTTTTGCAGAGTACATGGTTAATCATTTCAGCGAAGGGAACTGGGAAAAAACAGGTGAACTGGAGGAACATTCCTGGGAAGGGATTGAAGAAGGTCTTGTAATTAACATGGAAACCGGATTGGGGGAGGACGATGTTCTCAAGGGATATTACCTTTTCTTCCGGGTGGAAAACCGTTATTTCCTGGGTAGATTTGTTGTAGCAGGTCAGGTTTGGGAAGAATACGAAGAAGACTGGATGTTTATCAAGGACAGGATTAAGGGGCAACAGGATTAGTTGGCCTTTTGCTAATAGCCTGCCTTGCCTTCAACCAGATGGTGTTTAAGGGCAGGAAATAAGTAGTGCTAATAGAAGTATATACTAATAAATTTAAATCAGGTATAGGAGGCCGCAGCATGTGGAACTTTTCGAGGAAGATTGGTATTGATTTAGGAACCGCCACGGTACTTGTATATGAAAAAGGAAAGGGAATAGTTTTGCAGGAACCATCAGTTGTGGCCCTGGATAAAAACACCAACCGGGTTCTTGCCGTTGGGAAAGAAGCCCAACGCATGCTGGGTCGAACTCCTGCCAATATTGTGGCTACTCGGCCCATGCGGGAGGGAGTTATAGCAGACTTTGACGTAACTGAAGCCATGTTAAAAATGTTTCTCAATAAAATCCTGGGCAAACACCGGGTGGTTAAGCCCCTGGTGATGGTCTGTGTTCCCGCCGGAGTTACCGGAGTAGAAAAAAGAGCGGTAATTGAAGCAGCGATGCAGGTAGGTGCCAGAAAGACATATTTGATTGAGGAGCCCCTCGCTGCTGCCCTGGGAGCCGGGCTGGCCATTGAAGAGCCTTCGGGAAATATGGTTGTGGACGTTGGTGGAGGGACTACAGATATTGCGGTCCTCTCTCTGGGTGGTATTGTGGTTCCTGAATCCCTGCGCATCGGGGGAGATAATTTCGACCAAGCTCTGATCCGTTATGTCAAAGAGGTTTACAACCTTAAAATTGGAGAGGGAACTGCTGAAAGGATAAAAACCGAAATCGGGACTGCTTTTCCTCAAGAAGATGAAGAACTGACAATTGAAGTCCGCGGTCAGGATATTATGACAGGACTCCCGGGCAGCATAAGTATTTCTTCCCATGAGGTTTTTGAAGCCTTACAGGACCCCCTGCAATCAATCCTTGCCGGGATCAGGCGGGTCCTGGAAAAAACGCCTCCTGAACTTTCCTCTGATATTAGCGAAAAAGGTCTGGTCATGACCGGAGGAGGGGCCCTTCTCCGGGGACTGGATAAATTAATCAGCCAGGAAACCGGTGTTCCTGCAATCAGGGCAGAAAACACTATGTCCTGTGTTGCCATAGGGACGGGACTGGCCCTGGAAAATATTGATAAACTGGGCAAAACCCTAAAAGTCGGCGGGCGCGGTTAAAAGAAGTACGAGTGGGAAGGGGATTTCATGAAAAATAAAAAGATTACTATAATGGTTTTCCTGCTTTTTATTGCCCTGTTTTTTTCCTTTAATGCTCATGCCTGGTATATGCCTCTCGATGAAGTCAAAGAGGGGATGACTGGCTATGGGAGAACTGTTTTTAAAGGGACCGAGGTTGAATCTTTCCCCGTAGAAATAAAAGGAATTATTCAGCAGGGCTATGATAGACAATTGATCTTAATCAAAACCGGTGGGGAAAAAATTGAAGAAATTGGCGGGGTTGCCTCGGGAATGAGTGGAAGCCCCGTTTACCTTGAAGACCGGATAATAGGTGCAATTGCTTACGGTTGGACCCTGAGTGACCACAGAATTGCCCTGGTAACCCCGATTGAAGCCATGCAGAAGATCTGGGATGAGAAAGAATACTGGGCCAGGGAAGAACCGGATCTTTCCGGTTATCCTGGGCTCCAGGCTATTCCGGTCCGCACACCCCTGCTTGCTTCTGGTCTCAGCGGAAGAGCTGCTGACATGCTGCAGGAAGCAATGGATGAATATGATATTAAGGTAATGAGTGGCCCTGCCGCGAGGAGGGACGGGGAAGCAGTCCCCCTGAAACCCGGAAGTGCAGTTGCTGTGGACCTGATGCGGGGTGATATGGGAGCTGCTTTTGTGGGAACGGTAACCTACCGTAATGCCAACCAGGTCCTGGCTTTTGGCCACCCCATTTTCCACCAGGGTGCAGTTGACTTCTTCATGAGTGATGCTTACGTGCATGAGATTATTCCTTCCCTTAATTTCCCCTTTAAATTGGCATCTTCCCAGGAACTAAAAGGAAGGATAGGCCAGGACAGGGATGCGGGGATTGCGGGCCAGGTAGGGGAATACCCCAAGCTGATTCCGGTAAACATTTCGGTTAGGGATACTGATAGAGAATTAACCAACCGGGCTTCATTCCAGGTTGTCCAGCATGAAAGGCTTTTAAACAGCCTTGTGGGAAGTGCTGTCCTGCAGATTCTTGATGAAACCCTGGACCGGATCGGGATGGGAACGGCAAGGGCAACGATTGATATAACCGGGAAACCTCTTCCCGACCACAAATTAACCCGGGAAAACCTTTATTTCAGCAACAATGATGTGGCCGTTGCCACCCTTTTTGAACTCCAGCAATTAATTTATATTCTAACTGCCAACCCCTATCAAAAAATAGATATATATAATATTCGCCTGCAGGTTGAAGTGGAACAAAAAAATACCATGGCCTATGTCCAGAAGGTTGAACTCAATGATAATCCGGTATATCCCGGGGATGAAGTTACGGCAACTGTTATCTTAAGACCTTACCGGGATGAATTTATCCGCAAGGAAATTACTTTCACCATTCCCGAAGATATGCCTCCTGGTCCTGCTTCCATTGTAATTTCAGGGGGCCCACCCTGGCAGCCTCCAGTTCCGGAGGAAGACGAAGAAATGGATTATCCCTACGAGGATTTTCAAAATTTGCTGCAGAGCTATATTGAACGTCCCAGGAACAACCAGCTTGTTGTTGAAATTTACCCGGCCTACAGATATCCAAGGCACTATCTGGAACCCGAAGAGCTGGAGGAAGAACCAGAAGTTGAAGGGGAAGAACCTCAACCCGAAGAAACACTTCCCCCGGAACCAGAAGAAGTTGAGATGAGGGAGATTATTGATACCGAGTTCTACCTTGATGGGATCTGGAGTGGAGAAATTGAAATTCAGGATCCCAATGACGATTCGAATGAAGAATAGCCTTAACCCGCAATTTAAATAAGTTTTTCTACCGGGACCCGGCAGGCACTGGGTCCTTTTTGTCGAATTTTTGGGAAAAAGAAGCAGGAGGGTCTGATTTTGTTCCGTTTATTTTTTAAATCCGTCAAAAACTCCATAATAACCCTTTTAATTCTTGGGGTATTGGGCCTTGGTTTCTTCCTGGTTCTTTTTGGCGATTCCATAATCGACCAGGTTCGGGATATAATTATTGAAAATATTGAGGAACAGGTGCCCTTCCGGATTAGCTGGGATCGGATGGCTATATTCCCCATTAACAACCTGGTTTTAGAGGGCGTAGAAGTTTATACCCTTGAGGAGGAAGAACCCTTTTTCCGGGGAGATAGGGTTGTCGTCGGCTATAGTTTTTGGGAGCTGATCCTGGACAGAACATCCCCTGCAGCCAGTGTTAAAAGAGTGAGTATTGAGAGATTTGAGCTATTAGCCGAAGACCCCCTTGCTTTTACATCGGAGCTTGAAGAAGATAATTTCCGTGCCGCAATTCAACTTTCTCAGGGCAGGGGACTGGTTGGTTGGGAAGGTTTTAGTGAAGAACTGGAAAATATCTCCGGTAGTTTTTTGCCAGCTGGAGAGCGGGGCTGGGAAGGAAACCTCAAGTTTGAAATGTCCAGGGCACCCCATAGCCCGTTAGAAATATCCGGGTACTGGCAACCCGGTGAACTGGGGGGGCGGCTTGAACTTAAAGAATTTCCGCTTTCTATTGCTGGGGAGTATCTGCCTGATGAACAGGTAAGAGTTCAGAGTGGACTGGTTTCAGGGGTGTTTTTCCTGGACTACCAGGATGGCCAGGAAGTTGAATACAGTGGTAATTTTGAGGTTTTTTCAGGGAATGCCTGGATTGCTGCAATTGAAGAAACCCTCGAAGATTTTTCGGGGGAAATCGATTTTTCACAAGAGAGTGTTTCGGTAAGAGAAGGAAGGGCTTTTTTAGATGAGACTGAGTTAAATTTTTCCGGTAACTATTTTCTTCCCGGGGAAGAGTTTGAACTAACACTTGATTTAAAAAGACTGGAACTGGCTTATATTCAGGGTATTTTAGAAAGAGCGGGGTTCTGGGAAACAGAATTCCCGGATATCTCGGGGATGGGAGATGTTTCTTTTAACGCTTTCGGATCTTTAGAAAGACCTTTAGTGGATGCAGATTTTGCAATTTCCGGGGGGCAATTTGGCCCACTCGCCTATTCCCAACTGGAGGGTTCACTCTCCTATGAAGGGGACGGCTTCGATAAGAATCCGCTGGCCCGGGTCAATTTAAATATTGCCCGGGGCTGGACTGAAGAAATTGAATTTTCCGGACTGGAAGCACAGTTAAACTTTGCAGGCGAGTCTTTTGCAGAAAACCCTCTGGTCGAGCTAGATTTTTCTCTTGACCAAGGACAGGCTGATGATTTTGAAGTTTCGGGGCTTAAAGGATCAATGTCCTACCGGGCTGAACTCTGGGGAGAAAACCCCTTTGCCGAGCTTGATTTTAAAATCGATTATGGCCAGTTCCAGCAGTTGGGATTCAATCAGGTGCAAGGAATGATTTCTTACCAGGATGAGTTTCTAAGCATCCATGAACTTCGGGGAGAGTTTGCTGGGGGACAATTCTCCTTAAATGGTCTGGTGGGAACAGAACTATTGTTGGCTGCCGAATTTTCAGACGTTGACCCCTCCCGTTTACCTGATGATCTCCCCTGGCCGGAAGAAATTGACCCCCGAGGAAATTTGGGGGGAGAGATTTTATTATCCGGTCCCTGGAATGACTGGGATAAAATTAGTATCGCCGGCGATGTCCGCTGGGAAAATCCTCGTTTGGCCGGTATGGATTTCCAGGAAGTTGAAGGTGTTTTCTGGACGGGTGGCGAAGAAATCTTTTTCAGCCCCTTAATTATAAGAGATAATTTTGGTGGACTGGTAGAAATCCAGGGGACCACTGACTTTAACCTGCAGAATTTTGACTTTCAACTCTGGGCTTCCGGGATTGACATAGAAAATTACCCCCTGGAAGAAAATATTTTCGGAAAGCTTGATATAAATGGCCGGCTTTTTGGTTCTCTGGAAAACCCGGGTTTTCAGGGGAATTTCAGTGGGAAAAATTTGGTTCTGAGAGAAGAGGAGCTCGGGGAAATTGAAGGCCGGTTTGCCTGGGAAAATGACCGGGTTCAATTTGAACAGGTTTACCTTGTTCACCCTTGGGGTCAGCTGGATGCTTGGGGTACAATTGATCTGAGTGGAGATCAGCCTCATACCGATCTGTTTGTGAATGCCGAAGGGCCCTGCCTTTCCCCCTTAATTGAACAACTTGATATTCCGTTAGAATTATGGGGTGAAATTAAGCTTGCTCTTGAAATTGAGGGGAGTTTTACCGATCCCACTGCCCGTGGTAATATTGAATTAACTGAGGGTCAATTTGGCGATCAGCCTTTTGATTTTCTTAGGACGGATTTCATCTGGCAGGAGGAAAAACTCGAATTTTCCAACCTTGAGGCCCGTATGGCTGGAGGAGTTTTGAATGGAAGAGGAAGCTTTAAGCTTCCGGAAGAAATAGAATTAGAACTCGAAGGCCGGCATGTAGCCTTAGAAGAAATCAGGGAATGGGAAGAATTTCTTCCGGATGTTAAAGGGAATGCTTCCTTCTCGGTTTCTGCCCGGGGAACTTTGCCCGATCTGCAGGCAGAGGGCTTCCTAAGAGTTGAGAGTATTATGTTTGCCGATGAATATCTGGGTGATATAGAAGGAGATTTTTCCTTCAAAGAAGGGATGTTGGAGCTTAGGGATGTTGTTCTTCGTGGGCAGGAAGGAACTTATTTCATCGAAGGAATGGCCCAGATATTACCTCCCGGAGAACTTGCTCTGGAGTTAAGGACTGAAGAAGCTTCCCTCGACCGGTTACTATCCGTTGCAGGGTGGGATGAATTCTGGGTTCCCCTAATTCCGGTTACTCTGGCCGGGGAACTCAAGGTTAATGGAACTATTGAACGCCCCCATATTGAAATCTCAGGGAGCGCTTTTTATCCGGCGGGAGAACTTGAGATTGTAGGTGGAGGCTATCTTGATGGTCCCTACGAAGGAAAGATTGAGGGGCCGGTTGATTTTGATTTAATTTCTGAATTTTTACCTGAGGATTTTGAAATTCAAGGACAGGGAGAAGTGGAAGTCCTGGTTAATTTTGATGATGCCTGGGAGATTACCGGCGACAATGTTTTTACTGAAATTGCCTTTAATGGAGTTTCTTTTAGCGAAGCAGGAGGTAATTTTTCCTGGAAGTCCGGTCAACCCATTTACCTGGAACAGAGATTTCTGCGTATCTCTGGAGAAACCCTTGAGGTTAAAGGTTTTATTCCCCTTGAACCCCAGCGCCCTGATCTATTTTTGCAGGTATTTACGGAGGGTTTTGATCTGGGCTTTCTGGCGAGTTTTAACCCCCACCTTCTTTCTGTTGGAGGCAAGGCAATGGTTGATGCAACTATCAGTGGTTCAATTGATGAACCGATAATTGATGGAGAAGGGTACCTGCAGGAGGGATCTTTCCGTTACTTTAATTTCCCGGGTGGGGTTGAAGAAATTGAAGGCAAGGTTGTTTTCGCCGGTAATGAAATGCTCATGGAAAATGTCCAGAGCAGATATAGTGAGGGCGGAGATTTGGATCTGAGCGGGAAAATTGGTTTTGACGGTTGGGAACCCGATTATTACGATCTTCTGTTAACTATAGAGCAACTCCATATTAACCATGGAACTGTAGATGGTTATGGAGATGGAGAAATGACCATTACCGGTTCTTATTATGAGCCGGAAATAGTTGGTTATCTGGATGTCTATGATACCGTTATCGGGATACCGTTTGATTGGCCCCACGAGGAAGTTGAAGAAGAAGAACAGATAAATCCTCATTTTGAGCTGGCTTTCAGGCCCGCAGGAAATATTAGGGTTAGAGACGGGAATTTTGACGTGCAGGTTCAGAGTGGAGAACTCATTCTGGATAATCGGATTGGAGATTTAGAAATGGTGGGGGAAGTCGTTTCCCGCCAGGGGAATATCAATTTTTATAACACTAATTTCCGCCTGCTCGAGGGAAGAGCCCGGTTCCTCCGGTTCGGAGAATCAATCCCCCATATTTCCGCTTCTGCCCAGACAACGGTTCGGGATACCCAGGTTTTTGTCTATCTGGATGGGTCTGCCCTGGACATGAATATGCGCCTGGTTTCTCAGCCCCCGATGGATGAACAGGAAATAATGGACCTCCTGGTTTACCGGGGTGGTCTGGGTGATCTATTACGTGGAGATATACCAGGAGCTTTCAGACAGGAATTATGGCGAATTATTGGGGAAACTTTCCGAACCAGCTTCCTGGTTCAGCTGCAGACCACAATTGGAGATTTTCTTGAACTTGACGAGTTTTTAATTACGCCAATTTTACTTGGCGATGAAGAAAGAATTGAATTTTATGTAGGCAAGGCAATAACCGACCGAATTTATATTACCTACACCCAGGATTTTACCGCCAGGGGGAGCAACAGGGAATTTTCAGTGGAGTTTCGTTTGCGCGATAACCTCTTCTTTAGCGGTAGTCTCCAGGACGAAGGGCATTTCCAGTTGGGTGTTGAATTCAACTACCCATTCTAGGAGGGTTTGTTTTGAGCCTGAAAAAAGCGCAGATTATTCCCAGGGAAAAAGAGAAGGGCCTTTGGGAATCTTACAAAAATAAAAACTGTGAGTACAGCCGAAATCAACTGATCATTAAATACCAGCCCCTGGTCTATGGAGAACTCGGGCGGCTCTCCTTCCATCCCGAACAGCGCCTGGATTTAATCCAGGAGGGAACGGTAGGCTTAATTGAAGCAGTTGACAGGTTCTGTCCGGAGCGAGAAGTTCTTTTCTCGACCTTCGCCCGCTACCGAATCCGGGGCCGGATGCTAAATTTACTGGGAAAGAAAATGGAAAACTACCCCTACCAGGAAGACTGGGAAAAAGATCTTGTGGGAGATAAAGATCCCCAGAGAGAAGTGGAAATATTTTTTCTGCAGGAACAACTGGAAAAAAGTTTACAGCGGCTTCCCGCCAAAGAAAAGAAAATCCTTGAAGAAACCATGATCAAGGATCGCCCTGCAGAGGAGGTAGCCTTCCGTCTTTCTATAACAACCTCCTATCTTTACCGGCTGCGCAAGCGAGCCCTGCGCCGATTAAGAGGAATCTTTAGCCATATTATGCGAGAAGAGAAGTAAATCAGCAGTTTAAGGGGTTTAATCTTTTTTATTGAGTTAATTTGCTTTTTATTAACCTGAAATTGGGCTATTTTACAATCCCCTTTTTGTACTTTAACCGGATAATATATGCAGGAGGTGAATGGGAGTGAAGGCAATCCGCAGGCGGATTTTGGCCCGGATCAAGAGGGGCCAAACCTGGCTTGAACAGGCCAAAAATGAGTTTGAACAAAATCGACCCCGGGCAGGAGAAAAAAAACTGGAACTGGCAATGGCTGAACTCCGTCTAGCCCGGGAGAAAAGTGAATTCTGGGGATGGCAGGAGCCACCCAGAAAAAGAAAGGTGCTACCTCTGGTAGCAGGACTTTGTTGTACTTTATTGCTGGTGGGGGGGGTTTTTCTTTTAAACCCGGGAACTTCTGATTATTCTCCACATGTTACTGAAAGAATTGAAATTGAAAGGAACCTTTCTCTTCCCCTTGATTATGTTTCTAAAAGGAGAGAACCCCGGATCTTAGAGGATAATCAATTTAATTCTTTTGCCTCTTTTCAACTGGAAAGAGAACTGGAAGGGTTGATTGTTCCAACTGACCTTTGAACAAAGGAGGAGTTGTCTTGGTAAAAAGAAGCTTAGCACTTGTAGTTATAGTTTTACTCCTGGGAGGAATTGCCCAGGCTCAAGCCGGTCCGAATACTGTTACCGATATTCAAATCGAGGGTAACGAATTTATTCCTGCTGAGGATATACTTGAAGTAATCGAAATTGAAATTGGGGATGAAGTTGATGGTAGCATACTTCGAGACAATATGGAAAGAATCTATGAAATGGGTTGGTTTTACGATATATATGTCGATTATGAACCTTATGAGGGTGGTCTTCGCCTGATTTTTCAGGTGATGGAGAATTTTGAGATTAAAGGGATAAAATTTGATGGAGTAAGCGTTTACACCGATGAAGAAATTAAAGATGAATTAAAGCTGGAGCTTAACTATGTACTGAATACAAAACAGCTTAATGAAGATTTGCGCCGGCTTGAACAGAAATTCCAGGAAGATGGTTATATTTTAGCCCGCATTACTGATGTTCAGCTCAGTGAAGAAGAACAGGTCCTTTTCGTGTCAATAAACCAGGGTTATTTAAATGAAATCAGGGTTGAAGGAAATGAAAAAACCCGCGACTATGTAATCGAAAGGGAATTTGTTATTGAAGAGGGCGAAGTTTTTAATGCTCAAAAAGCTCAGCAGACCCTGCAGAATATTTATAACCTGGGTTTTTTCTCTGAGAATATTTCTTCCAGCCTTGACCCGGTTGATCCCGAAGAGAACCTTTTTGACCTGGTTATTGAACTGGAAGAAGTAGATACAGGGAACCTTGGTGCGGGCGGCGGCTATAATACCCGGGATGGGTTTTATGGATTTATCGATGTCCAGGAAAGAAATTTGCTTGGAAGAGGACAGGAAGTGGGAATCAGGGCGGAAATAGGAAGAAATAGAACCTACGAAATTTATTTTTCCGAGCCTAAACTTATGGAAACTCCCTATTCAATCAGTGTCAATCTCCGCAGGCGGGTAGAACATGATACCCAGGAAATGACTGTTGATGACGAGGAAGTAGAGCTCGGTATACGTGAAATCAGGCAGGGTGGCTCCCTAACGCTGGGACGACAGTTTACAGAAATCCTGCGGCTTTCGGGAACCGTTCGAATTGATCATTCCAAAATCACCTACGAAGACGATATTCTGGATCCCAAAACCACTCAGTTAAGGGCCCTCAGTTTCACCGCCCGCCGCGATACAACTGACGTACCCTTCTCCCGGCGTTTGAGCCCAACTGAAGGCGGGATTGAAATTGGAACAATAGAATTTGCCGGTTACCTCCTGGGAGGGGATTTTGATTTCACCAAAGTCACAGGTGAAGTCAGGCGTTTTTATCCCGGATATGAACCGGACCACAACTGGGCCCTTCGTCTTAAAGCCGGAACCATGTTTGGTCCCGACCTTTCGAATATTCCCCGGAATGAAAAGCTGATGGTGGGTGGTTCTGAGACTTTGCGGGGTTATGATTTCAGGTATTTTGAAGGGCATCGGATGATCCTTTTTAATGCTGAATACCGGTTTCCCATTTATGGAATTTTTGAAGGAGCAGGTTTTATTGATACAGGTTATGCCTGGAGTGAAGAGCAAAATTTTAAATTAAATGATATGGGACTTGGAATCGGTGCTGGGGTCCGACTGGATACACCTTTAGGGAAACTTCGCCTGGATATAGGTTACAGGCCGGATATAGGAAAGTTCAAACCCCATTTCAGCATAGGACAGACCTTTTAATTAAATAATTTGCAAATATAATGGATGAGGAGTGAGTTTATGGCCTTGCGAAAGGTTTTGCAGGTTTTTTTGCTTGTAGCAATAGTTATTGGTTTGATCGGAGTTTATACCCTTTTTTCGCAAACTCCACTTTTGCAGGCAGAGGAATCAAAAAACCGCCTGGCGATTGGGTATGTGGATATTCCCCTGATATTTGAACAACACCCTGAAAAATTCAAAGCTGAACAGATTTTAAGCGAAGAAGCGCGCCGCCTACAGGCTTTACTTGAGGAGCAAGCAGAGGACCTTGATTCTCAGGAACAGAAAGACTTGCTGGAGAGATACCAGATGGAATTAATGCTTAAAGAGAGAGAATTGGTGCTGGCAGTTGTGGGAGAAATTGAAAAAATTGTGGAACAGGTTGCAATTGAAGCGGAAATTGAAGTCGTCCTGGAGAGGCAGAACGTAATTTATGGAGGTTATGACCTTACTCAGGCGGTACTGGAAAAAATCAGGGAGGCCGGAAGCCTTGATTAAAAGGTTTTTTGTGACTGGACTGCTGCTTTTTTTCTCCACTAGCTTATTCCTCCTCCCGGGAGATGGTGTTGAGGCTTCTGATGAGGTAGGTTACATTTACCTGGATGAAGCTCGTAATGCCCATCCCCTGGGTGGAGAATTGGAGTTTCTGGAAAAAAAATATTCCGACTACGAGAAAACACTGAGCAATCTATACCAGCAGCAGTCATTTTTTGCTGAATTAATTGGCAAACACGAGCAGCAGGTGGAGAAAAGGATACGGGAAGCCCGGGAAAAAATTGAACAGGAATATAAAGGGGAACTGGGAAGGGTTAACCAGGAACTTCAGGAAAAGTACGGGCCAGTTGAATTTGAAATTGAGGAACAGGCTCGGAAAAAGATTGCAGAATTTGAAAGAGAACTGCAGAAAAGGTACCAGGAAAAAATTTCCGAGCATCTGGGCCAGTTCAACCAGGAATACCGGGAATTTAGAGAAGGAGTTCGAGGGGGATATTCTTTTGAGATTTTTAACCTTCGACTTCAGCTGCAGATGGCTCAACTAACTGACGAAGAGAGAACAAAAAAAGAAGAACAACTCCAGGAGCTGGAAAACCAAAAAGAAGAAACTCTTCGCCAGAAGGAAATGGAGATTTCCTGGGCAATGAGAACAATTTCCTTCTCTTTACAGTTAGAAATAGATAAAGAACTCGCCTCCTTTGTTGCCGAAAAAGAGCAGGAGGTCCAAAGGCAGTTAGAAAATTTAATGGCGGAAAAAGAAGAAGAAAGAAATACTCTTGTGGCAGAACTCGAAGAAGAAAAAGAGGAAAAAATGGAGACCAGGGAGGGAGAGATCCGGGAAAATTCCCGGGAAAATATTGCCCGGGGCAGCCAGCAGTTAAATCAGGAATTAATTGAACAGGTGGAAAGGATCCATGGTAGGATGAATAAACTTGAGGGAGAAATAAATTCTCTGGAAAGAAGGATAATGAATGACATTTCTGCACTTGCAGAACAAATTTCCAGAGAAAAAGGTTTAAAAGTTGAAATAATTGATGTTCTTGCAAACGAAGCAGGAATTGATTTAACCCCCAGATTAATAGAAATGCTGGAATAATTTAAGGAGGGTGGCCCATTGTTCCCCAGATTAATTAGCAGTCTTTTATTATTTTCCATGATTTTTTTTCTGGCCGGCTGCGAGCGGGAAGTTGGTCTAGGGGTAGTTGACCTTGATCGAGTTCTGGAAGAGGCGCCTCGGGCAATTTATTATCAGGATAAACTGGATGAAGAAGGCCGGGAGATTGAAGATCGCTACCAGGTAGATTCTGATGATATCAGCAATGAGGAACGCCTTGCACTCCAGGAACAGGCCTATCAGGAATACCAGGCAGTTAAAGACGAACTTGAAGAAAAACTGAATAACGAAATCGAACGGGCAGTAAAGGAAGTTGCCGAACAGGAAAACCTGGATATTATTTTCTACAAGCAGGCGGTAAGCTTTGGAGGGCAGGATATTACGGAACAGGTGGTTGAGAGATTACAATGATGTTTAGAGACGTAAGCCTAATCAGAAGACAGAGAAATCAATGGCACCGGCCGATTATTTTAGGTTTAATTGTTCTCGTTTTTGTTTTTGCGGGAACTGCTATCTATTATCACAGCCGTATTTCCTCTCTGGAAAAAGAACTAGAAACACTCCAGAACCGCTTCCCGGGGTCAGGAATCGTAGTTGGAGCAGTTGATATGCAGAAAATTATGGAAGAAAGTCCCCGCGCTCGATATTATCAGGAAAAACTGGATCAGAAAGGTCTGGAAATTGAAGAAGAATTTGAGGCCAAAGCCCAAGAACTTGAAGATGAAGATATGCTGCACGAATATCAACAGGAGGCCTACGACCTTTACTGGGAGGCTAGAGAGGGACTGGAAACTCAGCTAAATGAGGAAATTAACCAGGCCTTACTCGAGGTTGCTGAAGAAATGGGGTTGGATCTTGTCATTGCCAGGCAGGGTATTCATCTTGGCGGCACTGACATTACCCGGGAGGTAATGGAAAAACTGGAATGAGGTGGAGCTCATGACCCGAACTCTTTCCGAACTTGCGGAATACCTCAACGCTCGCCTGGAGGGAGATGGGAACACAGTTATTAAAGGTGTTGCCGGCCTGGAAAACGGTGGGCCGGGACATCTGGTTTTCGCGGAAAACAATAAAAACTTATCTCTTGCAGAGAAATCAGGGGCTTCTGCTGTAATTTTACCCCTTGAAAGTCCGGGGGTAAGGAAACCTTTGCTCAGGGTGGAAAAACCCCGCCTGGCTTTTGCCCGGGCAGCAGAACTTTTTGCTCCGGACCGCCTTGAAGGGAAGGGGATCCATTCTACCGCTGTTATTGCTGCTGATGTTGAAATTGGTTCGGGAGCTGTGATCCACCCCCATGTTGTGGTAGAAGCAGGGGTGAAAATTGGTGAAAACGTCAAAATAGGAGCGGGGGTTTTTATCGGAAGGAACTGTGTAATTGGACCTGAAACCAGGATTTATCCGGGGGCAAAGATTCTGGCCGATACGGAGATAGGGCGGAGTTGCCTTATCCAGAGCGGGGCGGTTCTTGGCAGCGAGGGTTTTGGATTTGTCCAGGACGAAGGCGGCCACCTGCGGATGCCTCAACTGGGAAAGATTTTGATTGAAGACGAGGTTGAGATCGGTGCAAATACGGTAATTGACAGGGGGGCTCTGGGCCCGACTGTGGTGGGAGCCGGCAGTAAAATTGACAGCCAGGTGATGATCAGTCACAATGTCCGCCTGGGAAAGGAATGCCTGGTAGTGAGCCAGTCAGGTATTGCGGGAAGCTCAATTCTGGGCAACCGG
>SL_8KL_010_SEDDRAFT_10001155_pt1 | contig 22937 bp, 59 predicted proteins | sample SodLakKL_010_SED_4_FD_11160 | JGI IMG/M metagenome (IMG submission 11160) | reverse complement strand
TCTTTGATATGAATAAATCCTAATGTCCTTAAATAATCTAGTACATTTTTTCGATTTTCTAGTTTATCTATAAATTTATCCATAGTTTCATTTTTTAGTCTTATTTTATATGCGTCAGCCATATCTATTCCACCTCACTCTCGAAAAAATCTTCAAAAGAAATATCTCTATCTTTTACTTTATGTTCTTCAGGATTCTCTTCTACGAATTTCTTTTCTATCAGCGTTACTTTTTCAACAACCATGACTACCGCCTCACATCTACCTTTGACATTCTCTTCAAACCATTCCTCAGCACGCTCTATTGCCTTTTCTTTGTCAGTAAGCCCCGTCATTACTGGGGTATGGATTCCATTTCCGACAACTATAATATCATATTCCGACATATCTATTCCACCTCGTCTGTCTCATTCTTTAGTGTTTCAATATACATCATACAGCTTCTATTGGATGGTACCCATGTTCCTTTCTCTATCTTTTTTATTTCCATCTATTCCGCCTCCTCTTCATCCAATTCATCACCCACCTAATCTACCGATTAGGAAGGTGTCTTCTCGGTCACTTAGATAATTCTACTATAGATTAACATATTCATCCATGCTTGTTAATGAAGCCGCACCAAACTCTTCGAACATTTTCCAAAGTTCATCATCAATTTTAATTCTATCTGATATTGTATGAATAGTGTTTTTAAATCGTATAACATTCGATCCATATCGATTATCATGGTCTATATAACCCGTTACCTTCATGTTACCACATCAAACGAAGTATAAGCTGCTCCGCCCTTACTCTTCAGATAATCAATTAAACTTTTGCTTAAAATATCCTTTGGAACTACAAAAAAATTTTCATCTAACCTAATGATTGTATTATCCGAGGACACCAGCGCTTTCTTCTTATACATTATTCACCCACTCTTTATAAGGATAGCAGTCATCCCAAGTTAAAATTATACTTTTTTCAGTTTGGTCTAACTTTATTTCTTCTTTCTTTTTAGGTACATCATACACACGCCATTTATTACCTCTACCTCTGCTTTTATACCTATAAAATATATGTGTTTGAGTTTTATATTTTTTCTTTGATAAAATTAAGGAAAAAAATTGAGACCGTTCATCATGTCTTCCTGAAGAGCTCAAGTATCTCTTCTTCTTCTTTGAAGATTTTACTTCTATTAAAAAAGGAACACCATCTCTTACCGCGATAACATCCGGAGTTCCGGATCCCGCAACCCTCCTTGCAAAAAAGCCATCTGATATTAATTTTTCGACTAAATCCCGTTCATATTTCGAATCGCTCATGTTTACATCCTTGTGCATAGTGTAGGAGGGATAAACCCTCCCGTTGGCGTGTATTAAACATATTATCGTTCCTTCTATTTAAACATTTTGGAATCATGAATATATATTGTAGGCAATATTCAAAACTTCCGCTCTTGTTGGTCCCGTAATTTCGACTGCTCGTATTTCATCTCCTATTTTTATAACCCGATAAATCCTTTTGTTAACTCTAATGTACCCATCAACATACTTTCGTTCTTTTTTAATCATTTTGCCATCCTTTTTAATTCTATTTCTTCATCATATGTTACTTCATCTAATGGGAACATTTCATCACAATGTCTTTCAGGTATTAAGAATAATCTTTGACGTATCCTACCTATCGCGACAAAATGATTTCTTATTAACCAACGAAATTGTTTACCATTTACGATTATCATCTCATCTCACATAGTTCTTTATATTCTTCAATAGTTACGTGGTGTAATACTTGTGCCTCAATTTCTGGATGTTTTGTTAGTAAATAGAAATGTTCTCTAATACGACCTATTCCGTTATAATGTTCATTTCTTCCCCTTGACCATAATATCATTTTATAACATCTCACATAATTGTTTATATTCTTCATCTGATATACCACGATGTAGGGATGATGTTGGTGCATCTCTTGAGACCCAAAAGAAATGATCACGTACTCTTCCAAGACCAAATTCTTTATATGGTTGACCTCGTTGTCTTATCATATCATTTCTCTTAATTTATTGGCTTCATTTTGCAATTGTGATGCTTGTGCCTTACCTTCAACAAAATATATACTGGTATAGAGCATTATTATATTATTTTTTATTCTTCCTATACCTTTTATTGATGGGTGATAGTACAGCATTTTTATCATTTTATAACATCTCACATAATTGTTTATATTCTTCATCAGTTATATCGTTACCATGTAGTTTTCTTTCCGGGTTTTCTTTAACTACAAAATGAATGTATTTTCTTATTCTCCCAACCCCATCATTTCCTTTATATCTCACATATTCGGTTTTTAACATAGCATATCACATAATTCCGCAACTTGTTTACCTCTATCTGTTATTAATAATCTATTAGGGTCTGGTTTTTTATCTATGAAGTAATAATCATGTTCAATTCTTCCTATTCCATTATGTCCTATGAACCTTTTATATTTAGTTGCTATCATAGCATATCACATAATTCTTCAAAGTCTTCTTTTAGTTCATCTTTCCATGGATAATGTCCAAAGTGTGGGTGTTTAAATAATTTTACAAAGCTATAATTTATTCTTCCAAAACCATCTATTTCACCATAATATGGGGCTTGTATCATATTATCATCTCAACTACTACTTTTTATATACATTTTTTAAAATAAAAAGGAAAAGAGTTTAGTCACCAATATCTATGTGTATCGCTCTTCCGAATGGTATGTCCCTATCTCCATATCCACCAGAATTTTCCGGTATTAGCCATAATACTGGGTAGTTGCAACTATCAGGAAAACTACTATATGCATCTGTTAAACATATTAGTACCGCGGGATCTATTCTTTCCTTATCTATGTATTCAAATACGGGTCTATGATCTGTTCCGCCTCTACCTTTAAGTTTAATGTCTTCAGGATTCGATCTCCCTTTCTGCCCTATAGTATACACTTCTTGTACATCAGCATCATGTAGTATAACAGTTATATTTAGGTTTTGGTAGCTTCGTGCGATGGCAAATATTTCACTTCTGAACTGTTTAAATTCATCCTGTGATATACTACCACTTGTATCAATAGCCGCTGCAATGTCTAAATGTTGTTTTCTTACTGATGGTAAATATACCCCTACAGATTCTGACTTCTTCGCTGGTCTAACCCACGAATAATCAAATTGTACCATTCTCTTTATGTATTGTCTCAGTAATGTCTTCCAGTTGACTTTTTCTTCGTATAAACCCTCAACTAATTCTTCAATTCCTGCAGGTAATGTTCCTTGATTTCTTGCATATTCAGCTGCCTCATTCATTCTGTCCTTCCATTCCCTAGCTTTCTCTACCGCTTCTTCCGTTGAACTACTACCTCGTATATGCTCATCAAACCCTCTTAACTGTTCCGGATTTGTACATACTGTTCCGGTTCCACTACCACCTAAATCGCTTACGCTATGTTCACAATCTTCACAATTTTGATCACATTCACCAGGACCATTACCGTTTTCATCACCTGGTAATTTACTGTATATTTCTTCAGCACTCATGTCTGAGTACTTTTCATCATACAATGACATTTCTGGCATTTCCAGATTATTCTCGACTAATATGTTATTAACTGCATAATCAGTTGCAACGTTCCATTTCCTATGGCTTCTGTTCCCCTGTCTTAAGAGATGTTCAAGGCCTAAATGTAATACTTCATGAGACATTACTGTTATCATCTCTTCTGATGTTAGACTATCAACAAATTCCGGATTATAATATAAGTTGCCCTTAAAGTCAACTCCCATACTTTCTAATCGTTTATCTTCCTGTATATTTAGATGCATGGCTAAGTAGGAGAAAAAAGGATACTGTTTCTGCATCCTTATTCTCGCATACTGTATCTTTTCTTCTGGCGTGAACTTCATTTTAACCATACTATATCCTCGCTGCAACTAAATCTTTTTCGAATTCTTGCTCAATTATTTCCTTCACTACTTTGTATTGTTTCACATGCCGTTCGTGTTTCTCAATTACACTGTCAATTAAGTCCGCTACTTCGTTTCCCCATTGTTCGTATATCATCAACGTATTAATGTGTTTATGTAACAAGTTAATTGATCGTGACCACGTCGAATTAGGTGAATCATATGATGCATCAACGGATAAATCACCTGAGGCCGGTAAGGTTGCCTTTATTTCTGTTATTTGACAAGTACTATCTGCTGATGGTAAATATACTTCACCGTTAACTTCCGTCGAATCCGTTGTTATTTCACTGCAATTATTACCATCTAAATGCTCGTTTAAAATTGCACAATATCTTTTGCATTTGTCCTTCTTGTTTTCATGGTTTGTCATTACATCATAAATTTTATCACCGTTCTTTTCCAATTCACTAACTAACTCTTTTCCTGATAATCTTTTACTTTGTTGCGATGTATCATTTCTATATTGTTTTCCGATATATTTGTGGTTAATTGTTACATAATTTTGCCACGAATGTTCAAAATCTGCCTTATAAAGCACTTTCTTTCCACTGTATAACGTACCTTCATGTCCTAATACAATATCATAGAACATGTCCTTTATATCGTTGCAATCATCCTCTATGGATTTATTTGATCTACATTCCTTTTTCCTTGGTGTTATCTCACTATCATATTGGTGACCTAATTCTCTTATTTGTTCAGATATTAACATTATTCCTCCTCTCTCTTTGGTGGTTTCATAAACTTAGCATATTTACTTGCTATTTCTTTCCAACAATCCAGTTTCCTGATTGTTTTCATAAACTTCTTCTTGTCCTTCTTTTTCAACATCCTAAGTAGTAACGCTCCATATTCTGGCTGTAATCTATTAGATAATTGCGCCGCGACTTTTATTGTCTCTTTATGACCCATCACATCCCATCTTTCTGCAACACCAGATACAATACTGTAACACAAGTCTGCTCGTGACGGTATATCTGCAGTTGTTGGATTTTCAATTATGTAATTGATGTCAATTTCTTCCCTTAGTTTTAACCAACTCGTAAATTCTGATGCCCATCCTGGACCAACTGCTGTTGCTGCCAATTTCTGTATCTTATTATATTTCTCTGACTCTATTCCTTCTATCTCAGTTGCCGCCATTGCCACTGACCTTGGCGTTGGAAATGCCTTACTTCCCAAATCAGGGTTAAACTTATGTAGTTGACCTGGCCTTTGGTTTATATACGTTATTATCCTTGGGTCGACTTCATTATCAATTGCCCAATCTGTCCACTGCTCAACGTTAGGTGGTCCCAAAGTTACGTGTGTAAACCTATTCAATAAAGGTTTTGGCATCTCAAAAGTATGCGCTCTGTCTTTCGCTCTATTACCAGCTGACACAACTGTCCAACCTTCTGGCAATTTATATTCACCTAGTCTTCTGTCTAAAATTATCTCATATGCAGCTGCCTGAACAATCGGTGCTGCTAAATTCAGCTCATCAAAGAATAGTATTCCTGAACCTTCTGTTGGAAACCAACTTGGCTTCGTCCAATGTGTTTTCCTATCCTCAACTGTTGGAATTCCTTTTATGTCTGATGCATCCATTTGTGCCAATCTTTTATCTATCACCCTAAAACATTCTGTATCTTTTGGGTCTTCGGAATAACACATTCCTTTCTTTTCAGCCAATTCTTTAGCTGCCTGTCTTACAACGTCACTTTTACCTATACCAGGCGCACCCCAGATAAAAAATGGTAGTTGCGATTCGTACTTCTTTTCTACCATATTTATCAGTTCACTATGGTTTACTTCTATTAAACTTTCTGCTTTCTTTTCCATTCTTTTTCTCTCCTCTAACTTGCTAATTTAATTATTGATATTAATAATCATAACGATTAAAACTATAAAAAGATTAGGGAAAGGGTTTTTGGGGATGGTTCACAAACCTTCATCAGTAGGTTCTAAGAGCCAGATATCATATTCTTCATTATGGTGTAATTTACATTTTCTGGGAGTATTACCTAATAAGTCCCTAACTTTTGTAACACTCACAGTATTACTGTCTGTAAATTTTACACCTGTTTCATCGACTGCAAGAGCCACCTTCTCTTGTTCATCATTTCTTAGAACCTTAAAGTAGTCTTCACCCGGCTCAATTCCCATATTTTTCTGTGCACGCGGTGGTATATATATTTGTGCACTTTCATCAGTTACTTTATACGCTACTTCATCGGCCAAATATGATTCATATCCAGCCCTACCTCTTGTTGCTGTTAACCATCCGTCGTCTTCTAATTCATTCCTCTTTTCTATATCCATTCTACTCACTCCAATTATTCTTCCAACTATTGTGTATCAAGCCATCATATACTGCTCGTACTACCTTGTCCTCACTTTCTAACTCAAGCAATTTATTATTAACGGTTGTCTTCTTCTCTTCAATGGCCTCACTTATTTCCGACGTTGTGAATGCCATGTCTTTGTTTGCCCTTAAAAACGTCGCAACTTTTTCCTTTACATCACTCATTGCTCTTCACCATGTTTACTTCAAATCCATCCTTTATCTCTTTCTTTACCTTGACTTCATCATCATCTTTCAGTGATCTGATTGCTTGATTTATTGATTGTCGTCTAAAATCTGTCACATCCTCAAGCTGTGCTGCTGTTATCCACTTATCATTCGCTTTTACTATTTTCTTTATCGTTCCCTTTACATCATTTCTTGTTACGGATTCGTAACCATCTACATCATTCGTCTTTACACCCATCTAAATCACCCATTTTAAACGCGACAGTTGCTCTTAATACATGTCGTCTTTTAATTGTTTTCATACCTTCCTGTTTGGCATAAATTGCTGACATATCCATAAGATTCTTAACAAACTGATCTGCAATTTCTATAATCGAATCTACTGCACCTTCACCAATATATGGGTCATCGATGTGTGAACTGGCTACGTGTTTAAACGCACGTTTCGATGTCTGGAACGGTAATAGTTGCTTCTTTTTTGTATGCACAAAAATCCCTCGCCTGAATTATTCCTGCAATTTCTTCATTGGTACATTTACATGTACCATCTACATCTTCTTTCTCCTTCTTCTTGTGATATACACAATCCAAATCACAATTCTTAAATCCTGTCACTGTAGGATGAGGACATTCATCATCTTCCACCCTATCTGATACATCTTCCCTTGTTTTCCCTTGCATATCTTTCTTTTTCACTGTTTTTTCTGGGTACCTACTCATATTACCACTTCAATTGTATTGGTTCTTTATGCGGAACATTAATTTTACCACATACATTCCTTATTTTCATTTTCAGTTTTCTTGTTTGACCCCAATGTTCTAATTCTTGTGGTAGTTGTAATTGTATATCTATCCCATGCACTGTCTTTGGGTCCGCTATAAACGGTATTTCTAACTCACTATTTCTAATATCGACTATCCCCAATATTTCATCCTCATTTGCTTCCCTTACAATTATATCTGCTTTTTTATTCATTTTATCCTCCTGTATGGAATTCACCATCAATATTATATAGAATTTCTTCATCAATCAATTGTTTAACCATTCTATTAATCCTTTCATCATTCGCATATGTATTACTTTTCAAAAAACGTTTCAGTTCTTTTTCAGTAACACCTCCTTTCCTTCTAACGTAATCATGTATTTTCAGCATTTCATCTATATCTAATGGTGTTTTCAACTTTTCCCTATATTTATGTTCTGGTTCATCCATATATCATACTGCTTGGTTCATCACGTTGTTCCTTCTGACTTGCATTCTGAATTAACGAATGTGCCATCTGCATTTGACCCGTCATACTACCTAAAACGTATGATGTATATAGTATTGTTTCCACATCATCAGTTTCCATTGTTAAATCCTCAAGTATTTCCGTGTTTTTATCATCCGTACATATGAATCTTCCAACACATTTATATAGTAATTCTTCATCAATAACTAAAGTTTTCTTGTCCTTAAATAAATCATTTGCATTCATCTAATACCTCCATATCAACGGACCCTAATTTGAAAGATAAAAATATCTTCTCTTCCATTGTTAAGTCCTGCTCACTTATTTTCTTTATCAATTCATCCCTTGTTTCAACGTCCTCCATATTATCAACTATATTCTCCAACTTTTCAATATTACTAATGTTTAGCGCTTCTTTCATTTCATCCGCATCATGATTAAAATTTACTTCCATTCATCTCACCTTTTTTAAATCTCGTCTTTCACATACTTTTAACATCACCCATCTTAATCCGATGACAGGAGATGTTAATCCAAACGCTATTGCATTTGCAACCCCGATTAACGCTCCACATGCAAGTAAATCTCCCCTTTCCATTTTATAGAACTCCTTTATTCTTTCTTCACTTGTTATTTTGCCTTCATCAACTAACTTCCCAAACGTTGCGACATCCATTCCTTTCTCTTGTATTACTTTCTTATCTTCTTCATCATAACCAATTTCTTCATCAACCAACATTATTTCATTCGTTTGGCTGATATTTCCCTCGGAGAGATTCTCGGGTATTTCTGTTGGACTATCTACATCCATCTATATCAGTTCACTTGCGATATGTGCTGTTATTGATTTAGCCAAATCATCGTCATATTCACCGTTTATCAACTTTGACAATTTATAATCTGGTTCACTATCCGTAGTGTAAATTATTTGTTTCTCTTTTCCGTTATGCGGCTCTACGTGTACCTCATCCTTGGCTGGGATGATAAACACAAACGTTTGCACACCGTCGTAGAAAAATTCATCCAACATGTATACTTCATTGTCGCTCAATTCTCCTTCCATTTTACGCACCTCTTTCCATTCTATACACCTTTATGCTCTTATTATTCATCATTATTATATAACACGATAAACTATATAAAGTTTATTGTAGGGGACTATTGGGGTGGGTATTTACAATTTGTTCCTTTTCTAACATACCTTTTTTTGCTGTTCCTATACCAAACTCAATATAATCCATCATACCTATACCATGACTATCTGTCCCAATGTGATATTTAACCCCATCAAGTTGTCTTATATGTTTCGCCCTTAAATCCAACCTTTGAGGTAAACTATTTATTTCAATAATAATATTATGGTCCCTGCATAGGTCCCCAAATTTCCTAACATCAAAATGTGTATTCCCCTCACGTTGTCCTATCTCCCTTCCTGTTGGATGTGCTATAATATCAATTAATCCAGTTGAAAATGCATTTTCCAATCTTTCATACCAGTTATCATCATCTATCTTTTGATGTATCGCACCAATTGTAAAATCAAGTTCTTCGGGTATTTCCTCATTATATAACGAACCATCCGTTAATATATCAATTTCCGCTGCATCGAAAATTTTAATGTTACTATCAATACTCTCTATTTGTTCCTTTCTATCCTGCCATTTTTCAATAGTCATTGAGTCCCCAAAGGACCTAACATGGTCTGCTAACCCAATGTATTCATATCCTAAACTTTGTGCTTTTTTAACTAATTCATTAATTGATTCATTACCATCTGAATATGGTGTATGTAAATGTAAATCACCCTTAATATCAGATTGTTCAACTAATTTAGGTAACTTACCATTTAATGCCATCTTATGTTCCCCAATGTCTTCCCTTAATTGGGGGGGAATGTAATCAAATCCAATGGACTCATATATGTTTTTCTCATTTTTACCTGCAATCCATTCATCATTATCCTCATCTTTTAACCTATATTCATTTAATGTCCATCCCTTATTTTGGGCTTCCTTCCTAACCTTAATGTTATGTTGTTTTGAACCCGTAAAGTATTGAATTGCGGCACCCCAACTATTCTCATCAACAACTCTAACATCTAATTGTAATCCATTATCCATCATTATTGATGTCTTTGTATCCCCTGAAACTAAAACCTTTTCCATTTTTGGATAATTCCTAACGTTATACATTATTTTATCTGCATCACCCGTTGTTAATATATCAATGTCTCCAATTGTTTCTTTATACCTTCTTAAACTACCAACAACTTTTATTTTATCAACATGTGGTTTTAAATAATCAACCAATTGTTTTGAATAGTTTTTTGCAACATCAATCCTATATCTACCACTAAACTTTCTTTTATATTCAATACTATCTAATATATTTTGTTCCGTTTTTTGACCGAATCCATCCATATGTCTTAATTCACCATTTTGACATGCTTCTTCTAATTCATCTAAATTTGATATTCCTTTTTTATTATATAATTTCATTGCTGTTTTCCTGCCAACACCATTTAAGTCGAAAATGTCCTTTAATCCATCAGGGACTTCCTTCTTTATTTCCTCTAAATAGTCAATTTTACCATCTTCGATGTATTGTTTAATTTTTTCCGCTGTACTATCCCCAACACCATCAATTGATTTTAAATCATCATTCTCATATAATTTCATTATGTCCAAATCTGAGGAACTTATATTCCTTGCCGCGTTTTTATATGCCCTCACTTTAAATTTATTTTTATCCAATATTTCCATCAATTCCGCGATATCATAGAATTGTTTTGCAATTTCATCTTTATTTACCATATTTTCCCCTTACCTTCTTTATTTTCAATTTTTGCTCATCCGGCTTCTTATCCTTACCATCTAAAAGTTTAAATACATCTTCCCTACTGTCTAACCCAAATTCTAAAGTAAAATTTACAGCTCCTTCATTAACCATTAATCTAAATGAATGGGTTAAATCATCAACAATTGCTGAAAAACTTGTGTCGCTAATATTATATTCTATACACCACATTACCTCATTATCATCAAGGAATTTAATTATGTCCTGTACTTGCTTTGAATTAATAACAAAATCAAATTTAATGTTATTTATTACACAATCCCGTTCTTCACATAAACATAAATGTAAGTTCACTTCCGTTGATATATCTCTAATATCTATTTCAATTTCATTCATGTTCCACCACATACTTTTCAACTTCGCTTTTTAATATTTTATTATTATCAATTTTATAATAATATTTATGTTCATCAAAATGATTCACATCATAAAATTTAACATTACCATTTTTGGCCTTAAATAACCAACTATCCACACAATAATATATTATTATGTTTATAGGTCATCCCACCAATCATCAAATTCGTTATCCCAAATGTCACTCAATTCCTTAACACAAATTACATGTTTTTGGGATACAAATAACTTTTTAATATACGATTTTATTTTCCTAATCATCCTTCTCCTCCAATTGACCAACCTCATCCATATGTGTTACAACATTATCAACTAAATATAATGTTTCAATTATATTATCTAATTGGTCGTCACTTATGTCAATTCCTTCTTTTTCCAAACATTTCATTGCTATACTTTTTGGCGTTATCTCAACACCTTCCATCTCCAACTCCTTTATGGATTCTTCCACTCTCTCATACTCTTCCGGCAACTCAACTTCTTCCTCCATCTAATTCACCTTCTATTTCTTCATATTGGTCATTCATCCTTTTAATTATTGTTATTTCATCAATATATTTCATTATTATATATATCTTTTCTATTTTATCCTTTGGAATACCCACATCTAATTCATCTAATGCTTTTTCCATAAACTCAATTGGGTTATCAATTATTTCCTCATCTTGTTCCATTAAATCAATTAGTGTATCGTCAATTTCTTCCATCAATTCATCATCTACATCCATGTTTAAATAAATGTTTGCATGCTATTTAAACTTTGTGGATTCTTGCATCATAATAATAATGCCACGGCTTCCTCATCTGATAGTTCGTCCACATCTACTTCTTCCCCTATCCTTTCTCCTTTTAATGTGTATAAATATTCATTATTATCTTTATCTGACTTCCAATCAACAATAAACTTATAATTCCTTATATAGCCTTCATTATATTTTTTATAAACCTTCGATATTGGCAATTCCCTACCATATAAATGACTATATTTTGTTACCTTAACTTTTATGTGTTTTTCTGTTTCACACATCTTTTCAATATTCTGGATCTCTATTTTCCAATCAATATCCCTTATGCATTTTTCCTCCAATTCTTTTGCCTTCTCCTTGTGTTCTTTCTTCGTCCAAAAATGAACTTTGAAGTTATTCCCAGAACTATACCAATATGGGGCTGTTGGTAAAACTTTCTTCGGTACACCCATATCTTTAATATGTTTTTTCAACTTATATCCTACGGGCACCCAACCCTTTTCTCTCATTTTTTTGGCTTGCTTAGTAACAACACATCTTACACTACCCTTATGTGCTTTTAATCCGTGTTTACTTATTTCTCGACCACATTCCGGACATTTCATATAATATCCTCCAATTTATAGTCGGATTCATTGATTAAAGGTTTATTCATATCCATCATTTTTGTCCAGCGATCAGCTACGTTTTTATAATAACAAAGAAATTCCCCCTTCCTTGCCGCATATTTAATTTCATCATCATAATTAGTATCTCTTTTCATTGCATACCACATACTTCATGCTTTGTTATTACATCTAGTTTCTTCTTCCTTTCCATACCTACTTCCTCAAAATTATCACCTGTTATCACATCTTTCATTCTTTGTTCTACTACTTCTTCATCAATATCTAAATTATCCGCAATCATCTTTACTTGTTCATTTTTATCCTTGGGCAATCTAAATATACCAGGCTTACATATATATAGTTCATTAAGCATCTTCTCTATTGCGTCATACCATTTCGTTTTTGTATCAATCGTTTTCTTTTCCTCGAATACTCTTTTTGAACATACCCCAATGTATATGTCATCCTCATCTTCATATATGCCGAAGTAATAATCAAAAAATTCAGGTGTTACCGTTATTTCCGGAAGATTACTTTCAGGTCTCTCAAATAAATCCTTCGTTTCCCATATCCCATCTTCAAAATATCCTCTATCTTTCAGTTCACCAATTGCTAACATTATTTCGTCTTTATTCAATCCAGTACCGTGCCAAAGTTCATCCATTGAAACTTCATCACCGTGCTTATCTAAATATCTTCTAACCTTCTGTACCTTATTCATATTTTCCACAACCTTTATATACAAGAAACTAAATATGTTTATACGCCACGACAGGGAGGGTTAAACTTCCCTACTTATTTTTTAGGAACCATTTTTTAATGTTAGAACCGTCTTCTAGTACATCCCAAGTCTCTATTTCCCAAATAATAGGCGTACCATCACATAAAATACCGCCTGGTGTTTTAGTATGATTCCCATATATTTTATCCCCAATTCTTATCTGTATTAAATCATCGATATTCTCAATGTCTTTCCCGATGTTATTAGATATCATGGGGGTAGTTCTCCCTAAACCATTCTTCAAATCTTTCATCACCATGTAAAGTATTATTAGCGTCCCTACCGAGTTCATTTATTTGCCAAATAATACTTTCATCATCCGTCAGTATCCCATGCCCTTTGAATAACCAATTTCCATATATCTTATCTTTTATTCTCATAACCGCTGTTTGCGAACTTTCCGTTATATAAAAACCTAAGGTTATCATCTTCTCCTCCTCATTAAATGTTTTTTCCTATCATGATGATATTTTGCTCTCAATATATTTCAATTCCCAATTCATTCGAAAGTTCTTTAAATATATCTTTGTATTTTTCAATTATATACTGTATTTGTATACGCTCCCAATGGCTTCCGAAGCGTTTTGCCTTCATAGTACCGTCATCTTTAATGAAGGCATAATGGTCTATAATAAATACTACTGCGTCAAATTCCTCATATTCATCCGTCTGCATGTTCTCACAACTGAACATCATAATTTAAATCGTCTGCTACTTCCGATAGTAATGGAAAGTATTTATCCTTTATTACTTTTTCATTTACGACTTCAAATCCGAACTGACTGTCAGGCTCCAGGTATTTAGTTATGCTAAGAACATACATTTTTTCACCTTTTACCTTAATATATGCAAATTTGTCTTTTATTTTTGCCACACTATCACATTGTTCATCATACCCAGCTGATCGCATTATATCACAAGTAAAATTCCTCTATTTTAAGTTTGTCAACACCAATAACATCTGCTCCCTCAACTTACTTATAATGGTCTTCTAATATTTGGTATATTTTTGATGCATCTTTTTTGTCGTAGTTTTTCCCATACCATCTCATCGTTTCTTCAAATCTTTCGTTGAAATCTAAATTGTGGTTTTCATAATCCTGTAATACATTATTTTTCAGTTCTACATAATCCCTTACTTCACTTAATATTCTTTTTATCTTGTCTTCATTATCCTGTATGTCATTTTCCGAGTATTCTTCTAATAATAATTCCTTTATGTCATCATACGTTGGGTCATCATTATTCTCATATGCATTTTGACAAGTCACTCTAATTGATTTCTCATCCATATGCGACCAATGTTCTTTTAACACTGCTTCCGGTTTCTCTTTATACTGGATTCTATCATTCTTTGTTACTACATACCAAATAACACCTTCCATCCCTCTTAAATATTCATCCTCCTCAACTATTTGCTCATCTAATTGTCTTTTAACTTCATGATATACTGATGTTAAATCATCAGGCTCATCAATTTTAGTTATCAATTTTGCAGTCGGTAATTCAACATCAATTGATGATGGTTCTAGTATATCATCATCTAACCTTCCAAATAATACCTTTGCGTTTAATTTTTCATCATATTGAATTAAGTGTCTATTTTTTGACCCATATAGTTCGAAGGAAATTCCATCACAAAATGAGTTTAATACTTCCTCTTCTATTGGGTACTTATTTAACATTTCTTCCCACCAATCCTTAAATTTTCCCCATTTACTATTTTTAATGACTGGTGTTAGTCGTGTTTTATAGCTAACATACACATTTCCTTGTGCATCTTTATATTTGTATGCGAACACGTTTGTTCCATCTAATTTCTCCCTTACTGTTACATATAATGTGTCTGACGGCCATCTCCAGTTTCCACCTTTATCAAACGGATAATGCATTTTAGGTGTCGCATAAATTTTTTGGTAACATTCTTTTCCATTTACATGTGTTATCCATAAAGCACCGTAAGTGTTATTAGATGTCGTTGATAAAGCACCTTTCAACACATTTCCGTTAAAAGGGTCATCAACCTCAAATTCTCTATATGAGTCCCATGGTACTTTCATTGTTTTCCCTCATTTTTCTCTTCGTACTTGGAACCATTTACACATATACCCATCGGTTTCCAAGCACAGTGTACACCGTGTGATGCTCGTACACAACCTTCACATTCACCATCAGTTATATTTTGTGACATTATTTGTTCCTCCTCACACTTGTTCCTCGAAGTCGCCGAACTCTTTTTTTACTAGTCTATATCCTTCGCGTTGTAGCACACCCATAAGCCTATCTATTGCTTTGTATATCGCTAATGCTTCTTCGAAACTCTCCTTACAAGTACTCCATATCTCTTTTTCGCCAGATGTCAAATCGTCTTTCATATACCATCGTGGTATAAGCAGTTTTACTATATAATTGTTGTACTCATCGCTTCTTCCTTTACTTTCTAGGGATAGTTCGTATTCGTTTACACCATCTGTTTCGTATAAATCTATAGCCTTAAAATCTGTTCTGTATGCCGTTACTTCGTCATCATCTTCAAATTCTTCGATTTCTTCTCGTGTTAAACACTTTATTTCGGATTCTCTATCTAAATCACTGTACATCACTCTTACATTGTATTTTTCAGTTCCTAATCGTTTAGTTTCGTCAGGAAAACCTTCGTCACTCATTTTTATCCTCCACTTCGTTTGCAACCTTCTTGATGAATGTTTTGGGTAATTTCGTGTTCATAACTACATCCTTTTCGTCCCATACATATTCCCTTATTCTTAATTTTGTTCCTTTCGACCATGCATCGTACTCTCTTCCTTCGTATGTATCTATATATTGTGTTAAATGTCTGTTTTTATTGTTTTGACCAATATACTTTTTTATCTTTAGTATAAACTTTTTCGGTAGTATCATAACTAGTTCAACTTCGTCTTCTTCTTCATTGTATTTCTCGATTTGTATACCTTCGTTTCTTAACCAAGCGTCGTATTGTTTACGGGATATGCCATCATTATATTGTACTATGTGTTCGACCATATTTATTCCTCCGTTCTCTCTTTTATCGCATCGTGGAACTCTTGAACTATCAGATTGATTATTATCGTTCCTACTACAATAAGTGTAACTATATACCACGCATCTGTTAATACTAATTCGGTCAATAAATGTATCACATATGATATCACTACCGTTATCGCAAAGATTATTACTGTTAACCAAATCGCCAATGTTGTGTATATGTTCATTTTAATCACCTCTCTTCGGGTCTTTGCCCATTTTCATTTCCCCCGTCGTCGGATGACGGTTCGGACATTTCATTTTTCAATTGTATAAATTCATCCCATACTTCGTTGTGTAATGAGAATTCTATTAGTTGTAATTTATTTTTTAATTTTCTTTTTATTGTTTCATCGTTTTCTAATTCATCGATTACATCATCAAGTTTTTCTATCTTCAATTGTAAACCACTCAAGTAGTATCCAAGGTTTATTACTTTTTCGTATATTTTATCTTCGTCACTACGCAGAACCCATTGTAATGCTGATATGTGTGATATGTACCACTCTTCGAATTGGCTTTCTTCATCAAGTTCCTCGAAATCTTTCTTCAATGATTCTAATCTTTCTATTATTTCTTTTTTACTTTTCATCGTTTAACACTCCTAAAACTTCGTCCAGCTCTTCGTCGTCCATATATCTCATAAGTTTCACCGTTTTTTCCAATTCGTCTATCCATACATTCGGTTCTTCGTCTTCGTATATATAATAACTTTCATCATCGTCTGATTTGTTATCAACCATATCACTAATCTTAACATCATCATTATTCATCGTACTCCTCCTTAATATATTTTCGTCTGTGTTTCTCACATAATCCTTGTCCATCGTACTTCTCTCTTACTGGCTTCGGTACCTTTGGTATCTTCTTACCACACTTGTTTCCTTCTTCGTCTTCCCATTCACATCGTTCAAATCCTACCATTGTTTTCATTCCTCAATTGTGCAGTTCACTTCAATATCGAAATTTGCTCGTACTTTTTCAATTCCCCCCATACCATCGGGTTTGATTATATACACTATCGTATATGCGTGTTCACTACCACCTTTGTATAATTCTTCTACTTTCTCTTCGACTTTTTTCTTATCAGATTCCATCATAACTGTATGTTCTTCGTTATCTGCTCCTAGTCCTTTTCTTGCAACTTCGTATATTTTAAACATCTTACTCATTTTATATCACATCCTCACCCTTCACGGATTCGAACCGTTTCAGGTGTGTTTGAAATAAATTAAATAAGGAAAGGGGTTTATTCATCGTACCACCTATCAATTGCTTCGTTCATTTTGTCTAACTTTTCACATTTTTCATCTCTATTTGTACAAGTTTCTTCGTCGAAGTAAGGACACAACCAACATCTCTTGTCGTACTATGTTACTTTTTTTCATTATATCACTTCTACCCTCCTTTCTACCTCACTTATTATTTCTTCCTCATCCTTGCTACTGATACCTTGTAGTTTGGCATAATCTTCATTATCATATGTATAAATCCCACGTGCTTTATTATTTTCTAAATTAACAACGCATAAGTCATTATGTAATCTTATGATAACCTCAATCATATCATAAAAGTACATTATTTTTTTCATCTCCATTTCTCCTTCAGCTTATTGCTTAAATATATCTTCAGTTCGCGTTTTAATCGTTTATTTGGCACTGAACCATCAAAACTTCTCCATTCTCCAAATGCATAATAAGTATAGAATAGACTTCCATAACGAACTACCGCATCTTTATCATCATCAAAAGATGTTACTTGTATTGTTATATATGACATCATACCCACCATGCCACAACTGCACTTTCAGCTTTTTCTATTACTTCATCATAATCAACCCTGTTTCTAGTTCCAAATCTTCTTCCATTTAATGAATATAATGTTCTTTGCTTTCTATCCGATAAAAACTTCCTTTTCCTTGTTTTACCCATTTCTGATTTATCAAATAAATATGTATTGTTATCTCTTCCAACTAAAATTTTCCTTTCATTTTCCCAAATTTTTTCATACTTATATTCTTCATATTTCTTTAAAATCGAATACCTTGGTAATATTGCTTCCTTTGCTAACTCAACTTCTTTTTCTGTTGACCAATATCCTTTTCTGTATTTGTCGCCATAACTCCATGGCCTCCAAAAAGGATTTGCATACACCCAATCATATATTAATGTAAAGTTATGTTCATCCAACCAATTCCTTAGCCCTGAATTCTTGACTTCCACGTATCCATCGTCTTTATATTTTTTAATGACACTTTTTATTTTACATATCCTAGACCCTTTATGTCTGTTAAAACCTTTCTTATAAAATTCCCTACCACATTCAGGACACTCTACTATTGACATAGTCATCATATTAATAATACATTTTTTATATATAAAAGTATTGGTAAGGGTAGTTGGGTACGTGTACATAAGGCCTTCATGGGGTGAGTCGATGGTACCTTGCTCATACAATCATCAGGTCCGTTCATGAGTCCGCAAGTATCGTCTGGCTTTACCATATGTGTCAACATCAGTACGTCCAAATGTTAATAAGAATTGTTTCCGCAATAAAAAGAAATCCTTTCCTACCCTACATATCTTTCTTATTGTCTCAATCTTCCGATCCTTATACTTCTTCATGAATATGACTCCGCATATATTCTCTTGTCATCTTAATTTTTTTACCATTAACCGACACGTTACCATCCCAAATAAACGGGTAGGACTGTCCATTCCATAGTGTGAAAAATTTATCTTTATATCTACACACACAAGTATGACCTACTCTTCTACTTAACATGTTTCCTCATGTATTTTGCTGCCTTAAAAATTTCGTTTTCGTTTTTTCCTATTGGCGTAAGCCAAATAAATGGGAAAGCATCCTCATTTGATAACACATAGAATTTTATACCATATCTACATGTAGCCTCAATTTCAGGAACAGGTGTATGGCCTACTCTTCTACTTATCATATTAATTCATCCAAATTAACTATTTTTGTCCATATTTTTCATATATTCATTTAAATATTCATCCATCTCTCCCAATTCTTTAAATACTGCATTTTCCCAACTAAATGGAAGAGCTACACCATCTGATAATACATAAAATCTACCTTTATACACACAAACAGTCTGTAAAGTTATTGCCCATCTGCGCGCCATTAACTTTTTTATCATATTAATTCATCCAAATCAACTACATCAGTCCCATGTTTCTTCGCATCGTTCATTTTTGATGAACCAGGATTCTCTCCGATTACTAAATAATCTGTATTACCAGATACCGATGATGTTACTTTTGCACCTTTACCTTCCAATAAATCTTTTGCTTCACCTCTTGTATATCCATCCAATTTGCCTGTTATGACAATTGTTTTACCTTTTAATTCATTACCAAATTTCATTTGTACATCCATGGATACCCCATGACTTTTTAAATCTTCAATTAGTTGTTTATTGTGTTCCAGAAATTCTTTTATGTTAGATGATAATTCCACACCTATACCTTCTATATCCTGTAGCTCATGTACATTGTCCATCAAGTCCTCAATATCATTATAGTGTTTTGCCAAATCTTTCGCAACACTCTTACCAACACCTTTTATTCCGAATGCTGCTAGTACTTTTATGAAACCCGCATTTTTCGTTTCCTCTATCTCCTTTAGGAGATTTTCAGCAGTCTTTTGTCCTACCCTGTCTAATTGTATCAAATCCTCTTGTTTTAATTCATATAGGTCACTTAAATCATCTACTAAATCCGTTAATTGTTCAACTGTCTTCTCACCGAAACCATCCATGTCCATCATTTTTGCGTAATGTTCTAACCTAAACTTTACTTTATTATCACAAGTTGGTGATTGACAAAAATGTAATACTCCATCTTTCTCAATACATCCTTCGCATACTGGACATTTATCAGGTAACTTATACGTTGATTTAGAATTATCCTCAACTACATCTAATACTTGGGGGATGATTTCTCCACTTTTATGTATTTTAACAATATCACCTTCATCAACACCTAATCTATCTACCTCGTCTTGATTATGCAATGTTACTTTTTCCACTGTTGTGCCCGCTAACTCTACTGGTTCGATGAATGCTACTGGTGTCACTCTACCTGTCCTTCCTACTTGTGGGATTATTTCCAAAATTTTAGTTTCTGCTTTCTCAGTTTCAAATTTAAATGCAACTGCCCATCTTGGATGATGGGATGTTGACCCCAACTCTTTTCTTTTTCCAAAATTATCTACTTTAACAACAACACCATCAATTGGATGTTCATAATCCTTTCTTTTCTTCTTAAACTTATCTAATAAGTCCTTATAGTCGTTATTATCATATACGTAATGTTCCCCAACATTAAACCCCATTGATGATAACATCTCTAATAGTTGTGATTGTCTTAACGCGATTGTATCAGGACTATCATATGCATAAAATTTAAGGTTTCTTTTTGAAGCCTCTTTTGGGTCCTTTTTTCTTAATGTGCCCGCTGCTAAATTCCTCGGGTTCGCGTATTCATCCTTATGTTTCTCGAACTCATCCCATGTCATGATTACCTCCCCTCGTATTTCACCAGTAAACTTGCCTTCTATATTCACCGGTATTCCATCTACATATAATGCATTTGCTGTAATATCTTCTCCTATTTCACCATCACCCCTAGTTGCTGCAACTTTCAACCTTCCGTTTTTATACTTTAGATTTACTGCAATACCATCATGCTTTGGTTCAAAAATATACCTATCCACATCATATTTATTTAACCATTCCTCCAATTCCGCCTCATCATATGTATTTTGTAAACTCTTCATAGGGACATCGTGTTTAACTTCTTTTTCTGTTGGTACCTCTGGCTTTGGTGCAATGATATCCCAACGATTTCCTGTTTTCTGATGATATTTTTTAGTCAATTCATCATATTTCCTATCTGACATTATTGGGTCATTCTCTATATAATAATAGTAATCTGCTTTCCTTAACGTTGTTTCCAATTCTTCTTCATTCATATTTTCACCATTAATCAACATTTGCTTTAATATATTTAGGTATTATTAAATTAAGTATGTTTTCAACATTAACACACATGTCTATTAACTTATTAACATCATCTATATGTACGGGTTGTAATAGATTTCCAAAACTAAATATATTATTATAACCGGTGGTATGCTGATCATTTATCCAAAAATAATTTTGTTCATACCTTACTATAAATTGACCAGTTTCCCTTACTATAAATACATACTTTGATATTATCATATTTAATAACACGACCTTATTTCGTCTATCTCATTTAAGTCAACAAATAATTTTAATAATTCAACCGCCGTATCATGGCTTGTGGGGTAATGCTTATCAAAATAAAATACATTATTATATTTGAGGGTTGGAGTATCATTTACAAAATAAAATTTATTTCCAATTCTACCAATGCCACATTTAATATATGGTTCATCATACTCCATATACCCATAAAGATCACTCATCATATATACCACGCAGTAACCATTGCATTGCATTCACTTTGTATATCCTCACTTACGTATTCAATTGGATACCTTTTCGCAACCCTATCTGCATGATAGGAAAATAATACCGTCTTATTCTTATTCATATAAAAGACTGATTTATTAGTTTCTTCATCTAACCCTTCTTTTTTAAATATTTTATAACCTTTACTATCCTCATCATCAATTACGGCTATCAATTCTTCATTTTCCCAAATTTTTTCTGTTTGTTTTTTTGCATTAACATCTAATATTAAATCACGAGCCCTACCTATCCATTTTGGTTTTGACCAATATCCTTTTATGTTTCTATTTCCAAACGAACTCTGTCGGTATGTGACCCAATCATATATTATTTCACCCTCCAATTTCTGAATACAGGAACTTATTTTATTACTTCTAACCCTAATATAACCATCATCCAAATATTCCTGTATTACGGATAAGGTCTCACATTTTTGAGTATTCTGATGTTGAGTCATCGAATACCTTATTATCGTCCCACACTTAGGACATTTTCTACCAATAATCTCACCTTCTTCTATTTAACTGTAAGGATTTTATAAATAAATCCAAAAATCCTGTTATCGCCCATTTTTCTATTTCTACTCTTTCTTCCTCCACTATATCCCTAAGTACTTCCTTTTCATCCTCCGAAAGTTTCCTTTCCTTTTCTATCTCGTCTATTATCAAATCTGCAAGTTCTTCGTTTGACAAATCTGGTTTTAATGAACCTCTCAATTCTTCCATTTTTACACCTGTTCATCTAAGAATTCATTTACCCTTTTATTAAAATTTTCCTGTATTTCTTTAATCTTCTCTTCACCATGTGTTTCATATATTTCCTTCAAAATTTTATCAATCTCATGATGCAATCCTTCTGCAAGAGCTCCAAAAAGGTCACCCTCCATACACACGTCCATAAACTCGTTTGCTCCTGTTCCTTCCATTTCTTCTTTTATTTCCTCATCCGTCATTTCTTTTATAGGTTTCATAATTAAACACCTCTTATCCATTATGGATTTTTTAAAAATAAAAAAGATTAATTGTGTTTCAAAACATAATCTGGTTTGTATTGTTCTATTACAGCACAAATTCTATATAAAGAATCTTCCTCGTAATCATACATAGTTCCAAAATCACTCATATGCTTTTCATAAAATTTGTCTCCTGCATCCTCTTCACGTTCTCAGAAAAACCAGAAAGTTCTCTATTCAAATTCTCTTCGATATCATCACAGATTTTTGACATATCTAGGTCTATGTAATCGGGGTGATTATAATTATCCCTTCTTTCGTAGACTAGTTTCTTACACATTTTCATTCC
>SL_8KL_010_SEDDRAFT_10001154_pt1 | contig 22945 bp, 28 predicted proteins | sample SodLakKL_010_SED_4_FD_11160 | JGI IMG/M metagenome (IMG submission 11160) | reverse complement strand
CAAATCCTGATTGTCATGAAAGAAGATTACAACTGCACTTCCTGCGGTATAACTTTGGTAGGTCTGAAGAACACAGTATTTCCCTGCCCTGAATGTGGAGAGGAGAATATAGGGAGATGTGAAAAATGTCGGGATCAAGCAGAGGAATACGAATGTCCAGAATGCGGTTTCAGGGGGCCATAATATGGGAAACGTTATGATCACTTATAAGATAATGCCAGAGGGAACCGAGTCAGATCTAGAGAAAATCAAGGATGATATCAAGGAAATCGTAGAAGAACACGGCAGTTTGAAAGGCTCAAACGAAGAAAAAGTGGCTTTCGGTCTAAAAGCGATAATCGCAAGGGTCGTAATTCCCGACGAAGGCGGAATCGTTGATAAAATAGAAGAAAAACTGGAAGATATAGAAGAAGTCCAGAGCGTTAAATCAGAAGATATCACCCTGATCGATTGATCAGGTACCTTCCTTCCAATTTTCTATATACCTCTTCTGTTCTTCGGTAAGGCTGTCGATTTCGATACCATCGGATTCCAACTTCAGAGATGCTACTTTTTCATCTATATCTCTCGGAACAGAATGAACTTTCGGTTCTAAATCTTGGTTTTTAACAACGTATTCTGCAGACATCATCTGGAGCGCAAAGCTCATATCCATTATTTCGGCTGGATGTCCCTGCCCTGCTGCCAGATTGACTAATCTTCCCTCTGAAAGCAGATATAGGGTTCGATCGTCTTCCATGCTGTAAGCAGTGATGTCATCCCTGACTTGATCACTAGAAGTAGAAAACTCTTCCAACTTTTGTTTAGATATCTCATTGTCGAAATGACCTGAATTTGAAAGGACACAGCCATCTTTGGCCTTTTTTATCGCTTCTCCTCCAACGGCGTCCTTACAACCGGTGGCAGTGACAACGAAGTCGGCTTTTTTGATCGCTTCATCCGTAGGAAGTACTTCAAAACCGTCCATCCTCGCCTCGACAGCTTTGACTGGATCTACTTCCGAGACCATAACAGAGGCACCCATGCCTTTAGCTCTCATAGCTATTCCTCTTCCGCACCACCCATATCCAACTACCAAAAAGTTCTTCCCGCTTATCTGTAGGTTAGTGGCGTTCATTATACCATCCATTGTGGACTGTCCAGTTCCATAACGATTATCGAAAAGATGTTTCATGAGTGCGTCGTTTACCGACATAACCGGAAAACGAAGCGTTGCGTCTTCTTCCATGGCTTTCAGTCTCACCACTCCTGTAGTTGTTTCTTCCGCTCCTCCATATATACCGTTTATGAGATCCGTCCTCTCCGTGTGTATCAAGGATATAAGATCTCCCCCATCATCTATCACCACGTCAGGGTCATGTTCCAAGGTATTAGTCAAATTCTCATAATACTCTTCGTCACTTTGACCTCTTTTGGCATAAACATCCATATCAAACTCCTCTCTCAATGCCTCGGCGACTGAATCATCTGTAGATAGAGGATTGCAGGAGGCCATCTTCACATTGGCTCCCGCCTCTTTCAAAGAGAGTGCTAATATACCAGTCTTAGCTTCCACGTGTAGTGCCATCGAAATATTTTTCCCATCGAGATATCCATGTTCTGTCACTTCATGCTTAACTTTCTCTATCACTGGCATGTGAGAACTGGCCCAATCTAACCGTTTCTTTCCTTTAACTACCAAATCATTCATCATATCAAACAACATCACGAGTAAAACAGGAGGTTCTTATATTTCTTCGGATAATGTTTTCAAGCGCTCGGACATGAAAAGAAGGGTTTCTTTCAAATTTTCGGTATTATCAAACTCTTCATAAAGAGGCTCTAATTCGAGCATGTTGGATACTGCCCTAACTACATTATCAACTATGGTTATGTCCGCCGTCCTTGAGGTCCTTGAAAGCGGATTTAAATCTATGGTGATAACCGTTTTCCCCATCTCCTTCAAAGCCTGAGCTCGATCACCGTCTTCTAAAGGAACAAGAACCACATCAGACGTATAGATCCCTTCATGAGAACATAATGCTCTTTTGTGATCCAGGCCGGGGATCTTCTCTTCAGGTTCCAAACCATAGACCTTTTCTGCACCGTCGAGTTCTAGAGATCGTTTGATCTTGCTTATCCTATCGTCTGTTCGATGAAAAAGATTGACTTCCAATTTTGCACCCAATCTTTTTCCTAGTTGGACAATCTCCTCCGGTACAAGTGCGGCAACATTACCGTTGATGGAGATGACAGGATTCTCTGCATCCACCATCTCGGCGATCGCTTTCCTCTCAGCTATTTTAGCAGTTTCTATGCTCTCTTCTCCGAGAAGATAATCGAACATCTCTCCTCTCCCATGTGCGATCAAGCCTGCTTTGGAAGTGATTCCCTCTTCGACTCCCTCGACCAAGTCTTCTCTCATCTTGAGAGAAAGATATCTAGGATGGGACCGTGGTATTTCGACCATATTGTTAGAAGTTTAAGATGGGAACAATATTTATACCATTCGATTAAGATTACAGGATACAGTATAGATACAACAAGATGTCACAAAGAGGGGAAGCATATGATCAAAAAAGACTACAAGCAAAAACGTGATGACTTGGTAGATAGTCTAATTAGAAAAGGATACGTTGAAAGCGTTGCTGTCGAAAAAGCAATGAGGAAGGTACCAAGACATGAGTTCGTTCCAGAAAGGGTGAAGGAGAGAGCATATATAGATTCCCCACAACCTATCGGTGAGGGACAGACCATTTCAGCCCCTCATATGGTCGCTATGATGGTAGAAAAGCTAGACCTTAAAGAAGGGCAGAAAGTACTCGAAATAGGAGGGGGTATGGGTTATCACGCTGCAGTCATCGCTGAGATCATAGGGGAAGACGGTAGAGTCTATTCTATAGAATACGTTTCTAGTCTAGCTAAATCAGCTCAAAAAAGATTAAAAAAGGTAGGATATAATAATGTAAAGATAATCCGTGGAGACGGATCTTCAGGGTATGAAAAAGGGGGCCCATACCATCGGATTTCTGTAGCTTGTGGAGCACCTAGCATCCCATCTCCGTTGTTAGAACAATTGGCCACTGGAGGCAAAATACTGATCCCTGTCGGAAATAAATTTTTTCAAACACTCAAAAAAGCAACTAAGAAAAAAGAAAATGAGATCAAAAAAGAAGATTTGGGCGGGGTAAGGTTCGTCCCGCTGAAAGGAAAATACGGATTTTAGACTATCTGCTTAAGCCGTATGTATGGCGAGCCTTTTTCTTTGTCTGTAACGATAGCATAAAGTCCGGTCTTCGGTTTGACACCGTATATACACGGCGTTTTGTTTATACTGAGAAGAACGAAATAATTGTCCGCCATGTTCTTTATCTCCTTCGAGAGATTCAACCCAGGTTTTAGTATTCCCATGCCGATGTCATCAGAGTTCTTTGTATTGGCTACACCACTGAGTAGCTCCTGTAAAGCCATCTCACCACCGCGCATATATTCAAGAGTATCTAAAGCATGGTAATCTAATATCCCGCGGTCCTCTTCACCTCTCAATTCTTTCATACTTTGATTGTATATCTTCCTGTACTGCTTTGGATTTTTACCTGCAAGGGCGAGCTTGTAAGGCTTTTCTGTCTGCGAGGTTAGATGATCTACTATTCTAAACTTCTGGTTGAATAATTCCTCTGGTACGAAGCGTACAAGATCATCTCTGAGATTGTCCGGATGGGTTCCGCCTGAAAGAACGGCGATAACACCTCTCTTTTGAGCGATAAAATTGAGAAAAAGCGGTCTTATGACTGAAAAAAATTCTTCGTTGCTGACATTCTCTTGTATCTCAAAAACATTGTAACTACCGGCATCAAAACCGCCTCCTAGTAATTCATCTATATCTTCTATACCAGTACTATATTTGCCTTCAGAGGCTTCTATTGGCTCCCATTCTTTTCCACCTGATATCTGAAGTTCATAGGGATCGAAGCATTTGAATCGACCGCCTTTTAGAGACATAAGATAAGAAGGCTGATTCAACTCTACCGCTCTCAATTTTTTAAGCATGATCTCCCTTACATCTCTACCTTCAAGTTGATAACGTTTTAGTTGGGCCACACCATCAGCCAAATATTCCAATTCAGGTGCCGATTTTTTTTCAAGTATCATCACAAGGTTAGTGTTTGAGTTCTCCACTAAATCTTTCTGCAAGGTCATGACAAAGGTTTCCATATCCAGACCGTATTTGTGGGTGAGTCCCTCTATACTATCTAGGACCAGCAAAGATCGATCAGGAAGTATGTCATCTATCCTATCATATATCCTATTAAGACTCGGTATATCTCTATCCAACTGTTGAAGCCGAGTCCTATCCACCTCTTCTGGAGGCCCTTCTTTTCTTATAGTACTCAAGAATTCTCTAGCCCCTTCTATTTTTCTCTTTTCTTCCTCAGGGACCGCTTCATCCGAATCTTTCTCTTCATCATATATTGCCTGTAAAAATACCTTGCTAGCATCCATTATCTGTGAACGCATCTCTTTTTCTTCCAACCAGGGAAATTGATTATAAAGGGCTTCGTCCGAAACTCTAGTGGATAAGTAGAAGCTTTTATCTTGATCGGCCATCTCTTCTATTATTTGAAGGCCTAAAGTTGTTTTTCCTGTACCTGAAGACCCTTCTAAAAATATTGAAGAGCCGCCTTCCTTTTCCAAGAATTTTTTGATTTCAGTAGGGATACTCTTTATTATCTTCATATTTTATAACCCCCTTATTTTATAAGCTTCTTTAAGATTGTCGATTTTAGAGACCATTTCTTCTATATCCTTCTTCAACTTCTTTTCTTTATCATAATCACCAAGCAAGGATAAAGCCATGTCATTATCCACCCACTTTATTAATAGCACAGAGTCTTCAGAGTGCGCAACTATTAAATCGGGATTCTTTTTTTCGAATCCTGAGAATATCACCTCAGTAGCTCCTAACATAGTTGCAGAAAGAGTGCTAAAACTCTCGTTCTCTTTTTCCCTTTTAAGATGAGATGCTATAGGTATACCGTTCTTAGAAGTCAGGGCGATCGCATCAACTTCTTTGTTAGAGCCATATTTCTTAAAAATTTCTTCGATTTTATTCTTTGCTTTGATATTAACACTCTCCTTGTTTTTTATGTTGGTAATCTCCTTTTAGGGGTTAATTAACTTTTACATATTTAAACTTTCACAGTAATTTAATTTTTTATTTAGATTTTCTTTTATAATTCTTCAAAAACGTCAGTCGACCTTTTAGCCTTCATATCTTTTTTCATATCTGAGACCAAAGATTCATAGTATGAAAGATGTTCTCTGATTCTCTCTAGTTCGTCTTTCAGTTCTTCTTCTCTCTCTTCTAATTCTTTTATCCTTCCCTTTATCTCCCAATATTTTTGCATATGTCTCCTTATTTCATCCCTAAGATTTTTTATCTCATCTCTTTTTGACATATCCCGCCACCTACATCCTCTTCATCTCTTCTGACAGGTTTATCTGAATTTCAGTGGTATCTTTACCACTCATGCCTATTGAGCGTAGGGCGCTTTCACAATCACTGATCCTTTTTTTTGTTTTTTTGATTTCTCCTTTCAACTCTTTCTTTTTCTTTCTTACTCGCTTCAATTCGTCCAAAATTTTTTCTTCTCTTTCCTCCCATTTTTCCTTTTCTTCGATAGCCATCAATGCCTTTTCGATATCTACCAAGATAAATCACCTACAGTTCATTTATCTTTTCTCTTCAATTTTATCTTACCATATACCTGCGAGATTTTCCTGTTCTCGTATTTGTCGCAACGAGGGCAATACAATTTATTCTTTTTATATTTCATATCCTTTCTGCACTGCGAACAATATCCTTTTACGATGCCGTATTCGCTCCCGATCGTTGACAATCTGAAAGTAGGTTCTGCCTGGATAACTTTTGCCCTCACTATATCCCCAACCAAATATTCATCCTCCAGCTCATCAGTATAATCGTCAGATACTTTTGAGATGTGTATCGAAGCCTCTATATCTTCCTTTATTTCTCTGGAAGATCCTTCAACCATATCTATGCTGATAACCACCATGGAATTTTTCCTAGCCTCTACCACACCATAGACTATATCGCCCTCTTTTACTTCGACAATCGAGTTTATCGCTTCAACTTTTGCCTCTAGATCATCCTCGTCATATTTTACAATACCAAAATGGGCTGAAAGGATCTTGCCCTCATCTTCATAGGTTCCCTCGCCCGAGAGCCATTCTTCTGCCATTCCCACTTCATCTCCTGGAAACACGAGTTTTTCTTTATTTTCCGCCATATTATTCCCTCTTAACATTTATTCCATACGATACAACTTCAAAACTTTTTCTTTCTTTTTCGTGGAATTCAAACACATTACCAATTTCAAACATATATCTTTTTTCCCAAAAAAGACTGTGTCCTCTCTCTTTAATAAAGTTTTCCAAAAACCTTTCCGTTTCAGCGTTGTGTATTGTATAGATCACCTCAGAAATTTCGAAAGCCTTCTTTAAAAAGGGTAAATCAGCCCCTCTCTTTTGTGATCCAAAGGGTGGATTCATTATAACGGTGTCGACTTTCGTTTTAAAATCTTTAACGTCTTTAGTCTTAAAATCAATGATCTCTGAGAGTGACCATTTTTTAGATTCTTTTCTCGCAATTCTAACAGCTCTCTCATCAACATCGATAGCTTCGACCGAGTTAGCCCCTAGGTAGGCGGAACCTATCGAAAATATCCCTGTCCCACAACCGAGGTCGGCTATTTTTTTATCATTGATATGTCCATTTGAGAAGGCTCTAAAGAGAACATCCGAAGCAATGGGAGGAGGAGTACTGTATTGCTCAAGAGACGCTTTAGGATCAGGATGAGGGGGTATAGCTTCCAGTTTTATCTCCAAATCTTTCTTTTTTATTCCGATCATCTCAATCAACTTTGACACCCTTTCCACTACAGGTCTTACAGATGCCGCTGCCCTGACATTTTTTACAATTCCCGTTTCCACCACATCTTTGACAATCGCCAGTTCCGTCGCATGTGATACAATGACCATAGCCATCACAAGTTTGACAAGTACCTGTAGCTGAACATATTTCACATTTACTGAACCACCCTGTTTTTCCATCACCATCACAATTATGACAATCACCAGAACCATCGCAATCGAAACATTTTGAAGATCCATCACAGTCTAGACAATCTCCACTCCCTTCACAGCTAAGGCAGTCACCGGTACCACCACAGTCAAAACAAGTCCCGTCTCCTCCACAATCAGGACAATCTAATGCTAAGTTAGATAACTCCTGGTAATCTTCCAATTTATCAGAGAGGCGCTCATCATCGAGATAGGTCAACGCTGTTTTTATCGTCTCTTTTGCTTTCTTATCTTCATTGATTTTCCAATAGCATTCAGCCTTACCAAGCCATGCCTCTGGAACCTTCTTATCCAATCTTAAGACCTTCTCGTAAATGTCAGGGATCAGCTTTTTTTCTGCCTCCTGCATCAATTCTTTTATTTTTCTTTCTCTAGCATTGATGTCTGGGTTTACCTCTTTAGCCTTTTCATAAAGGTTTTTTGCTTCTTTTACCCTGCCTAATTCCACAAGGAGGTCCGCTTTTTCAGCTAGAAGTGGCGCACTTTCTTCCCTCTCTAAAGCTTTATCAATCACATCTACGGCTCTTTTCAACATACCTCTTTCTTTTAGTGCCTGGTACTTGTATCGATAGACTACCTTATTATCATCATATTTTAGCGCCTGGTCATATTCACCAATAGCTCCCTTATAATCTTTCTTCTCTTGAAGAATCCTGCCTCTAGTCAGAAATCCAAGAAAACTATTTTTTAATTGAAGACTCTTCTTCACCCATGATTCCGCCTCATCCAATTTTTGGTTAGAAAAACATATAAATGATAATTTCAAATATATATCGGGATCATCTAGAGCTAATCTATAAGACTTATCCGCTTTTTGGAGCTGATTCATCAATTGATCTATCTCTTCAGTAATCTCAAAGTTTTCGAAAAGAGAGTCTATATCGTTTTCAACACAGGAAAGCAATGCATCAGCTTTTTCTCTAATTTCATCCATTTTATCTTCCACCCATCAAAAAAGTAGGAACAAATCATTGTTCGATTTTTAGGTACTACCTCTTTCCCAAACCTCGTCTGATAGTTCGTCATAAATCGTTTTTTTCTCCTCAGCATCTTCATCATCACCTTCATGCTCTTCTTCTAATAGATCATTTATCTTGCTTTCATTCAAGACCCAATAATGTATCCTCCATTTCTTTCCGCTAGGCAAATTTGTTGTTTCTTCCTCCGTGAATAGTATATCGAGATCCTCCAATTTATAAAAAATATCTCTCTCGTTCGGGGAGATGAGATTATCTGTTATGGTCTTATCATAGCCGAACAGATTCATAACTTTTTCTGCCATATCCTCAGCTCTCGCCGGCTCCATATCATGTTCTTCCAAGACTATTTTAATTGCTTTTTCAAGATCCTCAAATGTTATTCTACTCACGCCAAACCACTTTCATTAAAGGCTATTTTATCCATATTCATGAGCTTGCCGGATCCCATTCCCCACCAATTTTCGGTTTACTCAGTAATGATTCTTTATCCAATGCGGACAATTATAAATAAATCTTCCCCTAATTTTACCACTAGCAAAGTTCTTTGGTACTGGCAAAGATCAAGGCTTGGTCTCTAGGAAGGTCAGATCCGTTGAATAGTGATATCTAAACTGCTTATCAACTTTTCAGCCCATCTCAATTTTTTAAGTTTATCAGAGTTATCTGTTTTAAATGGCTGATCAAAATCCCAACCGTTCAACACTATCTTTTCAACACCAAAGTGTTCTGCAATAAAGCAGGCTCTATCCCCATCAGTAAAGCCTCCAAAGTTGTAGATGTTCTTCTTTGGAGGGTCACACTGACATGTAGATATCACACATCCTTTGAATTTTTTAGCCCATCTTTCAATCTCTTTTATATTATCACCGTGGGCATGGATAACGACGGGTACGCCTTTCAAATTCAAATCTAGTTGGAGTCCGTTATCGCCGTCTAAATCTGTAACCATAAGATCCGGTCTGACTCCCTCTTCTACTATCTGGCTAACAGATGATCCGGCAGCCACCGTGATTCCGATATCGCTCTTGGAAAAATAGGGCCCACCTATCTCCAATGCTTTGTTTTTTAATTCCCTAAGGGGAGCTAAACTGTCGGTACCTCTGACCTCGGCTAATATCTCTGCGGATTTCCTATCCTCCTCTTTAGAATAATCAAAATCCGATACTATCTTGTCATAGAGTGGTTCCCAATCTGCAAACTTCAAATCTCTCACCTTTTTAGCCCTGAAATATACTCTATTTGCAAATATCAATCCGTTATTTCTTCTTTTTTTTCTTCCCTTTTCTGCCGCTCCCTGAAACTCCTTTGGGTCAGTCCAGCTAAGATCCCTATTAACAAACCTAAAGTTATATTTATAGCAACCATAGGAAAGACCTGTTCACCTTCCATGCCCACTATGCCTCTTATGTAATCCAACGCACCCCAGAATATGAAGGTCAATGCAAAGAGTGTGAGGAACACAGCCCAGAAAGACCATTTTACTCGTCCTTTTTTTATGTATGTATCGATCAACCTTCCGAGTTCATGCAGGAATACGGCACCGATCCACCACCATATCACTGTAGATGAAAAACTCAGCGCCATCTCTAGGGGTGAAGTTAGGTCCTCTTCGACCACCACATTCCAACCTTGCAGAGAACTCCCTATAAGGATCAGGATAGAAACAGCTGTGAACGGCAACCAAACGGAACCGCTAGTAATGGCCTCCTTGAGCTTATTATAAGTCCCCAAAGCCTTTCTATCTAATTCATATATCCTTGCAAATATATATGCACCTATAACGAAGAAAATTATACCTATCCCAAATCCAGGAAGGCCTGTTAGTGCACCGACACCTTCAATGAACAGATTACTCAACAAGGCTATTATCCTGAAAAAGCCGTAGACGAGGAGGGCCAAAGAGATAGGAAGCAGAAACTTCCTTTTCGATTTTTCTTCCTTAAAAGTTTTCACAAATAGATAGTAAAGATTTTCTACACTTTCACTCTGTTTGACATAAACAGTTCTTATATGAGAGATATCTATTTTTGATGAAACAATCGGACTTATATACTCATCTTCTGCCCCATCAGTTACTAAAATCGCAGAGTCTGCATCGGTCTTTTCCAAGACATAGTCCAATTCTTCTCCAAGGGCTGTATCTGATGCGTAACCAATAGAAGAAGCCCCACAGATGGTTGCTATCTCTACGTCTTCGCCATTTTCTTTTAAATCATCATAAATTGAAATAGCTGATAATATCGAATTGGTATCTGAATCTTCCGGATCTTTTAACCCCAATTTTACAGCTGCTTGTAGGTTTTCCTCTCTTCCGATTATAGGAGTTTCTAAACCAGTTTTTTCGCCTATGTCGTCATCTCGGTCTGCACATAATATGAGTTTTCGCATCTATCTCTCCTCGATATCCCGCGAGAGGGGTTGTTAATATTTTTATCACGATATTTAGTATTTGCCGATATTTTTTGAGAAACAAGACCGTTCATCCCAATAAACGGGCAAGATAACCCAAAAATTCACTAAGCGGCATGCCGTCCTCCCAGGGAAGTTTGTAATTATCATGGACAGTTGTCCTGACATTCGGTAACTTTTTATTCAATACTCTATACTTCTTAGACAATCCCTCTATATCCATGGTAAATAATCTCCACTTATCGCCTCTGTGTCTCTTCAATCTATAGGCATATATAGGGAGTAATTTTGTGTCGGTGCAGATATCCTCTATCTTTTGTGCCTGTTCCTTCAATCTCTTTTGATCGCTCAAATACAATATCTCATCTTTAGAAGACTTCACCTCGATAAGGAAAGACACATCACCTCTAACGGCTACGAGATCGACACCTAAACTGCCAGCTCCTCTCACCACCAAGAAAGGGATGTTCTGCACTCTGTAATAGTCCTCTTTCTGATCCTCAGTACAGGTCTTAGTAAGGCTTTCAATGACTTCTTCATCCCCGGAAAGAACGCTTTTTAGTTCTCTTTCATATTTTCCTTGCGTCATTTTCTCAGAGCTCGATTTTTCAAATAATCTAGAAGACTCTTTTATGGTTCCAATCTCTTAGGATCTCTAGGGAAGAGTATCCCCTCGCGAACATTATCCAAATTCAAAAGCTGCTGAAGTAATCTATCCACACCCAGTCCTATTCCCCCATGGGTAGGCATGCCGTACTTAAATGGTTCTAAGTAGGAATTAAAATTTTCTAGGTCTATTCCGATCTCTTCCATCTGGTCTACAAGTATTTCATACCGGTGTTCTCTCTGACCCCCTGATACCAATTCCTGCCCCTTATACTCCAAATCAAAATAAGTTGTGAGTGACGGGTCGTACTCTTTTCTCATAGCATAGAAGGTGCTCTCCTTGACTCTAGTAGGGAATTCAGTTATGAAAAAGAAATCAGTTTCGAATTCTTTCCTTACGTATTCACCTAACATTTTTTCTTCTTCAGTACCTATCTCAGGTTCCTCTTCCCATTCCTTACCCAAATCCTCAAGGATTGCTATACATTCCCTATACGGTACCTTTTTGAACGGATGTTGTGGGATCTCCAATTCCACTCCTAATCTCTCGAGCTTTTCCTTCCCGTGTTCTTCTACATAAGAAAGAGCGTGCCTGATCATATAACTTGTCATATCCATGATGTCAGCAGAACTTTCGATAAAAGACATCTCAAAATCCAAAGAGATGAATTCCGAGGTATGTCTTACGGTGGCGAAATCTTCGGCTCTATAAGCGGGGCCTATCTCATAAACTCTTTCGAAGCCCGACGCCATGAGCATCTGCTTGTATAACTGAGGACTTTGAGCTAAGTAGGCTTCTTGATCATAGTAATCTAACTCGAAAAGAGTCGCACCACCTTCCGCTCCAGCCGCAACTATCTTGGGAGTATTGACCTCTATGAAATCTTCTTGGTCAAAAAAATCTCTCAAACCCTCTAAAAGAATATCTCTAATTTCAAAAATTAATCTTTTTTCTTCCTTCCTCAAATCGAGAAAGCGATTATCGAATCGGGTGCCCATCTCCGAATCTACTTTATCCACCACACCCAAAGGAAGTGGTTTATAGGCCTCAGATTCTACTTTTATCGAAATAGGAATTATTTCGAAGCCGAGTTCCGTTTGATCCGTAGTCTTTTTCTCTCCTTCGATTATAACTACGCTCTCTCTAGGTATCTCGATAGCCTCTTCAAAGCTTTCCTCACCCATCTCATCTTCAGAAAGAACTACTTGAAAGACGCCTGTTCTATCTCTGATCTTCAGAAAAGCTATGCCACCAAGTTTTTTAGTTTCCTGAAGCCATCCACCCAACTTGCACCTGCAATCCTCCTCAAGTTCAACAGCTTCTCTAGCATTAATCCTATTCATAGTAAAGGTGAATAAGGGAGGGATATAAAAGAGTTCAGGATAGAGATATTGACTTCTACCCAAAACTCAAATAAGCCTAATAGATATTTATCGGCGATACTATGGGTAAAAATCGTTATGATGTAAAAAGAGGTCATTTTGAGAATATCGAGGGCGAGAAATTGAAAAAGTTGATGGAAGAAAAATTCGGTGAAGTTAAGGAAGAAGAGAAAAAACTGATCGTCGATGACGAGGGAGCTATAGACCGCCTTGAAGTTTGGACCGAAGGAAGGACCGGTTTATGGGTGGACTTACAGATGAATGATGATGTAGAGAACAAGATCGCCTCCAATACAATATCCCTATGGAACGACTTTCTCGAAGAGGCAACCGGCTTCACTGCAAAAAAAAGGAGAGAAAGGGCGAAAAAGAAAGCGAAAGAAAAGTAATAGACAGTGAACAAATCTTCCCAACATCTTCTGTCTTTGCAATTTCTTTCATTTGATATATAGCTTTGATCAGGTCTTCAGATTTATTTATTAAGATTTTCAAAAAATATATATAGTTTCTGACTATAGCTCCAACAAGTGATCGCAATGTCTGAGGAAAATAAGCTCGCAAATCCCGCCCCTCTTGGTCTGATGGGTTTTGGAATGACCACTGTGCTATTGAACATATACAACGCGATGAACTGGAGTCCTAGCAGCATGATTCTTGCTATGGGGATCTTCTACGGTGGTTTCGCTCAGTTGATCGCAGGCTGGTGGGAAATCAAACAGAAGAACACCTTTGCGGGTGTAGCTTTCAGTTCTTACGGTCTCTTCTGGTTGAGTTTCGTCGGTCTGTTGATTATCCCTGAGATTGTAGGAGGTATAAGTGGACCCGACCCCATAGCACAGTCGGCTTATCTCGCCATGTGGGGGCTTTTCACCGGTTGGATGTTCATTTCAACCCTCAAATTGAACAGAGCTTTACAAGTGGTTTTCTCCACTTTGACCATCCTGTTCTTCTTGCTGGCACTTGCATATGCCGTGGGTCCTAACACTGATTTAGGCCAAATGATTTACACTATAGCAGGGATCGAAGGTATCATCTGCGGTTTCAGTGCAGTATACACAGCTCTGGCTGAAGTGACAAACGAGTATTACGACAAGACGATATTCCCTATTGGTCCAGTAGAAGGTTGAGAAAGGTAATTATAAAGAAAATTTCTTGACCTCTAGAAAACCTTTTCATTATGTCTTTTCTTTCTTTTTGCATATTTTCCACCGGAAACGAATTTGAAAAATAGTTAACCGCATATCCGGCGAACTTTTCGGCTCGATTACCGAAAGGATTAGATGATTTATTCATAAAATTTATTATAAATGCTCCTTATTTTAGTTTATAAAGGTACTTAAAGCGTCATACAAAATCTTTTTAAACTCGCCTCTACAAAACCCCAAAAATCGTCTGACGAAAGCTTTTTAATGTTATAGATAATCCTAATTTCCCTAATAGCGAACCCCCGGATAACCGAGTGAAAGTAGATAGGAAGCGGATATCACCCGAATCGTATTGCGGTGGGGTTTTCCACTTGAAATGAAGGGGTGTTACCGGGGCGCTAAAGGAGGAAAGACGGATGATAGGTCAGGAAAACGTATTCAAATCCTATATGGACTCAAATTCCCTATTCAAAGGGGACCGAGATATATTACGCCCCTCTTACGTTCCTGAGGAATTACCGCATAGGAAGGAACAGATAAATGATCTTGCTTCTATTATGGTTACGGCTCTAAGAGGAAACCGGCCTTCAAATGTACTCATCTTCGGTAAAACAGGGACAGGTAAGACCGCGGTAGTTAGATATCTAGAAAGAGAGATCAACCGATTGAAAAGAGAAAAACAGGAGAGCGAGCTGAACGCAGATTTTAGCGATTTCGATATCGGTAGAGTAGAATATGTGTATATAAACTGTGAGGTCGTAGATACCCATTATGGGGTTATGAAAAACATCGGGAATAAATTTGTAGAAGATTGGGACGAACAGATACCTTTCACAGGATGGCCGATGGAAAAAGTTTATGAATCCCTTAAAGACCGGATAGAAGAAGAAAGAAGGGTTGTAGTAATAATCCTCGATGAGCTGGACAAATTGGTGACAAAAAGTGGTGACAGCGTCCTGTATCATCTCTCAAAAATAAATTCCGAATTGGAAAAAAGCAAGGTCAGCCTCATAGGTATTTCTAATAATCTAAAGTTCACTGAATTTTTAGACCCTAGAGTCAAAAGCAGACTCGGCGAAGAAAAGATGATATTCCCGCCGTATAATGCGGACCAATTAAAGGATATCCTTGGGGATAGGGCGAAAAAAGCCTTCGAACCAGATATATTAGATAATGATGTTATTTCACTCTGTGCGGCTTTAGCCGCTCAGGAACATGGAGACGCGAGAAGAGCTCTTGATCTCCTTCGTGTTTCTACTGAGATCGCAGAACGGGATGATGATGCCTCAGTAAATACTAATCATGTGTATAAAGCAAAAAACAAAATAGAACAAGATTGTGTGAGAGAAGCAGTCAACACATTACCAACTCATTCAAAAATCGTACTCTACTCAATACTACTTATGAATGAAAACGGGAGAGACAAACTTACTACTGGAGAGGTCTATTCAGGCTATAAACAATTGAGCAAAAAGTCAGGAATGGATCCTCTTACGCAAAGAAGGATAACCGATCTGATTTCTGAATTGGATATGCTGGGACTGATAAATGCTAGAGTCAAATCTTTTGGTAGAAGAGGCAGGACTAAAGAGATCCAATCTTCAGTACCCAAATCAGATATCATAGACTTGATAGAGAACGACAAAGGCATAGAAACTGTTAAAAATCTCGATTCTCACAATCCTAAACAAACAACGCTGATGTGATATCAAAATAATAAGATAGTCTATTCCTCGGTCTCTTGATCCCTCTCTGAGTTCAAATCTCTTCCGTTTCTGCTCTCGATTTGCGGAGTTTTACCTTTACCATCTTGCCTTTGACCTATATCTTTAGAGGATTTTTTGTCTGTCTCCCTCTCATATCTTCGCCCCTCCATCTCAGAATGGATTTTTGATCCGATTTCAACTACGATCGGCAGGAGTAAAATAATGGCAAGAGATATCGCAAAATTGTTCCAGCTGTTCCTTGGTATATGCTCCGTTCTCCCTATGTAAGCTAATTTGATTATTCCAAACCAGGGCAACTCTCCTCTAGCTCTACCTTTTATCCATTCCTCCTTTACAGGCGGGGATAATTGACGGGTAGATGTTTGATCAATCTCATCGTTATTATCTCCTCTTGTTATATATCCTCCGTGGCTTAACTCCGAAAGATCTATTTCCAAATCGTCATCCTTATGGCCGTAATTATAGAGGGTTATCTTGCCATCTAGACCATAATAGGACCCGTCTTCATTGGTATCGCTATCCCAGTCAGTACCATGTTCTAGGTTCTGAAGTGTAGGTATATCAAAAGTACCTTTTTCACTAGTGTTTTCCTCCAAGTACAAAACAGCCCGGTGTATTATCGGAGTTTCTTGTCTGTCCCCATCAGGTTCAAATATTATCACGTCTCCGTATTGACCGTACTTTCTGTAACCCGACGCTCTTCCCTCCACATAGGTCGTGATATCTTCCATGTCACTTTCCTGAACGATCACTATATCTCCAGGATCTATCACACCTATTCGACTTTCCTGGGTATGCATCATGCTGCCTGATTCGATAACTACCATCGGGGGCCATCTACCACTAAAAGCATAAAGTGAACCTAAAATTATACCTAATATAACGAGTGATATCAAGATATCTTTTCCGATCCCTATGATTGTTTCTTCTATTTCGGCCATGTTATCTTTCTCACTTCAGATCGTCTTTATTGAGCAAAGGACTGGTATACCTCACAATGTCAACCACATATAAACATCTATTTACTATTTCCCATACTATGGGTGAGAGAAAAGAAAAATCTAGGAAAGTAATTACCCGTGATTGAGAAAAAATAAAATAAACGTGTGTGCACTTGTAGTCACATGAATCGACCAACCATAGACGAGTATTTCATGTCCATGGCACATCTAGTTTCCGAGAGATCCACCTGTCTTCGAAGAAAGGTGGGTGCTGTCATGGTGAAAAACAAGCAAGTGTTAAGTACAGGATATAACGGCGCGCCAAAAGGTCTGCCTCATTGTGAGGAATTGGGGGGGTGTATGCGCCGAGGCGATATACATCCACCTTATATAGACATATTTTTAGAACAATACAAAGAGAATAAAGACATCGATAAAGAAAAGATGTTGGAAGAAATCGATTTCTTTCCCAAAAAAGGTGAGGAAGTGAAATCTGGAAGGAGGCATGAACTCTGTCGTGCAGTTCACGCTGAACAAAATGCAGTCATCCAGGCTGCTGTTTCAGGGGCAAGTATCAAAGGAAGCACCCTCTACTGTACCACCTATCCCTGTGTTGTATGTGGTAAAATGCTGATAAATTCGGAAATAAAGGAGATCGTTTATGATGGAGAATATACGGATTCTCTCTCCGAAAATATGCTAAACCAAAGCGATATAAAAGTCAGAAAATTTGAAGGTGAAAAAAGAGATGTTCAAGAGACAATCACACGTTATATAAAAAATAAAGAAAAATAGTCCAAAAGACGTTTTTTACTCTTTTAAAGACTCAAAGCATCAACTGGACAGACTTCAATGCAATTGCCACAGTCGATGCATGTATCTTCATCTACAACTGCCACTTCTTCGATGGTGAAAGCATCAACAGGGCATTCTTCTTCGCACTGGGCACACGCTATGCACGCATCTTCGTCTACTTTAACAACCATATTACCACGTTTTTGGCAGAACTAGGCTTTATAAAAATTTTACTCCATGATTTCAAAGTGAAAGTGCATCAACGGGACATATCTCAACGCATTTACCAATATCTTCACAAAGCTCTTCGTCTACCTTAGCCACATCCTCTACAGTCATCGCATCAACCGGACACTCTTCTTCACACATTCCACATGCTATGCAGGTATCCTCATCTATTTTTACTACCATTTTAGCCACCTAGCAGGAAAACGATTCCAATTCTTAAAAACTTTTCTATCCTGTTTTCGAGTCATCCTCTGAGGAAAATTATATTAAATAGGATTCGAAATCAAAGAGTATGAAGATAATACTGGATGAAAACCTTCCCTCAAAGGTAAAGGAAGATATAGAAGAGAAGCAGAAATGTGAAAATATATTAGACGTGAACGAGCGGTACAAAGGTATTTTAGATTTTGAGTTGGTTGATAAGATGGATGAAGAAGATATAATGATAACAAGAGATATCGAACTCCACAAAAATCTAGTTAATTTAGGTAAGAAAAGCGTCTATTACGATATCGAGAAGGGCAATTTGACAGAGGTACAAATAAAGCTAGCTCATTATTTGGAAGGGTACGATTTAGATAGTGTCAATGCAGGATCTGGGGAAAACAAACACGTGCCGAAAAACGTCAATTCTCAATTGAGAAAAAGATTCGATGAACTCAAAAAAGAGAATTCAAATCTGAAATCTAGGGTAAATGTTTTAGAAGGAAAACTCAAATCGGTACTTAAAACCGCAGAATCGGCGTTAGATGATACAGATTAGTTCACAAAGGTCAATCTTCTCTTTTTATCTCTTCTATTTTTTTCTCCAGTTCTTCTCGCATTTTTTCTCCCCTGTATTCTCCACCGAAGTAATCTATACGAGATGCTATAGCTATCTTATTAGCAAAAGTTCTCGCTATCTTACCCCTTATAGATTCTGGAGCCCTATGCACATAAGGGTGCTGCAATATCAATCCATGTTTAGGCGGATCAGTCCCTTTATCGAGATGTCTGAAAAGAGACTTTTCGGCACCAAGTACCTGTATAGTACTAGAGGGCTGTTTCGCTAGGCTTTCTAACGAACCTTGCTTCGCTATCAGTTCTCCTCCTAATTTTGGGCCAGTAAGCGCAGTAAGGTTTGGAGCGTACTCCTGCATCTTGCTTTTCACATATTTTTCAAGTTCCTCTCTAAACTCCATCTCATCCTTTATCGATCTTGCAAACTTTTTGAAGTGCTTCATCTCCTGATCTGTGACTTCTTGGCCTGTGAAGTCCCCTTGAAAATCTATCCTTTCCTTTATTTCGTCTCTATCTCCGCAATCTATGATCAACTCGAGATATATCTCATCATTGACCTCTCCATCTAATTCCGAAAAATACAGGGAATACCATGTTTTCAACCTTTCCAACTTCACGTTGATAGTTTCGTTGAGGTCCTGGATGGTCTCCACAGCTCTAGCTAGATGCTCCCCAAAATCGATGGATTCCCTGATATTTATCCTGCCTAATTCCCTAAGAGCTTCTTGGAGAAGATCATCAGTATATGAATAATCCTCCGGATCAATTTCTATCTCTCCAATATATTTAACGTCCGCAAAATCGGACATTCTCTCTGTAGACACTGACATTTCACTCTCATGCCTATCCATCAATATCTTTTCTTCCTTCAGTACTTCTCCTTTATCCATCTGAAACTTTCTTTTCGCTATCTCAGAGGGGCGTTTGGGAAAAAGCTCCTTGTCTATCACGTCACCATCCTCTATGATAAAACTACCGAACCAGGTCGTGTGGAGAATCTTGTCTCTACCGCTCATAGGAAAAAGAACGATTTATCAGGTATAAATCTTATCGATTGGGATTTTCAGGAAGAAGGTAAAGGCGCTGTTTTATCCTAACGACCTCTACTTCATCTTTATTTTCTGTAAATCCTTCCGGTTTCAAAAGAGTCATAGTTTCGTAAGTTTGAGGATCCATGATCTGGATCTCCTCATTTTCTTCAGAAACGACCACTGCTTTTTCTACCAATTCCTCACCACCATAGATTGTCGCGTCATTCATATTTTCTTTAGAAATAGTTGTGCTTTTGTTCTCTTCCAGATCGTGTACCACGATCGGTCCACTCCCTCTCTTCGTCTTTCTTATTCGATAAATCTTATCTTCAAACTCGATGAAATCTCCTTTCTCATAAGGAGGAAGTCTAACGGCGTACGTCATCCTGTAGACATTCTGACCATCTTTTCTGCCGGCGAGTTCTGACGACTCTTTAACATCGCCTCCCAAAAGATCTGCTATATCATAAGAGAGGTTCCTAGTAACTCTTCTATCGCTCAAATAGAAGTCTAGGCCTCCATGAATCTCCTTTTCAAATGTTATGAAGACTTTTTTCTCCTCACCCCTATCTACCTCAACCCTTTTATGGACCATACTGATCACATCGCTCTTCTGCTCTTCAGTCATCTCTTCTTCTGTAGGCCTCACCTGTAGAATCGCCTCGTAGTAATCTCCTTCCCTTTTGCTACAGTTCTTGCACTGTCCTTTTTTCAAAACTATATTAGTTGAAAGATGCTTTTTCTTCTCAACCCCGTTGGTCGTTAATATAACTGACAAATCCGCTTCTATGTTTTTAGGATCACTTTCGTCAAATTCGACTTGAAATGAAAATTTTTCTACTGAAGATGAAATCGAAAGTGAATCTTCTATCCTATCAAGCATCACGGTCTCAAAGTCCGGTCTCTCCAACCATCTATCGCCCTTTCTAACGCTACCACATTTAGAGCATATCTCGATCTCGATAGGGTCCTCTATCTTCACAGAGACTTTCTTATCCACATAACAATCTAGACACATCCCGTCATGGAGTTCAGGGACTTCAGCCCCACATTCAACACACAGCATATTAGACCACCTTATAGCCTGACTATCTGTAGATGAGGGATACCTTCAATGATCATCAAGTCTTCCTCTCGACCAAAGCCCGCCTCGATCGCCGAATTTACGACTTTCTCACCTACCAAGTTCGCTATAGTGCTTCTTTTGAATTCCTTCTTCAACCTTTCTATCTCTATCTTCTGACCTCCATAAAAGCTTTCTTTCACTTCGAGGTTTATATCACCATCTTGTAAGGTTCTACCCAAAACATCATCATCACAGGCAGCGAGAAGGACTTCATCTCCTTGATCATAGATCTGATAGTTCACTTTCATTTCACTCACATCTTGACCAAATTATATTTTCCTTCTACCGGGCTGTAGATTTCACCACCGCTCCTCATCCTATCGAGTTCCTTTCTGACTTCTTCGCGGGAGAAGCCCCTTGATTCCGCCTCTTCGAGGAGTTCATCTTCAGGAACGCCGCCTTCATGGACCTCAGATTTATTTCTGATTATATCTCTAATCTGGCTCATCAAAGTTCTTTCACTGTGGGAGACACTAGCTGAAACCATATCTATATCTAATTCTCCGGACTCTGTCGAAGCCACCTTTTTTAGAAAATGATTCGTAACGCTTATCGCCCGCTCGGCGTCTTCGAGAGTGACTTGGTCCCTTAGATGAGCTCTTGCACTGGCCTCTGAAAGACGGACCAAAGATTCCAATTGTCTCGCAGTGACCGGTATAGAATCTTCACTGCCGGTATCCCTCAATTCAAGATAGAAGTCTTCTAGCGTCTCAATAGCCTTTTCTGTCATGACTGGAGTCTTAGTCTTTGCATGGGCGATATATTTCCTCAAAAATTCCTTATCAAATTCAGGTATGAAATCCTTCTCTATATCCATCCCTTCTTTTTCTATCCTCTCCCCCTCTTCATGAAGACTCAATATATGGTTGGCTATCTTTGAATCTTTTTTCTTATCAGGTTGATCGATAAGTGCAAATATCAGATCAAACCTCGATATAAGAGGAGGGGGCAGGGCGATCTGCTGAGATATGTTCTCATGAACTTCAAATCTTCCGTATTCTGGATTTGCTGCACCCAGAACAGCACACCTAGAATTCAGCGTTGCATTGATCCCCGCCTTTGCCACTGATATACTTTGTTGCTCCATGGCCTCATGCATCGCACTACGATCCTCTGAACGCATCTTATCCAATTCGTCTACACACGCGATACCTCCGTCTGCTAGTACCAAGGTACCCGCTTCTAAGACCCATTGACTCTCCCCCATAACGTCTTCACGTACAGCTGCGGCGGTCAAGCCAGCCCCTGTTGAGCCTTTACCGGATGCGTACATCCCTCTCGGCGAAAGTTCCGAGATATACCTCAAAAGTTGTGATTTTGCAGTACCTGGATCACCAACGAGCAGGATGTGTATATCTCCTCTAGTTATAGTACCGTCCGGCATCTCCTTTCTTACACCGCTGAAAAGTTGAAGTGCGAGTCCGATTTTTTCCGTGTTAAGGCCGTGAATGCTAGGAGCTATAGAATTGACTATCCTAGCAAAGATTCTGGGATCTTCAGCCGCTTTCTCTATCTTTTTTCTGTCTTCTTCAGATAATTCAAGGTCTTCAAATTCATATTCCTTCACCTCGATCCCGTTTACGTCCATGTAGATGTCGAAGACTCTGCTCTGGGAAGTTCTTCCCTTTCTTTTCGGTCTTCCCTCTAGGACTCCGTTTATAGTGATCCTATCTCCAGGAGAAACTTTACCTACGAGATCATGTTTTACCCACCCTTTCAAACGACTCTCCTGTATCTCAATATTTTGAAAATCTCTGAATTCTGATTTATCTTTGAGTAATAAAAAATTCGTTTTGTTCGAAGATTTACCACATCCTGCACATTCCATCGGTTCATCTATATCTCCACCGTTCTGTTCTTTCCCGAATTCATATCCACAGCTCATGCAGCGGAAGATCGCTTTAGAAATCCTAGGTCTCACTTCAGTTGTCTTCCGGACCAAACCATCGATTGCCAGGTATCCAGCAAGATCGTCGGACCGGAGGTCCCTTATCATCCTTTTCCTTGATCCCGAGAGTTCTGTGATCCTGAGATAGATATGTACGTCTTGATAGGCGCCCCCCAAAACTTCTTTTATAGCTTCTTCACCTATCTGAAGACAGCGTTTAGGATTTTTCATAACATATCTTGGAAAGTCCACACCAAAAAAGAGTGTCAGATCATTATAAGTGATGAAAACTGATTTTTCATCAGGATAATTGTCTGCAATTTTGATCAATTCTGAGTGATATTCGTCTTCCTCAAAGAGATCTACAAATTTTTCTTGAATCTCATCATCCGTGTATTCTGCCATCTATATCTCCGGATTCTAAGGATTAGGTTTCGATGTAAATAAAACTATTCATCAACGGAGAAAAGTCGAATACAAAATACTCTTTCAATGAAAAGAAGCGGTCCAAGATAAGATACAAAACCATATATAACACCGTCATATCTTGTTATAATATGTTCGAAAAAGCTAGCGAAAGTGACGTGACGCGGGCTATAGTGAAACAATTCGGTAAAAAATTGGATGAATTTGCGGACTCTGAAGTTATTATTATCGGAGCCGGGCCTAGCGGATTGATGGCCGCTAGAGATCTAGCTATGAAAGGAAGAAAAGTGCTTGTCGTAGAGAGAAACAATTATCTCGGCGGCGGATTTTGGCTTGG
>SL_8KL_010_SEDDRAFT_10001153_pt1 | contig 22947 bp, 27 predicted proteins | sample SodLakKL_010_SED_4_FD_11160 | JGI IMG/M metagenome (IMG submission 11160) | reverse complement strand
GAACAGCCCAACGCTAAACTTTTCACTTCTTCAGGTTCGTCCCACTCTATATTGAACCTGTTCGTCCGCTTCATCAAGACCATATTACCGTTCCCAGCACGATTTATAAACTTTACTATCGGTATTCATCCTCCGCCTGAAGACGGAGGCATTCTGCCTGACTCTATTGTAAAAACTTTAAAGTATAGAGTATACTATCTAAATTTATAAGTATGGAAGGCTGTGACCTTTTTTGTTCATGGAGTGGTGGAAAAGAAAGTACCTTAGCACTGGATAGAGCAATAAGGACTGGGTACGAAGTGAATTGTTTGGTTAATATGGTATCTTCAGAAAAATCTAATATTGGACATGGATTACCTCCAGAGTTCTACTCGGTTCAAGCAGAGAGCCTAAATATACCAATTAAGCAGAAAGAAGTTGAGTGGGAAACTTATGAGGAGGATTTATCTGATCTTATCCGGGAGGTTTCTCCTATTGAAGGGATATTTGGAGACGTATACCTTCTCGGACACAAAGAGTGGATAGAAGACAAGGCAAGACAACTTGGTTTTGACGCTATTTGGCCGCTATGGATGGAAAACCCAGAACAACTTTACTTAGAATATCTCAATCGGGGCTTTGAGGCCTTAATAATCAAGGTAAGACCAGAAAAAATACCTGAAGATTGGATAGGTCAAAGGTTAAATAAAGATTTTTTAGAATACTTAAAGAAAAATGAAATCTGTCCCTTAGGGGAGAAGGGTGAATACCATACGGTAACCCTTGGCGGTCCGTTGTTTGATAGAAATATCTGTGTTGAGTTGGGAGAAATAAAAGAAGTAGGAGGGGAGAAAAGAGTGGAACTCGAAAGTTATGGTTTGATATAATGATCAAAAACATCAATTTAAGACAAATTACCAAAAAGTTGGATAGAAAAATTAAAGACGTTATTTGGGATCTATCCTACGATGGTGCTCTTCTTTCAGGAGGTGTGGATAGTAGCATCATCAATTACATAGCCTCTAAGGAGTGCTCTAAGATTAAGTGTATTACCGTGGGTTTTGAAGAATCTTCGATGAAAGATTTGAAATATGCAAGATTGATTTCAGATAAATTGGATATAGAAAATCACGTGAGAACTTTCGATTTCGCTGAAGCAAAAAGAGTTGCCAAAAGAGTTGTCGAAATAAGAAAAAGCTTTGATCCTATGGAAATAAGAAATAGCATACCAATTTTCATAGCTATCAGTGAGGCAAAAAAGTTGGGATTGAAAGAAATTTTGACAGGGGATGGAAGTGACGAACTATTTGCAGGCTATTCTTTTCTATACGAACTTCCATTAGATAAGATGTCAGAGAGGTTAAACGAAATCTGGCAAAACATGGAGTTTTCTTCTCAAAACATAGCTGAAAGTCTAGGCCTTGAAACCAAGCTTCCCTTTCTTTCTGAAGAAATCGAAAACTTTGCCAAAAGTCTGAGCCCAGAATTGATGGTTGGAAAAAGGAAAAATCAGAAACTTGGGAAGTGGATACTAAGAAAAACCTACGAAAAAGAGTTGCCAGATAGGATTATATGGCGAAGCAAGACCCCTATCGAGGCAGGCTGCGGAACTGCTGTCTTTCCTAACAAGTTTGAGTCAGAGATTGATGACAGTTTTTTTAAATCGAGAAAAAAGGAGATTAAAAAAGAGGACACTGTTGCTATTCGGAACAAAGAACAACTTTTCTATTATGAAACCTACCGAAGCAGATTTGGAGCTCCGGTTGCTGAAGATCCCAGTGCAAAGACATGTCCTTACTGTCAAAAAAATGTTCCATTGAGGGTAAGATTTTGTAAGACATGTGGTAATGGAATATATTAAAAATTCCAATAAAATTATTCGATGATTTAAAGCTGCATCTAGATATCTAAGCAGTGACTTCTCCTCTACCTAAAGGAAAAGGCTTCTGCCGAAGTTTAGTTTCAATACACTCTTATTCGTCATGGCATAGCCACGATGCCACTACTCTCTACTCGCGTATCGCTTTCGAGCATACCTATTCTATCTCGCCTTGTTTTGTCCGTTTTTGTTGGGTATGTGTGGACACGTTTTGGTCAAGCAGACGTCTACTGCAACATCTATATTTTGTTATAGCAAATTTAACTCTTTCTATTGGGCTGTATCCTCTACCTAAAGGAAGAGGTCTTAGCCCTGGGTAGAGATAAATGATCAAAATCAGTGCTTATTTTTTCATACGATCATGAACCCATTCTTCATTATCAGTAGTAACTTCTTTTTTCCATATCGGAGCTTTTTTCTTTACCAATTCGATTCCATCCTTCAATGATGGGAACAATTGCTCTCTGTGGCTAGCTGCCACTACTATATACACTATATCTTCCCCTACTCCAAGCTTTCCATCTTTGTGATGTATTCTAGCATCTACTATACCTTTTCGATTCTTCAATTCTTCTTCAATTTTTGTGATTTCTTTTTCGAAAGCTCCTTCATATTTCTCAAAATGTAAATGGGTGACCTCTTTTCCATTAGTTTGTCCTCTAACGACACCAGTAAATGTACCAATAGCGCCTACTTCTTCAAAATTATCGTTAGATCGGATATTATTAACCATACTAGAAATACTAACTCTTGAGTGAGGGAGATTCTCAATTTCTTCTATAACTTTATTTATATCTTTGTTTTCTAATTCTGATATTTCACTAAATCTCAATAAGATGTCGCCTTCAATTTCACTTTCTTCAATATCTCCAATAACTATCTTAGGATATTTGGATTTCTTGAATCCTTCTAAAAGTACAATATCTACTTCTCCCTCAAGTTCATCGAGTGCATCTTCAATTACACCTTGTGAGCTTTCAGACTCCTTTATTCTAAATGTTTTTCTATCTGTTGCAGCCACTACAACATCAGATTCACCATCCAAAATCTTGCCAGTATCCTTATTTTTCGTTTCAAATTCATGCAGATGTTTTATAACTCCAACTTTTTGATTTTCGATTTTACTAGAGACCTTTCTTATAAATGTCGTCTTACCTGAACCTGAATAACCTGTTATAGAAACCACTTTCATTTTAATACCCTTTCTGAATTTTTTAATAAATATTACTCTACATTGATATATACTGTTAATCCTTGAAATTTTAAGGCTACATTTCTATTTATTATACTACCTTACCTTATTATATCAGGATATCTATTTGATATCTATAGTATCTATTCGACTCTGCCTACTCTTAATAACGATTTTACTGGAACACCATCAATATTATTGATTCCATGTTTATCTAGAAGAACTAATGCTGATAAAGGTTCAGCATCTATAGAATTCAGAGAAGATATTGTTTCCTCCATCGTGGTTCCTGTCGTGATTATATCATCAACAATGATGCATCGTTTACCTTCAGGATTGGCAAAATTTGGACTTATTATGCCTTTCTTTTCTATCTTGCTTTCATCTCCAGGATCCCACCTTTGTTTCCGTGGGAGGATAACTGCAAGCTCAGCATCTATTTTCTCTGCTACTGGAAACGAAAGAGGTATGCCGCTAATTGCTATTCCTACCACTACATCGATGTCTTCAACTGGCTCTGAAATCATATCACACAAGGCACTAGATACTAATTTCAATCGTTTAGAGCTCTTCCCTATTTCGTCCCATTCTATAAATATATCTTTAGGAGCTTTTGCCCTCTCTTCTTTTGTGCCCCGCGATATTAGCCATTTTGCGGTTTTCTTCGAAACATTTAGTTCATCAGCTATACTTCCAGTTTTAAGACCTTTCTCCTTAAGCTGATTTGCTTTTTCTACTAATTCATCTAAACTCATATCCTATCTTTATTTCTCAATCATCTATAATATCTTTTTGCCTTATCACCCTATTTTGTAAGCCCGAACCACATATAGGGCACATATCATATTCATCTGAGTTGAATTCCCTATAGCATCCAACACACTTCTTTATCCATCTAAACTCTTTTCCAATCTCTTCTTGCATTATCCCTTCAAACTCCAGATTGAGCTTATTAGCTACATTTTGTATTGAATAGTCATCAGATACGATTTTGACATCTTTTCCCTCTTCTTTTATCTGGTTAGCGAGAGCTAAAAGTTTAACATCTGTTTCTGATAATTTCATATCATCTCCCGTACCTTTTGCTGCATCTCTTACTTTTTCAATGCTCTCTTCATCTGAATATAAAACTTTAATTGATGACTTTTCAAAAAAAAGTTTAGATAGTTCACCCTCTAACTCGTCATATACTTCGGTTATCGTTACTTTACGTCCTTCTGGTATTGACCTAAAGATTAAAGCTGAGGTATCTAAAACATAGACAGGTTCCATTACTACAAAATATTATTTTTATATCAATATATTTTGCCAATAATGGAAAATTATTTATGTAGAAACCTTTAAAACGAGAATGAAGGTGATAATATGACTGAACTTCCATTAGCACCTATTGACCGTATTATTAGAAATGGTGGAGCAGAGAGAGTTAGTGAAGAAGCAAGAGAAGCATTAGCTGAAGTATTAGAAGAATATGGAGTCAAAGTATCAGAAGAAGCTGTAAAATTTGCTGAACATGCAGATAGGAAAACTGTCAAAGCTGAAGATATAAAATTAGCAGCTAGTCAACTCTCAAAGAATAAAGTATTTTTCTAAAAAAATTTTAAAGTCTCTCACTCACATCTATTTTTTTATTTTCATCTAAGCTTTGTTTGTTATACAGAAAAAATATTGAAGCAATAAAAAATATAAAAAATACTTTAAATAGAATTATACCAAGGTAACTATTCCTTTAATATTTTTACTTCAGCTTCACTCCATCCATCTACTCCATGTAGAGATTCAATCATTCCTTCTAAAGAGTTTCCAACCATTCTTTTTACAAAATCGTTTGTAGGAAGCTTTTCTCCATCTATTTTTATTTCGACTTGCATTGATAATTTCCTCCTAAGGTATTCTAATAAATTCTTAATGTTTTAATTTTTATCATTATTGAATTTTACTCTCACTAAAAAAATTAAAAAATTTCTTATTTGACCGAAAGAAGTAACTGAGATAACCAATTATCGTTTACTGATGCCTCTCGAAAATGGTTTTAAAGAACTGACTCGATTAGATGATGCTTTAGAAGATTTTTTAAAGAAATTAAATCCTATCAATAGATCTGGAATTATATCTATCGAAAAAGGAAAGCAAAGAGTATTAGGTAAAGATATTATAGCAGATAGAAATATACCACACTTTGATAGGGCTGCCATGGATGGTTTTGCAGTTAGAGCAGAGGATACTTTTGGGGCCACTCAAAGTTCACCTGTGTTATTTAATGTAAATGATTCTGTTGGTCTTAAAAAATGTAAAAGAATAAGTACTGGGTCGCCTGTCCCTAAAAACGCAAACGCTATAGTAAAAATAGAAGATGCCGAAAGTAAAAATGGAAAAGTCAAAATATTTGAGTCGGTTTCACCTCTAGAAAATGTTAGTGAAGCCGGTGAAGACATAAAAAAAGGTGAGGAAGTGTTCAGACGGGGGCACCAACTTAGAAACGAAGATATAGGACTTCTTAGAATGCTTGGAATAGAAGATATAAAAGTATTCGACAAACCAAAAGTCGGAATTATACCGACGGGGGAAGAGGTCATACCTCCTGGTTCAAAGCCAGATAAAGGGGAAGTAATCGAAAGCAATTCAATAATTCTAAAGCTTATGGTGAAGCAATGGGGGGGAGTTCCCTTTATAGAGGAGATAATTGAAGATAATCCATCTAAGATTGGGGAGGCAATAAAATCCAATCTTAAAAAGGATATAATTACCCTAATTGGTGGTAGTTCTGTAGGAGATAGAGACCACGCATATGAAGTAATAGATGATATAGGAACGATATATACTCATGGTACTGCTATAAAACCTGGTAAACCTGTTATATTAGGTGAAGCCGAAGATACACCTATACTAGGTTTACCAGGTTATCCTGCAGCTAATATTATAACTTCAATTCTTTTTCTTAGACCTGTACTAAGGAAAATTGGAAGAATGAAACAAAAGCCAATGAGGACAATAGGGGCAAAACTAGATCAGAAAATACACTCTCCACTTGGATTCAAGACCTATACAAGAGTTAAGGTTGAAGACGGTATTGCTAAACACATACGAACTTCTGGATCCGGAGTTTTGAGTTCCATAACAAAGTCAGATGGGTTTATTGTTATAGATGAAGATACAGAAGGGTTAAATCCAGGAAGTTTGGTGGAGGTAAACCTCTTTGAGTAGGAAAGAATTTAGAAGCTTGATAACACTTGAAGATGCTATAAACGAGCTCAGACCCTTTTCAAAACCTAGAATAAAAGAGGAGGAAATATCAAACATTAATGGAAGTGTACTAGCTGAGGATATTTATTCTGAAGTAGATGTACCTTCTTTTGATAGGGCTGCCATGGATGGTTTTGCGGTTAGAGCAGAGGATACTTTTGGGGCCGAAGAAGATGATCCTATTAAGCTCAAAATTACAGGAGAATTGGAGCCAGGTATAGTACCATCTGTAAGCATTGAGAAAAGTGAAGCTTGTGAGATAGCCACTGGGGCTGTTATGCCCAGTGGTTCAAACTCTGTTGTGATGATAGAAAATGTTGTAGTCGAAGGAGATAATGCTCTAATTAGGAAGGGAGTTACTCCAGAAGAAAATGTTATGCACGCAGGTAGCGATATAATGGCTGGAGAGAGGGTTCTCTCTGAAGGAACTCAACTTACAGCTAAGGAAATAGGTGTTTTAGCCTCCATTGGAAAAAAAAGAACAAAAGTATATGATGTTCCAAAAATAGGGATAATTTCTCTTGGTGACGAATTATTGCCTCCCGGTAGATCCAAAAAAGTCGGCAAAATATATGATGTTAATTCATACAGTTTATCTGCGGGCATTAAGGAGGCGGGTGGCAAACCAATTAAGTATGGGATAGTCTCTGATTCGGAAGAAGAAATTAGATCAAAACTATCAAAAGCATTGAGTGAATGCGATCTTGTGATAACTTCAGGATCGACATCAGCAGGTGCGACCGATATGTTGTATGATATCGCAGGTGAAGGAGACCTCTTGTTCCATGGAATAAAAATTAAACCTGGAAAGCCCACTCTTGCATCAAATATGGATGGGACTCTTTTGGTAGGACTTCCAGGTTATCCGACATCCGCCCTTACTATCTTTAAATTGCTTGTCGATCCACTTATCAGAATAAAGAGAGGAGTTAAAGAAAAAAAGCCTAAATACGTTTCGGCAATTCTATCAACAAAAGTAAATTCAATCCAGGGAAGGAAACAATTCCTACCAGTGGGTTTGATACCAGCCAAACGTCATAAAAAAGACGAAGAAAATAAATATGATACAGGGGATGATAACACTAAATTTGTTGCATATCCGGTATATAAGGGATCTGGTGCAATAACATCATTATCTAATGCTGAAGGATTTCTCCATATAAGAAAAAATGAAAAGATAGTAAGTGAAGGAGATAAAAGAAAAGTTACTCTTTTTTCTGATGAACTAAAGCTCCCTGAATTACTTATAATAGGTAGTCATTGTGTCGGGATTGACATATTAACCTCTATGATTTCCAGAAATTCAAAATCAATAAATACAGGGTCTAGAGGAGGGATGCAAATGATGAGTAAAGGAATACCAGACATATCAGGTATGCATCTTTTATCTAAAGATAACATCTATAACGTCTCCCATATAAAAGATTTTGGACTGGGAAATATTGCTTTATACAAAGGATATGTAAGGGAACAAGGTATAATTGTAAAAAAAGGAAATCCTCTAAACATAAAAGGAATAAAGGATCTTTCAGAGGCTAAAATCATAAATAGGAACCGTGGGTCTGGAACAAGAAGACTTTTAGATCTAGAATTCAAAAGAGTTGCTGACGAAAAAGATATAGATTTTAATGAATTTATTAGAGATATAGAAGGCTATAAAACCACTTGTAGGACCCACTCAGCAGTTGCATCTTCAGTAAAAATGGATAAAGTAGATGCTGGAATCGCAATAAAACCATTCGCAAAATCCGATGAATTAGACTTTATACCATTATGTAAAGAAGAATTTGATTTTATGATATCTCTTGATAGGATAAGAAAGAAATCTGTAAAAGAGTTTATAAAAAAGTTGAAGTCTAAAAGTTTTGAAAAAAAACTTTCAGATGTTAGGGGGCTCTCCACATATAGAAAAACAGGTAAAAGAGTAATATGAAAAATCTTACATGAAAAATTTTTACTAATTCCTATTTCTTACCAAATATTTTATCCATTATAGATGAATCATCTTTAGTTTTAGATTTCCATTCATTCTTCTTTTTAGTCCTTTTATCTGATTTTCCTACTCTTCTCGTTACATCAACTGCCCCTCCACCGTGTTTACTACGCCTAACTCTAATATCAACAAAAATTGGTTTTTCAATACCATTACTTACTAGAAGTGCTACACCCGTGGGAAGGCTTTTTATTTCATCTTGCATCTCAGAATCTAAACCTTCAACTCCTTTTTTTATAGCATTTAAGTCGTTAGGATTAGTCACTTTAAGAATAATCTGAGTATTACATTGTGAGAGAACATTTTTATCAACTCTTGCTGGACGCTGGGAAACAACGGTCAAACCAAGTCCAAACTTACGCCCCTCACTTGCAATCATCCTAAGTATATCAGTTGAAACCGCACTCTTGAATCCTCTTTCTGGAGCAAAGTTGTGTGCTTCCTCAACCACAAGCATAGCCGGAGGTATCTCTTCATTCTTTCTAGATCTAAATATGTCTGTACATATTCTAGTAACTATCATTTCTTGTATATCTGGATTTACACCTTTAAGATTGATTATTGTAGCAGATCCAGGATTCACAAGTTCGTCAGGTTTTGTAAATCTTCCTGAAAAGATCTTAAGTTCAGATATTAATTCGAGCTGCGTAACTAAATTCCATTTCGCAGAGCTATCGCTCCCTTTTACTGTCCTAATTATGTCCTCTAGGCTGTAATTACCTTTACGGCTGTTCAGTTCCTTTACAGCCTTATAAAGAATTCCTGTCTGAGTATTTGTAAGATTCGTTGGGAGGAGGTTCATAATCTCCCTAGCTCCAAGATTTATGCCATTTAGTCTCAAGGGTTTTCCCAAATCAGGTTCTGGAGAATATACCTCCGTTGAGCTATATCCTTTGGGTGATACCCCAAACTCATCCATACGAGCCCGCTGTCTTTTACTCTTATTTTTTTCTTTTATTGAATGGAATTCTCCATGTGGGTCTATTATAACTACTGGAACGTTATTCTCAATGAGCTCCTCAATAATCACCCCACAAGTATAACTTTTTCCGCTCCCAGTCCTAGCCAAAATAGAGCAATGTTTTTGTACTAATTCATTAGCATCAAGCTTTACTTTTAAATCAGTTCCATCAAGGTTTCCAATGTGAATTCTTCCCCTTTCTATCCCTAACGATTCTTTGATTAATCTCTTATTTGCCTTATATACCTCATCTCCGGGGCTTAAAGGTGTCTTTGGAGTTTTCAAGAGGCCTCTTTCGTCACGATATCCTATTATTGACGCATTAGCTTTCACTTTTTCTTCCGATGGATCAAACTCTTCAGAAGAGTTATGGGTTGGATTCTCCTTATTTATATCTAAAACTTGTCCAAGAACCCAGTTCTCAGATTCATGCCATACTTTAACATAGTTCATTCTCTGAAGAGATGGGTCTTCAACTAGAAAATCAAAATCATTAAATCCTGTTCTACCACATACAATTCCTACAGACGTTCGAGCTATTATCCCACCCCCTAATGTATTTATTATATCTACCTATGAAACCTATGTTTTTATATTTAACCTCGATTTATCAAACAATTAAGTTTTTTTATATTGAAAGTGATAGCTAGAAGAATTTCTCAAAATTGGTTTCTTCTAACCTTTTTGCACCTAAGCTTACAGCTTCTTCTACTGCCGCCATATCTTTCATGATAAAGAAAACCTTATCTTTTTTAGTTTCATTATATACACTCTTTTTTAAGATGTCCTTTCTTTTCGAGTATCTATCCTTGACTACGCAATAATCTGATGGATTATTTATTACATCTACATTATATCCTGACTTACTCAATTTCTTTTTAATTTCTTCTAGATGGGTTTTGGTTTTTACCTCAAACCTATACCTCTTTCCATTATAAAAATCAGAAAGGTCTTTAAAAATGCTTTTTTCAAAATATTCTTTAAAAACCCATATATTTCCAATTTTAAATATATTTAATTTCATAACTTTTCAGCTTAGGGTAGATTTTTGATTTTAATGAAATAATAAACAATATATAAAACATAATCTTTTTGATCTTTTTATATCGTATTTTTATTATTGCATTATTCAGTTCTAATTAATGATAAAAAAGTTCTTCTTTAATTACTTTACAAATATCTATTAATTTCATATTCCATTTTACATAGTATAAGTTTTTGTGGACACTCATATATCATTAAAAAATTAACACTCATAAAGAAACAAATAGCTAAAAATGGTTATTCACTCTACCCTATCCATATTTTACTAAAAAATGCAAAGATGAATCCCAAAATAAATTGATATAATAATCATTAAAAAATGTAATAGTAAGATGCTGTAAAACAAATCTCATTTTAATAGCTTAAGAAAATTATTAGGAAGTTGATTAGATTGAAAAAATTAAAATATATAGGTATAAAAAGTAGAGCTGTAGCTCAAATTTTTGATGCAATAATACTAGCAGCTGTCTCAATTTTTCTTGGATATGGGGTTGCCTTTTTAGTAGGTAGTGCTACTGAAACAGGACTCTACATGGAAGGAGTTACTACGGCTGTATGGTTTACTTTATCTATACTGGTAGGCATAATCTATTTTACATTTTTTGAAGCACATACTGGCCAAACATTTGGTAAAATGATAGTAGGTATAAAAGTTATTCATGAGGATGGATCAAACTTGAATTACTCATCTTCGTTTGTGAGAAATTTTCTAAGAGTTATAGATGGATTGATATTCTATATGATAGGTATAGTTTTTATAATTCGTTCAAATAAAAAACAAAGACTTGGAGATAAAATTGCCAAGACTGTTGTAGTAAAAACAAAACACAGATAGAGTATAATCCTTTATATGTGACATCCTCCCCCACCTAATCTACGATTAGGAAGGTGTCTTCTCGGTCATTTAGATAAAAAGTCCCTATAAAATACATTAAAAACTCCATTCATTCAGAATAGAAAATTTAAAGTATAAAAAGGACTTATAAGTTTGTTGGTGTTAGGTTGTCTGATTTTTCTCAAGGTAAACTAGATGATAGTGCAGTAAAGGAATTTATCAAAAGAATCTCTGGAGAAGAGGCTATTGAAGTAGTTGAAGAGTTGAAAGAGAGAGATGAAGCCACTGATGAAGAGATTGCAGAAAATGTTTCCTCTGACCTCAATTATGTAAGAAAAGTCCTTTATCAATTATATAATAAAGGTTTGGCTGAGTACACACGGAGTCGAAATAGTAAAACTGGATGGGTAACTTATACTTGGTGGCTCGAATTAGAAAATGCTGATTCTGCTCTTGAAAACGAGAAAGAAGGCATAATGGAAGATCTGAAAGAGAGGCTAAAATACGAGCAAAATAATATGTTTTATTTATGCCCTGATAATCATTCAAAACTTACCTTTGAGGAGGCTTCAGATATAAATTTTGAATGTCCTGAATGTGGAAAAACATTACAACATTCCGAAAATGAAAAAGCAATAAAGGAGCTAAAAAACCAAATAGAAATGATAAGAAACGATTTAGAGAATATATAACAAATGCTTAAAAGTGGCTTCCTCTTCACCTGACATTTAGGGTGCTTCCATCCATTCATCCGTACCATCTGGTTTTCGGACTACTGGTGGGAATTAGTAGGAACCTCCTATAAGGATGGAACGTCCACCTTTTAGATTACCACCTATTTTATATTGCACTGCAAGAGTCAACAGTATTAGCGAAGGAATGGTCACAGTACTCCTAGTATCAGGACTTTCTTTATTCAGAAAAGTTATTCATCCTTTCCTATCCTGACGCTATCCACCAAATTGGAGAACTTGGAGATTTCCAACTTCCAATCACCATTGCTATGTTATTCTATCTATCATATGTTTTCTTCAATTCATCACTGATTAAATTAAAGATTTATGAAAGTGACTTATTGGGTAAAGAGTTGACTTTGAGTGTTTTTAAAAAATATTAAGTTAGAAAATTTCCTAATAAAACTACATAGAATTTAGTTTATAGTTATCTCTCTTACTCCTTCAATTTTTCTTAGTTTATCTACTACCTTGCCAGGAACCTTTTTTTCGGTTACTATAGTGAGTTTTGGATTTTCTGAAAGCTTGGGGTCATCTGCTATGGCTTGCCGTATAGATATTTCATTCTCAGATATGCAATTTGCAACCTTTCCGAGTATACCTTTACCCGAAGCATCAGTTGGTGTTATAACCGTTACTCCAAGCCCCACATTGGAGGCCACTTTCCTTAACATAGGTATCGATTCCAAGTTTGAAAATACATCTAGTATATTCCTATTCTCAGAAAGTTGTTCTAGTGCATAATCAACAGCCTTTCTATCGACACCTGCTTCATCAGCTAATTGAGATTTAGGTATCCTTATATTTCCAGAAGTTATCTCCAAATCCTCATTAACACTAAACCCACGGCTCAGGATGAGTTTTATAACCTTCTCTTGGGCTGGATAGCCCTCAAATATCTTTTCTAATTCTTCCCAAATCATTTCAACTCAAGAACGTCTTTCATATCGTATATACCAATATCTTGATTAACTACAAATTCGGCTGCCTTCAATGCACCATTAACAAAAGTTTGCCGGCTATGAGCTCTATGAGTTATTTCGAGACGTTCTCCAGAATCCCATCCACTCATATAAACTGTATGATCTCCAACTATGTCACCTGCCCTGACTGCATGTATGCCTATTTCATCTTCATCTCTAAGAGAAATACCTTCTCTTCCATAAGATCTATTCGATTCACCTCTTGCTTTCTCAACTATATCTGCAGTTCTAATTGCTGTTCCGCTAGGGGCATCTTCTTTTTTATTGTGATGGGCTTCAACAATTTCAACGTCATAATCGAGAGAGTTAGCAGCAGTGTACACTAAATCCCAAAAAACATTAGTTCCAATAGAGAAGTTTGGAGAAATAACTGCAGGAATTTTTTCTTTTATTTTTTTACGCATATATGATAATTGGTCCTCATCAAAACCCGTCGTACCTATAACCATCGCAATATCTTTATCAGAACATCTATCAACAAATGAAAGAGTTGCTTCTGGGATTGTAAAATCTATAAGTACATCTGGATTTGTTTCTTCAAGTACCCCATCAAGTTCATCTGGCGATGATGATATTATTTTTACATCTATAGGCCCTATCCCAAGTATTTCTCCCACATCTTCACCTATGAATTCACATTCAGGTGACTCTATTGCTGCTACTACTTCATAACCTCGATCAATAGATGTTTTAAGTATCTTACTCCCCATCTTTCCAATACATCCCGTAACTGCAATTTTAATCATATCAAATTCAACCCTTTCATAACTTCTTTAAGTCGGTTTTTGTTTTCCTGGCTTATTGTGTTCATTGGAGATCTTAATATTCCATTACACAATCCCATCATCTCAGCTGCAGCCTTTACTGGAATGGGATTTGTTTCCAAAAACATTGCTCTAAACAATGGTGAAAGTTTATAATGAAGGCCTCGTGCTTTTCGAATATCTCCACTTAAACCTAAAGATACCATATCTGACATCATCGATGGAACTATATTACCAACTACAGAGATTACCCCCATTCCACCTAGTGCAGTTATCGGTAATGTCATACTGTCATCACCCGAAATTACACTGAACTTGTCAGAGGTTTTTTCAATTATACGAGATACTTGCCCTATATCTCCACTTGCCTCTTTAACTCCTATGATATTAGAGATTTGAGATATCTTACTTATTAGATTTGCATCCATATTCGTGCCTGTTCTAGATGGAACATTATAAACTATTATAGGTAAATCTGTACATCTTGAGATCTTTTTATAATGTTTAAGTAAACCTCTTTCGGTGGGTTTGTTGTAATATGGGGTTATAAGCATTGCAACATCTACACCAACATCTTCAGCAAATTTAGTTAAATTAACTGCCTCCGAAGTAGAATTAGAACCTGTCCCAGCAATAACCGGTACCTTTCCAGAGGCAGCATCCACTGATATCTCTATAACTTTTTTGTGTTCGTCATGGGAAAGTGTAGCAGATTCACCAGTAGTTCCACATGGGACGATGCCAGAAACTCCGTTCTCAATAAGGAATTCTATATTCTTGCGAAGCCTAATTTCGTCTACGCTTTTATCTTTATTAAAAGGAGTAATAATTGCGGGGTGGACCCCTCTTAAATCCATATCCATAAAAACACCTCAAACATATGATATACCCTAATTTTAAATTTATTCTTATAAGATCCACATCTAAATAATTTACAAATACTTTATTTATGTATCATTTGTTCTGGCTATATTAAATTTTTAATATTTTTGCTTAAAACTAAAATATATTATATTGCTATTATTTCGGTTTCCTGATATAAGTATATATGTTTAACTTCTCTTTGAGTTTAAATCTATCATGAAAAATAAATCAATAATGCCAAATTTTAGGATAAAAAGATAATATAAAGGCCAATAAATGACAAAAAAATGGCCAGAAGCTATAAATAAAAAATTTATGAATAAAACAGGTAAAAAATCTCCTGCGTTTTTTCAAAACAAAAGGAAATTGTAATCAGAAAATATTTTATTGGGTCGCCTCGCTATTTTTTTTATCAGTTATAAAACCTGCTATTCTGTTCCTCAATCTTTTACTACTTACATCAGTTAGATTCTCTACCATCTCTTTATTTTCCTCAAAATCTTCAGTAAATTGTCCACTATATCTATCTAAAAGCTTCTCACCTATACTTCGGATAAATGTTGGTCTACTCCTTCCCAATATTTCACCAGCCAATTATTTTAATTCTTTCTAATACATACCATTTTGTGTTTTATTAGTATTTACCTTTTATCCAATGATTTAAATTTGTTAATTGTAGAATCTATATCTACTCCGTTTATTGTAATAGTTTTTCTCTTACTCTTTTTTCCTGAAGATATAAGAATATGATCTTCGGGAACTCCAACATAATCAGAAAATAATTCTATAAGCTTTGAGTTTGCTTTCCCTTCAACCGGATCCTCTTTTACTCTAACTATGATACATTCTCTCCAATTGTCATAACCCGAAACACATGTACTCTCTGATCCAGCTTTAACCCATAAATCAATTGAAACAGAACTTTCTCCAGACTTGGAAAATATTTTATCTATCATCTAGCAAACCGAGCATTGTTACATACCTATCTATATTACAATTAAATTATCAGTTTCTACGTCAAGAAATCCTAATATTGGTTCCTACTTTCATTTATATGAAAGATTTACTCTTTCGTTCTCTCATCTAAATACTCATTAGAATCCAATGAAAACTTATTGGCATTGTAATTAGCTATTTCCTGTATTTTTTCTATTTCTTTTTCACCTTCTTCCTTTTTGAAGAGATGTTTAAACCTTTTTTGGGTTTTTAGATATTCTTTAACGGGTTTTCTATCATCAATTTTCTTAACATTCTTTATATCGCCTTTTACTCTCTCATAAAGTACAAAAAGGCCTGTTTCTACAGCCAGTTTTGCGATCTCTATAGTTTTATCTTCAGGAAATCCCCATCCAGTTGGGCAAGGTGTGTGAATCTGGATGTACGATGGGCCGTCAACATCTATCGCTTTTTCAACCTTTTCGATAAGATCTTCAGTGTAAGCTATACTTGCAGGTGCAACATAGTCTAAACCGTGGGCAACTGCTATCTCTAATAAATCCTTTTTAGGCCTATCGTTTCCAAATGAATATTCTCCAGGTGGCGAAGTGGTAGTGCTAGCATTAAGAGGGGTACTCCCTGATCTTTGAATGCCTGTATTCATATATGCCTCATTGTCGAAACATAAATATGCAACATCATGTCCTCTCTCAAACATGCCACTTAATCCTCGCATACCTATATCTGCGGTCGCTCCATCTCCGCCCATACCAACTACCTCTGTATCATCTTTACCCATTGATTTAAGGGCAGCCTCAATTCCAGAAGCAACTGATGCAGAATTTTCAAAGAGAGAATGAATCCATGGAATCTCCCAAGAGCTTTGGGGATATGGTGAACTAACCACCTCAAGACATCCAGTAGAACAGGTTGATATCACATTTCCTCCCGTAGCCTTAGTAGCCAATCTGGCTCCAAGGGCAAGCCCACATCCTGCACAGGCTCTATGTCCGGAGGTAAAATATTCATCTTCTTTCAATCGGGTCATTTTCCAGCCTCCTTAATATCTATAAATTTCAATTCTTTATCCACTCTACCTTTTCTAAGCATGCCAATCGAGTCTTCGACTGCTTCTTTTATAGAACTCTGTGTTACGTCTCTACCTCCTAATCCCATTATAAAATTTGCCATCATTACATCACTTCCTGCTGTCCTTAGAGATTCAGCCAGATCAGTGTAAAGTGCTCCCTTCTTTCCTAAACTTATATTCTTATCGATCACTCCAACAAACTCTACATCTTCCAATGCATTAATTAATTCTTCCTCAGGAAATGGTCTATATACTCTAATTTTTATTGCACCAATTTTTTTGCCGTCCTTTCTCAGTTTATCAACAGTATCTTTTACAGTTCCCATTACAGACCCAAGTGATAAAAGAACTATCTCAGCATCATCTGTTTTATACTCTTCAATCATACCTTCCTGGTCTCTACCAAAAGATTGAGAAAATTCTTCAAAAACTTCTGGTATAATCTCCTTGGATTTTTCCATAGCATCAAACTGTTGGTATTTTATTTCGGTGAAATCTTTTGGAAATCCAACTGTACCCATTGTAACTGGATCTTCAGGATCTAGCTTGACTTCTGGGTCGTACTCTGGTAAAAAGTCCTTAACTTTATCTGCACTTGGTATTGATACTGGTTCATACGTGTGGGTAAGTATAAAACCATCCATGCAAACCATGGCAGGTAGCATAATATCTTCATTCTCTGCTATTTTATAAGATTGTATTGTCATATCGAGAACTTCCTGATTTGTTTCACCATAAAGCTGAATACATCCTGAATCTCTTACTGCCATAGAGTCAGAGTGATCATTCCATATATTTATAGGTGCTCCGACCGTTCTATTTGCCACCACCATAACAATAGGTAATCGAAGTCCAGAAGCATTATATATAACTTCATTCATCAAAAGGAGGCCTTGACTGCCTGTTGCAGTAAAAGTACGCGCTCCTGTGGCACTTGCTCCTACACATGAGCTCATAGCTGAAAATTCACTTTCAACTCGGATATATTCTCCACCCATCTCTCCATCTGCTACGAACTGACTTATTTTCTCAACAATATGTGTCTGTGGAGTTATAGGATATGCAGCTATTACATTTGGATCACACCTTTTAACGGCATGTGCCACGGCATGTGATCCTTCCATTACTTCTCTCTTCATATTAGTATCTCACCTTTGATTAATTACTTTCCTTCCAATTTCATTTCTATAGCATTTGCGGGGCACACTTCTGCACATATGCCACACCCCTTGCAGTAGTCTAAATCGGTCACAAAAACCTTCCTACCTTCTTTCACTTTTTCGGTCTTAGAAGAGTCGGGGCAAAATTCCCAACATCTCTCACATCCTATACAAGCTTCTTTATCGAGCTTAGGGAGGTACGTTCTCCATGTACCTGTTTTATATTTGCATGTGGTTCCAGGTTTAGCAAAACCAGCAAAATTAACATTTACAGCTTTATTATTTAAGTTTTCATTATTCATTTCAATACCTACTCCTAACTAAGTCATTTGCTTTCTTCATAACCTCCGCATTCTTTTCTCCAATCTTCCCTGGAAACTTTGATCTGACGCTTCGTTGCATAGCCTCAAGTGAAACAAGGTCCAAAGCACCAGAAAATGCTCCAAGGAGGGCAGTATTCATTATAGGTTTACCTAATATATCTAAAGCAAGTTGAGTTGCATCTAAAGTTACAAAATCCGCCTCTACATCCATTGTAATTTCGTCAGGATTCATAGAAGTATTTACGATCATTATACCATCTGAACTTAGGCCTTCCTCTACGTTAATTGTCCCAATAAGGGTTGGGTCTTGAACAATTATATAATCTGGACTGTAAACTTGGCTCCTAAGTCTGATTTTTTTATCACTTATACGAGTAAAAGCTTTCACAGGTGCTCCTCTTCTTTCAACACCAAATGCAGGAAATGCTTGAGCCTCTAATCCATCTTCAAAAGCAGATTCTGCAAGCAATTCAGCGGCAGTAACAGAACCCTGCCCACCTCTTCCATGTATTCTAATTTCTTTCATCTTGTTACACCATCTCTAGAAAAAGTAATAAACTTTATTACTTTTCCTTCATTATAAATCATTATAAATTATTTCTACATTCATATTTATTTTTCTAATCTTTAAACAATAGCTGACATGATACTACGATATTAGGAAGAAGTATTGGTATTATAAAAAACATAAAAAATATAAAAAATTTAGATATTTATGACTATATCAGTGACTTCTCCTCTACCTAAAGGAAGAGGTCTTAGCCCTGAATAGAGATAAAATTATAATTTAATAGCTCCAGCCAAACAAAGGATGCTATTTTCTCATCAAAAGAAAATTAAATTTATCAAGTTATCCAAAAAGCTATGAATGAAAAAACAAAGGCAAGTAAAATAAAAGCAAGTATGATGCCACTACTCATCGCGAGCATAGCATTTATAGTACTAGCCAATTGTGCCGCTATACTCGACCCAAATACCTCTACATCTTCTGCCATTTCGACATTAGCCCCTGCTGAAACAGGCTCTAAATCTTTTACAGCTTCATCAGATAATTCTTTAATTGTTCTGACAAGTTCTTCCTTCACCTCATAACCTATAGGATTCTCACCCCTAATATTTACAATATGGTTGTCTGATGTATTGATTTCGGCCTCGTCAAAAGGTATTGCATCAATAAGTTCTTCCCTCAATCCCTTCACGAGATTGTTTCCATCTATAAAGACATAGCCTGTTCTTTGGCCTGAGGTTTCAATCAATGCCATTCTTATACCTAAACTTCCAAAACCTTCTCTCCAACCTAAATTTAACTTTTGAGTAGATATTCCTAGTTTTATGTCCTCTAACTCTTCATCTAAAACTTTATTTGTCATTTGGTGTGCACTTTCTATTATGTCAAAAGATGTTTTGCTTCCTAGAGATATACTTTCCTGTCCTTCCCAAAGGCAGTTATGTGCATCCACGAATACCATCTCTACTCCTTTAAGTCTGGCATTTAGTATAGAGGAATATCCAATAGAAAGAGCTATATCTTCGGTTGGATTAGGAGAAAGGGTGGAGATTAAAAGCAAACCTTTACCAAATCTCTGAGCTATCATCTTTACGTTGCCTCTATCCTCTCTAATAGACCTGCTTCCTCCATTCATCTCTGTACTCTCAATTCCTTCACTAATAAAGGCAAGTATTTTACCTACTTCACTTGATGAAACAAGATTAAAATCATGGGTGGCGGCACCATGAGCTATAAAAGCTGTACAACCATATTCCTTCTCTATACCCCTAGCCAATTTCCTAGGAAGGTCACCACTGCCAAATTCTCCAAGGGGTCCTGGGTGTATAGATGGTGAAACAATAACAGCTTTTATTCCATTTTTATTTTCAAATACAACAACACCTATAGGTACATTAACTCTTTCGCCAATCTCCCCAAATAAATATTTAAAATCTTGAGTTCCATCATCAGCATAATTTATGAACGCTCTTATAAAATCAAGTCCGCTTATTCCAAAAGATTTCCTCAAAGGAGCATCCATATAAAAAATAGCAAGATATGAAGCAATTCCAAAAATCCCTGAAACAATGAAAACCTGTATATAGTACGAAGGTTCAAGTGATTCCAACGTCAAGAAGGCGAGTCCGAGTGCAGATTGTATAAACGCAGGAAAAATAGATTTTAGTACGTTTCTTATAGATATTGAAAGCAAAATCAGAAATCTTATAGAGAATATAATTCCGAGAGAAAATGCGAAGGCATTTAAAGTTATTTCGTATCCTCTCAACCTAAAAAAAACAGCCAATACAGGTAGTAGTCCCATGAATAGTGCACAAAAAGCTGATAGAAAAGTAGATCTATCAAAACCAAGGCCCTTCCCTCCAAGCAATCTAACAACAGAGGGAGTTATAACTCCTGAGATAAAAGAAGGGAGCCCAATAAGCAATATTCCCTGCAATCCTCCAGAAAGTAACTGCCTAGTAGAGAATCCTCTACCAAATACTGCCATTCCTACTAAAATTGAAAAAACAATAATTATGCCTAAAGATGTAGACCAATGAGGTACTTTAAATATGAATTTTGTTAGGCGGCTTGGCCTTTTTGTATAATTCTTTTTTTTATCATCATCTTTCAAGCTCTCTGTATTTTTCATTAATCTGCACCTAAATCCGCTTTTTCTATTATATACTTTCCTCTACCTCCATCTGAGTCAAATTCAACACTAGCATTATCTATTTCGATGGGGTTAGAAAAAATAGGAGCATCTGTAACAAAAGTTTCATACTCTCCTCCTTCTCCAGAAATGTTTATCCTATATTTAGCTTTTAATTTCTTTAAAGTATCAATTATTTCGCGGTCTATAACCTTACCTAAATGCTGGTCATTCAACCCTGCTGCAGAAACTCTCGTTATTATTGCTTTAATCTTATTTGATATTAGTCCTTCTAATATGTTATTTGGATTCTTCATCCATAAAGGAAAAATATGATCTAGATTGTTTTTTTTACAAATCCTATCAATTTTTTCCTTCTGATATTTACTTGCTATAATTCCTGTTATCACTGCCTCAGCACCATATAGCTCTGAAGCATCTTTTATAGCCTTTTCTAAAGTTTCGACCTCGTTTTTCTCCTTTGATCTATAAAGTTCGAGTGGGATATTCATCGATTTTGACTGTAAGGATGTTAAGCAAGGATTTTGGAAATGGTATAGCTTTGAGTATTCAGCTTCAGGAACAATCGAAACTAAACAATTAATCTCCATCCCTCTTTTAAGAGATAGGCAAATAGCTTGAACGGAGTCTTTTCCACCAGAGAAAAGAGATATTGCCTTCAAAAACTACCCTCTTATTCTATTTTTCCTCCAAAAAAATCCTCAAATCTTTCAACCATATCTGACCATCTAGGAGCATTTGTTTGGCATCCAACTTCTTCAACGATAAAAGACGCAACGGTCGAAGCAATTTTACCACACTCTTCTATACTGTATCCTTTTTCTAATGCAGTAAGAAACCCGGCCCTATATCCATCTCCTGCTCCAGTAGGATCTTCCGCATCTACATCAACTACAGGAATGTTGTATACTGTGCCTCTGGCATATACATTGCTACCCTTCTTACCCCTGGTGATGACAAGTATATCTACCATGTTACGTATTTCCTCTAATTTTCTCCCAGTCTTTTCTTTTATTCTTTCAATTTCATACTCATTACAAAAAAGTATATCGACATTAGATATAATCGAATCAAGCTGATTTGATGAATAAACAGGTAAATCCTGACCTGGATCAAAGGAGGAATAATCTGCTACTTCAGATACCTGCATATTGTATTCAGGATCGGAAGGAGCAAGGTGGACTATAGAACAATTATTCAAATCTTCAGGTATATCCATCATAGAAAAATAGTCCGACGCCCCCCAGTAAAAAAATGTTATCTGATCATCTTTTTCATCAGTATATATAAAAGCCCTTGAAGTTTTTTCATCCATTTCAACTGTGTATTCTAAATTGACACCTACATCTTCAAGATGGTCCTTATATCCTACATCAGAAAAATCTTTACCGATAGGGGAAAGAAGAGAGGGCCGACAACCTAACTTCGCCAATATGTATGAAACATTAGCTGCCCCGCCTCCAAAAAGCCTATTATACTCTCTTATGAATATTGAAGAATTTCTACCTGGGAAGCGGGGTACCTCAGATATATAGTCTATTGAAGTATGGCCAACACAAATTATCACTCCTCTTCCTCCATTTCTTCAACTTCAATCGTCTCCAATGGGGTCTCCGTAAGTATATTACCAATGCTACTTTTTGCTATCCTTGTTGCATGTTCCTCACTTTCAGCATTGAAAACCTTCATACCAAATATGAGGCCTACCAAAGCAGTGTCAGCTGCTATATAAACGCTTTCGAAAGGTTGTCCACATGCAGGACATAAAGTCGATCCCACATCTATCTCAACATATCCTAATCCAGATTTATTAAGTCTATTTCCTGCTTCGCTTATAGCTACACTCATCGCATCCTCAACCGAGCTAACATCTTTCACAGTCCAAGCTGCCTCTAGAGTTACATAATAATTCTCCATCATATCACCAATAAAAACCTCTATTTACTTCTTTTTTTATTTGAGAGTGCATACTTCTTTTTTATGCTACTCAACAATATTTCTAACCTAAAACTTCTTCTCAACTAATAGCATCATCGCAAAAAATCTCTAAATAAGCCGGTAGAGAAATAAGTACCAAAGATTTAAATATGTTTTTGATTTGAACAGGTATTAGGCTCTTGACCTCCTCCGCCTAAAGACGGAGGAATCCTGTTGGTTTCAAGACGCATACGGCACCTCCTCATCGGTACGGGTATCCTCAGAGGTGCTGTCTTGTGGCACGGTCAAGCGTGCCCCGTGCGAGGTCAAGTCATCGCCTTCCGTTTTCTTAAGAAGGCTCTCTCGACCACGCTTTGCTATAGAGAT
>SL_8KL_010_SEDDRAFT_10001152_pt1 | contig 22950 bp, 11 predicted proteins | sample SodLakKL_010_SED_4_FD_11160 | JGI IMG/M metagenome (IMG submission 11160) | reverse complement strand
GGAAAAGACTGTGAGATATCTGTTACAAGTCTTACAGAGGAACAACTTCAAAGAAACTTTGTAGATAGGATAATCCATCGAATCAAAGAAAAAGTTCATCAACAGTATTATGAAGGAAAAGATGAGAAGTGGGAATTAGTTTGGGAGTCTGAAAAGAAAGATATCGTTTGGGAAGAGGATCCAACCCAGATTATGGAAGAGAGGGGATGGATAAAGAAAGGTCCGACCAAAGGTAAATGGTTTTACCGTTCTCAGGCTGCAAAGATATTGAAAACCATGGAGGAGATAGCGGTTTCGGAGATACTTGAACCTCTTGGTTTCGAAGAAATAATTGAGAGTATGATGGTGCCCTTTGACGTTTGGATCGATACAGGTCACATGGAAGGTATACCCAACGAAGCTTATTACATATCAGAACCTAAAACAAGAGATCCTGCTGAATGGGAGGGGATAGTTGATGAAATCAAGATATCTCAAGAGGTTCCAATTAAAAAGCTGGATAATATGACAACATCCCCAAGAGCCGGGGTTTGTTATGCACAGTGTCCCGTGATCTATTGGTCACTCAAGAATTGTACCATCTCGAACAGCAGTTTACCGGTGTTGATTTACGATAAAACCTCTCCCAGCGCAAGGTATGAGTCTGGTGGGCGCCATGGTATCGAAAGAGTGGATGAGTTCCACCGTATAGAACCTGTATATATAGGTACGAAAGAACAGTTAATAGATCTAAAAGAGAAACTTATCGAAAGGTACAAGTTCGTATTCAAAGAGATATTGGAATTAGAATGGCGGATGGCTAATGTAACTCCATTCTACCTTCAACAAGCAGGAGAAGAAGAAGAGGACGGGGAAACAGAATTAGGTACCGTCGATTTCGAAGCATATCTTCCATATCGAGGGTCTAGGGAAAAAAGTGAGTGGTTGGAATTTCAGAATCTTTCGCTTTTCAAGAAGTATACTGAATCTTTCAACATCAAATCTCAAACGGAAGAGCTTTACTCTGGATGCACTGGTATCGGTCTAGAACGATGGGCATCAGCATTCCTGGCTCAGAAAGGTTTAGATCCTGAAAATTGGCCGGAAGAATTTTTAAAAAGATTTGGAGATATGCCTAAAGGGATCGAATTACTTTAGTCCGAAAAACTTACAACCAACCAAAAAGTAGTTATATTAATTATATTTACTTGCAATTTACCTTACCGACGTAGATCGGTATTATATGATTTAAAATCCTCAAGATTCAAGGAGAATTACCATGGCTAGACAAAAATCCAGGCGTGCAGGAAGACGTGTCAAAGATAAATGGAAATCCAAAAGCTGGTACAGGATAGTAGCTCCGGATATGTTCGATGGGGCAGTTGTAGGAGAGACACCTGCTGCTGAACCTGAGGAACTTTTAGGAAGGACTGCTTCAATAAGTCTTCAAGACCTGACCGGCGATTTTTCTAAAGTTCATATCAAAGCAGAATTTAAAGTAAATGGTGTAAGAGGCGGAGAGTGTGTAACTAGATTCGTTGGTCATGATATGACCAGTGATTACATCAGGAGATTAACCCGTAGAAGAAGGTCGAAGATCGACTCAGTGTTCGACACAAGAACTAAAGAAGGCTATACAGTTAGGATTAAAATTTTATCTGTTACGGATAAAAGGATAAATTCATCGATCAAACAATCCCTTAGAAAGAAAATGAAGGAAATTTTAGATGATGTTGTACCAAAGTCAACATTACCAGAACTTGTCAGTAAGATGATCTTCAGTAATTTAGCGAAAAAGATTAAGAAAGAGACCAAAACGATATATCCTCTAAAAAGGGTCGAGATACGTAAATCAGAGGTCCGTTCAGTTCCTAGCGACGAAGAACTTGATGAAAAAATCGTAAGTCAGGAAGAATTAGATAAAGAAGCCGAAGAAAAAGCTGAAGAGGAACCAGAAAAGGAACCAGAAGAGGAAGAGGGCAAAAAAGAGGAGAAAAAGAAGACCAAGCCCGAGGTCATAAAGGAGTTCCAGGAGATAGAAGGAGTAGGTCCGACCATGGCTGAAAAACTGTACGATGGCGGATACAAATCAGTCAAAGAGTTGAAAGAAGCTACTCAAGAGGAACTTACCGACGTTGAAGGCGTAGGTCCTGCATTCTCTGAAAAGATCATCAAGGCCCTTCATCCAGAAGAGTAATAATATTTTTATCGCAAAGTCGGGGTAGCTCAGCCTGGCGGAGCGCTAGACTCATAGGGAATGACAAAAGCGTTCCTATTAAAAAAGATGAACAGGTATTCTTCCTGGGAAATCTAGAGGTCGCGGGTTCAAACCCCGTCCCCGACATTTTTTCATTTTTTAACTATTTTATTTCTAGATAGTCAAGATCAACCTAAAATGTCAAATCCGAACGTATAAATATTTGAGATGTTGTTGTTTGTTATGTTTTCCGAGGAAAAACCATGGGTAATAAATTACGATATTCAGTAGTTCTTGTGACTTTGTTTATAGTTGTTGTAATGTTTTCTCCAGCAGTTTCTAGTTTTCATACTAATTCCCAGACAGATATTTTATTGGTATCGATCGAAAGGGAAAGTGATTTGTCGAATATAAAATCGTTAGGGGGAGATGTACTAGCTAGATACCCGGATAGGGCTCTTATTAGGATGCCAACTAGGACTGAAAATCAATTAAGATCTGCAGGTATAACTATTGCGAGTACACTTCCTTCTAGGACCGAACTTTCCGTTAAAGGTCATACCTTCGATATAAATGAAAATATGCCGAATTTTCCAGAATCACTCACTATAGATGGATACAGACCCGGTGAACAAGGAATATACTTGGTTCACATGTTAGGGCCCGTTTCATCGGAATGGAGAACATCTCTAGAATCCGAAAGCGTAGATATAATAAATTACGTTCCAAATTATGCTTATGAAGTGAGAATGACTCCGGAATTAGCAGAAAAAGTTGAAAATTTTGACTTCGTAGATTGGGTTGGAATATATCACCCTGGCTTCAAACTTCCTCAAAACATAGAACCAGGATATGTGATGGTCAATATGGTAGATGGCCGTAGATTAGTTACGGAAGTAGATGATAGGTCACAATTGGTCGAGATTGCGAATGATAACAATGTATACTACCTTTCTCAGTATCACGAACCTAAATTGTTGGACGAGATGGCTACCCAAATAATCGGTGGAGGGTTATGGGTTTTAGATGATGACGATAACCCAGACACCGCATATCGAAAACATGGTGAGTATGGATCATTTGCTAATCAGATAGGATATCATGGTTCTGAATATGTCACTACTATCGCCGATTCTGGCCTTGGTAATGGAACAACACCTGACGCGGGTCATCCTGATTTTAAAGGTAGAGTTGTTGGAGGTTATGATTATCAAAGTGAAACATTTGAAGAAGGTGAATGGAACGATGGTAACGGTCACGGTACCCATTGTGCTGGATCCATAGGAGGTAATACTTACAACGGTACTGGAACCTTATATTATGAGGACTATTATGCCTCACAAGGTTCTGCCCCGTCTACTAAATTTTTTGCTGTTAAAGTATTCAGCGATAGCGGTAATTGGATAGGTCCTACTGATTACCACCATATCGTTGAAGTTGCTATGCAAAATACCAACACATATTTTCATTCTAACTCATGGGGTGGCGAGGGAGACGGTGCTTATACTTATTCTGACGAGGACTACGATAGATCAGTTAGAGATGGTAATCGTGATTCAGATGAAAATGAACCTATAATCATAACTACTGCTGCAGGAAATAGTGGGCCAGGGACAGATGGTGGGGGATACAATTCGATATCTAGCCCTGGTAATGCAAAGAATGTTATCACCGTCGGTTCAGTTCAGAACTACAATCCAAACGTAGGTGTTTATGATCCTGAGGCCGTTTCTTCTTTTAGCTCAAGGGGGTGGACCGATGATAATCGGGTAAAACCCGATTTGATGGCTCCTGGAGAGGGGATCCGTTCAACTGGCCCAGATGGCAATTATCTAACTAAATCAGGGACTTCTATGGCAACTCCTGCTGTTACAGGTGCAGCTAGTGTCGTAGTTGATTGGTATGAAAGTACTTATGGAACAAGGCCAAATCCTTCGATGGTCAAAGCCCTGATGATAAATAATGCATATGATCTAGCAAATACTCAGGCGGATACTGGAGAAAATAGCCCCTATATACCAAGCCAGGATCAAGGCTGGGGTATGGTGAATTTACCCACAATAGTCGACGCACCAGTGAATATGTTGTTAGAGGACGAAACATCACTACTTCAAACCGGGCAAATAGATGAATATGAAATAGAATACGAAGACTCTTCCGTTCCACTTAATATCACTCTTACATGGACCGATGATAATGCTATGGCGGGTGATGACCCAACATTAAAGAACGATCTCAACCTCGAACTGATTTCACCTAGTGGATTTGTGTTTAGAGGAAACAATCTTGTAGAAAGCTGGTCCGAACCAGGTGAGTCTACCTACAGCACTTTTGATACAAACGGTGATGGTTGGGACAACGTCAACAATGTTGAAAATATCAATCTTCATACGGATCTTATGGAGACCGGGACCTACACTGTAAGGGTTATCGGTCATAATATCCCCTCAGATGCAAATAATGATGGTCTTCCTAATCAGGATTATTCTTTAGTCATGTACAATGCAGTGGAGTCCCCTACTGAACATAAACCCTTTCCACCTACTGACCCTGATCCATCAGATGGAGCGACAGGAATTCCAACTGAAATAGAGCTAAGTGTTTATGCGGAACATGAAGTCGATGATGATATGGATGTGTACTTCTACGATGCTTCTGATGACAGTTTGATCGGTACAGATAGCGATGTTACAAGTGGAAGTCGTGCTTATACATCGTGGGATGGTTTAGATAATGATAATACATACCAATGGTACACCGTTGCAGATGACGGTTCTCAGACTTCAATTTCAGATACTTGGAGTTTTACTACAGAGATAGAAAATTTTACATTAACTATAAACTCATCTGAGGGAGGCCAAGTTACAGAACCTGGAGAAAGTATTTACGAATACAATTCTGGCGAGGTGGTTTACCTTGAAGCGGTGCCCGAAAATGACTATCTATTTTTAGAATGGATTGGAGCCAATGAAACTATAGAGGATACTAAGGACAATCAAACACATATCACCATAAATTCCGATTATTCTATAAAGGCTGAATTCGAAGCTATCGAGGTCTCCGAAGTTTTTATTCATCCAGACGATAATCAAACCCTAGAAGCGGGAGAAGAGTTAGAGTTCGGAGCAGAGGCCTATGATCAATACGGCAATATGATCACCGATGATCTAGACGATTTTCAATGGCAGAATGCCGATTCAGGTGTTTTCTATGAAGTTGCTACTGGTGGGTATGATGTGAGTGCAACTTATGATGGTGTAAAGTCAAATACTATATATGTTACGGTAGAACCATCTGAAGCTGTAGGGATAGATATATCACCAGACCCAACTAATATAATTGCAGGAGATTCACAGGAATATATCGCAACTGCATTTGATAAGTGGGGTAACGAATTTGATGTAACTGAGAATATAGTTTGGTCCGATGATGTTGAACCTTCAGAGGGTTCTCAATGGGAAAAAAATATCATCGCGGTCGAGGTGGCTGGTAAATGGGATGTTACAGGTGAATATGAAAATTTAACTGGAAAAATTTTGACTGATGCTGTGGAGTTGATAGTCGAGCATAATGATGTAAATTATGTGGAGGTATTTCCTGGCGAGGATTTTTTTACAAAAGCGGGAGAAGAAATAATGTTCCAGGCGAAAGCCTATGACGAGTATGATAATCTGATAACAAAAAGGCAGGAAGATTTTGATTGGATTAATGCAGAAAACGGTTTTTTTTACAAAACCATCATAGGTGAATACAATGTAAGCGCAGTTTACAATGGGGTTACTTCAAACGTAACAACTATATTTGTAGAACCGGGGTCGGTTGATATTGTCGAAATAAACCCTGTTGAGGATAAAACAGTTTTATCAGGAACCGAATTGAATTTTACTGCCAAAGCTTATGACGAATATAATAATCTGATAACAAACGATGTGAAAGATTTTACCTGGAGTAACATCTCAGAGTTAGATAACCATAGAAATGCAGCGGTTTTTTATGAAAAATCAAAAGGAGATTATCACGTAAAAGCTACGTATGAAAATGTAAGTTCAACTGTTGCTAGGATTACCGTGACCCCATTTAGTTTGACTATTGAGTCTACAACTGGAGGTTATGCTATAGAACCAGATGAAGGTACGTCAGAATTTGAGTATGGGACCGTTGTCGACCTTAAGGCAAAAGCGGATGACGGGTATCATTTTCTAAGATGGAGTGGCGATAATACTACCATAGATGATGTGGCAATTAACCAGACTACTATAAAGATTCTAGATAATTACAGTATAGAAGTCCAGTTCAAAATTAATACTTACACATTAGAGATATCGTCGACTACTGGAGGAACTGTTGTAGAACCTGGTGAGGGGAAATTTGAGTATGAATATGGGACAGTGGTAAATTTAGAGGCTTTAGCGGATGATGGTTATAAATTCGTTAATTGGACTAGTAGTGAAACAAATGGCGAAGAAACTATGAGCTTACTTATCGATGGAGATAAGGAGATCAGGGCTAACTTTGATGAGGATGAAGAAAGAGATGGCATATCGGGCTTATTAGCAGTTCTCGCATTACTCGGTGCAATTACAGCGATTGTCATCTACATCATCTATAAAAGAAGATATAGCAAATAATTGATTTTATAACGCTGTAATTTTAAATGGACTAAATTCCAACTTCAATTAAATTGTTTAACAGTGATTTGATTCGATGTAGGATCGTAAATGACAACTTTAGCAGGATCCGGTTGAATGTCACGCATTTTCTGATACTCGGTTTGATCCTGCCAAGTAGATGAGTTTATCATTATAGTACCGTGATATTCTTCCACCTGTGTTTTATGGATATGACCTGTAACAAATATATCGGGAAGATCATCGATAACCAGTAGATCTTCTTTTTCTGGTGCGATCGGTGTTTTTTCACCATAAACTGGTACTAGATGCCTTCTTTCCAACATCTCAATCATAGCGGTAGCCGGATGATCGGTATCAACATGATTGAGCTTATCAGAAAGATCGTTTATACTCCTCCCGTGGTACATCAGTATCTTCAATCCCTCTATAGTTATAAACGCTGGATTTCCATAGAACCTAACGTTTTCAGGGAACATATTTTGAACTTTTTCAGGTAAGCAGGGTTGCGGTTCGGGGTTCCTAGAGATATCGTGGTTCCCTGGTATAGTTAAAATAACTATATCCTCAGGTAGCTTCTTTATCATCTTTGCAAATTCTCTGTACTGTTCGTAGATATCTAGGATCTCAAGTTCATCTTCTTGATTAGGAAAGATACCGATACCGTCTATCAGATCTCCCGAAACTATAATGTATTGGATACCTTTCGCTTTCTCGTCATCAGAGTTCAGCCATACTGCAAATTTTTCCCATTCATCTTTTAGGAACGTGTTACTGCCAACATGCACATCTCCGATGAATGCGATCTTTCCACTGAAGTCGTTATGGGGTTTTGGCCTAATTTTAGGTACCCCAGGTCTGATGATTTCTTCGATTGAAAAAGTGACTTCAAAATCTTTTTTCTTCTCCCACACACTTCCAACAGCTAGGATGACCTCATCTTCAAGTAGATTTTTTTTATAAGCTGGATTATCAGAAGAAATGAAACCACGCATAGTCCCAGTTGGATCTTCCAATTTTAGTATTTTGTTACCGTTATTTGTTTCATAGATATCCCCAACCATCGCGATAATTTTAGCATCACCAGTTCTTTTTTTGGCGGAGGCAACATCTATCACCCCTTTACCTTCCCTTCTTGTAGACAGAATCGACCTAATTTTTTCATATCTGTTGTTAAAATACTTAGCAAAATCATCTATAACTCCTGTACAAGTGGAGTTCCCTGTTATATCTCTTATCACTTCGATATTTTCACAGAGAGATGTAATATCATTTATCTCATTTCTTACTTCGCTGCACGTTTCAGGAGATTTTTCTAGTCCGCTTCCTTTTTCAACAAAAGATTCAATAGTGTCTCTACATATCGGAAAGGGAAGATTCTTTTTTTCCTCTAAAATATTATCTACGATAGAACTAGGATCCTCCTGCCCTTCAAGATACTTCCATGCACAGGGGGATATCAATGTATTTTTTTCTGCGACTTTCCGAAGTATTTTCTCGTGCATCCCGATCATTAACACACATCTAAGATATGATAGATAAGTCTTTTTAAATCTGTGTTATCATTATGAAAATAACAATATTTTTTGAGATCTGTTTAATTTCATTAACTAATACTCGATCCATATACCTTCTATAGGTCTTTTAGGAACTTTAAGTACACCGCCTTCGTGATAATACTCAACTTTCTCGTCACTCTGTACGACCTCTGGTTCCTCGTCGGGATAACCTAGTGCAACCAGATATACTATTTTATGATCGCTAGGGATTGGTAACAGTTCTTGTAGTTTTTCTCTGTCAATACTGCCCAATATGCAGGAACCGACCCCTTCGTTCCAAGCTGTTAAACATATGCTTTGAGCTGCTATCCCGGCGTCTATATCCCATCCGTAATCTTCCTTTTTTAATATCCCGATATAGGCCCTTGGCATTTCTGTTTCATCCGGTTCCCAATCAAGGTATCCGGCCCACTTAGTACATGAAAAAACCTCTTCTAGTTTCTTCGTAATAGTTATAAATTTCAAAGGTTGTTTATTAGCAGCTGAGGGCGACAATCTGCCGGCATTTACACATTTTTCCAATACAGTGCTGGGAATCGATTTGTCTTTGAACTTTCGAATACTTCTCCTCTCTTTTATAGTTAAATATGTGTCCATCTTACCAACTTCAAATAAAATCATTCTTTTATATCTTTTACTCATGAACTAATCAAAACTCAAATATCGGGCAAACTCTTTTATATCTTAGTAAATCTACATGGGATATATACCAAATTGTTTCCCCATGGTGAAAAACATGTATAAGAGCGAAAAGCAACTTTCGAAAATTTTGAGCTTGACGATATTATTTTTGCTTGTGACTGGTATACTTGTTCCGGTTATGAGTGAAACAAAAGGATACGGTTCACATCCTGAAATTGACGCAGAGGAAGCTACCGATGATATTGAACCTTTTTCAGATGACGAATGGCTAATTACAGAAACTGTGTATGTGAACAGTTCTAGACAAATCGATAGTCATATAACTATAACAGGTGAAGGTGAATTAATTATAAACGATTCTACCTTGACTTTATTGATAGATGAATATCATCCTTGGAAAATTGAGATACTGGATGGTGGAAGACTTGAATTATGGAACAGCGTAATAACCACTAAATTAAGGAACGACGGTGATGTATTAAGACCATATCTTAAAACCAATATATCAGCTCAAAACGGATCTGAAATTTTGATGGAAGAAAACTCAGAATTTAAATTCCCCGGTTGGGTATACATAGAAAATTCTGATTTTACCATGAGGAAATCATCTTTTGAGAGTTTAGATGAAGTTCCAGATTATGATGGGATAGAAGAGAAAAATAATAATGACTGTCCTAGACTTACAGCACTGAATGGTTCATCTATACTGATTGAAGATTCCGAGATAAATGATTACTATAGTTTTAGTGGTAGACATGATGATAAAATGGTTTGGAGGACCTTTGAAGATGGTTTAGAAACTGAAGAAGGAGAATTCGAGTTAGATCCTGAAGAAACAATTGAAATACATGAATGGTATCTAGACGACGCCGATTTCCCGTTTGGAGTTCATGATTATATCGATCCCTATAACCGGATCAGCGCATTAGCAATAGAGATCACATATAGTACAGAAGAAGACTACGAGGCATCAAGCCTATTGAATTATTCTGTAAACGATGAATGGAAAGAGGCTTTGATCATTGGACCCCAGGATACTGAAGAAACCTTTTCTAGTGATATTTGGGAACTTGATTTAGATAGCTTCTATAGGGGCGAAGAAAATTATCTCAAAGATCTAAGTATCAATCTTACAAATCAGGAGAGTTCGGGAGAAAATAAGAGTATTATCATAAGTGAAATAAATTTAGTTTCGGAATACAATAATGACATCTATATCAGAGATTCTGAAATGACTGTGATCAACAGTCATATAGACGTAGATTATAATGCAGCTCAACCTGATCCAACAGACGACGACTCAATCACAACTGATGAAACTTGGATGCAGGATGCCAACCTTGAACGCAGGGCTATACGGTTGATCGATTCAGATTTTAGATCCTATGGGGTTTACCCTCAAGATGAATGGTCCCCTGACGGAGATCCATTCTTGATCGCTGATGAAAATTCTGAAAACAGAACATGGTACTATCGATGGGTGACCGTAACAGCCCTTGATAGTGCTGGTACTCCTCTTCCGGAAACAAATATAAACATCACTTTAGATGAAAGTTTAAAAGACTTATCAGAGGCACTTTACGATAATGTAGATGAACGAAATGATCTAACTGATAATTTAAAAGCATGGGATTATTTTAATAGAACTGGAAAAGGTTATTATGATCACGAAAATAACACATTCATTACAGGTGAGGACGGACAAGTCACTTTATTTTTGATAAGTGACAGAGTAAATCATCCACAGGACTGGCCAAATACAAGAAGCGTGGGAGACTATTTCATCGAGGGGAAACATGAGGAAGTAGAAACAGCTGATGGGGAGATCAACCTTGAAAACTTCCCTAACATGAATGAAACTGCTACTTTCCACGATTATGATCTAATATTTGATGAGGAGATCCCTCTACCGGACTTCAACATTACAGAAGATGATTTTAGAATTCTTAAAGACGGAATAGAAGTTAGTTTTGTTACAAGAGGCACTGAATTAGAATTGGAAGCTACTGTGAGTAATACCGGAAGAAAGGATGCAGTAGGCAACATAGAATTGGTATTTTATTCTTATTTTGAAGATGAACCTGAATCTGTAATCGTAGAAACCGTATATCTTGATGGGCTTGAAGCGAATGAAAGTAAAACAAGGTCTGTGTTCTTGGATACTACCGAGATGGATTTGGGAGATTATTTAATTGGCGCTCATGTTGATCCATACGATGATTATGATGAATTGAACACAGATAACAATTTTGCAGATAAAGAGATAACACTCTCTGATAAAGCAAATCTACAGCCATTTGAATTAGCTGCTGATCCTGCAGATACGATAACAGACGGTGAAGATATATCATTCTATGCAGGAATAGAGAACATCGGTGGTACTGATGCACATGATGTAACCGTATCTTTTTATTATGAAGACGGAGAGACCCTTATCGGCAGCGATACTATAGAGGAGATACCCGGGAATGATTCTATCCGATACACTGAATTGGTACTTTGGGAGGACTATCCAGGTCCGGGTGAATATAATGTAACTGTAGTCGTTGATCCTGATAACGATATAGACGAAGTCGACACTACCAATAATGAATTATGGGGAACCTTTACGATACTGAGCACGGCTGAATTATTTATCGATCTTCGGGTAGAACCTGATGATTTATACGAAGATGAAACAGTAGATATCACGGGTACAATCAATAATACTGGAGAAACAATTTCATCGGATATAGATGTATATTTTTATTTAGATGAAGGCACAGAATATGAGGATCTTATACATTCAGAATTCGTTCCAGGTATTGAGGGAGGTGACACCGTCACCTTTGATTACCAATGGACTGCTGAGATGGTCAGTGGTGAATTGAGTGAAACCCGCACTATTTCTATGATCATAGAACCCGAAGATGAAGGACAGATCGAAGAACCTAGAAAGGATGTACCCATAGATCTCATGAAACCTGCTCATATCTCTTTAGTTGAAGATGATATATCATTCGATGATGAATTATCGGAAATAGGAAAGATGCTTAACATAAGCGCAGAGGTATGGAATTCGGGTGGTGCTGAAGCCACTGTAGATGTATCGTTCTACGATGGTTTCCCCGGAGAAGATAGTTTGATAGACGCCGAAGCTGATTTGGAGATAGACCCTGATTCACATGTGATTGTGGAAGTAGAATGGACCCCTGAAACCAGAGGAAATCGTGATATTCATGTGATCGTAGAACATGGAGACGAGATCATCCAAGCCGTAGTTACTAAACCTATCTTCAGCGTAGATTATAGTGAAGATCTGATTATAGGTGGTGAAGGATTTCCGGAGTATGAACAGATATCAGTGGGACGGGATATAGGTGGTTTTGTTTTAGTTCAGGATTCAGGAGTTCTTGAGATAGTCGGTCCAAACGCGGGTATCGAACTGGTGATGAATCAAGACAATAGATACAATGTTATTGTACAAGATCAAGGGTCATTGAAGATCGAGAATGGGCAATTAAGTTCAGACCATAATTTCAATCTTAATCTAGAAGATGAATCCGAGTTAGTTTTAGGAGATAATAGTGTTGTCTCTGATACAGTGAATCTAAATGCTAGAGATAACTCCCAAGTAAGTATATCTCATACTACATTCCACGGGTCTATGGATATCACCTCTGATGTTTTCTACAGTGAAGGAAGTGAGTTCACCTCTCAAGATGTAATGTTAAATCCATCGTATGTTGATATGACTAACAGCACGTTCGAAGTCGATTTAGTTCATTTCCATGATACCGAAGGCAGTTTGACATGGGTCGAAACTGGAGCGATCCAAGCGACTGGTGATTCTGAGATCCAGTTATATAGATGGGTTAAAGCTACAGCACTCAGTCGTACCAGATTAACAATCCAAGGAGCTGAAGTGACTGCTGAGAATCTACAAACGGATTATACGGTTACTGGTATAACCGACAGCGATGGAGTTGCTACTTTAAGAGTGCTTACTGATATAATTACAAAGGATGGAGCCTCGATCAGAAACTCCTATCGATTTAGTGCTAGCTATGTTCCTGAAGGTACAGATGACGAATATGAAGTTGAATTCCAGGAGAGTTTACCACGTTATAACAGTCAAGAATATATTATCGAATTAGATATGCACTTAGAAGACCTTGCTATACCTGATCTAAGTATAAGTCAAGAAGATATCTATGCTGATAGAGATGAAATCAGTATAAATGAAGAGGTTTGGATATTTGCAGATATTGAGAATGTTGGTGAAACGGAAGCAGAAGGAGTTGATGTATACTTTTATATCGATCAAACAGATGAGTTAATAGGTGTCGATAATTTAGATTCAGTTCCTACTGAAGGTTACTCTACTGCGAGTGTGACTTGGACTGCTGAGATGACCGATGAAACCATGGCTACCGAGGATATCGATATCAGAGTTTGGATAGATCCTGATGTTGAACCTATACAGGATCCGAATTTGGCTAACAATGAAGCTGTGACTACATTAACAGTTAGATCTCCTCCGATTACTGAGTTTGACTCAGATATAATACTATGGAGAGACGGAACTCAGCTTACCGAGGAGGACCAAATAGTAGAAAGGGACGATCTAATAATCCATATAAGACTTACAAACATAGGCGGTTCAGACCTGGTGGATGGGACTTTGAACATTTCAATATCCGGCGATGAACTTATCAAAGATAATGTTAGCATAGAAAGCGGTGACGTTCTAAATTATACATACGAATGGAACGTCAGGATGCGCGGTCAACAGAACATTCAGGTATGGTATAATTCATCAGCTATAGATCCAGCTTCTAGTTCATATACCAATAGAACCATAAACATAGCAAATATGGATCTCGAATTTACTGGTGTTTCTTTACTTGAAACTGAACCGGGTGCAGATAAGGTAATACAAGGGACTTTAGTTAGAGGAGATGGTACAGGCATATCAGGCATAGATATACACGCTTATTTGATAGACGAAGATGGTCAGATCGCTCAAGATGCTACGATCACATCTGGTGATGGTGGAGACTTTATCATGGAGATACCGGAACCTGCTAGAGAAGGCAGATACAGCCTAAGTCTCGAAGCTGATTACCCGGATGCTGAGAGAATACCCACAGGCCAGAGTATCGAGGTCGGAGAGCCTGTTGAAACAGGTATTCCACTATGGATGATAATAGCGGTAATAGGTGCTATCGCCGGCGGAAGCGTCGGAGGTATATTTGCATACATGAAGATCAAAGGACCTGGAGAATGGGTAGAATGTGGTAACTGTGGTACTACCATACCGTCGGATGTTCAAGAATGTCCGGAATGTGGTGTAGAATTTGAAACTGAAAAAGTGAAATGCAGTGAATGTGGAGAATGGATACCATATGACTCAGATGAATGTCCAAATTGTGGTTCTCAATTCATAAAAACAGGTGAAGAGGTACAAGATTACGAGGAAACTATGAAACAACAATATGAAAATTATGTGGAGAAATATAAGTCTAAAGCAAAAGTAGAGCTTGGAGAAGAGTTTACAGAGGAAGAATTCATGGACTGGTGGCAGGAACAACCATCTTACATAACCTTCGATGAATGGCTTGAGAGAGAAGAAGCTAGAAGAAAAGAAGGTGGAATAGAGTGTCCCGAGTGCGGTGCATTGAATAGTGTTGATGATGCTATCTGTCAGAAATGTGGTAGCACTTTGATCACTTTGGATGGGGATATGGATGAAGAGGACATCGATGTCGATCTTGAAGAAACTGAAGCTTCATTAGATCTCGAAGTAGAAACAGACGAAGAATTCGACGAAGATTTATCAGATGAACCTGACGATGAGTTCGAAGAAGAGGATCCTGAAGAAGAGGAACCTGAAGAAGAGGAATCACAGGATAAACAAAAGAAGAAAGTAGTTGCGAAGAAAGTCAAGAAAAAACCAAAGAAAGTAGTGAAGAAGAAGGTCAAAAAGAAAGCCAAGAAAAAAGAGGATGAATAATCTTCTTTTCTAAACCCCTTTATTTTTTAATATCTATTTTTTTAGTTTATTCTGTAGAAACGATAGAGATAGTTGGACCTTCTAAGTGTTGTCTTGTGGCACGGTCCATCGAGTCCCACAGATAGTCAAGTAATCGCCTTCCGTTTTCTTAAGAAACCCCTATAGACTACGCTTTGCTATAGAGATCAAAGCTGATAGATCAGGATAATATTCAGTCACGGGACTGTCATCGTTCGTGCATCGGAACAGGTTGCCTTAACTGACTCTTTTTCGTACACAGTGATGACCATTTCTTAGAGATGTTCTCAAATTTTACATATATCACAGGTACCCTTTCTTCAGCGGCCTTGTATCCTATCTTCCCTTGCAACTTTCTGAAAGCACATGAATGTAGTCCTTCGTTCATACCTGCTGTAGTCACCGTGATCGAAATCTATTCTTCACAGTATGCCACTCCCTGCGGAATCGCTTACACTCGTTACCACCCTATATTTCCCATTCTCCAGTGTCAACACTGCCATTCAGAGAATATCCATCTAAAAGCGTTCCTCGCCTACGTCGAGACCTAACTGTGTGGTAAACTAACTTGGATTCTACACCTAAACCTCGTATTACACAATAAGATACAACGATTATGAATCTTACAAACTCAGATGGTATACAATTGTTTATTCCTAAGTTGATACTTTCATATTTATTGTTGAGTACGTGACGGACAAGTTGATGACATTATTATCTTCAAAGTCAAGTGTTATAACATCTTCATCTGTGTTAGGTGTTAGGTCTAACCACCGTTCCCATCCACCTGTGTTCTCAGTAGCTATCTCTATAACCACGTTTTCAGGATTACTATATGATATCCTACTAGTACCCCATAACTCTGTGATCACTCCGATATTTCTAGAACCACCTAGTCTGGTTTCCTCTCCCTGTATATCGATTATATGGATATTGATAGTATAATTCCCATCCTCTTCTTCTATCGAGATCTGAGGAGGTGCCCTCACGATCGAGTCCTCTTCTTGTTGTAGGAGTATGGCACCATTTTCATAAACGATAGTTTGTTGTTCGAAATACCTATTTCTTGCTTCTAAAGATAGAGTGCCACTACCTTCAAATTCACGGGAACGCCCACCATTCGCTTCATTGAAATTGAGAGTCATACCTCCATCTTCTGGCAGTAAACGGATCACCCCCATAGTACGGCTTGCGAATAAAGGAACCCCTTCAGCACCAAGTGTTACAGTATTATACATTGAATAATCTTCCTGTTGATTCATTACAAGTGTATCTACCGTACTTTTTATCTGAGTGAACTGCCCCATAGCATGATCTACATGATAAGCTTCCTTGTCTTCCATCCATATCGGAATATATTGCTGAGTAATAAGAGATAATAGACTGAGAAAAACTAATAATGCCATAATCGTGCCTACAGTAGTTGCTACACCATCGTCCGAATCCGATATTTCACGTCTGCGACACCTTCTTTTATTCATATTTTCCATAAACAACACCTTTAATCTTCTTCTAAACCCTTTTTTACCATTTCCATAACTCCGTCTTTATCCTTGTAATAAGAGGATATTATATGGGCAAATTCTTGGTAATTATTGATTTCATTTTTATCCATGTATTCAAGGACCATCTTTCTTCGTTTTACCTCTCTTTCCATCTCCCTCGAAGTCCAATTCTTAGATTCACCCACTTTACTATAAACGTAACTATGTCCACTATAATTGAACGAATCATCGGCGGGGTTCCAAGTATAAGCCTTGTTTGTGATCAGTTCATTGGTATCAGGATCCACACCTACGATCTCTGTTATGGCTTTGATACGTCGAACCATCTTAGTCCCTACTTTGACTTTGGCCTGTAATAATACGACATCCAAAGCTCCTACAAGATTTCTCGGTAGGTTGATCGGATCGTTTTCCATCCTATTCACCATAGTCTGGACATCGTCTGCGTGGAAGGTCGTGTATGCACTTTTACCTGTGGCCATGGCCTGGAAAACAACATAAGCTTCCTCACCTCTTACCTCACCGACCATCATATATTGGGGTCTCTGTCTGAGGGCTGCTTGAAGAAGTTGGAACATGTCTACCTCCCCGGCCCTTTGCCCGGATTCGTCAGTCTCTCCAAATCCGCTCCTTGTGAGAAGTGGGACCCAATTATCGTGAGGTAAATTCAGTTCTCTCGTATCTTCAATACTAACGATCTTCATCTGTGGGGGGATGAATAAAAGGATAGCGTTAAGCGTGGTAGTTTTACCCGATGCTGTGCCTCCACATATCAACATGGATTGACCATTTTCTATAGCTATCCAGGCATAGGCCATCATCTCTGGGTTGAATGTTTTAAAATGGGTGAGGTCGATAGGGGTAAAAGGATCTTCTTCGAATCGACGTATAGTAAAAGATGAACCTTTTTGTGTTACATGGGTACCGAGTGTTTCTTGTAACCTTGAACCGTCTGGCATGGTAGCATCCAGCATCGGATCAGAAACTGAGATATGTTTCCCACTTCTTTGCGCAAGCCAAACAACAAAATTATCCAATTCTGCTGCAGATTCAAAAACAATATTGGACTTCATGGAACCATATTTCCGGTGAAAAACGTATATCGGTATATTAGTTCCATCACATGAAATATCTTCAGGGTCAACATCATTCATCACCACATCCATGGGACCGAAACCTAAGAAATCTCTACTTACATAATACATTATCCTTTTTTCAGAGACCTCTCTTAGATTTATATCCAATTTTTTCAAGATATCTCTTACTTTATCTTTAAGATGTTCCTCTTTCTCTTCTTTAGTTTCTAAATCTACCATCTCGAATTCTTCTATGAGCTTGTCTTTAATCGTTTCAAGAACAGCCTCTTCGTCTTCATCTAAAGATGGCTCAATGACTTCATATATGTATTCATTAGAAGTATTGTCATATTTTATTCTAACATAAGAATATGGGTCGTCTACAGGATTTATTTCGATCTCTTTCATATCCTCGTCGGCTAATTTTGGAATTTTTGTTATTTCCTCATCTAGTTCTGAGTCTTCTTGGTCCATAGAACGAGGCATGTACACCTTTTTTGGTTTTTTATTTAAGGTGAGCGAACTCAATTTTCTTTGTATTTTATCTCCTATTACTGACATATTTATCATCTCACGCCATCAATTCTATACCACCGAACATTATTCTCAATGCTACGAAACCTATCAAAGTGAGTATAAATGTGTGTTTCATACCTTCAGCGATCCTACCAGTCTGTAAAACACCTGCTACAATGCCATCTCCAATACTGTGTGCGAAAACAGCTAACGTAAATATAAATCGGATCGTCGGAATAATATCTACTCTGATCTCAGCTCCTCCCATACCTCCACCGGCCATATCATCAACGTCTTCTACTGCATCTCCTTCCATTTGGGCACCGGCTTCCGCCATCTGGGCAAGGAATTGGGTATTTAAGATAATAATCACGACGATGAAAACTGCAAATGATATATAGATAACAGCAAGGTAAGATGTCATAGCGATCCTCTGTTCGTCCTCTGAAAGATGGACTTGTTTAGTATCTCTAGAGACCATACCTAAAACATCTGCAACATTACCTCCTGCATCGTTTGCTTTAATGATTATTGCAACGACCCTATTAACGAGAGGGGTGTCAACTCTATCTGAAAAAAGCTCTAGGGCTTGTGATGCAGGTATACCCCATTCAATTTGTGCTGCCATCTTCTCTATTTCGGGAGTTAACTTACCATATCTACCTGAAGCCGATACAACGATTGCATCAGCTAGGGTCATACCGAACCTTCCTGCTTCTGCGACATCTCTAAGGAAATCAGGAAGTCTTCTTTCTATCTGCTTTATCTCATTCTGTTTATAACTAACGTAGAAACCGAAAGGACCAAAGAAACCCATACTTGCTATCATAGCCCAATCTATAGGTTCAAGGGGTATGGGAGCGGCATCGATCAAGTTCAGGATCATGATGAATACCATCACTCCAGCTAAAACACCTGAGATGATGAGTATCTCTCTCGTTTTACCGAGTTTCATCATTTTTTCGAATGCTGTTTCTTGTTCATGTTTTGCCATTTTATCATCAATCCTGGTTTATCAACCAAATTATCATTATGAAACCGAGCTGAGCCCCGGGTATCATGATTCCAACTACTCCATAAAGTAGTGGTATAGGATCACCTCCACCCATGCCCCCCATCAAAGCCATTATTGCCATTATGACGACAAGGAAGAGTGGAAATGCCACAACAACAGTTACGAAACTTTCAGCCATCATACCTAGCGTTTCCATGTTTTGTTGAACTACCAATTTTCTTTCTTCTTGGTACTCTTGTAATTTATTTGTAAAGTAAGGTTTTAGTTTACCACCCGAACTTGAAGTTGTGATAACACCTTGTATAAAGTCACGGAATTTCTCGGATGGCGTTCTATCTGCTGCCCTTTGAAGGGCTGTAAGTATATCTATTCCAAGGAGTTCAGTATCTCTTGTGATCCAATCGGCTTCTTTCTGTACTTCTCCATAAAGAGGTTGTTTTGATAACTCTTTAAAAATAAGGTCTATGTTGATGTTAGCTGAAGCCATAGATGCGATAAAACTCATAGCGTCAGGTAGTTTCTTATCGATCTTTTTACCTCTACTGTTTGCCTTCATACCAGGGGACGCCATCAAACCAAAATAAGTGCCTACAGGTGCTATAACAGCAACTAGAGCACCAGCTCCGAAAAGCAACCATCCTAAGTTCAAGAAAGCGTCTAGAATAGGGCCTATAAAGATACCTGCAATACCCCCACCGACAAGTGCTAATATGGTGCTCATCCAAACAAAAGCTATGTATTCTTCGACCCTAATCTTCATCTGAGCAGCTAGCAAGTCATCTTCAAGGTTTTGATTTTCTATACCCTTCTTCTTAACTATAGGTCCTAGAAATTTCCAACAAAATTTTTGATATGGTGAGAGGTCTAAATATTCGGGAACGGCTGATTTTGGAAGTTTTATCATATGCGGACCGTACTTTTCGATTTTATCACTTGGTTTGGTCCTTTTAGTTTTTAGAAAACTATCTTTACTCACCTTCAGTTTATCGAAAGCGTTTTCTATTTCTACCATCAGCTTTCACCTCTGATACGAGCTAATGTTTCTTCAGGTTCTTTATAATAAGCTGTTACTATCTTTGATATCTCTCGATAATCTACCATATCTTTATCATCCATATACTCGATCACTTCTATACGGTTATTGAATTCTTCATTCATCTCTTCTTGAGTTAGGTTCTGCATTTCACAGATAGTGTCGAAATTAAAACTATGGCCTTTATAATTGTAACTGTCTGTTTTTCTATCCCATTCGAATACCGTATTTGTCACTAGTTCATCGCTCTCTGCTTCGAACATGACTAATTCAGTAACTTCCTGAATTCGTCTAACTTCCTCACCTTTGATTCTTGCAAACGTTTGGATTATCACAAAGGACAGAGCTGTAAGAAGAACCCTAGGACAATTTATAGGAGGGTTCTCTAGCCTATGGACCATGGACTCCACCGAATCTGCATGCATGGTTGAATAAGTAGTATGGCCTGTTGCCATGGCCTGGAACATAGTATGAGCTTCTCGACCTCTAACTTCTCCAACTATTATGTAATCAGGTCTTTGTCTGAGAGCGTTACGAACCAGATCATACATAGTAACCTCGCCTTGGCTCCTACCCCCTTTACTTTCTCCAGAACCCGTTCTTGTAGTACTAGGTATCCAATTTTCATGAGGTAGATTGATCTCTCTCGTATCTTCTAGTGAAACAATTTTTAGGCTTGGAGGTATGAAAAGAGTTGCACAATTAAGGGTTGAAGTTTTACCTGAAGCAGTTCCACCAGCAACTATCATAGACATACCATTTTCGACCATCAACCACATATAAGCGACCATCTCAGCAGATGCAGTATTATATTGTATTAATTTGATAGGCGTAAAAGGTTCTTCTTTGAAACGTCTAATAGTTATAGAAGAACCCCTGGTAGAAACTTCCTTTGCATAGGTTGCTTGAACTCTATGTCCTTCTCCAGTAGTTCCATCAAGTATAGGAGTTGAAACTGATACCTGTTTTCCACATCTTTGACCTAGCTGAATTATATAATTATTGAGCCTTTGTTCTTCTTTGAATCGCACAGTTGTTCTTATCGATTCATACTTTGCGTGGTAGATGAAAATAGGTATGTCGATGCCATCGCAAGAGATATCCTCCACACTTTCATCGCTCATCAATATATCCAATGGACCATATCTAACATAATCTCTTAAAATATAATATATCAATCTCTTTTCAGATTTCTCAGGGATATTTAATGATCTACTCCTTATGAAACTTTCAACACTTTCCTTAAGGAACTCTTCCTTATCTTTACTTTCCATACTTTCCCAATCAAAAGTAAGAGTTCTATCTAAAGTATCTTTTATTAATTCTAAGTATTGTCTTTCCTTATCGGTTAGAGTAGGTTCGATCCCCTCGTAAATATGCTCTTTTCTTTCGTCATCATAGATTATCCTCGCATAAGCAAAAGGTTCTCGGATAGGTATGATCTCTTCAACCTTTATGGTCTCTTTTTCAACTTCTGGAATCTTAGTATATTCAGATATCCATTCACCCTCTCCAGATAATATGCCTTCCTCTATTTTTTCTTGGGATTTAGGCAGCATTATCTTTCTAGGCTTCTTCTCTTTTCCCAAAGCCATATTGAAAAGATTTGAAATTTTATATAATGGGTTGACTTTATTTTTTTGGTTTTTGCTTTTTCCTGTATCGGCCATCAAGACCACGCACCTCAATAAACATACGATTGTAAAAGAACTTTTCCCTCATTTACAAAAAGGTATTCTAATTCTCACGCGCATGCTTATGTATATTGGAATGAAAATTAGCATGAAATCGGTATTTAAACCTGTTGATTAGTTACTAAACCTTGTTTTTCAGGATTTCTTTACGATGTCCAATCATCTAAAACATTTTCACTCTCCTCAGGCCCTCTCGCGAAAATAACATCGCCACGTTTTAAACGAAGATCTTTACTTGGATCATATGCCCAACTATTTTTTCTCCTGACAGCGATTACTTTCATTCCGATCTTAGTTCCCATGTGAGTTTCATTCAATGTTTTACCATCGAGATATGAACCTTCCCCTATTATACGGCGCACCATTATTTCATCGGATTCACGCATACTTTTCTTAACCACTGGATGAAGATCGATGTCTCTGAGGACTACATCAGCTATATCTAGAGCAGCATCGGCGAACCTTTCGATGGAATCAGCTACTTTAAGAGCTATCTTATCTCTTTTAATGTCTTTATCTTCAATACATCTAACTAATATTTTATCGATGATCTCCTCGTATAATCTATCGATCCGGTCTTCAAGCTCGATCACCTCTTCAGCTATGTCTTTATTTTGGAACAGAACTGAAGAATAAGCCAGGTCTAACATGAGTTCAGATATGTTTTTCATTTCGATAAGATCCTCTTCAACTTTTTTCATTTTTTCAGCTCCTTCCATGGTTTCTTTCCAAGGGCTAGATCGTTTAGATTTTCATATCCCTCAATTATCCCGCTAACGACTAACAGGTCCCCGCCTTGGATGGAATTCTCTCCATTAGGACCATATATCCAATGCCCTCTCCTTCGGATAGCTATCACTCTAACACCTGTTACTGATTCAATAGCTAACTCACCTATTTTCTTGTTGACCATACTCGATGAATCTGCAACTCGAACCGTATTGATTATCTCGTCGGCCTTCTCAAATATATGTGGAAGAAGAGTATCAAGTCCATCCTCAACGTTTAAAAGTTCTACCATATCTTCTGCAGCATCGGATATTTTCTCCGCTGAAGAAGCTATCTGAAGTATACCACTCAACTGTTTAGCATC
>SL_8KL_010_SEDDRAFT_10001151_pt1 | contig 22951 bp, 38 predicted proteins | sample SodLakKL_010_SED_4_FD_11160 | JGI IMG/M metagenome (IMG submission 11160) | reverse complement strand
CAGATAAAACTTTAAACCCACAACTAAATTTAGAATCATTAACATCCCCGTAAAAATGCATACAATCTTTACATTTATCAAAAGGTATCTCTTGAAAATCAATAATAGGACAATTTACTACTTTTAAGTCAAATTCCTCACTATAACTTATCTCTCTTTTTATTAAATCAGTCCGACTCCTTCTTTCATTGTTAAAGTTGTTTCTATACAATGTGGATCTTTGTCGAACTGTCTCATTTCATACATCATTTCAGCAAAATCCCATGCCAATGTGTAATATTGAATAATTAAACTTCCTCTTTCTAAATTTCCAAGTCTAATTATTTCTACAAAATGTTCGGGAGTTATTTTATATTTTCTTTCGATTTTTATTTTAGATTCTTTTTTCATTTAATCTCCTCCCTTTAACTTCCATTCAAAAGTAATAATCTGATTTTCCCAAGTTTTAGGTGCCTATTACTTTAACTTATCGTAATAATCACCTTTCCGAACTAAAATATCTTCTTTGACAAAATCATCAGCAACTTCAATAATATCTTCCTTTTCTATATCATTGTTATATTTCTTAACTTGATTTAAAATTTCTTCGGGAGTAAATTTACTGTTTTTTTGAGTGATTAATGATGAAATCATAAATCTATTCAAGTCAAATAAACATTCTTTAAATACATTACTCAAACTAGACACCCTCTCTTTAGGAATAAAAATTGGGGAGATGGAGGGGACTCGAACCCCCACTTCCAGACCCACAATCTGACGCTCTAGCCATTTGAACTACCATCTCCACGACCATCCCCCATATTTTTATTTTAACCCATTTAAAATAGAAATTAAATTATCTGCATCTACTCGTTGCATAATCTTTTCATCATCAAGATAAATATCTACAAATCTACCATCCATAGTCTTGTAAGGCACAAAAGCTAAAGATTTACCGTTACTCTTTAATGTTAATTCTACAAATTCTCCTGCCATTATCTTTCCCCCTTTTTTAATAAGTTAAATATTTTGAGATAACAGTTGGTTTTCCAACCTTAATCTAATATTATTTAACTATTACTATATTCAAATCATTTTTGGATGCAGGAGGGGGAATCGAACCCCACAGGTCGGCGTATGAGACCGATGAAGGTACCACCCTTCAGCTCCTGCATACTATTTATATACTACTTCTCCTCCACCTGATAAACTCGTTCTAAAAAAAAGAGAACTTGTAGCAATACTAAAATGAATCAAAAGATATTCATCTCTTAAAAAAACCATACCTAGAATTATACTAAAATAAAATAAAAAACATTTAGTTAATATAAAATACCAAACTTTCTTTAACATATCTAGCTCCCTTAAACATATCTATTTAAAAATCAAAAAGCCCAAATAGTTAATACCCCTGATAAAATTAAAGAAATAATAACTGCTATAGTTAAAAGACCAAAAAATGCACCTATATTCCCTGTCCCTCCACTATGATGTTCTTTTTCAAAAAAAGCCGAGTAACCTAAAATACTTCCAGCTAAAAACAATAAAAAATGGAATAGAAAGAAAACAATAATAAGATAATAATCCACTAACAACTCACTCCTTATATTTTACAAAATAAATGGTTGTGGTGGGTGGACTTGAACCACCAGCCACCCGGATATCAGCCGGACACTCTATCCAATTGAGCTACACCACAATGGTTGAGCCAGCAGGACTTGAACCTGCAACCTGTCGGTTATGAGCCGACTGCTCTAACCAAATTGAGCTATGGCTCAAAAACAAAATGGTGGAGTCAGGGGGAATCGAACCCCCAACCCCCTGCTTGCAAGGCAGGTGCTCTCCCAATTAAGCTATAACCCCACCGATAATAACTAAACAGTAACTACATCATATCTTTCGTCACTTAATACATCTATCATTAAATCATAAGCGTTAGTTGCTTCATTATCAACAGCCCATTTAAATATATTCGGACTGCATCCACTAACCATCTGAAATCCAGTTTCATCCATCTTAACTGGCACTTGATCTTGTCTGGAATCAACATTCCAAAAAACCAGCAATGGCATATCGTATTTAGTTACAGAGAATTTATCAGCTATCTTCTGCATTAAAGTTCTTTTATCCGTTATACTATCTCTTTCATAACCATATGGAGAACATCCTCTAGCGTGGTCAAATTCCATATCGCTAATGATATATAACTTCTGAGGTATCTCATCAGGATCTAATTCATATTCTTCAGCAGTTTTTAATATTAAGTCAAAAACTGCCTCTATATCAGTATTATTATCCCAATGAGCATCCCCCATGTTATTTATTTTATCATACAAATTATCTCCTTTTACTTCAATTAATTCTGGTTCTGAACTAAAAGTTATGAACTTGTTCTTTAACCCTTCTGCTTCATTGTGTTCAGCAAAATACAACCCCAAAGACAACGCTACTGTTGCAGGTAAAGGTAAAGAGTCATCCCAGAACATACTTCCTGAGGTATCAACTACTGCTATAGCGTTTCTTTCAGTACAATCAAATTCAGGAAGAGAATTCCACTGGGCATTCAACATTTTCTTATCATTGCTACTATCATTGCTACTTAGATTACTCCCTCTAAGATATATATCATTAATTATGGGGCGTACTATCTCATATGGGAAAGTAGCTCCAGCTTTCATCTCTGCTTCTCCAGACTCCACCTGTTCAAGATATTTTTTATACCTTTCAGGTTGATGTCTCTTAAAAGCATCACGATAAATCCTACTAGCTTGAGACGGAACTTTCTCAAAATCTATTTCTTCCCATCTATTCTCCGACATAAGTTTCTCAACTATTCCAATTTCCTCTCTCAATTTTGATAAAGTCTTTCTATACTCTCTAGGAGCCATACCAAAATAGTTCATTGTTTTTCTTGCTAACCTTTTAGTTTCCTCACTTGAAGCGTTCTCTGAAGCTAACCATTTTGCTAAAAGTGAAGGATGCCCTCCTTCTTCTTTAATTGTCTTTAAATCATCATCAAGAGAATCTTTCATAAATTGAGCAACTTCTTCTTCTATCTCAGTATCAAAAGCTGAATATAAATCATCCCATCTACCAAAGAAAGGAACTAATTCAATATTCTTAAGAACTATATTAGGATAATTTTCAGCTAAATAATTAAGAATCACCCTGAACACTTTTCTTTCTCCCATACCTCCTCGAATATCTCTTAAATAAAAAGCACACTTAGTAGCTAATAATTTATCCTCAGCAAAAGCCCTGCTAAAGATAGCTACAATATCATTATGTCCTCTTTTTCTTAAAGCTCCTCCTTTAGCAAATAAATCCAGAACTGAACTATCAGAACTCTTCCTAGCAACCGCCATATTCTCAGTATAAGTCTTATTAGTCTTGTCTTTGACACCTTCCATAAATTTTTCCATAATATCTTCCCCTTTCTAGGCACATTTTTTAAGCAGTTAGTGGGTGCTTGTAAGTTTGCTGTAAGTGCCTAATTAATTTTTAAATTATTCTAAACTACCGAGACGCATTTTTGATGGGTTCCAAATCATTAAATCTGCTGTAAGCGTCTCTACTGGACATCTGTTATCTAAATTTAAATTATCTAGACGCTTTTAGAGCGGGTATCTGATTACCAGTCAGATGCTAAAATTGCTGTTAGCGTCTAATTTACAATCCCTTATAAATAAGTTGGTAGGAGGGGATGGAATCGAACCACCAACTAGCCGTTTCTTTATAGATGGGTTGCTGTTAATATCTAAGTCTAGATATATTTATTTACGACCGCCTCTGCCATTTGGGCTACCCTCCTACAATTTACCTCCAAATGCATTATACCATATTATTAGGAAAAAGTCAAGAGGTTTAAAAAAAAAGAAGATCTATTTAGCAGCAAATTTATAAGCTGTTTCTGATTCTTTATAGTAATAGATTTTCTTACGCTCTAATAGATAATGTATATAGCTAGAATGTACTCTCTCTTTGTTTTCTGCCATGACACAATACCCCCTCCAACTAAACTAATTAAAAATTATGGTGGTGAGAGGCGGAATCGAACCGCCGACACGGGGATTTTCAGTCCCCTGCTCTACCAACTGAGCTATCCCACCTGAACTAAAATAAAATGGTTGGGACAGCAGGACTCGAACCTGCGACTTTCTGCTTGTAAGGCAGACACTCTCCCAGCTGAGTTATGTCCCAAAGAATGGTCGGGGCGTTCGGATTCGAACCGAAAACCTCCTGCTCCCAAAGCAGGAATTCTTCGCAAGTTGAACTACGCCCCGATTTAATTATTCTAATGTACTATTTTAAAAAAATTCAGCATCCATTCGCCTAATTATATCATGAACTTCTTCTAAAGCAGATAATAGCCTTTGTGTAGTATCTCTATCAGCACCAGCTAGCTCCACTGTTTCTTCTGTTAAAATTAATCTATCTTCAATTGTTTTTAATGATTCAGCTATAGTTTCCCTCTCAGTAGCTGCATACTCTACAATACTTCTTGACTCTAAAAATCTATTATGACTTTTCCTATGTTTATTATTTAAAGATTCATTTCTTGACACATTTTCAATCTCTCTTTCCAAAACTTCAATCATTTCTTCAAAATACCCAATTACTTTATTTTTAACTGTTCTATCTCTAATTCTACTTTGTACATATTCTATACCATCAACTTCAATATCATATATAAAAGCTTCAATACTTTCTACAGCAATCTCATGTCCTCTTACATCTTCATTAATTATCTTTCGTGCCCTTCTCCTTCTCCTGTCAATTTCAGCAAATCTTCTTTTTCTTCTTCTCATTTACAAACACTCCTTATAATTATTTAAATTAATGGAACCCTCGGCAGGATTCGAACCTGCAACTTGTTGATTCGTAATCAACATTTCTGTCCATTTGAATTACGAGGGCAAATTTTACTTCTAAAAACCAAATTAATCATTCAAATATTTAATATATAAATTCGTTGGATCACCCGGTGCTGTAGCAATAATTAACTGATAAGTATCAAAAATATAATCTTCTATTTCAACAGTTAAATATGCTACTTCTTCGCCTCCATGTTCTTGTTCTTCTGGATGATTAACTGCATCTTCTATCCTATCCAAAAATTCTTGTATTTCTTCTTTTTCATCAGTAACAGCATATTTATCTTTTAAATATAATAGTAAATTCTCCAAACCTTCTAGAACATCAATAGATTTTGTACTGTTCTGTCTTATAGTAAAACCGTTTAATTCTTCTAACATCATCAATCCCTCCCTTTCTTAAGGTTAATATAATTATATCATATAATACTATACTTTGTCAAGGGATTGAACATATAAGTAAAAAACTATTATTTTTACCTGTATATTAATATTATAAGTAATGACTACCTACTTTTAAATTAAACAATATCATAATCTAACTCATTCTCCATCTCACCCATAACATCATAAACATCATTTGATAAATTCAACCTAGAAAAATCAGATAAAGTAGATTTTGCATGAAATATCTCAAATTCTCCCGGACCTAATCTATTTTTTACTATAAAATAGACCTCATCGTCTACAAAAAGAATTGGATACCTCAATCTTCTTTCAAAAAAGTCTAAAAAATCTTTTAAAAAAGTTTTTGTCATTCCCCCATCTATTTCAACATAAAAACCTCTAACTGCATTTTGTATATCAAATAGAGTGTATAAAGTATTATCAACAATTTTATCTACTGCATAACTAGACAAGTTCAAACCACTATCATCAAGAGGTAAAGCTTGAGGACTACTAAATACAGATATACCTGTACCAGAAATACTAGCCCTTACCCTGTCAGCGTTAGCTTTTACTGATTCAATTATTATTTTTATCACAAAAATTCACCTCTATCCATTCCTATAAATCGACCAAAGTAGATAATTCAACAGTATAATCTTTATCAGGTCTTAATATTATTTCTGATTCTAACGGATAACTACCTTCAATCTCCCTCATATCTACTACAATATCATTATCACTAATATTTACAAACTTAAATACTACTCCAAAATTAATATCTTCTCTATCATCAGCAAAATAATCAGTAAAACTTAAAGCCATCCGATAAGAACTTGTCGTAGAGATAGGATGATCAAAATAATGCCTATATCTATATGAATCTCCCTCTCTAATATCTTGAAAATCTCTAACACCTAACATGTCCAAGAAATGTTCATACTTTTCCTGTCCAACTACTGTAATACCTCTAAAAATATTACTTCTAGGTAAAGAATAATCTAATAAATCATGAAATTGTTCCATCGCATCTTCCCAAAGACCTACTCCTTCTTCAGTTCTATGCCTAATAACATATTTAAAAACAAATTCTCTTAATTCTCCAGTTAATGCATCTAAACTAACTACATCTGGCTGAAAATCTACAGTCTTAATTCTATCAGCTGCATCCAACAATGCCCTATATAATTTATATATCATAACGCTATTATCTTCTCCTGCCATAGCTAATTGATTAGAAAACGTTGGATCTTCTACAGCTATAATATATGCTTCCGAAAAACTAAAATCACCGTCAACATATATAGTTATAGGAGATGAAAATTTTAATTCTACAAATCCTTTAGTAACATCATCTCTTCGTCTACCTATACCTACACCATTATCATCCAAAGGACTTTGAGGTATGACTACTCTAGAAATATTATGGTGTAACATAGAATCAGGACTATCAATAAGATCATCTGGTTTAATATTTGTTAAGAAGAGAATTCTACGTACTTCTAAACGATAAATTATATCAGGAGCATAAGGAGCATCAGGATTTATTATTACTTCATCTGTTACTTCTTCTTTATCAACTATTGAGTATTCATGAAGAATTTTCAGCATAATAACACACTTCCCTATCAAACTTACTATAAAATTAAGTAACATCAAAATCTTCGGGTTCAGCATCCAGTATTCTTAAATGTATATCATCTATCGTTCTAAAATCTGTATAATCATCTCTAAGGGCAAAAATAACATCCCTACCCTTATCCCTTCTTCTACTAAGCCAATCTCTAAACTCTGGAAATGTTTCATAAGCTTCAACAACTCCCTCACGCTCTAAGCCTTCCCAAACATCTCCAATATGCATATTATCCTCAACTAAACCCTTCCACAAGGGCTTTTTATCCACAAAAGCAACTTCGTAAGCCTTGCGTTTTATATCAGAAGTTTCATACTCACGCACACTTGCAAACCTATAATCTCGTATAATTTTATCTCTTCTGTCATCTACATCTCTATAAAATCCAGCATGAACAACTTCGTGATTAGGTCGAAGTATTACATAAAACTTAATTTCATCTAACTTCTTTATACCCATATGATAATGTTCAACAAAAACTTTTTGATTACCAGAAGATTCATTTAATTTGTTATCTATTTTAATCATGATATCACTCCTTACTAACTTCTATTAAAAATAAAATTAAATAATTCTTATACATTTATAATTGCCCCTAATATTCTTATGAAAATATCTGCCTTTTGAATTAGACGTAAGAAATTGATTATATAAATCTTTTCCTACATCTTCATATAAATAAATAGAATTAACTTCGTCATCAGGTGTTTTAAACTCAACCAATAATCTTTTCTTATCTGCAATATATCCTATTCGACTTACATTAGATGATTGAACTTTTTTCATGTCATCAAATCTCGCTAAAAGACTTAATGTATTATTAATCAGATCATCTAAGTTTGTTTTTAACTCAAAATCGTTTTCTTTGCTAGAAACTTCATATTTACATAAATCTTTTATTAAAGTAAATAGATTATCGCCTTCATTAGTTATATCAGAATCTAACAGTTTAGAAGAAATTTTAACTAACCTTCTAAAATCACTAACTTGCATATAGCTAACCTCCCCCTTAATCTTCATCTCCGTTAGGACCTTCTCTCCAATATGTTGTTCCAAGATATTCATCTTTTAATGCACTACAAAACTTCTTTGCACCTTCTTCTCCAAAATGTGGCTCCATTTTTTCAAAACATTCAGTCCAGAATCCTTCAGGGTCATCTTGTGTTCTATCAGTCAAGCTTCTAGCAAATTGCAACAAGGAATCTCTATCCCAACCAGGAGGTAAAGATTCCCACCCCATATCATCTAATATATCTTCTAATAGCTTAACCTGCTCAGACATGGTTAAAGAACATAAAGGACATACGTCTTGTATTTTTATCATATTAACACCTCCATCAATATCTTTAATAAAATATTACAAAGTGGTGTGAGAGGGGGGAATCGAACCCCCAAAACCCGGATTTTAAGTCCGGTACATATGCCGTTTCTGTTACTCTCACGTAAAATTTAAAAAAAATTTTATCATCAAGGCACTCTTTACAAAGGAGGGATTTCTTTCTTTATAAGTTTAAGTGGGCTGTAAGTGCCTTTCAAAGGATTAAAAGAAAATATACTTAATGGTACGGGGAGGGGGATTCGAACCCCCAAAATCCAGATTCTAAGTCTAGCACGTATTCCAGTTCCATCATCCCCGTATGTTTTTACTTAAAAATACTAAAATCTTTTTCTTATTCTTGAAAAGAACTTGGACTTAAATTATATTCTACTCCTATAAAATCATAATCTTTTAATCTTAATATCAAATCAGATTTAATTTTCTCTTGCAGAGAATTTTCCTGTGATTCTAAAAAATCTAAATTATTACCTTTAATAATTAATTTAACCTTTGTTCCTATTTTATTAAAATCAACCCAACTCACCTCAAAATCTTCTTCTACATGCTCTGCAATAACATCCTTAACAATTTCGTTAAGTAAATCCTTCATAGCTAAAATCCCCCTATGTTCAAAATGGCAGGGGAGACAGGATTTGAACCTGCGTCATCGGGTCGAAAACCCGATATCCTAAACCAGACTAGACGACTCCCCCACTTCATAAATTTTAAAAAGTTCCTGTATAAGCTACATCTAATTCTAAACCGTTTTTATCATCTTCAAAATTATATTCCTCATAATATATATTATAGTCAAAAGAAGAATTTGAAATAGATAAATAATTCCTTATATAGTTATTTAAATTATAGACTAAATCATCTTTATTCGATCTAACAGAAACCCCAATAAATCTTGAAGATCCTTCATTCTCATCTTCAACCAAATACAATAAATCCCCACCAATCTCCTGTCTGTCTACTACTTCATTTGATTTAAACTTAAAAGATAAATAATCTCTAATACAACAGTCTATAAAATTAAAATTAATATAGTTCACAAAAAAAAGCCCCCTATATTTTATATGACCAGTTAGCAGATCCTCCTGCAGGTACTGGACAAACCCCATCCGTCATTATTTTCAGAGGAGGATGCTAAGAGTTATCCCTCCTTCCCTTCTTTCGCAATTTGCAGGGCTTCGGGCGTTTCCCAATTCTGTATTAATAATAACACATATTTATTATATTGTCAAGGGAATTTAATAAATTAAATTAATTTATTATTGAATTTCTTGATGAGTTTCTGAAAGATAATAATAATTGCCTTCTTTATCTTTCAATGAGATTAGCCTTCCATCTCCACTAAAATTATATTGGAGATCTTTTTTATCTTTTCTAACATGTCTTCGACCTTTCCCAGTTTCAATAATTAAACTATCTACAGAATTAAAAACATAACAATCATTCCACACGCTCATATTATTACCTCCCTAAAAAACTCTAAAAAGTTGTAAAATGTTTTCTAGCTTTTCTATAACTTTCATCACATTCTTCATTGCTTAAACAATACCTTCCTGCATAACAATATCCATTTATGTCTTTATGGATATCAACCCATTTACCACAACCATGACATTTAATCTTGCCGTGACTATAATTATACAAGTGCTTCTCTGCTTCTTTCCAATCATCTAAAAACTTAATACTGCCTGAATAAATAGCTGTTCCTCCTGAAGAATCGTATAAAGACAAATCATAACCAGAGGTATCTTTATTTTTCTTTAAGTTAATAGAGAACAATTCCCCTCCAATATTAGTAGTATAAAATCCCACTCTGTGAGGAGGGATATCTAAATTTTCATTCTGCAATCCTTTAAAATTATTTATGTCTTCCAGAACATCATCCAGATCTCCATTTTCCCACTTATTCTTTAAATCACCAAAACTAACAATCAAACCTAACTCAATAATCACTCTTATTACCTCCCTAATTAAAATTAAACTTCCTTTAGTGTTCAACTACATTATAACACAAAAATAACTAATTGTCAAATATACCTTAAAACTTTTACTTAAGCTCCTCCTCAATAAAATCAGATAAATTAATTTCTATCAAACCTATGTCAGATTTTATCTTTTTTAAATCTTCTATGTTACCTACTTCTAAAGTACCAGATAGAACTATATCTAAAATATCAGCTGTCTGTTCATCTAGCTTCTCCAACCCTTCAATTGCCCTATCTAATTCAAAGACTACTTCTCTCAAAGCATCTAAAGCTTTTTCAACACTTCCCTCATCAAGAACAAGATCTTCATAAAATCTTACTTTCATATATAAAACCACCTCTTATATTGTCTTACAAATTATTAATCAAAATTAATTGCTACATTAATAAGGAATATCTAAATAATCTAAAACTTCACCTAAACCTAAATTATTTATACAATACTTATAAAGCTTAGGATGAGATCTTTTAAGTTTTTGTATCCTATTAGGCTCTTCATCACGATCTATACCAAATAAACACCAAATACATCCAGTTCTTTTTCTATCAGTAGTTTTATATCTACCATTTTCTTTAATAACTTCTCCATAAATACTAGAAATTTCTATGTTAAATTTATTTATATATTTCAAAACATCCTGCTCTGTCCAAAAACTCATTGGAGCTGAACGAGGTCTCTTAAGATCAAAAGCATTACAAGATCCTTGTTGCATATATCTTTGCATTCTCAAGTTAGAATCAGTAGCCATAGTAGCTAAAATAGGTTTTCTGCCTGATTCTTTCTCATATCTTTTAAAAGGTCTTTTTTTCATAACATAACAACATTTATCAGAAACTTCAAACGGAGCATCAATTAAAAATCGCCACTTTTTACTAATCTTAAAATTACCATTCTTATTTCCATCAAGTCTAATTTTTTTAATATAATCAGATCCAGTATTCCTGTAATCATATATATACTTAGACTGTTCTTTGCTAACTACTGGATATCCATATCTTTCTATAACTTCTCTAAAAGGCATCTTAGGTTTAATTATTACAAAACTATCTTCATCATAATATCTCTGAACATAACCATACTTTTTAACTTCCCTAAAATTTTCAGGATCTTCTATAAAACTTTTAGCGAATTCTTTAACTTCAGGATATTGTAACCCAGTATCACAAAAAACTAGAGGGATGGTATCACATAAAGGCATACTATCCATTATATGTTTAAGAACAGTGGAGTCTTTACCCCCACTGAAACTTAAATAGACACCATCCCTCCCCCAATGTTTTATCCATTCCCTTAATCTAACTTTAGTTTTAGCTATTTTAGTATTTAGATCTAAGTGCTTTATTTTTTTAAACTCTTTTCGATTCATTATCTATCCTTCCCTAACTAAGCTGTTTATTGAGATCTAGGCCTGATAGGCATAACTAAATATAAATAATCTTCGCTATCAACTTCTCTAATAACTAATGGTTTTAAAGTATCATTTAATCTTATTTCTATCTCATCTTCTGAAAAAACTTTCATAACATCTTGCAAGTAACCAACATCTACGCTTATTTCCTGAGGATCTCCTTCAAGTTCAATTGGCATCTCTTCTCTAGCATGTCCTTTATCAGAATCCCTAGATTGCAAAACTAATTTATCAGAAGTATTTTCAAAAGACATTTCTATAGTATCAGAAATCAAAGACACTCTTTTACAAGCCTGCCTAAACTTATTCTTATCAGCAACAGCATCAGTAATAAAATTCTCAGGAATAACATTTTCATAATCAGGAAATTTCCCTTGAATTAATCTGGAAGTCAAAACAGTATCTTCTAAATTAAACTTAAAATGATTTTCTCCCATTTGAATCTCTATCTCTTCATCGTCATCTCCAGAAATTAGTTTACTAAGTTCTTGAAGAGTTTTTTCTGGAAGTATCACAGAAACTTCTTCTTCTAAAGAATCATTTTCTACTAAGATTTCTTTATAAGCTAATCTATAAGTATTAGTAGAAACCATAATAACTTTATCAGGAGAAATAGAGCATAAAGTTCCAACAAGAGCAGGTCTTGATTCAGATTTAGCACACGCAAACTTCACTGAATCAACCATTTCTTTCAATTTCAAAGCTGATAATTTAATTTTATGCTTTTCATCAACATCGGGAACTTGAGGAAATTCTTCTGGACTATACTGCTTTAAGGAAAATTTAGACTTAGACATCTCAACTTTTACATTATTATCATCAACAAAAACATCAATATTTCCTGATGGCAATTCCTTAACAATATTAACTAATTGTTTCGCAGGCAGTACAATAGCCCCATCTTCCTCAATATCAGCAGGAATACTATGGTAAATTCCTATATCTAAATCAGTTGTAATAAGATCTAACTTTCCATTATTACTCTCAATCAAAACTCCTTCTAAAACAGGCAAAGCATTCTTGCTCGACACAGCAGAAGTTACAATGTCCAATGCATCATAAAAAACATCTTGTTCAATAGAAAATTTCATATAATCCGCTCCCTTTTAATTTTAGTTATATTTAAAATTAATTAACTCCAACATACAATTATCACAAGCATATTCAACTTCATTTTCATAAGGAAATACAGCTATAATATTATCTAAAGTTATTTGCTGTGGACAGAAAAAACAGGACACCTCCTCCTTCATTACTTTATCATATTCTTCTAAAGATCTCAAATAACCTTCCATATCGTCACAATGAACAGCTTTAATACTTAAAGAATTTGAAGAATTTAAACTGCTTTCTCTGTTTCTTAAAACAAAAAACAAAAGACATAACAAAACAAATAACCCTACAGCAAAAACAAGCAAAACTTGAAACATTTTAACTTCCTCCCTTAATTCATATTAATAACTGAAATATCCATATCACCTGCATTCTTACCCCATAAGAATACTTGATTTCTTCTATAAGGAGTATAACCTTTTTCATAATGCCAACTATCTTTCCCTGTAATAGATGGCAATTTTCTAATAATAACTCCCATATCCTCGCTAACATCTTCAGAATGTTCGTGTCCCAAATGCCATTCTCTGTAACCAGACTCAGCCCATTTCTTTGGTACTTCTGCTTGCATTAACCCTTTTAATCTAGATTTTGAAATCTCACTGCCGTGAGTAAATCCAATTAAATTTTCTCCGTACTGCACATATTTTCTTGATTGAGGATCAGTATTAATAAATATATCTTCTGCACCTTTATACCACGCATTTAAATATTCAATAGCATAAAAAGATACAGTCCAATCGTGGTTTCCAGGAACTCTAAAAACTTCTACAACAGGAGTTATCTGTCTAAACATATCAATAGCTTTTATAAACAACCTAACTCCTCGACTAAACATCTTCTGCCATCTCGAATCAACATCCATACTTGTTCCTTTTGTAGTTCTGCCTTCCGAATCATCATAATGATAAAAATCGTTACCAAAAGGCAAAACAACTTTCTCAATATCAAAATGACTTACTCTTTCAATAATCTTTTCTATTAAATCTAAAAAATAATCCTCAGCTATCTGCAAAGAATAATCTTCGCCAGTTTCAACTCCCCAAGCCATTTTAGCTAAATGCAAATCCACAATAGCTGCCTCTAACATTCTTTTTTCTTTTGTACTTAAACTACCAGAAATATTTAACTTAGGAGGAGCATAATCCTTAGAAAACCTTTCTAAATCTTCGCTTACTCTATCTCTTATACCATCTAAAAAATAATCTTTTTTTCTATACTTACTAACTTCTTTCCTTAAATTCTTTATTTCTTTCTGCTGTAGTTTTTTAACATATAAATTTTTCTTTTCTTCTAAAGTCAAATCTACCATTTCATCAACAGACATTTTCTCCACTTCTTCATCTATATACCTGACATCTCTATGAACAAAATTAAATGCTGATTTAAGTAATTCAAAATCTTTTCTGCTAATATTATGTTCTATACAAATATTAGATATGTTCAAATAATCGTTGCCTATCTCGTCACAATAATCTCTTCTTATGTTCTTATATTTTTCTTTAGAAATTTTAAAGCTTCTACTGCCAGAAGTAATTAAGTAATAATCGCCTAAATCATCTACATCAGGCTTCCTTGACTCTTGACCTTCTTTAATAGCCGATAAAGCATCATTATCTTCTGGATTAAACCAATTAGTTCCGTCATAATCAAACCCGTATTTTTTTAACCATCTTCTAATAGTCTTTTCGCCTTTTCCAAACATCTTAGCCAATTGATATGCAGAATAAATCTGAGATGATTCTAAAAGAAGCTGAGGATCATCTCTCAACTCCTCCCATGTTAATGACTCTAAATTAACATCTAAATCATCTTCTGTTAACTTATCATCGTCCTCAAAACTATTACCATACTCATAATCAGGATCTATCCAATTTTCTCCGTCAAAGACAAAGCCATAATCATCCAACCATCTTCTAACAGTTCTTCCGCTCACTCCATAATCTCTTGCAACCTGTCTGGCAGAACTATTTTGAACTTCTCTTAAAAGTTTATCTGGATCATTCCTTATCCCATCTTTCCTACTGTCCATGTAAAGCCTCCTCCTTGATATGTTCTAATCAACTCAAGCTTAAAAAATTCTAATCTTATGTTCTCCTGTTATTATAATACTATAGACTATCTAAGAAATCATCAACTTCATCAACAAACTCTTGCATTATTCTACGAAAATCAGAATCTGCAAAAGCATTTTTTCTTACTGGACTAGTAAAATGACCTCTTCTATCAAGAGAAACAATTAATCTATCTAATAATACAGTTATAGAACTAAGACCTGATCTAATTGCCTCTACTCCTACAATCTCTGCCTCTGACTGTACATCCTTAGTTATCCAACGAGTTATAGCCGAACTAACACCTCTATCTATTTGCTGTGCTTGATCATAAACTTGTTCTTTATAATCAAAATCTGCCTTTTCATTGAACATCTCTAAATATAAATCTCTAGAATATTCATTTGCTACATGAATTGCTTTATCAAGTTTTTCACTTATATACCCTGTAGATGCATAGCCTAAATTTTGATATTTTCTTATTTCATTTGCAATACTAGTAACATACTGAATATACCTATTAAACCCTACCTCATATTCAGTTCTAATTGGTAAAGTATCAAAATCTATCTTAGATTCCCTCAGATTCCTACGACCTCTACTTCTCATTCTTCTATTTCTCCTATCAAATCTTCTTTTCACAATAATCACATCCTTAATTATAGTTTTTATCAAGTTTCAACATCAAATCTAGTGAACTCACCGTCACGAAGTAAATAATAAGTAGTAATAGTAGCAAAAGGAGTACCGTCAATAGTTAGTTCTATCCATACTTCTATAAGGTCTTCTCTTGTCTCATCATAAGCAAAACCTACTTCTGCTCCCAAACCAAAAATCCCAAAATGTCCCGGTCTTGATATCTTGTGATACTGACTATAACTATAAGGGGTTATATCTTGATAATGGGAGGGGGATAAATTTACATCAAATTCTAATTCAAATTTATCAATTGCTTCCGCTACTTTTTCTTCTCGATCTAACTGATCATCTGATTCAAAATATCTTCTTCTCATGTTGACACCTCCTATTTATACCTTCTAATATTATTATATAATAAAAAAATAAATTTGTCAATAATATTATAAATAATTTAATAAATATTTCCCATTCTAAAATCACTATCTTGATAGATTGGACGAACTACAAACCTATAATCACTACTAAAAACTCTAATTACTCCTTCTATTTCATCACCTTTAGCCTCTAATAGATTATCTATTGCAAATCCAACATGCCCATCAGTTTCTAATAGATCTACAAGATCACCAATATTAGTATCTCCAACAGATTTAACTTCAAACTTGATAGTATCCCTATATTTAATAACACTTTTATCTTCATTAACTTCCAATACTTCTATATCTGAAAGGTTACCTTCGTATAAATCATTTTCTAAAAAGCTACACATTCTTAAAACCCTATCAGGCTGTCTATCAGAAAAATGCCCTTTAAACTGTCTTTCTTCATGTATTTTAATCATGAACAACCCTCCTTAAAAATCAAACCACAAAAGGCAGATCTTTTAAAATAGATGCAAGCCTTTCCATATTATATCTATTTTCCTTTATATCATCTTGCAACTGCTGTGCTTTTCGAGGATTTTTTCTAACAAACTTTTCAGCTCTATAAACATTAGAAATCTTCATATTCATTTGATCTAATATCTTCTCTAAAACCTCTACAAAATCAACAGCTTGATGATGAGAAAGAGCATTAAGTTTATCTATCCACATATCAAACCCACCGTCAATATATTCATTAAATAAAATCTCAATCACATAACATCACCTCAAGATAATTTGTGTAAGGATGTCTCATCTAAAAAGACACCCTTACACAAATAACATATTAGAACAAACTAACTCAAAAAATTAAGAGCATTATAATATTTCTTCATCGTCTTAATAGATAACTCTTCCAAATCATCTACATCCATACCAGTTTTATAAATTAAATTATAAATAATACCATAAATCTCATTATTTTTCTTAACCATAAAATCATCCTTCCTTTTTTACTGTTCTTTAGCTTTTGCTTCTACTTCAGTTATATCCTCTGAACAGTTAGGGCATAGCCACCTGCCTTCTTCAAAAGAAGAAACACTTTCCCGGTCACATTCAGGACATTTTTTAGAATAAACGATCATCTGAATTCCTTCTAACCTGCTCTAAGATATAAGATACTTCGTCTAATTCTTTCAAAGCATCTTCTGTTTTATCCAAACTTAAATTTTCAAATTTAGGGATAATAACAAACTTATCGCCATCAGTAGTTATTTGAAAATATTTAGCTTCTTTATCATCTATATTAATATTATCACTTTCTTCATCATAATCAGCTGTTATCTGAAACTCATCTAAAGTATTAACAACACTTTCATATACATAACTAGGGATTATATCCTCAATTTTCTTTGGAGCCCTATCTTCTTCATCAAGCTTGTCTTCCTCTTTAATAACTTCTTTATCGTCATCAGACTCTTTATTTTCTAATGCAGGATTTTTCGATACAAATTCTAATTCGTCTATATCAAACCATACATCATCATGTTCAGGATAAGCAACTAATATCCTTTCACCCTCCTCATCAACATCAGCAACTGCTCCAAATCCTTCAGCAGGAAGATCATCCCCATCTTTAGCTCTTACAAAATCTCCAGATTCAATCTCAGATAAATCAACTTCTCCTCCATCTTCAGTTTCAACGCTAGCTTCTTCTAAATTTTCTTTATTCTTATCTTCTTTTAACTCTTTACTCTCATTAACATTGTCTTTTTCATCAACTTTTTCTTTTTTCTTATCTTCTTTTAAATTTACTCTGCCTTTCTTAATCAAATCGATTTTTTCAAGGATACCTTTAGTATGCTTTAAACTTTCACTATCTCTTTTAGCCATTGTCTAACCCTCCTGTTTAATGTCTTGTATTAAATGTCTAATAGGAATACTAGGTTCAGTTTCCGGCGGATATACTCTATCATATCCCATATCCAAAAACATCTTTTTAGTAGATTTCCAATCTTGTTTTCCTATGTTCAAATTGCCTCCTAAATATATTAAAATATCCCCAATATTAGATTCAATACATTTATCCCTAAAACCTCTACAATCCATCTCACCATGTCCATATAATGACGAAACCCATATACTATCAGCGTCTGTTTCAATAGCAGCTTCAATAAACTCTATTTGAGGTACTAAAACACCTAAATTAACTACTTCAATATCTGCTTCTTCTAAAGCATGTTCTAAAATTTGATTTCCAACAGAATGTATATCCGAACCTATCACACCCAAAACAACTGTGGGATGCAAACACTACCCCTCCTTGTCACCTGCAACAAAATATACGTCTTTTAACTTACAACCTCCACTACAATCAGAACTACAACTAGGAGCCTCTATCTCGTTTAAACTATTAACATCTTCTACAACATTAAAAACATCCCCACAACAATTACATTCAAAAACTGCCTTAATCATTCCTACCAAACCTCAATTTATTAATTATTATCTTTCTCCTCTATAATACATAAGTCATTCCAAACCATAACTTTAACATAAGTAGTAACTTCCAAACAAACTCCAGTTTCAGGACTATCAGTTCGGGATCTGTCAAACATATCGCAATCTTTACACCTTGTCCTATTATTGCCCATAAAACCCACCTACAAATCTGTCTTTTTTTAATAATTCATCTAAACTTCCAAAAACCTCATCTTTAATATCTACCCCCTTCATAAACTTTACTTACATAACTAATTTACTAAACAACACTTTTTATCTTGCTATTAAAATAATCCTGGATAACATCTACAGATTCTATAAAACCATCATCAGCAAAAACATTATAATCTAAAGGCAAAGTCATTGAAGAATACTTATTTTCTATAATATTATATAAACAAACTATAGAATTGAACACTAACAACCCTAAATTTTCTAAAATATTAGGATAACCAAAACTTTTAAACTCTTCTTTCTTATTTTTAATAATTTCACGAGATTCCCAAACCGAATCTATAAACTCAAAAAGTTTTTCTTCACTTAACACTTCATTAAAATCATTTAAATAAAAATCCATCCTATATTTCTCTGTTAATTTTTTTAAGATCAAAATCTTCTTTTCCAAAGTAGAAATTATTTCATCAAGGTTATCAGTATCTTTATCTTCATTAATAATTGAAATACAAGTAAAAATATCTGAAGAAGTATCCACGTACCTGACTATCCCTTCAATATAATCACAACTAACTTCTTTAGTGTTCATTTTTTCTACCTCCCTAATTTTATTAATCTCTAATAGATAGCTCCAAAAATCCCCTCCAATTACCTAAGATAGCATCATCAGAAACATGATTTTCTTCTTCATACTTCCAAAATTCCCCACAAATCTCACATTTACAATGAACATAATTTTTGTGTTCAGCAGGCTCACTATTATCTCTTCTTCTTATTCTAGCTTTTTCTCCACAATTCCGACACCATTTATGTCTCTTATGAATAGGATATTCTGATAAATCATCATTCTTATACAAAATATCAGCTTTAGTTTTTAAATAAGATTCTTCCTCCATAAAACCCCCACCTCCCTTATTTAATCTTACTTATAGATATCATTCATATTCTTCCATATATCTTTATTTTTAAAATTAATCTCTGCCCCTAAAAAATCAGGAGGAACATAATTATTCATTTGATCTTCAGATTGAAATTCTATTTCTGCTATCATAATCCCTTCAGGTTCTAAAAACACATCAACCTCCAATTCTAAATTATCGTCTAAAGCATAAACAGTTCTTTTTTTCCGTAGAGGACGATAAGGTAACAAATCAAATATACTATCAAACTGATCAGAAGTAAGTTCTAACTCTAACTCTTCTCTTACATCTCCTTCTCCAATTTTAAAAGTCATCTCATAAGAATCTTCTAAGTCAGAAGGCAAAATAAAATGACTTTTCCTCATTCTACACTCAAAATTATTTTTATATTGGATATAATTTTGATAAAATACACATTTTTTAATTATATCTGTCTCATCAAAAAAATCATGCAAATCACTTTCAGATACTATCTCATACTTCTTTTCTCGTTCAATCAAATGTAACATCCCCCTTTCTCAAAAATCACTATCAAAATTAAAATAGCTACATACTAACTCTCCTTTACCAAAATTAGTAACAAAATCCCTGTACCCTAAAACCTCATTTTCATGAACTTCTCTTAAATTAAAGCAACATCCTTCAACATCCCATTCAACTACCCACAAACTATACTCATATTCAGCTTTTCTCTGATAAAACGGAGGAATGAGACATCTTGTCTTCAACAAATCTTGCTCAAAAATTTTCCGACCGTTTTTATCTTTTTTACCAATATAAATTAGTTTCTTATACCTATTATCATCCCAAGAAACATCATCATTATTAGAATAATACTCGATAAAATTATCAATAATCTTTTCTTCTAAAGAATCCCAAGCTTTAAATTCCTTAATATCCATTAAAATCAACCTCCTCCTTAACATCATAATAACATATAAACTAATAAAAATCAAACATAATAACTAAGACGCAAAAACTCCTTTATGACCTCCTCTACTCATATACTCATCCCAACTCATCTTTTTATGAATACCGGGCATCATCCAATAAAACCTAAACTCCCTAACCATTTCTTTTTCCCATTCTGGTCCTACATAATTGCTCTGCTTATCTGTCCAATCTAAAGGAACATATCTTTGTGGATAAACTCTAACACCTAATCTTCTAACCTCCCTTGCCCTATATAAAGCTTCATCTAAATTATCTTCAAAATTAAACAATACAAAAACAAAAAGTTTAGATTTAGGCAGTCCGTTCTTATCTTTCACCAATTTAATAGCATCTTGAATATATCCATCCTGAGACATATTATCAAAAGCCATTCTAAAACCACAACGTAAAAAATCTAAATTCTTCAAATAATCCATATGCTTTTGTTTTAAAAATCTACAATCAAAGCCGTTATCAAAAATAACCCTCTTGTCTATTTCAGCTAGTTTAAGAGTAACATTTTTAAAATGATCAAATCTAACTGTAGTAAAGTTATTATCGTGGATCATTATTTTAGATCTATCCATATTAATACTATCAACCCAACGATCGTTTTCTCGGTACTCTGGCTCTAAAGTTTTAACAGCACAGAAAGAACAGTTATTGCGACAACTTCTACTAGTAAAAACAAAAGAATAATCGTTAAATTTATTATCTATATTAAATAAGGTATAGTCTGGAGGTAAGTTGTCAATTTCATCCCATAACCCTATTTTAGGTCTAATTCCTGTATTTTTCTCTACATGCTCAGGCATTAAAGTTGCATATATTCCTCCTACTTTTATCTCAGCATCAGGATACCATTGCTTATATCTCAAAATTACATCTAAAGTTTTGCCTGCTTTATACGTAAAAAGAGAAGAAATGTATATAAAATCAGGATCTTCTTCTTGAAATTCAAAACCTATTGAAGAAGTTACATTATCTCCTTTGTTCTTATGATAAGTACTAATTTTCATTAAACCTAAAATCGGATATTTAGTTTTATAAGGACTCACCAATAAAACATTCCTACCGTTAGATTCCAATTTAGGATCCTCCCTTAAACTTTGTTGCTATTTCATAAACGACTGGAACAGTAACTGCATTCCCTGCTTGCCGATAAAGTTGAGAATCTGAATTAACACTTTCCGCCTTTTCAAAAGCAGAATCAGGAAACCCCTGCAACCTCCAACATTCTCGTGGAGTCAGCCTCCTTATTCTCATATCTTCCTGAAAATTACCTTCTGAAGAATTTCCATCTTTAGGGACTTCTTTTAAATAATTATCTTTTTGTACACTTGTTATAGAATTAGTTAGCCCATCACCCCTTTCTTCTAAATTTTGTCTAACTTCTCCATCTTGATTTTCTCTGCCTCTTGAAGCAACAATTACTCCCGTTCTCTGCGAATGGTTATCTAATCCTTTATAATAATTTTTATCTATACAATTAGCTTTACGATCTTCTCTAAACTTAATCTCTCCATCCTGTTTATTTATAGCGACTGTTGGCTCTCTATCTCCTCCCTGCATTGTACTTAAACAGGGACTTAAACCCTTACTATCATAAACTCTTCCAATCTCAGGATTGTCAATTTTACTTTTATGGGACTTAAAATTGCCTATCTGCATAAGTTTATTCTTACTAGAAGTACGATTATTTCCCGTTACTTCTTCTTGATATTCCTCAATAGATCCTTTTGTTTTTTTTCTGATAGGAAATATTTGTCGTCCACTGATTCCTCTAAAATGTCCGACAATGAACACTCGCTCCCGGTTTTGAGGGACTCCAAAGTCCTTGCTGTTAAGCATCTCCCATTCGATAAACTCATACCCACATTCATGAAGGGAGTTGAGGACTGTTGCGAAAGTCCTTCCTCCATCGTGGGAAAATAATCCCCTGACATTTTCCAAGAGTAGATACTTAGGCTGTCTCTCTTTAGCCAACCTGACGATTTCAAAAAAGAGAGTGCCTCGTGTATCTCGGAAACCTCCTCTGTTTCCAGCAATACTGAAACTTTGGCAAGGATAGCCGGCTGTGTAGCAGTCTGCTTCTGGCAAGTCTCCTGGTTCAACGTCTCGAACATCCCAAGCTGACCATTCTCCATCCGTATCATATACCTCCTCGTACGATTTTCTAGCGTATTTATCATTCTCAATATAACCTACACATTCGTGACCTGCCATCTCCATACCCATCCTAAAACCACCAATACCTGCGAATACATCAAGAAACTTCATTAATATTTCTCCTCATCTCAATATCAAAATTTTCTCTGACTTTATCAGTAAATCTGTTACTAAAAACAAAATCTCCCATATAATACCCCCTTAAACTCAAAAACCACACCTTCTCAAAATCATAACAAAACTTTTTTTAAAATAAAGACTGCTGTTTTGGTTTCTCTTCTTCAGGCAGTTGATCATAATACTTTTTATCTATTTTACCTATTCTTTTATAAGCAATATTTACATATTTTTCATTTACTTCAAAACCTACCCACTTGCGATCTAACATTTCTGCCATTTTAGCAGTAGTACCACTTCCCATAAATGGGTCTAAAACTACATCTCCTTCATTACTCCAACTTTTAATATGGTCTTTTGCTAGTTTT
>SL_8KL_010_SEDDRAFT_10001150_pt1 | contig 22957 bp, 22 predicted proteins | sample SodLakKL_010_SED_4_FD_11160 | JGI IMG/M metagenome (IMG submission 11160) | reverse complement strand
ATGGTCGATCCGTTGCGATCCCGCGGTGGGGGGCCTGGAGCGGGGTGCCGCCACAGCACGCGACAACCCGGGTTGCAGCGCCCGGGTCGTGTCAGGTACTCAGGTGCTCAGGTGCTCAGGTGCTCAGGTGCTCAGGTACTCAGGTGCCGACCGGCGGTGTCAGCTCGAACGGCGCAGGCGACGGCCGGCGACCTCGTCCGGCACGATCCTGAGCCACGACACCTCGGTGCTGTCCGAGATCGCCCAGCTGTCCAGCTTGTCCTCGTACCGGGCCAGCAGTTCCGGGTCGTCGACGATCTCTGCTCGGCCCTGGACGAGCACGCTCCACCCCGTGCCGCGGGCCGGGTCGTGGTCGTCGAGCTGGAACGCGACGGGCTTGCCGGCCAACCCCACGTCCAGCTTGCCGCCGGCCACCGTCCGCAACACGACCGTCGACCCGTCGACGAGGTGGTTGACGGGCACCACGACCGGCGTGCCCGCCGCCTGGTAGGCCAGCCGCCCGAGCGGCCGGCTCCGCAGGAGCGACAGGCACTGGTTGAGCGGCAGGACCTCCAGGCCGTGGCGATCGGTCACCTTTGTCACGCTGGTCTCCTCTGCGTCTGTGGCCAGCGTGCGTGGTCGGCGGCGCCGCCGGCAGGGACCTCCGTCACCGGTGCGCCGGGACCGCGCGTAGGACCCTGGCGGCGAAGGTCACTCCTCGCCGTGCTCGACCTGGGTGTAGAAGACCGCGGCCTCGGTGCGACGCGACATGCCCAGCTTGGACAGCAGGTTGGAGACGTAGTTCTTGACCGTCTTCTCGGCGAGGTGCATCCGCTCGGCGATCTGTCGGTTGGTGAGGCCCTCGGCGATCAACGCCAGGATCTTGCGCTCCTGGTCGGACAACGCCTTGAGCCTCGGGTCCTCCTCATCCCCCTTGCGCAGCCGCTCCAGCACCTTGCCGGTCAGTGCCGGGTCGAGCAGGGAGTCACCGGAGGCGACCCGGCGCACGGCGTCGATGAGGTCGTTGCCGCGGATGTCCTTGAGCAGGTAGCCCGCCGCACCGGCCATGATGGCGTCGAACAGCGCCTCGTCGTCACCGAAGGAGGTCAGCATCAGGCAGGCGATGCGCGGATCCCTGGCGCGGACCTCTCGGCAGACCTCGATCCCGTTGCCGTCGGGCAGGCGGACGTCGAGCACGGCGACGTCCGGCGAGGTGCGCGCGATCTGGGCCAGGGCCATCCCCGCGGTGGCGGCGTCGCCGACGACGTCGATGTCGTCCTCTGCGTCGAGGAGGTCCTTGAGGCCGCGTCGCACGACCTCGTGGTCGTCGACGAGGAACACGCGGATGGGCACGGCGAGCCTCCGATCGGGTGCGGTGACGCGGGAGACAACACGGCGAGGCTAGTGACAACGCGGCCATTCGGTTGCACACCCGGGCCGATCGGCCCCCAGGGCAGGGCTGTGGGGCCCTGTTCACCTATGCCGGCTACCGTGGGAGCGCCGCTGGAACCTCCCGCGGTCGGCCAGGAGCGAGGGGATCAGGGTGAGCGGACCGCGATCCGACGTCACGCAGGCCGGGGATCTCGAGCCCCGGCTCGCGCGCCTGCTCGAGGCCGTGCTCACGGTCGCCAGCGACCTGGAGCTGGAGTCGATGCTCGGCCGCATCGTCCACGCTGCCTGTGATCTGGTCGACGCCCGCTACGGCGCGCTCGGTGTCATCGGCGAGGAGGGCACCTCGCTGGCGGCATTCGTGCACCACGGCATGCCTCCGGAGGTCGTCCACGACATCGGGCATCTGCCCGAGGGCCACGGTGTGCTCGGGCTGCTGATCGCCCGACCCGAGACGATCCGGCTCGAGGACCTGAGCCAGCATCCCGAGGCCTACGGCTTTCCACCCGGGCATCCGCCGATGCGCAGCTTCCTCGGAGTGCCGGTCCGGATCGGGGCCGAGGCCTACGGCAACCTCTATCTGACCGAGAAGCGGGACGCGTCGGCGTTCAGCGAGGAGGACGAGGAGCTGCTGGTCGGGCTCGCGGCCGTGGCGGGCGCCGCGATCGCCAACGCCCGGATGTACGACGACGTTCGTCGTCGGGAGCGGTGGCGTGAGGCGATCGGCGAGGTCGCTGCCGCCGTGCTGGACGGGGAGCCACCGCACCGTGTGCGCCGCCGGGTGGTCAGCGGGGCTGCCGAGCTCCTCGACGCCCACGGGGCCTGCCTGCTCGAGCAGCACGACGAGGGGCTGTGGGTGCTGGCCTCGACCGGCAAGGCACCCGACGAAGGCTTCCTCGAGCTGACCGACGCCCCGATGCTGCGCACCCTGGAACACGGGGAGGCGCTGCGGCTCGACCATGGACCCGTGTTCGGCCGGCCCGCCGTGTGGGCACCGATCAAGGTGGCCGGCGAGGTGGAGGTCGCCATCGGGGTCGGTCGGGACGAGCCGTTCACGACCAAGGAACTCGAGGCGCTGGTGGCCTTCGCCTCCCAGGTCAACGTGGCCTGGAGCTTCGAGCGCGCCCAGGCGCAGGTCCAGCACCTGTCGTTGATCGCCGACCGGGAACGCATCGGTCGTGACCTCCACGACACCGTGATCCAACGGCTGTTCGCGACCGGGCTGTCCCTGCAGGCCACCCAGCGGCACCTGGATGACCGGCCGGACGTCAGCGATCGCCTGGAACGCGCCGTGGACGACATCGACAGCACCGTTCGCGAGATCCGCGCCACCATCTTCGCCCTGCAGTCCGCCAACGCCACCGAGCGCGGGGTCAGGGCCCAGGTCCTCGAGGTGGTGGAGGAGCTCTCCGACGTGCTGCCGAGGGCACCCCGGGTCCGCTTCGATGGCCCCATCGACACCGTCGTCGGGCGCGAGGTCAGCGAGCAGCTGCTGCCCGTGGTGCGCGAGGCGCTGACCAACGTCGCCAAGCACGCTGACGCCACCGATATCGAACTGGAGCTCGCCGCCGATCACGCCGGCGTGCGGTTGCGGGTCGCCGACGACGGCCGGGGCATCGCCGCGGGCGCCGACACCAGCGGTGGTTTCGGGCTCGCGAACCTGCGGGAGCGCGCCGAACACCTCGGCGGCTCCTTCGCGGTCAGCTCACCGGGAAACCACGGGGGCACGGTCGTGGTTTGGGCCGTCCCCGGGCGCTGAGGGGCTCGGCTCGGCGGGCATGGGACCGTCGTCGAGCAGCAGGGCCTCACCGGCCAACCGTGCGGTGACCTCCTCGAGGAACCGCTCCACGGTCGTCCGCGCCAGCCGGTGCATCGCGACCGCGTCGACGGCGCCACCGAACGCACCGCCGGGTGGGCGGTATCTGGCGTCGACGAGCAGCGTCGTGCGCCCGCCAGCCTGGGCGTGCAGACCCAGCTCCCCGTCGAGGCTCGGTAGCAGACGGTCCACCGCGGTCGCTTCGCCGTCCTCGGAGATCGGATCCCAGCTCAACGTCCGCCACCTGGTGGCTCCGGCGCGCCACGGCGAGCCGACCGTGGCCCGCACGGTGCGGGTCAGGGAGCCGGCTCGCAGGGCGAGGACGAAGCAGTCCTGCCCGTCGCGACGAGCGCCAGGTAGCCAACGGGCGGGATCTCCGTCGAAGGCGGTCGCGAGTGCGACCGGGTCACCGACCACCGGCAGGAACGTCCGGACGGATCTGGGCACGGCATCGACCTCCTGGGTAGACGCAAGCTACGGTCTGCACGCACACCCGGTTCCAGAGCAAGAGGTCCCACCCGAGGTGGGCACGGTGGCCACGATCGCAGCGGCGATCTGCCCTCTGCTCACCGGCACGGAAGGCAGCGAGGTGACCACGACGGACCCGGTCGGCGACCGTCCCTTCACGACCGTCCCGGAGCTCGCTCCGCTGCTCGACGTCGTCGTCCTCGCCGACGTGCGGTGGTGGCTCGACGGATCACAGGGCCGCGACCAGCACCTCGAAGCCACCCTGCCCGGGGCGGTCTACGTCGACCTGGACGGGGACCTGTCGGGCCCACCGACCCGTGAGGGGGGACGGCACCCACTGCCCACCCCCGAGGCCTTCGCGTCCACCCTCGCCCGCCTCGGCATCGGCGAGGACGACGTGGTCGTGGCTTTCGACCACGGACCGGGCGTCGCGCCGGCGCGGCTGGTGTGGATGCTGCGCAGCCTCGGGCAGCGTGCGGCGCTGCTCGACGGCGGGTTGGCGGCCTGGGAGGGTCCGACGGCACCGGGTGGGGCCCGCCGCCGGGCGACGAGCGTGCGTGCGCGGCCCTGGCCCGAGGAGCGGCTGGTCGACACCGCGGCGGTCCTGGCCCGGGTGAGCGACGACGCGGACGTCGTGCTGCTCGACGCGCGCTCGGCGGATCGGTTCACGGGCGCTGGGGAGGAACCCGGAAGGGCGCCGAAGGGTCACATCCCCGGAGCGCGCAGCGCACCGGCCACCGAGAACCTCGACGGCGGGCGGCTGCTGGCTCGCGAGGAGCTGCGAGAGCGGTACGCAGCGCTCGGTGCCCTGGAGGCGCCCGAGGTGATCGCCTACTGCGGCTCTGGGGTCGCCGCCTGCGTGGACCTGCTGGCGCTCGAGGAGCTCGGGGTGGCCGGACGGCTCTACCCCGGATCGTGGTCGGCCTGGAGTGCCGACCCGGCACGTCCCGTCGCCACCGGCACGGGGTAGCCTGCTGCCGGTGCTCACCCTCCACCACGACATCACCTCCCCGGCGGCAGCGGTCGCCGTGCTCCGTCTGCAGGCCCTGGTGGACGCGGGAGCGACGGTGCGCTTCTCACCCCCTCGACACCCTCGGGTTGGACATCGACATCCCACCCACCCGTGAGCTGCTGGAGGGCGTGGTGCGCTACGCCGATCGCGCGGCAGAGCTCGGGCTCGCGATGCGCCGGCCGAGCCGGCAGCCGCCGACCCTGCGGGCCCACGTGATCGGCGAGGTGGCGGAGGCCGCTGACCTGGGTGCGTCGTGGCGGTGGAGGTGCCTTCGGGCCTACTGGAGTCAGGACCGTGATCTGCACGACGAGGACACCCTGGTCGAGCTGGCCGTCGACGCCGGTCTCGAGGAGGCCCCTGTGCGGGGTGCCCTCGGCGATCGCTTGACGGTCCACGCGCTGCGCGACCGGATGGTGCACCAGCGTCGGCGGGGGATCGGCGGGGTCCCCGTGCTCGAGTTCGACGGCACCTTCGTGTCGCCGGAGCTCCCCGACGCCGATCTGCGGCAGCTCGCCGGCCTGTGACCTCACCGCCGCGGCCGTCGACGTCCACCCCCGCCCAGGCGCGGGTGGTCGACGAGGTGCTCGGGTGGGGCCGGCCCCGGCCGGTCGTCCCCTCGGGGCTGGTCGACGAGCTGCGGGGCGGTTTCGACGCCGCCTTCGGGGCGGCGCGTAGGGGCACGCCGGACGGTCCGCCGATCCGCCGCACGGTGCCGGTCCGCGCGCTCGTCGCCGGCGCGACCTCGGGCAGCACCGGCACGATCACCCACGATCGGGACACGCTGCGGGGCATCCTGTTGGCCCGGAGCTTCGCGCGGGACGTCGAGCTCGGGCAGACCGGCGAGCCCGAGGACGTGGTCGCCGCGGTCGCCGGAGAGGTCGCCGCCGAGCGTCCCGCCGACCCGGGCTCGGCCTCGATGTGGTGGAACGCGGCGCCCCGGCCATCGCGCGACGACATCGTCGCCGAGGTGGTCGGGGTCATGGCGGACCTGCGGTCACTGTGGCCACCGCTGACCGACGCCCACCTCGCCGTCGCCGTCCGCCGTCAGCTCAGGACGCCGGCCGCAGGGCAGGCGCTGGTCCTCAGCGCCCGGCCCGATGTGGTGCTCGACAGTCCCCGACGCGACGAGCGGGCCCGGGCGCTGGTCGTGGTGACACGCTCGGGCATGCCCCGTCCGACCGAGGACCGTGCCCTGGCCCGTGCCACGGCGCTCGTGCAGACCCTGGCCGACGGCCGCCCCCCCTTCCGCTGGGTGGTGCTGCACCTCACCGACGGTCGTCTCGAACCCGAGGACCTGGACCCCGAGGTGCTGCTCACCACCGCTGCCGAGCTCGGTCGCCGGGCGGCCCGGTACCTGGCGAAGGACAGCTCCGCGGGCCGCTCGACCGCCGCTGATCCCGAGCCCGATCGGTCCACGTCACGCGTGAGGGGAGGTGCCGGATGAGCGCCGGCGGCGAGGAAGAGCCGGACCGCAGCGGGCCGCCTGAGGGCGCGCAGCCCCAGGCCACGCCCCCGGCGCGGACCTTCCGGACCCCGCTGCGGGGGCACGCCTTCTCAGGCCCGACCCCGCCGGAGGCGTTGGAGCCCGGCCGACCGGCCTCGGTGGTGCGCGAGCCCCGCAACCCCGCGGATCCCCTCGCCATCGCCGTCTGGGTCGATGACNGGGAGGGCCGGCCGTGGCGGATCGGGTACCTCGACCGCACGGTCGCCGCCCGGATCGCCCCCAGGATCGATGCGGGCGCCGAGGTGCGTGCCGTCATCGAGGGCTGGCTGGAGGAGCCGGGTGGCCGGTGGGAGCGGCCGCTGCTCCGCCTGGAGGTCACCGACGGACCCGGAGAGGGCACCCAACCGCCGGAGACGGTGCACGTGCAGGTGTGGGGACGGCCCCCGGGGGTTCGGCGACGACGGATCGATCCCGCGGGCTGAAGCCGGTGGGTCGGATCAGTCCTCGTCGTCCTCGTCGTCGTCGGGTGGCGGGGGAGGCGCAGCGCGGGTCGCCGTGCCTCGCTCGATGATGCGGGTCTGGGGGACGTAGGTGGTCGTGATGGTGCGGGTCTCCGTGCCCCCACCGACCAACTCCACCGCCCGGGTGACCGTCACGGTGAACCCGTCGGCTCCGGACTGCAGGACCCGTTCCTGGCCACGACGCAGCTCCGAGGTGTTGCGGACCTCGGTCTGGAACGAGCGCGGGCGCGTGCGGTCGCTGTGGCTGGCGGACACCGCCGTGGCCCGCGGGACGCCGTAGAGGGACACGGTGACCGATGTGGAGGTGTGGGCGGTCTTGACGAGGATCGCGCCCTCGGTGTTGTTGGTGAACCGCACATCGAGCACCGGGTAGGACAGGGTCGCCTCCCGCCCGATCGGGTAGCGGCTGATGTACCAGGAGTGGGCCCGCCACTGGTCGAGCTGCACCCCCGAGAAGAAGGCCGCGTTGAAGGTCGTGGTCCCGAACTGCGAGGTCCCACCACCGCAGGTGTCGACCAGTTCCCCCCGCACGATGGTCCCGGCGGGCTCGTAGCCCTTCTCGCAGCTGCGTTCGCCGGAGATCTCGTTGATCGAGAACTGCTCGCCGGGGAGCACGAGGGCGCCGTCGATCACGTCCGCCAGCAGCTGGATGTTCGCGTTGCGGGTCTGTCCGGCCTGGTAGTAGGTCGTGAACGTGCCGAGCACGTGGGTGGGGCGCAGCTCCTCGGCCCGTGAGGTGGGGAACTCCGACTCCACCTCCGCCAGCCGCAACCGGGCCTCGCGGATGCCCTCGCGCAGCAGCTCCGTGAGCTGCACGGCCGCGAGCTCGGCATCGAAGGCCCGGCCGGTCCGGCTGGGATCCAGCCCCACCGAGGCCTCCACCGGCCGGAACGTGGCGTCGAGCTGGGCGTCGAAGGTCGTGGGCGGGGTCCGGCTGGCGGAGTAGGACGCGGGGGTCGGGGCGATGTCGAAGCGTGCGGCGCCGAGCTCGCCGATGACCTGCTCGACTCGTTCCGGGGTCACCACCAGGTGCAGCTCGATCGCGCCGGGCACCTCGCCACGTTCCTCGATCCCGATCATGGCGGCCAGGTCCGCGGGCGCCAGCTCGAGGGTCGTGTCGTCCGCGTGCACCAGCAGGGGTTCGGCCAGGGCGCGCTCGACCTGCTCGGCGGTGGTCGCGATCTCCTCGTCGGCGATCATCTGGGGGGTGGTCGCCGCCGGGAGGTCGAAGGCGTCGGGTCCGGGAGCGCGGACCGCGCTCACCGCCAACTGCACCGTGGTGGCCCGATCGACCACCACCTCGCCCTGGGATGAGGTGGTCAGCACCTCGACCTGGCCGGTGTCGACGGCGACGCCACCGCGGATCTCGGGTCGGTCGAGCTGGTTGGCCAGTGCGTCTACCCAGTCAGTGATGACATCCCGGTCGGTGACCTCGACGAGGTCGAGGTCCGCCGGCTGCCGGAAGGCGCGCAACCGGGTGAGGATGTCACCGGGCAGACCAGAGCGGCCCCGGGACATGGCGGCGTCGACGGTGGCGTCGACGTCGATGGTGAAGCCGGAATCCCGGGGCACCAGGACGTACTCCTCGCCCTCGAACGCGAAGGAGACGGGGTCGGTCTCCCGGGCCTCGACGGTGTCGGCGAGGCGGTCACGCACCTCCGCCGGCGACATCCTCGAGACATCGACCCCCGCAACGGAGGTGTTGGGCAGCACCGCGTCACGCTGCACGAACCACAGGGTGCCGAGCGCCAGCAGGAGCACGAGGACGACGCCGCCGGCCGCGATGCCGAGGCCGCGCGTGCGGCGAGAGACGGTGGTGATGCGTGCCATGGAGCGGGACCCCCGACGTGTGGCCCCGGGTGGTGGCCGAGCCGGCAGGGTACCAACCACCGTTGTCGGCCAAGGGGGGTCGGCGGTGTGGTCCGGACGGCCGCCGCGGCGGCATGGACCGGCGAGCCACGAGGTAGGGTCCCGACCGCGGAACCGGGCACGGCCGACCACCGGGGGCGCTGCGTCGGTCCGCTGCCACCACCCGACCATCGAGATGGAGGGGTCCGTGCTCGTCGATGTCCCTGTCCGCTGGCTCCTCGGTGTGGGGGGCGCGTTGCTGGCGCTGGCCGGGTTGGGCGTCGGGCTGCCCGCCGGGATCGCCGGGGCGCAGACCCAGGCGGAGCGCGAGCTGTCCGAGGCGCGCGCGGCACTGGAGCGCATCGGCGCCGAGGTGGCGGACGCCGATCGTGAGGTGAGCACGCGGGAGGCGGCACTGGCCGACGCCGAGGACCGGCTCGCGGCGATCGAATCGATCGTCAACGACGTCGCCGCCGAGGTGGAGCGGCAACGGGTCGTGGTGCACGACGCCCAGCGTCGCCTCACCGAGGTCGAGCAGGACCAGGCCGAGCTGGAGGCGGCCTTCACCGGACGCGTCGCCCGGCTGTTCAAGCAGGGGCCGGACCTGACCTTCGAGGCACTGCTGAACGCCGAGGCAGCTGACGAGGTGATCGCCCGGACCGAGTTGCTCGACCGGGTGCTCGCGGGCGACCAGGTCGACATCGAGCGTCTGACGGCGATCGAGACCGCCGTGCTGGCGCAGCGAGCCGTCGTCGTCGCCGAGCAGGAGCGGCTGGAGTCCCAGCTGGCGGAGCAGGAGGAGATCCTGGCCGAGGTCGAACAGCTGCGACGCAGCCGCGCGCTGGCAGCCGCCGATGCGCGACAGCGGGCACGGGACCTCGCGGTCCAGCGGGACGACCTCGAGGCAGAGGAGGAGGAGCTGGCAGCCCTCGTCGAGCGCCAGCAGGCGGCGGCGCGGCGGGCCGAGGAGGAGCGCAGGGCCGAGGAGCAGCGCCGGACCGCCGAGGAGAGGCGCCAGACGGTCCAGCGGCCTGCGAGCCGTGCGGCGACCACCACGGCCACCGGCGGCTACGTCTGGCCGATGTGTGCCCCCGTGACCTCCGAGTACGGCCCACGCTGGGGGCGCATGCACCGGGGCATCGACCTGGGAGCCCCGACGGGCACGCCCATCCGCGCGATCAGGGCCGGCACCGTCATCTTCGCGGGCTGGCAGGGCGGCTATGGGCAGATCACGCTGGTCGACCATGGGAACGGGGTGGTGTCCGCCTACGCCCACCAGAGCCGGTTCGCGGTCGGTCAGGGCGCGCGCGTCGCCCAGGGCCAGGTCATCGGCTACGTGGGTACCACCGGCAACACCACCGGTGCCCACCTCCACCTGGAGACCCGGGTGGGGGGCACGGCGGTGAACCCGAGGCAGTACCTGTCCGGCTCGCCCTGCTGAGGCGTCGACCCCGAGCAGTGGAGCTGCGCCCGCCACCGTCGCTCACCCTGGTGCGCGGACCGGCCAAGGGCGACATCCCGGGGGCCGAAGGCGTACGCTGCCCTCGATGGCGGATACCCATGGGCGGTACGAGGAGCTGGCGGTCGGGCACGTGCTCGGCGGCCTGACCGCCAGGCAGTCCGCGGAGTTCCGCAACCACCTCCACAGCTGTCCCGAATGCCGCACCCGCGTGGCGGAGCTGCACGGCATCGCGGACGACCTCGCGGCCGCCGAACGCGACGAGCGCGCTCGCACACCGCTCCGCACCGAGGTCACCCGGCGGGCGGAGCCGGAAGGCGACCCGGTCGGCGTGTCCAGGATCGGGGTCGGTCACGTGACCGTGGCGGTGCTGGTCGTGCTCGCCTTGGCGACCGCGATGGCGTTCTGGAACCTGCACCTGCGCAGCACCGCGTCCGCCTACCTCGGTGTGGTCGAGGCCCAGGGGGAGGCGCTCGCCCGCTTGGCCACGGGGATCGAGCTGGAACCGGAGCTGGCGGCCGGGCTCGAGGGGCGGGTGGTCACCGACGGCGAGCACGTCACGCTGAGCTTGGCCGGACTCGATGAGCTCGGTGAGGGGGAGCGGCTGGTGGCGTGGTTCGACGGTGCCGAGGACCCCTCCGCCACGCCGCCGCGGGTCCTGGCCGGGCCCGGTGAGCTGCAGGACGGGACCGTCGCCGCATCGCTGGAGGTCGCCGAGGCCACGGGTCTGAAGGTGACTCGGGAGGTCGGGATCAGTCAGCGCGAACCCGAGGGGCCGGTGCTCGTCGAGGTCGTCCTGGTCGTGACGAACGAGCGCTGAGCCCACCCGCTCCCCGGATCGGCTCACTCGCGGTCTTCCGGGTCCTCGTCGAAGTAGTCCAGTCGGTCGATGGGCATGACCACCGCGGAGAGCACGTTGGTGAGGTGGGCGACGATGCGCTTGAGGTAACGGGCGGCCAGGGCGCGCCCGACGGCGTAGAGGCGGTCGTCCTCACCGCGCACCAGTAGCGACACCGTGGTGTCGAACTCGTCGAGGAGTTCGTCGCCGCGGACCAGCAGTTCGGTCGCGCGCTCGTGATCGCGGGCGGAGAAGATCTCGGCGGTGTCGGCGATCATCTGGGAGACCTCGACCCGCAGCTCGCGCCACGCGGGGAAGTCCGAGAGATCGACGCCGTCCTTGCCGAGGTCGCGCAGGTTCTTGCCGTAGTCCCCGATCCGCTCGATGTCCTTGACGATCGACATATAGACCAGGATCGCCGGGGTGTCGATCGCGCCGACGACGCTGGCGTGGACGACCAGGTCGCGGCGGATCTCGCGCTCACCGTCGTTGACCCGTTGGTCGGTGGCCTTGATCTCGCGCTTGACGGTCTTCCAGTCGACGCCATCGAGGAGGATCGACATCGCCAGGTCGAACACGATGCGATCATCGGCGAGCATGCGCTGGATGATCTGTTCGATGTTGTCGAGGCGGTCGTCGCTGGCGGTGCTGCGTTTGAACCCGAAGGCCATGTCGGCTCTCCCTGTCGATCAGCTGAGCAGGAACACCCCGAGGACCGGGACCACGATGAACAGCCCCACCACGTAGCCAAGCACGAGGCTGCGTCGCTCCGTGGCGACATTCGCGGTCCAGATGGCGGCGCGGAGCGGGAGGTCACGGATCACCGGGACCGGGTAGATGATGGCGATGGCCAGCAGGTTGAACAGGGTGTGGACCAGCGCGATCGTGAGGCCCTCGGGGCGCAGGACCGCGAGTGACGCCAGCAGTGCGGTGATCGTGGTTCCCACGTTGGCGCCCAGGGTGATCGGATACACGTTGCGCAGGGTCAGGATCCCGGCAGCTGCCATGGGCACCAGCATCGCGGTGGTGATGCTGGAGGACTGCACCGCCACGGTCACCACGATCCCGACCACGATCCCGATAGCGCCGCCACCCTTGCCGATCCAGGTGTTCATGGCCTGCTCGATGCCGCCGGCGACCAGTTGGCGCATGTTCTTGGTGAGCAGCCCCAGAGCGGCGAAGATGGCGCCGAGCCCCAGTAGCAGCAGCAGGATCGCGAGCACCACGGTCGGGAGCGGGAGGCGGTTGACCAGGTCCTCGATGAAGCCGACGGGCACCTTCACCGCCGTGCGGATCGGACTGGACCCGATCTCGCTGACCTCGGTGCCGCGGAGCCGCTCGGTCAGCCACGTCGCCGAGTTGGTCAGCACGTTGGTCGCGAGCTCCAGGGGGAGCAGGATCGCGACGGAGAGCAGCTTGAAGTAGTCGTGGAGGGTGGCCGCGGCGAAGCCGAGGCGGAACTCGTTGGGTCGGCGGATGTTGCCCAGGGCGGCAAGGGTGTTGGTCACGGTCGTGCCGATGTTGGCACCCATGATCATCGGCACCGCGAGCGCCAGGGGGATCGTGCCGGCACCGACCAGGCCCACGATCGCGGAGGTCGAGACGGACGACGACTGCACGAGGACCGTGAACAGCAGCCCGGCGAACAACCCGGAGATGGGGTTGGCCACCCGGTCCAGCAGCCCGCTGGTGAAGTCCTCACCGAGCCCGGCGATCCCGACCTCGAGGAGTGCCACCCCGATGAGGAACACGTAGAGGAGGAGCAGGACGAACAGTGCCCGGACTGGCGGCGGGACGGTGCGACCGCCGAGGGATGAACGGGGTTCGGACGCCACTCCGGCAGCTCCCACGACGGATGTGGACGGCAGACTCGCAGAACCGGGCCGCAACCTGCAAGTCAGTGGACGGTACGGCCACGTTCACCCGCCGTTCACGTCCGAGCACCCGGAGCAGACGCGCCGGTCGGCGCCCCGGTGTCGACATGCCACGGNCGCGGCCCTCGGCCGCGCCCGTGGTGGTGCTGGATGGAACCTCTGGCACCGTCACACCGGGGTGGTTCGGCTCGGTTACGGACCGACGCACCGGTGGCGTGGCGTCGAGCGGGACGAGTTCCCGACCGATGCCGTTGGCGGTACCTGACTGGGAGTCGCTGGAGCGGTCCAGCGCCGGCCTCAGCGGCCAGGTACCTCCAGGGTCCCGCGATGATGACTACTACTCAACGGACCACCTCCTTCCTCTGGTGCCGGGCAGAGAACCACATCCGGCCTCGGCATGCCAGCACGTGAGGGGCACCTCGGCTGCCGCGGCCGCGACCTTGGCCCGGTTGGCCCCGACGCAGCCGCACCGCTACGTTGCGCCGCGCACTCCGGGCACGTAGCTCAGTGGGAGAGCGCTGCCTTCACACGGCAGAGGTCAGAGGTTCGATACCTCTCGTGCCCACCCCGACGGGCCCCCGCCGGTCCTGCGACGACGCCGCTCGGCGGGGGTCCGCTCGATCGCCACCGGTACCGGTCGTCCGGCCGCAGTGGCCGTGGCCTCTCGGGCCAGGGCAGGCCTACGGTGACGAGATGACGATCGTCACTGGACCCAACCCCCGGCTGCGCTTCGTCGAACGCGCGCTGCGCGGCTTGGCCATCGGTCGCTCACCCGTCGAGCCCGAGGTCGCCGCGCTCGACGAGTTCCTGGTCACCGACGGCGTGGCGGTCGACATCGGAGCGGGGTTCGGGCTGTACACCCTCTCCTTCGCCGCCCAACTCGGTCCAGCGGGCCGGGTCCTGAGCTTCGAGCCGTTACCCGGCCCTCACGGCTTCCTGCGTCGGGTGATCCGTTGGTTGGGGGCGGCCAACGTCACCCTCTCCCAGCAGGCGGTCGGTGATCACGGCGGGGGAGGCGAGATGAGCCTGCCGAGGCGGCACGGGCTGCCCGTGCACGGTCGTGCCTTCTTGGCTGGTGAGGCCGACGGCCCGGGCTCCAACGCCGAGTTCCATGCCGAACGTCCGGTGCCGGTCACCATGGCGACGCTGGATGCCAGGGTGCGGGCGGCGGGACTCGACCGGGTCGACGTCATCAAGATCGATGTCGAAGGGTACGAGCCAGCCGTCCTGCGTGGCGCCGAGTGGACCCTGCGGACGTTCCGTCCAGCGCTGCTGCTGGAGATCGAACATCGCCACCTCGACCGGTTCGGGGCCGAGCCTGCCGAGGTCGTGGCGTGGCTCCGCGATCACGACTACGACATGGCCACGCTGCAGGACGGACGCTGGCACCCCGTCGATCACGTCACCACCCACCACCGCAACTACCTGTTCACCCCCTGCTGATCGATCTCCCCACGGCCCGGCCACGCCTGCGGGGGTGTCTGGTCCACCGCGGGCCGGGGACTACCCTCGCTGTCCGCGCGAGGTGCCGCCACTCGCGCCACCGAGGAGCGTCACGTGAGCCAGACCATCACCGTCCACCACGGCGACCGAAGTGCCGTGCTCGATCCCGGCACCACCGCCCTGCAGGCGCTGAAAGCCCTCGAGGCGATCCGCGGCGCGATCGTCGCCGCCGAGGTCACCACCCCGGACGGGGTGACGCAGGAGTGGGACCTGGACCGACCCGTGCCCGACGGTGCCACCGTGGCCGGGATCAACGCCGACACCGAGCAGGGTCGGGCGATCCTGCGCCACTCCACGGCCCACCTGATGGCCCAGGCCGTCACCGACCTGTTCCCCGGGGCCAAGTGGGCGATCGGACCGCCCATCGAGGACGGGTTCTACTACGACTTCGACGTGGCGAGTCCGTTCACGCCCGAGGACCTCGAGCGCATCGAGGCGCGCATGGTCGCGCTGGCCCGTGAGCGTCAGCGCTACGTGCGCGAGGAGATCCCCGAGGCGTCGGCGCGCGAGGAGTTCGCCGACCAGCCCTACAAGATCGAGATCATGGACCTCGTCGGTGATGGGACGATCGTGAGCGCCGTCGACACCGTCGCTCCCGATGCGCCGGCTGGCGGCGTCGACGCCGCAGCCTCGGACGCCGCGCCGACCTACACCGTCTACCGCAACGTCCGTGACCTCGACGACGGCAGCACCGAGGTGGCGTGGTCGGACCTGTGCCGCGGCCCCCACGTGCCCTCAACCGAGCGCATCCCGGCCTTCACCCTGCTGCGCAGCGCCGGCGCCTACTGGCGGGGGCGCGAGGACCAGCCGATGCTGCAGCGCATCTACGGCACGGCGTGGGAGTCCAAGAAGGCGCTCAAGGCCCACCTCGAGCTCCTCGAGGAGGCCAAGAAGCGCGACCACCGCAAGCTCGGCCGTGAGCTGGAGCTCACCCACCATCCCGACGAACTCGGTCCCGGTTTGTCGATCTTCCTGCCCAACGGCGCCCTGGTCCGCAAGCAGATGGAGGACTGGATCCGCGACGAGACCCTCAAGCGCGGCTACCTCCCGGTCTACACCCCGCACATCGCCAAGGAGGACCTGTGGCGGATCTCGGGGCACCTCGAGAACTACGAGGAGCTGATGTACCCGGGCATGGAGCTCGATGACGCCGGTGCGGCCTACCGGCTGAAGCCCATGAACTGCCCCTTCCACATCCTGGCCTTCACCTCCCGGACCCGCTCCTACCGCGAGCTGCCCCTGCGGATCTCCGAACTCGGCACCGTCTACCGCTACGAGCGCTCCGGGGTGGTCAACGGGATGCTGCGGGCCCGGGGCTTCACCCAGGACGACTCCCACATCTTCTGCCGCGCGGACCAGGTCGTCGACGAGGTGGTCGGCTGCATCGAGTTCGCCCGCGACCTCTACGCCGCCTTCGGTCTCGGCGAGCCCTCCCGGGTGGCCGTCTCGACCCGACCCGACGCCAAGGCGATCGGGACCGACGAGCAGTGGGCCTACGCCGAGAAGGCCCTGGTGGAGGCGGCCGAGCGGTCCGGCTACCACTACCAGATCGATGCCGGCGAGGGGGCCTTCTACGGCCCGAAGATCGACATCCACGCCCGGGACGCCATCGGGCGCGAGTGGCAGCTGACCACGATCCAGGTGGACTTCAACCTGCCGGAGCGCTTCGACCTCTCCTACGTCGGCGACGACGGCGCCAAGCATCGACCCTTCATGGTGCACCGGGCGCTGTTCGGGTCGATCGAGCGGTTCTTCGCCGTGATGGTCGAGTCCTTCAACGGCGCGTTCCCGACCTGGCTCGCCCCCGAGCAGGTCCGGGTCGTGCCCGTCGCGGCGGAGTTCGATGGCTACGCCGGTGAGGTGGTCGAGGCGTTGCGCGCCGACGGGGTCCGGGTCCACCTCGATGCCGGTGACGGCACGCTCGGCCACAAGATCCGGGACGCACAGACCTCGAAGGTCCCCTACACCCTGATCGTCGGCTCATCCGAGGCCGAGTCCCGCACGGTCGCCATCCGTCCCTACCGCGGTGACCAGCGCAAGGAGGTCCCGCTGGACACCTTCGTCGCCGAGGTGGCGGCGGAGATCGCGGCGCAGGTGCCGGAGGCACGGTCCGCATGAGCCTCGAGGACCACGTCGGCGAGGTCTCACGTGACACGCGCAGCGACCAGCCGGGCGTGGGCATCGAGGGGCTGCAGCGGCTCTGGGCTCCCTGGCGGTTCGGCTACATCGCGGGCGCCGACCAGGTGGAGGGGTGCCCGTTCTGCGTCCTGCCCGCCCGCGACGCGGCCACTGACCGCGAGTCGCTGATCCTGTTCCGGGGTGACCACGCCTACGTCATCTTCAACGCCTACCCCTACAACCCAGGCCACCTGATGGTGGTGCCCTACGAGCACACCGCGGCGCTCGAACACCTCGACGTCGAGGTGGCGGCCGAGGTGTTCGCCCTCGGGCGGGAGACGGTGCGGATCCTCAAGGAGCGCATCGGGGCCCAGGGCATCAACCTCGGGATGAACCTGGGTGCGGTCGCCGGCGCCGGCATCACCGACCACCTCCACCTCCACGCCGTGCCACGCTGGGGTGGCGACACCAACTTCATGTCGGTGGTCGGCGCCGCCCGGGTGCTCCCGAAGGCGCTGGAGGAGATGTACGACGAGCTGCTGCCGGGGTTCGCGCACCTCGGCTGAGTGACCGCGGGCGGGGACCGTTGGCCGCTCGGCCACCCTGGAAGGCGGTCGCCGGGTCGCTAGCCTCGGGGCAAACCTCCCGATCGCAGGTCGCCGTGGCGCTCCGTTCCCGCTTCCCCGCTGCCGTCGATGCCGTGACCGCTCCACTGGGTCGCGGGCTCGGCCGCACCGGGGTCAGCCCCAACACCCTCACCACGCTGGGGCTGCTGCTCACCGCGGCGGCCGCGGTGCTGGTGGCGTTGCAGCGCTTCCACCTCGCCGCCCTGGTGCTGATCGCGGGCGGCATGATGGATGTGCTGGACGGCTCGGTCGCCAGGGCCACCGAGCGCTCCACCCCCTTCGGCGGTTTCTACGACTCGGTCAGCGACCGCATCTCCGACGGCCTGATGCTCGGCGGCATCGCCTGGGCCGTCCTCGACCAGCCTCGGCTGCTGGCGTTGGCGCTGGTGGCGCTGGTGGCAGCCTTCCTCACCAGCTACGTGCGCGCCAAGGCGGAGTCGATCGACCTGGACTGCTCGGTCGGGGTCCTCGAGCGGGCAGAGCGCGCGATGCTCATCATCGCGGCGCTGCTGTTCCACCCCTGGCTGTTCGAGCCGGTCCTGTGGCTGCTGGCGATCGGTGGCACCGTCACCGTGATCCAGCGCATCCACCACGTGTGGTGCCAGATCGACCGCGACGTGCCCGAGGAGCTGCTGGCGCTGGCGCTGCACGACCGGGCCTGGAGTCGGGCGTTCAAGAAGGCAGCCCGCCGCTTCTACGGGGAGCGGAACTTCGACGGCGCCGTCGACGGACTCGTGGAACAGGCGCAGGCGGCAGAGCCGGCCGAGCGCGACGGCGGGCGTGTGGAGCGACGCCCCACGTCGATCGAGGTGGCTCGCGGTGACGAGGATCCGGGGTACGCCCGGTGAGCCAGGGGCAGCTGTTCGATGCGCTCCCACCCGCAGCGCCCACGAGCCTGCGCCAGCGCCTCGCCTACGCCCGCACGCTCGCGGTCTGGGAGGCTGCGGCGCAGGCCCCGGAGGCGGTGGCGCGCCGCCTCCCGTCCCGGCTCGGACGTGCCTGGTACCTGGCGGCGCCGGCCCGGCAGCGGGCGCAGGTGCGCCGCAACCTCGCGCGGGTGGTGCCGGGGGCGAGCGAGCATGAACTGGCCCACCTGGTGCGTGAGGCCTACGTCGGCTACGCCCGGTACTGGATCGACGCCTTCCGGTTGCACCGCATGGACGGGGCCGCGGTGGTGGCAGCCGCGACCGCCGAGGGGCTTGGCTACGTGGACGCGGTCCGTGATGCCGGGCAGGGGGGCATCTTCGCCACGGGCCACCTCGGCTCCTGGGACGTCGGGGCGTTCTTCACCACCCAACGCCGCTGGGGCATGGTCGTGGTCGCCGAGGTGGTGGAGCCGCGGGCGCTGTACGAGCGCTTCGTCCGGCTCCGTGAGGAGGCCGGCATCGAGGTGATCCCCCTGGTGCGCGGTGGCGACATGCTCGGCGAGCTCGAGCACCGGGTGCGGGAGTCGGGGGCGCTGGCCACCTTGCTCGCCGACCGTGACCTGACCAGGCGCGGCCCCATCGTCGAGTTCTTCGGTGAACCCTGTCGTCTGCCCCCGGGCCCGGCCGCCCTGGCGCGGCGCACGGGCCTGCCCGTGCACGTGGGGGCGTTCCTCGCCGCCGGCGACGGCTACCACGGGGTGGTGCACGCGCCGATCGAGGTGGCCCACCTCGACGTCGTCGACGGCACCCAGGCCGTGGCGACCGAGCTGGAAGCGCTGATCGGCCGTTTCCCCACCCAGTGGCACGTCTTCGTCCCCAACTGGCTGGCCGACCGCGAGCCCGACCACCCGGTCGTGCACGCCTGGCGGGCGGGGGAGGACTGGCGAGCGCTGGCGCGCGCTGACCGACGAGATCGGACAGGGGAGGCGTCGGCGTGAGGATCGCGATCGTCAGCCCCTACGACCTCGGGGTGCCGGGAGGGGTCCAGTCGCACGTCCGGCAGCTGGCGGCGCGGCTCCGTGCGGACGGCGATCAGGTGGTGCTCCTCGGCGCGGGGCGGGTGGGGGTGGTGACCCCGCCTGATGCACCGGCCGAGGTGGGGCTCGGGCCGACGCGGGGGGTGGCGTTCAACGGTGCGGTGGCCCCGATCGCGCTGCGGCCCTCGGCCGCGTGGCGGACCCTGCACGCCCTCGAGCGGCTCGCGCCCGAGGTGGTCCACGTCCACGAACCCCTGGTGCCCATGGTGGGTCTCGCCGCCGCCCTCGGGACCGTGGCACCGCTGGTGGTCACCTTCCACGCCTGGTCGGACAGCGACCGCACCTACCGTCTGGCCCGGACGCTGGGGCGAGGTGTGCTGTCCCGGGCGGCGATAGCCGTCGCGGTCTCCGAGGCGGCTGCCGACTACCACGCGGGCGCGCTCGGCGTCGAACCGTGGTCGCTCAGGGTCGTGGCCAACGGGGTGGACGTGGCACCCTTCCGCGCGGCGGCCCAGGCGCTGGGGGAGGAGCGGGCCGAGGGCCCGCCGCGGCTGGTGTTCGTCGGCCGCCTCGAACCCCGCAAAGGGGTGCTGGTGCTCGCCCGCGCCTACCTGGAGCTGCTCCGCACCCACCCCTCGGTCGAGCTGACCGTGATCGGCGACGGGCCGCAGGGCGAGGAGCTCCGGGGTCTGCTCGCCGGGGTCCCCGCCGGACAGGTCCGGCTCGCGGGGCGTGTGGAGGGTGTCGCGCTGGCCGAAGCGCTGGCCCTTGGCGACGTCGCGGTCGCCCCCGCGCTCGGCGGCGAGTCCTTCGGCATCGTGCTGCTGGAGGCGATGGCGGCCGGCACGGCGGTCGTCGCCTCCGACATCCCCGGTTACCGCAGCGTCATCGAGGACGGGCGGGACGGGGTCCTCGTGCCCGTCGGCGACCACGGTCGGCTGGCCGGCGCCCTCGCCGCGCTGCTGGACGATCCCGGGCGTCGAGCTGCGCTGGTCGCCGCGGGTGCGCGCACGGCCGAGGCCCACGACTGGTCGGCCGTGGCCGCACGGCTGCGGGAGGTCTACGCCGACGCGCTCCGCGGGATATTCGCCCCTGAGCGGTGACGTATCCCGCGCAGCGGCATCCAGTGTCGGCGGGGGCGGCAGAGCGCGGCACGTGCGAGGTGGGCGCGCGCGGGCGTCGTAGGATCGCCGTCGGTCCCACTCCGATGCCCTGCCTCGAACGATCCGCGGAGCTCCCCGTGCCCTCTCCCGCCACCGTGGTCCGTGCCGCTGTCGCGACCACGCTGCTGCTGGTCGTCGCCGCCTGCGGCAGCCACGACAAGGTCCTCGTCCTGCCCGAACCGCTCGAGCCCGAGCCCATCGAGGAGCCGGAACCCGAACCCGAGCCGGAGCCCGAACCGGAGCCGGAACCCGAGCCCGAGCCAGAACCGGGCCCGACCTCACCGCTGACCGGGCTGGAGGTGGACGAGGAGGTCCTCGCGCTACCGGCCCTGCTGATCAAGGTCGACAACGCGCCGCAGGCGCGACCACAGTCCGGCTTCGACGTGGCCGACATCGTCTACGAGGAGGTCGTCGAGGCTGGGGTGACCCGGTTCCTGGCCGTGTTCCACAGCCAGCTGCCGCCGGTCGCGGGTCCGGTCCGCTCCGCCCGCCCGGTCGACGTCCAGCTCATGTCCGGCTACAGCCGGTCGGCGTTCTTCTACTCCGGGGCCCGCAACGAGGTGCAGCCCATGCTGCGCGCCGCTCCCTCGATCGTGATCACCGAGGGAGGCCCGGGCTTCTTCCGCGACCGGTCCCGGCGCGCGCCCCACAACCTCTACGTCGATGCGCCGGCGGCCCGTGAGGGGGCCCGGCAGCGCGGCGCGGAACCGATCGAGGACGTCGGGTGGGTGTTCGACGACGAGGCCCCCGACGGCGCCCTGGCCTGCCCCGAGGACGCGACCGGCTGCGAGGACCCGGGGGCAGCGATCCAGATCCGGATGTCGTCGGGGTACCGCACCACCTGGGAGTACGACGCCGAGGCGGGTGTCTACCGCCGTTTCCAGAACGGCTCCCCGTCCCTGGTGACCGGACCGGGCCGGATCGGGGCGGCCAACGTGGTCGTGCTGGACACCCGCCACTACCTCGGCACGCCGAGCTGCTACGGCAGCCGCTGCCCCGAGACCGACGTGGTGACCGCCGACGCCCCCGCCCTGGTGCTCAGGGACGGGCAGCGGTACGAGGCCCGCTACCGCAAGCCGTCCTCTGATGCTCCGCTCGAGATCCTCGACCCCGACGGCGAGCCCTTCCCGCTCAAGCCGGGGCCGACGTGGCTGCACCTGCCCGACAACCTGCCGGGCATCACCAGCTGAGCGCGAGCACCCAGCGGCTCGCAGGCTGGGCTCGCACGGTGGGTTGTGCGGTCGTCGGTGGGGGATGAGCGCAGTATCCTGAAGCCACCTCCCCGCCGCACGTCCGGAGCCAGCCATGAGCGCCCCAGAACACCCGCTACCCGCTGCCGCGACCTCGCAGACCGGCAGCACCCGCGTCAAGCGTGGCCTCGCGGACATGCTCAAAGGCGGCGTCATCATGGACGTCATCGACGTCGAGCAGGCGCGGATCGCCGAGGAGGCCGGCGCGGTCGCGGTGATGGCGCTCGAGCGTGTGCCCGCCGACATCCGCAAGGACGGCGGGGTCGCCCGCATGTCGGACCCGGACATGATCGACGCGATCATGGCGACGGTCTCGATCCCGGTCATGGCCAAGGCTCGCATCGGCCACTTCGTCGAGGCCCAGGTCCTGCAGTCGCTCGGGGTCGACTACGTCGATGAGTCCGAGGTGCTCACCCCCGCCGACGAGGCCCACCACATCGACAAGTGGCGGTTCGACGTGCCCTTCGTGTGTGGTGCCACCAACCTCGGCGAGGCCCTGCGACGCCTGTCCGAGGGAGCCGCGATGATCCGCTCCAAGGGCGAAGCCGGCACCGGGAACGTCGTGGAGGCCACCCGGCACATGCGCGCCATCGGCGGGGAGATCCGCCGGTTGGCCACGATGGACGAGACCGAGCTCTATGCCGCCGCCAAGGAGCACCGCGCGCCCGTCGAGCTGGTGCGTGAGTGCGCCGAGACCGGCCGGCTGCCCGTCGTGCTGTTCACCGCCGGTGGGATCGCCACCCCGGCCGACGCCGCGATGATGATGCAGCTCGGGGCGGACGGGGTGTTCGTCGGCTCCGGCATCTTCAAGTCCGGCGACCCCGAGCAGCGGGCCCGGGCGATCGTGGAGGCCACGACCCACTTCGAGGACCCGGGCGTGATCGCCAAGGTGTCCCGTGGGCTGGGCGAGGCCATGGTGGGGATCAACATCGACACCCTGCCCGAGGACCAGAAGTACGCCGCGCGCGGCTGGTGAGCAGCGCGTTCGTCCCCGATCGCTGGATCCCGGGGCAGCGGTTGACCGGCCGGCTGCCTGCTGCCCCCGCGGCACGCTCTCCCGACGGCGAGGTGGCCGCGCCCCTGATCGGCGTGCTCGGTCTGCAGGGCGACGTGCTCGAACACCTCCAGGCGCTCCGGCGCGTCGGCGCGCGGGCGGTGCAGGTCAAGACGGCGCCGCAGCTCGCCGAGGTGGCTGGGCTGATCCTGCCGGGCGGCGAGTCGACCACGATCGGCAAGCTGCTGGAGCGGTTCGGCCTGTTGGAGCCGTTGCAGGCCCGCATCGCCGATGGCCTGCCCGTGTTCGGCACGTGCGCCGGCATGATCCTGCTCTCCGACGAGCTCGAGCAGGACGAGCCGCAACCGTTGGTCGGTGGTCTGCACGTGCGCACCCGCCGCAACGCCTTCGGCCGTCAACTGGACTCGTTCGACACCCGCATCGAGGTGGTGGGGATCGACGGCGGCCCCATGGACGTCGCCTTCATCCGTGCACCCCGGGTCGAGCGCGTGCTGACCGACGAGGTCGAGGTGCTCGCGTCGGTGGACGGTCACCCAGTGGTCGTGCGGCAGGGCCCGCTCTGGGCGGCGGCGTTCCACCCCGAGGTGACCGGTGACGACCGGCTGCACGCGGCCTTCGTCGCGGCCGTGAGGGCGGCCTGAGCCTCGTGGCGTCGCGGTCGGCGGTGTGACCCAGCATCACCTGTGATCGGCTCCGCAGGACCCACGGCGCTGCCTGGTCCTCACCGTCCC
>SL_8KL_010_SEDDRAFT_10001148_pt1 | contig 22987 bp, 11 predicted proteins | sample SodLakKL_010_SED_4_FD_11160 | JGI IMG/M metagenome (IMG submission 11160) | reverse complement strand
CCCGGTCATGAATATTTCATGTGTTTAAAATCATTGGATTCACAAGGTCACATAGAATGTCCATGACGTTTTTAATCATGCTCCTGTGTGTCCGGAGATACGCCGGTCATGGACATTTCAGAACTGAAAGGATTTCAGCTGATTTCTTTCAGATGTGAAATATTATGAGCTACCTCAGGTGCGTCTCGTACCAGCGCCGGTTGGATTCACGCATGAAAGGCGAAATCTCATGTCCCGCCGTGAACTCGCGCAGCAGTTCGGCCGGCACTCCATCCGGGATGCGGTTGTAGGCCACCACGCCGTTGAGCGGCGGTGTGACGCGGTCCTGCACCCCCACGATGATCTGTGTCGGCGCGCTGATGGAGTATGCGAGATTGGCCACATCGATGTAGGCCAGGGAGCGGGCGGCGGCCTCGCCGGTCTCCGGATCCTTGATGCGCTCCAGGAAACTGGCGCCGGAGCCGCCGGTCGACAAGCGGATGTAGTCCGGGATGTTGGATATGTACGGCACATTGGCCACCGCGGCCGCCACGCGCGGATCGAGTCCGGCCAGCGCCAGCGCAAAGGCCCCGCCCTGGCTGCCGCCTTCCACGGCAATGCGCTGCGGATCGACCTCCGGACGATCCCTGAGGAAATCGAGTCCGCGCACCCCGTCCATGTACGCCGCCCGGTAATAGTACTCCTCCGGCCGGTCGATGTTCCACAGATGGTGCGCCACCGGCGTTTCGAAATAGGCCTTGCTCGGGCCATGGCTGCGCGGGTTCAGCGAAAATGTGATGTAACCGTCCGCCGTGCGGTCCATCGGCGGCTGCTCGGCGCCCCAGCCCGGCATGATCTGGATGGCGGGATAGCGCATCCCTGCTGCATCCCCATCCATTCCCGCGACCCCGCATACACCCTCATTGCCGTTCATGGATCCATCCTGACTGTCCGGGACACCAGATCCCGGCTCCGTTTTGTAGTCAGAATCCATTTCGAGAAGGGTCAGCTCCACTGGCACCACATACCATCCAACAATATCAATCTTGTCCCACGACTGCAGGGTGACGCGGTACAGGCGGCCGGTCTCCGATTCGAAATCCGGCACCGGCTCGATGCGCGGGTTGACCGGGATGCCGGCCAGCCGTTCGCGAGCCTCATCCCAGTATCCCCGGAAATCATCCGGCGGCACCGTCACACCGGCAGCGTCATATTCCAGCACCGGCTCCCCGCCAAGGTACAGCGCGCGGAACTCAAACCAGGGATCGGCAGCGTCACGTTCCGGCAGAACCGCCACCCCCACATACTCGCGGCGTTCCTCCACCGGAAGCACGTACCGGAGCGTATCGTCGACTGTCAGCACCTGCTCGGCGCGGGTCACAGGGCGGTCATCTTCGTCCAGCACATAGGCGCGCACCCAGACAGGAACGGGGTGCCCCGCTCCGGGGTGCGGAAAGAGTATCAGCTCAGGCACACCGCCCTCCAGCGCCGGATCGAAGAGCACACCGACAGTCGGGCCGGTTGCAGTTCCTGCGTTAACAAATGCGGCATGGCCGGTTACCGCAGCAGTATTTCCGGTTACCGCAGCAGTATTTCCGGTTACCTCAGCGGCGTATGCGATTTCCTCAGCGGCGTATGCGATTTCCTCAGCGGGCCATGCCGGCATCGCCGCCAGTGCCAGGGTCAGAAAAGCTGTCGCTGCTATGATGTAACCTGCCCGGGGTTTGAAAACGGAATGTGTTTGCCTCATGACGGTGGATCTGTTTTAAGCCGGCCGCGTATATCACGCTCACTCAGTTCGGTGCCGGCGGGATAGTCCTCGATCTTGTCTAGCCAGTTGAACTTGAGGATTACGCTGGCAAGCACAAAAACGGCAATGCTGACACCCATTTTGGGATATTCGCCCAGCACCAGGTATATGGGCATGACCACCAGCGACATCTGCCAGGCGATGCCGGTCGCGCAGTTGAACATATCGCGCTTGAAATCAGTGTTAGGTGTGATGGCGGGATTTTCGGCCGTGCATGCCTCCTGCACCGGCTTCCACCATCCCCACGGACGCACTTCGGTGTAGAATTTTTTCAGGACATGCGGCTCGGTCGGGCTGGTCAGGAGCGTCCCGATGATCGTCCCGCCCAGCGAGAAACCGAACACGATCGGGAATGCGAACAGCGCAGTCAGGTCGGGGAACAGCGCCGGGGTGGTAAGCGCCGCCACGATTCCGGCCAGCATTCCCCAGAAATAGCCGTATCCGTTCAGCCGCCACCAGATCCACTTCAGCAGGTTGGCCGCAATGTATCCGCCATACAGACCGCCCACGATCCATACCGTGAGGGCGTGGATCGTATCCACCACGAACCCGAACAGGATGCCGACAATCACCACCGTCAGCGAGGCGGCATAGCTCAGACGGACGTACGTGCGGTCGCTGGCATCAGGATTGATGTACTTTTTGTAAATGTCGTTGACAATATAGGCGGGAGCGGCGTTGACAAACGCGGCGAAGGTGGACATGAACGCGGCTATGAGTCCGGCCAGCAGGATCCCCATGAAACCGATCGGAACGAAGTTGCTGATGGCGTAAGGCAGGATCATTTCGAAGTCGATGTCGGCACCCATGGATTTCAGTTCCGGACTGAAAAACACGATGGCCAGCACGGTGAGACCGGCGACCATGAAATACCGCGGGAAATAAAGGACCAGGATAACGAGTCCGCTCATCTTGGCGGCTTCTTTCGGGGTGCCGGTGGCCAGCACGCGCTGCATGTCGTAGCTGGGGACCGGACCGGCGATGCTCACCATGATCCCCTTGAGGATCATAAGCATCAGGGCATAGCCGAACAGTTCGAACCCATCCTGCTCAATCCGGTAGTTTACCGAGTCCATGATACCCGACCAGTCCATGTCCAGCCGCCATCCGAAGAAAAATTCACCCCATCCCTCCGGAACGAATGCGTAGACCTGATCCGGACTGATTGCAAGCATCGCTATGATCCCGATCACGATGCACGAGAACGTCATGATGAAAAACTGGATGACCTCGGTACCCACCACGCTGTAGATCCCGCCCTTGATCACATAAAGGGTGGTAATGCCCATGAAAATGAGACCGTACGCCTCCTCGGAGGTGAAATTAATCCCCAGAAACCGGAATGACAGGTCGTATGCGAAAAAGATGCTGCTGAACTTGCCGATGCCCTCAAAGCCATAGGCGATGAATCCGATCACGGTGATCACGGCGAACACGACCACGATAATGTGCGAGAGATGGGCTCCGGTCCCCTGCCCGAACCGGGTCCGTATCCACTCCGCGCCGGTCATCACGTTGGAGCGGCGCAGCCACACGGCAAGGAAGATCATCAGGAATATCTGGTTCCAAACCGGCCAGAGCCATGGCAGCCATGCGCTTTTCAGGCCGTAGATGAACAGGATGGAGACGGTCCACATGGTCCCGGAGATGTCGAACATGCCGGAGGCGTTGGACAGGCCCAGATAGTACCAGGGGATCTTGTTCCCGCCGAGGAAGTAGGCGTCGAGGTTCTTGGAGGCTTTTTTGGACAGATAAAAGCCCAGCCATACAATGCCGGCGAAGTAGACGACGATGATGGCGATGTCGATCGGATGGAGATACAAGGCGGACCCTCTTTATTCCTGGTTAATTGCGTTCAAACGGGACGAAGACAATCGGTGTCGGCAGGCAGGATGCGCCCGGCGGGGAGTAGATGATATTCATCGTATGGGTCTCTCCCTCCCTGAGTGGACGATAGGCCTGCAAGAGCACATATTCTCCTTTCGTGTTGAAAAAGGTCTGGTCACCGGGGATGCGGACCACACCCCGCGGATCGGCCCCGGCATCCACAAAGACGGCGCCGGACTGATTCATGCAGAAGTTGTTGGGGTCATCCGGACCAACAGCGTAATTGTTACCCATCAACACGGCCACGCCCCGGTTGTCGTTGCTTTTGCGCTCGATGGAGATGTGGTACATGACACCGTAGTTGCCGCGGTTTTCGTATTCGCCCTCGGCGATACTGTCCCAGCCGCGGACCCAGTCATCGTCATTGCCGTCGGCGATGATCAGCCGCTTGACGCCGTCGGCGCTGTCGAGGATGAAGTCGCCGGCGTTGGTGATATCGAAATCGGCCTGCTCAAACAGTCCGCGTCCGGCCCCGCTGCTGCGTTCGCCGGGCAGGCGACGGGGCAGCAGCTCCAGTTCGTCGACCGCATCGCGGCTGTCCATGCCCGTGCGCCGCATCAGCACACTGACCACGCCGGGCTGATCGATCTCGAACTCGTAAAAGCCGTGGACAAGGACCGGGTAGGAAGTCACGGCTTTATCCATTTCGGGATCCAGGACCGCGCGCTCACCGGGGGCGATCGTAATGGGCTGGGGCACCGCTGCTTCCTGGAACCGGGTTTCGAAATACCGGGCGAGCCCCTCTTTTCCGATAAACAGGTAGTTACCGGACGGTTGGGGGAAGGCGTATGCTTTGAAAGTGACGGTCATGTCCTCATCACCGGTGTTTTCCAGCACGGCGGTGATCACCCCGCTGCCCTGTCCATCGCCAACCACATGATAAACATACACACGGTTTCTGCCAGGCTTCAGGGGTTCCTGCATGGCGATACCGGGGCCGGTCCGGAAGTATTCCGGCATGTCGGAAAAGGCGAGCGCCGCGCCCTCGCGGGGCTCTGCCTGCCAGGGGATTTTCGGGAGTTGATTGACTTCAAAGTCATCCAGTACGACAATATCGCCGGATGACGCGCCCATGAAACGGGGTCCGGGCGGAGGCAGCAGGGGCCCGTCATCGTCCGGATCATCGGACGTCACATCACAGGCGACCGGCAGAATGAAAAGGATCAGTAATGACGCGAATAATGCGAACGGAAATAATTTCTTGCTGTAAAAAAACATAACTGCAGAGATAGATTGATAAGAAAAGAGAGTGAAAGGTAGATTGTGCCATGTCCCTGAAACGGTGCATCCCTTTTTTCTGGTCTGATCCGTCTCGAATCAATCACGGAAACGATCACTGGGGGTCACCGGATAAGAATAACTGTTTCAATATAGTCAAAGACACACAAGATAGAAATGCAGGCGGATACGCTTTTTGCAGGTAACTTTATCTTTTCCCTGATCGGACATCCAATACGGAATAAAAACCTCTGATGGATGGACGGCTCTTTTCGGCTGGGATGCCGTCTCCTTTGCGAAAGTACAATTCTGCAAACCGCTTTAAACGCGGCAATAAGCCAAAAAAAAAGTAGATATTCTGCCGCTTTTGCATTAAAATGTGGAAGAGATTACATGAGGTTTTTCACAGCCCTCAATTGGGCAGGGACTCCCGGCGAGGAATCAAAACACATATCTGCATGAGGGCGATCTCCTTGACTTTGAAAATCATGTGATCCGGTACTTTTCAATAAATCATTTATCATTATGAAACGAACATGACAGCCACTGCCGACACACAGGGGTATGATTATGTTCTGTCATGTGAGTTCACTCTGACCTTATGAATCTAATCTAATTTAAACAGATGAACCGAAGGTCACGCAGTGCTATGTCCATGACAGCAACCCGTCACACAGAAGCATGATCATAACCGTCATGGACATTCTATGTGTCCGCTTGAATCCAAAAAAAATAAACAGATGAAACATCGCTTTTTAACTATCTGCCTGATGTTTGGCCTGATACTGTCCTGGTCGGCCATGGCAGAAGCACAAACACGAACCATCACCGGTACGGTCTACGATGCCGAAGATGAAACCACGCTGCCCGGTGTCAATATTGTTGTGGAAGGCACCACCACCGGGACCACCACCGATGTTGACGGACAGTATCAGATCAACGTGCCGGCCGATGCCGAACGCCTGGTATTCTCCTTTGTCGGTTACGAAGAGCGGCGGGTCCGGTTAGGTGACCGGACCACTATCGACGTGCGCCTCAGTCCGATCGTATTTATCGGTGAAGACGTGGTGGTCACGGCCATGGGAATGACCCGGGCCGAAAAATCGATCGGTTACACTGTCCAGGAAGTCAGTTCCGAAGAGTTTCTGCGCACTCGGGACATGAACTTCATGACTTCATTGCAGGGCCGGTTGGCAAACGTTCAGATATCCGGACTGGGGACGGGCGCCGATGGTTCTGCGCGGATCGTCATCCGTGGCCACCGTTCACTGCGTCCGGGCGGCGCAAACCAGCCGCTGATCATTGTGGACGGTATGCCCATCGATAACTCCGGCGGGATGAGCGCGGGACAGTGGGGCGGGTTTGACTACGGAACCGGCCTGAACCAGATCAATCCCAATGACATTGAGACCATCAACATCCTCCAGGGTCCCAATGCCGCCGCCCTTTACGGCGCCCGTGCCGCAAACGGTGCTGTCGTGATCACCACCAAAAGCGGCCGCGGCGTGGCAGGTGTCGGGGTGGAGTACGTATCCAATGTGACTTTCGACACCCCAGTGCTGGTTCCGGATTTTCAGAATAAATATGGACGCGGTGTGGCCGGACGGTTTACGGATTACGATGAAGACGGCGACTTCTATATCATTGACAACAGCATCCAGTCCAGCTGGGGCCCGCGCATGTCCGACAACATCATGGTCCAGGACTGGGCCGGCAACGTCCGTCCCTTCTCCCCGCAGGGCAACCATGTCAAGGATTTCTTCCGCACCGGGGTGACCAGCAACCAGACCATCACCATGAGTGGCGGCGGCACGGATCACGGGTACCGGCTCTCCTACACCAATATGAACAACCAGGGGATCTACCCCAACAGCGAGGTGATCCGGCACAGCGTTTCTCTTCGGGCACACAAACAATTCAGCGACCGTCTTCGCGCCGAGGGGCGTTTCGGATATGTCAAGCAGGACGGTTTCAACAGGCCGCCGCAGGCCCGCGACCCGGACAACCCGGTGAAGGCGCTGGTCCGCATGCCCCGCAGTGAGCGTCTCGTGGATCTGGAGGACTTCCGCACGGCAGACGGACTTCCGCGCACCTGGGACGGCGCCTGGCTGCGTCCAGAGGGACAGCGTGCCACCCGCAACATGAACCCCTACTGGGCCTACAACCTGAACATCAACGACGACGAACGCGACCGTGTGTACGGTTTTGCCCAGGTCAATTACCTGGTCAACGACTGGATGAGCGTCATGCTCCGTACCGGGATCGACTCCTTCGAGGAAACCCGCGAATGGCGCCGGGCCACGAACACGCCCTACGAGGACCAGCCCTCGTTCACCCTGCAGACCCGTACCGTCGAGGAGTTCAACACCACGGCCATCATGACGATCGACCGGCAGCTGGCCGACGAATGGACGCTCGAGATGAATCTCGGAGCCAACTATCGCAACTACGTGGACCGTAACGTCGGCTACCGGGGTGTAGGTCTGAACATCCCCGACTTCTACACCATCAGCAACGCCCAGACCGTCGCGAATATCTACGGACTGCGCCGGGAACGGGAAAACTCACTTTTCGGCTCCGCCCAGCTCGGCTTCCGCAACTATGCCTTCCTGGATATGTCCAATCGTGTGGACTGGGTTTCGACGCTTCCGGTGGACAATCTCCCGTTCTTCTACCCCTCCGTCTCGGCCACACTGGTCTGGAGCGAGGCATTCGGCCTGCAATCCGAAACCTTTACATTCGGCCGTTTCAGGATATCGTTCGCCGAGGTCGGCGCCGGTGCATCGCCTTACATGACCAATTTTGACTTCATCGTAAGTCCCGGCCATTTCGGACAGCCGTTTGGAAATCTTCCCGGCACACTGCCGGCTGTTGACCTCAAGCCCGAAACCGCACGCTCTTATGAGGCAGGGATCGACCTTCGGTTCTTTGGCGACCGTCTCACATTCGACATGACCGGATACACCGAAACCACGCGCAACCAGATCCTCACCGTGCCCGTTTCACGCACATCCGGCTTCAATGCCGCTGTGATCAACGCCGGGGAGATCCGCAACCGCGGTTTCGAGATGATTGGAACCGCCATACCGATGGATACGCGCACAGGATGGCGCTGGCAATCCCGCTTCACGTTCGGCATCAACCGCAATGAGATCATTGAACTCAGTGACGAGGTACGCAATTACTTCCTTGGCAGTATTGATGGTGCCATTGTACGCGCATCCCTCAACGACCCGTTTGGTGATATCGTTGGACGTGCCTACGAACGCAACGAAAACGGCGACCGTATCATCGGCGACGATGGGCTTCCGCTGGTTGCCGAAGGCGACCGTGTGCTCGGAAATTTCAACCCCGACTGGACCGGCGGCCTCTCGAACAACCTGCGATACCGGAATTTGGGCCTGAGCACACTCATCGACATTTCCGTGGGCGGCGAAGTCTACTCGCTCACCAATGCTCTCCTGGCGCAGCGGGGCAATGCCGGATTCACTCTTGAGGGCCGTGATGAGTGGTACGCCTACCAGGCAGAGCTGGAAGCCGGAAACCCCGATGCCGTACCCCGTGGTTTCATCGCCAGAGGTGTGGTGCAGGTCGGCGAGGATGACAGCGGCAATCCCATCTGGGCAACCAACGACAAGCCTGTTGACCCGCAGATCTACTGGGAAAACATCGGTGGCTACAGTCCGGTTACCGAGGAGTTTGTCTATGACGCGACCTACGTCCGGTTCCGCGAGCTGGCGGTCTCCTACTTCATGCCTCCGCGCCTGACCGAACGCCTGCCGATCGTCGCCCTGGAAGTATCCGTAATAGCACGGAACGTGTTCTATATCCACAAGAACACCCCGGGCTTCAGTCCGGCTCAGGGCAGTTTCAATATCGGCAATGCCCAGGGCATCGAGGCATTCGGTTTTCCGGAAACCCGGAGCATCGGATTCAACATCAATGTTCGAATCTGACGGAGTGTCCCATGAAGATGAAATCATTTTTAATACGTGGAAAAGAAGCTATGAATAAGAAAGTAATCACCGGTATGCTGCTCGCCCTGATTTTCACTGGTGCCTGCACCGATGACTTCGGGCGCATCAATACCGATCCCACAAGAACAACCGAAATCCCCCCTGAAATGCTGTTCACCCGTGCACTGGTGTTCGGAGCATTGCGCTATGACGTCTATCAGCGGGGCAAGGACCTCTACGGCAACAGGTACTCCCAGTATCTGGCGAACATTCAGCCCGGCTGGGGAACCGACCGCTATGAGACCCGGCAGGACTGGCTCACCGCGTTCTGGCGTGCCTCCTACTCCGACTTTGGCATAAATATCCAGCGGGCCATCGAATTGACCGCTGAAAATCCCGACATGGCCAACCTGAATGCCCAGGCCCGTATCTGGCGGGTGTTCACCATGCACCGTGTCACGGATTTCTGGGGCGACGTGCCCTACATGAACGCCCAGCAGGGGAACTTGCGGCCGGCATACGACTCCCAGGAGGATATCTACCGGCACATGCTTGATGAACTGAAGGCCGCCGTGGACCAGTTGGATGAAGGGAACCCCGTGCGTACCGGTCCGGCCGACGTCCTCTTCAACGACGACCTGAACCAGTGGCGCCGTTTCGCCAATTCACTGCGGCTCCGGCTGGCCATGCGCGTTTCCTATGCCGACCCGCAGCTGGCGCAAAACCACGTGAGTGAAGTACTCAACGAAGGGCTGATCATGACCAATAACAACCATTCCGCCATGCTTCAGATGGATCCGGGCGGAGGGACAGGCGACCTTGTGCATGAAAATCCGATGTACTGGATCTTCCGGTTCGATGAGTACCGGATCAGCGAGACGTTGATGGATATGCTGCTGGAAAAAGAAGATCCGCGTCTGCCGGTCTTTGCCCGTCGTTCCGGCCGGGGCACCTGGGCCGGCCTTCCCAATGGCCTCTCCGACTCGCAGCTTGGCGACCGCGCCTACTCCCCGCGCAACTTCTCCATCCACGGCCGGTATTTCGTGGATCAGGAGACACCTATCCCGTTCATTATCTATCCCGAAGTAAAATTCCTTGAAGCGGAAGCGGCACTGCGGGGATGGGGACCCGGCAGCGCACAGGATCATTACGAGGATGGCATTCGCGCAAGTATGGCGTTTTTGAACCACGGCCATCGTGAAGTCCTCGGTGAAACTGAGGATGTCATTTCACAGGATGACATCACCGACTACCTGAACCATCCGGATGTTGCTTTCAAAAGCGGCGGCGGTTTTGAAGAACAGCTCGAGCAGATCATTACCCAGAAGTGGCTGGCCATATTCGGACAGGGCCTGGAAGCCTGGGCCGAAATACGTCGCACCGGCTACCCGATTCTTAATGAAATCATGGCTCCCGGAGGCGGCGAAACTGACGGACAGCTGCCGCGGCGTGTTCGCTATCCCACTGAGGAGCAGGGCCTGAACCCAGACAACCTTCGGGATGCTGTAGAACGCCAGGGAGGCAATCCCGGAAACTTCGAGCTGCATCCGACCCGACGCATGTGGTGGGATGCCAACCCGAATGTGACCGTGAATGAAATGTGATTTGTGATCCCGGACCAGGGGCCGGCCCAAAGCCGGTCCCCGGATCCCGTAACGCGCATCCACCTTGATCTTTTTTCTCATCACTACAACTGACAGAACAAAAAAGGAGAACCCATGAAACCAACAACTACCGTTCGCATCTCCACGTTATGCCTTGCCTTTGTGCTGGGCATAAGTCTTTCTGCATCGGCCCAAACAGTTGCCGATGATTTTGAACTTTTCGATCCGGTTTGGCAGATCATGCCGGCCGACGTTGATTATCTGTTTGACTTCAACGACGAGGGAGAGCCGGCCTACACCAACCAGGGCGGAACCGTCAACCGGCTCACCGGCAACATCCTGGTCCCGACTGCCATCGACGGCGACCCCCAGATTGCCGTGGTTGATGCGGCGGACGGATCGTTCATCAAGTACATGAACATGACCGAGGAGGTCAGGGGAAGCGACGCCCGGCTGCATGTGATCGAGGTTGCCACCTCACGTGACGGTCAGATCTTTGCCGTGAACCAGGTGCTCGGAGCCAACCTCAGAATATATTACTGGGCGGATGAGGACGCCGATCCCGTCGTGGTATTCGATGACCTTGTAGATAAACCCGGAGGAGGCCAGTTCAGCCAGTGGGGGCAGGGGCTTGGTGTTCTTGGTACCGGTGACGACCTGACGGTGCTGGTTTCCGGATTCCAGAACCCCAATGTGCTGGTGCTCAACTGGGAGGATGGCCAGCTGGTGCAGGAAAACAAGTTCCAGACTGATAACTTCGGCTATGGAAACGGTTTCGGCGAAATCCCGGGATCCGATTATGTATGGACCAACGGAGCCGGCATCGAGGCCTCGCTGTTCAATTACAAAACGGGTGAAGTGGGAACCAGTGTGGATGCGGCCATTCTCCCTGTGAACAACTACGACATCGACTACATTGAAACCGACATGGGAAGCTTTATTCTGGCAGGACCAGACTACCCGGAAGAGCCGTTCTCGGTGGTGGATGTCACGGATCCCAATGACCCGATCCTCCGTCATATCGTTGTCTTTTTTGTTGAGGATGCGGTGGAGAATGTCCAGCTCACCGGCTTCGTCCATTTCTCCAGGAACGGCAACGGCGTGGTGATGTCCTCCAACAACCCGCTGATGTATTACGAATTTGGGATTGGTTCCCCCGTGGCCACCTCCGGTGAAACCATGTCGAATGATATCCCGGAACGCGTTCGTCTGGACCAGAACTACCCCAACCCGTTCAACCCGTCCACACTCATTGTCTACCACCTCAATGATGCCGCCGAGGTGACCATTGAAGTGTTCTCGGCCAACGGACAGCGTGTTGCCACCATCAACGAAGGCATGCGCCAGGCCGGTACACATCAGGTAGCATTTGATGCCACAGACCTTGCCAGCGGCACCTATCTGTACCAGCTTCGCGCCGGCGACCGGGTAATGACCCGCACGATGACCCTCGTGAAGTAATATGTAATTGAGGGCGTTATGCCCGTAAAAACACTGCTGATTACCGGTCAATGGTTACCTGACCAACCGGCCGGCTTTCAGCGGACCGTTTCGAATTGGCACAGTTTCTTGCCTATACCGCAAAGGCCGTCAGGAACCAGTCCTGGCGGTCTTTTTTACGCCCGGTTGGTGCCGCAAAAAATGCCTTCAGGGTTCGGCAGAACAAAAGACACTTTCAGCATCCGGCAGGGTAAGTATCTTTTACCCCTTCAGACAGGTTGTCACGCATGCTTAATCGGCACCGGCTCCTCCTGCTTCCTCCGGTCGATAGCCGACAGATGTCGGAACCAGGTGTAATAGAGGGCCACAGACAACACGATGAGCACGCCGGCAAGAATAAAGAAGTTGTCCCACTGCTTGGTCATGAACGACATCGGCGTAAGGAACAGAATGATCTGCCAGGGCACGGCAATGCAGACAGCCAGGATGTCGCGGCGGTTCTCCGAATTGATACGGTCAATGTCGTCACGGCGGAACAGCGACCGGACCGGACCCCAGAAACCGAACGGACGTGTGGTCTTGTAGAATTTGACCAGAACCTTGCTTTCGGTCGGGCTGGTTAGCAGGGTCACGGTAATACACATGATAAACGTGCCGCCGGCGATGAAAATGAAAGACATATATTCCGGTATCTCCGGAGCAATGAGCCGCTGTCCGATCGCCAGGATCATCCCCGCCAGGGTCCCGAAGGCGAAGCCGTAGCCGTTGAACCGCCACCAGTACCAGCGGATGATCTGCGGGATGATCAGTCCGGCTCCGAGTCCCATGGTGATCCATGCCCAGATATCGTTCAGGTTGCGGAAAGCGAACGTAAGCAGCAATCCGACCACGATCAGCAGCGCCGAGGAGAGCCGGCTCTGAAGGACCAGCTGCTTTTCGGTCGCCCGCCGGTTCAAGAACCGGTGGTAGATGTCCTTCACCCAGTAGGCGGCTCCGGCGTTCACCACCGAGTCAAAGGTAGACATGGCCGCGGCAATGAGTCCGGCCACCAACAGTCCCGTAATGAACACCGGCAGCTCGTTCATGATCACGATGGGCAGCACTTCCTCGGGATTGGCAATGACACTTCCACCCAGGCCGATATTGATGCCCAGAATGGCAATGGCCACCACGAACGGCCAGCGGAACGCCATGAGGCCGATCCAGAAAAGACTGAGCAAACCGGCCTCGCGGTCACTTTTCGCTGCAAAATAGCGCTGGATCTGATAACCGCCGGTCCCGCCGCTGCCCTCGATCGTACTCTTGAACAGATAGAACAGCACGGCGATGCCGAACAGATTGTACCGCGAATANTCGCCNGGCAGGTCCATCGACCAGCTCGGCATCACCTGCGCCCAGCTGTCACGGCTCACGCTCAGCGACTGGAAGGTCCCGTCCAGCAACGGCACCGACACCAGGAACTCCTCCGGCAGGTCGAACTGCACAAAAGCCATTATGCACACATAAATAATGGCGAAAAAGATCAGGAATCCCTGGAAGACATCGGTGTAGATAACCCCGTAGAGCCCGCTGGCAACCGTGTAAATGGATGCAACGAAGATCATCATCACCGAAGCCAGGCGCGGATCGATATCCAGGATGCTGCCAAGGAAAATGCCGGCGCCCTGTGCAAAGTAGGTGATGGTAGCCACAGCAAAAGCGATGTTGGCAATGGCGCTGAGCAGGCGGGCCATGTTGCCTTGCTGGCCGGTACCGAACCGCAGCTTCATCCATTCGGCCACCGTCATCACCTGGGCGCGGCGGTTCCACTTGCCCATGAATACCATGAGAAAGGCCATGATGAGCACCACCCCGCCGCGGATCTCGATGAACAGGCCCTGGATCCCGATGGCATAGATGAACGCCACGATGATCAGCGTGCCGGAAACATCCAGGTTCGACGCCATGCCGGAAGAGCCCAGCATCCACCATGACATTTTCCGGTTGCCGAGGAAATAGCTGTTGGCGCTTGCTCCGGCCTTGTTCTTGGCAATCAGGCCGATGACGACCAGCGCCAGCATGTACAGTGCGATGACGATGAAATCAATGGTATGCACAGGACCTCCGTAAGGATTTGTGATGGAGCCGGCATGACTTTATGCCACCCGGACACAGGACAGCGAAGCAGACATTGTAAGGAAAAACCGGAAAACGTGTTCTCTTATTTACTATCAGGTGTCAGGAAATATCACCTTATTTCATCAGCGACATGGTTCTGCTCAGTACTCCGGAACTGGTGTGGAGCCGGTAAATATAGACTCCGGAAGCAACACGGTCTCCGTCAAAGGCTACCGAATGGCTTCCTGCGGCAAATTGCCCGGAGTCGATCAGTGTCGCAACCTTCCTTCCAAGCAGATCGAAGACCTCAAGCGTCACCACGTCACTTTCCGGCAGTTCAAAACGGATGGTGGTGGACGGATTGAAAGGGTTTGGGTAATTCTGCTGCAGCCGCACCCGTGAGGGCAACTGGGCGGATGCGGTTTCGTCACCGGCGCTGACATCCCGGGCAATCACGACATCGGGTGAAAGTTTGCGGTTCAGGATGAGCATCACCGCGTCGGCGTACACCGGTTGCTCCCCGCTGGACTGCGCGGCATCCAGTTCCACAACGGTCCGGATCCCCTGCTCCAGGTAGACCTGCCCGATGGGAGTCCACCCGCGTTTATGCAGATTGCCGGCGCTCTGGTCCAGCCTGGCTGACTGCGGATCTCCGTTATTGCCATGAACCGTCACGTTCACTTCAGGATTGCCGTCGATCTCATACGGGATGTAGGAGTAGACCCGGTAGTGGGCATCCGCCGGCACCTCGAAACGGTAGCTGACCGTCGCGTCCGATCCGGCCGCGGCATAATGCGATCCCATTCTGGAACCCTCGGACTGTTCGTCGTAGCTCCAGTCCCCATGGAACTGATGCATGGCGTTGTCATTGTGGGATACGATGCCGGGAATACGACGAAACATGCCGTCACGGCCGGGCATGGTGGCCGGCTCCTGGTAAAATATTGCTGCGATGCTGTCAAGCGCGTGGTCATTGCGCTCCCGAAGGGTTTCATAGAAGAAATAGACCTCGCCATTGATGCCGAAATCCCGGTTGTAGGCCACTTTGTCGATCAGCATGGATGGCGGATTCAGATTGCCGCCGACGCCGGACAGCACCCCGGTAGAAAGACGGTGCCTGTGTTCCTGCGGGAAAAATCCGCCGGTGGAACCGGGTGTGGATCCCAGCATATTGTGGATGATTTGCTGATAGCCGCTCAGATTATACCGGTACGCCTGGGGATGGATGATATCCACCTGTCCAGCTTCCAGCCATGCCGGCCAGTCCTGCAGGTAGTTGTCGCGCGACCAGGGCCAGATGCTCGGCGACAGTGAAACGATCAGGTTGTCGTCGTACGTCTTGACCATATCGTACAGATCGCCGCCAAATTCCGTAAGGATATCCGACCTCCACTGGATGAATGCGAAATTGTCTTCATGGGGTGGCTCAGCGCCGTCGTGCTCATCTTTGTAGCGCTGCACGGTGTAGTCATCATAACCGGCATTGTTGGGCAGGGCCGGCAACCGGTCATCGCCCTGGACACCGTCCACATCGTAATTTTCAATCACCTCCCGGATAAGCGAAAGCATGAACTCCTGCACCTCCGGATCGAACCCGTTCAGCCATAAAAAACCGTTCCGGGATGCGATTCGGCCTTCAGAGTTGCGCGCCGCCCATTCCGGCTTTCTCTGGAAAATGAAGTTGCTTCCACCAAAGGCCCCGGCAAAGCCGTACTCAAACCAGGGAATGACCTCCATGCCGGCCCGGTGCCCTTCCGTGATCACTTCACGAAGCGGATCTCGTTCCTGGTTCCGGAAAAACGAAGCTTGCGGAAAACCGAAGACGCTGTCCATAACGGCACTGGGGTGCAGCGTGAATCCCTTGTTCCAGACAACCGGGAAAACCACGTTGATTCCCTGGGAGGCCAGGTAGTCCATTGCCTGTTCCAGCTTCCGTCGGTCGAACATAACGTCGGAGTCAACGTTGGTGATCCACACCCCGCGCACCTCTTCGGAATGTGTTCCGGTGACCTGATTGCCGAAGCCGTCGGTTTTAGTGCCGGGGCCGCCGGTTTCGTTGGCGGACGGGTGGGTATTTCCTGTGCCGACTTCGGGACTGTTGGAAGAACTGGCGAGGATACCGGTTCCGGGACTGTTTCCGGCCATTGCCACCTCTGACAGGAGCATGCCACAGAAAACAAGCAGAACTGCCGCATACCGACCAACATGGAGGAAGTGATTGCTGCTGCGCTGTGTTTTTAAACTTGGTAATTGCATGGTTTTGAATTTAATCATGAAAACTGTCGGTGACGGTTTGAGCCCGGATCCACTCAGAGCACCGGATCATAAAATTATTCCGGGCTATAAAATCATCCCGGGTCACCAGATCCAACCGGTTCATAAGATTACTCCGGTTCACGTGATTATCTTTTCAGTGACCAGTGGTGATTCCGTTGCAGCATGAGCGCGTCAAACCAGACCGGATCCTCAGCTTCGCGGGATCCGGAAACGGTCATATGGAAACGTTCGCCTTGACGGAAGGAAACCGTGTCCAGCAGATGCCAGCCGCCTTCACGGATTTCAGCCGCATCCACCAGAAAATCATGACTGCTATCGTCAAGCTCGAGTGTGTAGGTAACAGAGCCCGCCGGGGATTCTGCATGAGGTATGTGGACCAGGATGTCGTAATGTCCGGCGTCGGAGATAAAGAGGCGCAGGCGGTTGAAGGCATTGGCATCATCGGAAATCAGGATCTGGTCGTTCAGCGCTCCCGGGTGATCCTGCTCACGCCACTGTCCCCGGGACGTGGTATCGGCGTAGCCGTGGGACAGCAGATAGCCCGGCTTGCGACGATGATACTCACGGTGCGGCAAAAACGCCGGTTTATGATAGTGAAATGCGTAAATGCTGTCGCCAAGATGGTCATTTTCTTCGTGGAGTCCCTCATAAAAGAAATAGACCTCGCCGTCAAGTTCCAGTTCGTGGTGACGTTCGAGCGCCTGGCGCACATATTCGGGACCGTTGTAGTTCTGACCCACTTTAATCAGCACGCCCGGAGCGTGATAGATCGGATGGTCGCGTCCCGTATCAGGATGGCGGCTGGCATTGGCTTCCTGGAAATAGTCATGCTGACGCTCCAGCTCCGAAAGATAGGCGTCAATGTCGTAGCGGTAGACCTGCGGATGCAACAGGTCGAGCGTGCCCCGTCGGACCCACTCGGTCCAGTCCTGCAGATACTCGTTTTTGGACCAGTCGTAGATGCTCGGCGAAAGGGAGACCATAAGCTCCGGATCGTAATACTTCACCAATTCGTACAGCTGCTCGCCGAAATCGCTCAGGCGGTCGGCCTTCCACTGCAGGAAGGGTTCTTCGCGGGGATCCAGGGGTGGTTCCTCGCCGAAATGGAGCCGATAGAGGTTGCGGGTATATTCCGAGTAACCGCCTTCGGCCGGCAGGGCGGGGAGCCGGTCGTCACCCTGGATGCCATCGATATCGTAGTTTTCGATAACCTCGGTGATCAGTTCCAGGATGAACTCCTGCACTTCGTGATGGAATGCGTTCATCCACTCAAATTTGTTCTTGGTGAGCAGCCGGCCCAGGCTGTCTTTTGCCGCCCAGTGCGGATAGGCCTCCAGGATGTGCCCTCCGCCCTTGTCGTGCGAACTGGCAAAACCATATTCAAACCAGGGCATGACCTCCATTCCGTGCTTGCGCGCTTCAAAAATGATATCGCGAAGCGGGTCGCGACCCTCGAAACGCGGGTCGATGCGGTATTCCCCGCCAAAATACCGGGCCATGACTTCGCTGGGAAACAGCGTGTAGCCGGCGTTCCAGACCACGGGAAAAACGATATTGAATCCACGATCGGAAAGATACTGCATGGCTTCGGCCGTTTGGGCCCGGTCGAACATCACATCGGAATCGATATTCGTGATCCATACACCACGAATTTCCTGACGGTCGGGCGGGGTTCTGATTTCAGCGCAGGAGACGAGCAGTCCGATAAGCGCGGCAGCGCACAGTGATTTCAGGATCAATGAATGCATGGTAGTGAGAGTAAGTCCCTGTGGTCCGGTTAAAAGGAAAAAATAGTGTAATACGCCATCGTTTTCAATTTTTTATGGGGAAGTATTGCAGGTTGGATTGTTAGCGGTTGCAGGTTCCAGGTTTTTAATTTCAGGTTCGCAGGGGATCGATAAAGGATTCAACGCCATTCCGTTCAGGATCCACGGCATCCATGTGTTTTGGCTGGATACAGCCTGCGCCTTACGGCGATCATGAGCGCCAGAAGATCCTGCGCTTCGTAAGCCAGCTCACCAGAAGTGCCAAAATCACGGTGTAGCCTATCGCGCGCAGCACGCCAATCCACGGGTCCCCGGTTGCCGAGAGCAGATAGCCGTGGATGCCCGTCAGCGTCAGGACAGGAAGCACAAAATTCTGCATGCCGGCATAGGCGATCATCGGGTTCTGACCGTTGCGCACCAGCAATGAGAATACGCGTGTGCCCCGGAACAGGTCGATCCATATCATCAGCGGTACCAGCAACCAGATGGCCGTCCCCGTGGTCACAAAATAGTAGCTGAACGTGGCGTGGTCTTTTCGTATCCCTCCTTCAAACGGTTCCAGTACCAGTCCGAGCATCAGCCAGAATGCGCCCCACAGGAGCATATCGCGGAAGAGCCGGTCGTTGCCGGATTGCGCAGCGCGGAAGAACCAGAGTGTGACGGACATCAGCACGGCCACAACCGCCGTGGTCAGGAATACCTGACGGCTCAGGAGTCCCGCCAGCAGGATGATCATGATCGCCACCCCGGCAATGGCGGTGAAGTGATAGCGGAATGCGCCGCGCAAGGTGCGGTCCGGCAGCACCGAAGGCAGCCCCTGCTTCATCGCGGTTGCCAGCCGATCGCCGATCATTGTGGCCGGAATCAGGATGAACAGGTATTTGAGATAGTCGAAACGGAACAGCCAGGGCAGCGGCGACTCGTTCCAGAAAGCGGCGACCCAGCCCGGCTCCCTGGCGGCCAGGATGCAGGCGGCCAGGAATACCAGCACACCCAGCCGCAGATTCGTGCGATCCCGGGTGACCATCCAGATGAGCGAACTGAATACGGCCATGTTGGTCAGCACGATCAGGATGATATCGCTGCGATACAGTGAAAACCCGCTGCCGTCCGGATACGTAAGCTGCGAGAGCAGCACGATGGCACCGGCAAAACCCGCCCCGCGGATGCTCCACCGGACGGACCGCGACCATGTTGCCGGAAGGCGCGTATAGATCGGAAACAGGATCAGCGCGCCCGCGATGGCAGTCCACCAGACCCATGGATCCTGCTCCGATGGCTGGAGCACAAATGGACGGACATGGTGCAGATAGATGGCAAAAAAGGCCAGCAAGAAGCCACGCTCGGCCACTTTCACCAGCAGGTCTCTGCGACGCGCACCCGCATCCATCCGGCGCGTAAATGCCAGCGGTATCGCAACGCCCATGCTGAACAGAAAAAAGGGGAAAACCAGATCCACCCATGTTATGCCCCGCACTTCCGGGTCGAAAACATGGTCGGGCGGCGGCACCTGCGCGTGATACATCCACTCCGGCAGCTCCCCGAAAGGGATGATCCCCGAAAGCACCATGGTCAGGATGGCAATCCCGCGGAGCGCGTCCAGACCGAGCGCACGTCCGCCCGCTGGCTTCACATCCACATTGTCCGACTGTATTATTCCCTTTTCCATTCAGCAGCCTGCTTTCGGTTTTATTCAGCTATCCGTTTCCACATTTGCCTGCAACTCCGCTTGCGTGCGGTAATTTAGCTGTTCACATCCCAAACTCAAACTGCAACCGGCGGCCTGTAGCTCGCCACGGCTCTTATTTGGGAACCGATGTTTGTCCGGATCCATGTGACTACATGGACGTTTTTTCGTAACTTTGCCATCGTTCCACACCATCACAAAATGTCCCCAATGGCCATAAAAATCATCGATAAATCTCAGGCTGCCGAACTAGCGACCGGTTCGTCCGACCTTTTTGTGCGCATCCCGAATCCGTCCTACGTCTTCCCGCCGTACGAGATTTGTCCGATCGCTGCCCCGCTGACCGGTTTCGACAAACCGCCGGTGGCGGCCGTGATGGATATGGATGGCACCACCACCACGACCGAAACCCTCTGCCTCCACTCACTCGAACACGCCGTGCGCAAAGCGATGGGTCCGGCCGGCATGGAATGGACCGGGCTCGATCCGCAGCGCGACTACCCCAACGTCATCGGAAACAGCACCACAAAGCATGTCGAGTATCTGGTGGATGCGTACGGCGCACGTTTCGACGCGCACGCTCTTGGACAGGCCTTTCTTGCCGCGGCCGGGTGGACCCTGCGCCACAGCCGCGACGAGCAGCGCCGCCAGCAGGTCCGTATCAACCTGAGACGGGCCGGTTGGGATGAGGACACCATCACAGACCTGGCCGATGGCGCCGGTGAAAAAAACAGGATGGCGCCGCAGACACCGGCGCCCGCATCGCCGCCGATCACCCGACGTGAGCTGCAGGTCCAGGCCTGCATCGATGTCTACTACCAGCGCTACCACGAAATCCTTGCGGCCATTGAAGCCGGGGACCGGAAATTCCTGACCGCCATTCCCGGGGTGGATGCGGACCGTCCCCTCATCGAACCCATGCCCGGCGTGGCTGTAACGCTCGCCCTGCTCTCGGGCGATCTCGGCGGGGAAGCCGGCAAACTTGCCGGGCTGCTGCCGGCGCCGGATGCGATGAAGACAGCAGGCCGCGACGGATCCGCTCTCACTGATGCCCAAACCACACTCGTCCATCTTGGACGCTTTTTCGGCGACCACCCCGTGCGTCTGGCGCTGGTCACCTCCTCCATCCGCTACGAGGCGGAAGTTGTGATGGGTGAGGTGTTCGGGGCAATCCGGAAGGAAGTGGCCGGCTGGCCGGTGAGTGACACCGTAAAAGCACGCCTGGACGCGCGTTTTGCCTCGCCTGACGCATGCTATGACGCGTTCGTGACGGCCAGCGACTCAAGCGAGATCCGGCTCAAGCCATTCCGCGACCTCTACTCGATTGCGCTGCAGCAGACCGGGGTGGATCCGGCCGATTTTGACGCGGTCATCGGTTTCGAGGACAGCCAGAGCGGCACGGTGGCCATCCGCGCTGCCGGCATCGGCCGTTGCGTGGCCGTACCGTTCCACGAGACCGGCGGACACGATTTTGACGCGGCTTCCTTAGTAGCCCATGGCGGCCTGCCTGAAGTGCTCATACAGCACCGTTTTTTCATGGATAAACTGCTGGAGGAATCCGCATGATCCCCGCCGGCTCCATCGGATGCCCCCCGGTGATGTTGGCACAGGCCGTATCCACCCGAAAACCCCGTGCATTCCGGCACGGGCCGCATCCACCAGAAATTTCCTGAAACTTTAAAACCCTGATCAGTTCATGCCAGACCGCGTTTTTCACGTCATATCCAACACACATTGGGACCGCGAATGGCGGTTCCCGTTCCAGCGCAACCGGCAGATGCTGGCCGAGATGCTCGACGAAGTACTGCACATCCTCGAGACCGAGCCCGATTACCGCGCCTATCACCTCGACAGCCAGTCGGTGATGGTCCGCGATTACCTGGAGGCCCGGCCGCACAAAAAGGAACTGCTGGAGCGGATGGTGCGCGAGAACCGTCTGCTGATCGGGCCGTGGTACACGCTGCCGGACGAATACATGGTGGGCGGTGAGAACCTGGTGCGCAATCTGCTGCGCGGACAAGAGGTCTGCAAGCGGCACGGCGGGGTGTCCAAAATCGGCTACTCGCCCTTCTCTTGGGGACAGATTTCGCAGCTTCCGCAACTCTACCGTGAGTTCGGGATCGACCTGATCATGTTCTACCGCGGCATCAATTCGCTGGACAGCCCAAAGGCCGAGTTCATCTGGGAAGGGGCGGACGGCACCCGGGCGCTGTCATCGCGCTTCTCCACCTGGCCGCGTTATAATTTCTACTTCTACATTTACCGTCCGGTTGTCCATGGCGAGCAGCCTGCCGACATTGAGCACAAATGGGGGGAAGGCGCCGCGTTCCATTTCGCCGACCGGGAGCAGCGGGGCGAGGACTATTTCATGACGCGCCAGAAGGACGGCTACACGCCGGAGAATGTGCGTCCGTCTGTCGAAAAGATCATCCGCGACCAGGCCGGCGATTTCACCACGCGGCACGTGATCTGGATGGAGGGGCACGACTCCAGCGGTCCGAATGCCAAAACCGTGCAGCTGCTGCGCGATATCCGACGGGAATTCCCGGAGCTGGATGTGCGCCACAGCACACTCGAGGAGTACGCCCGGCTGCTGGCAGAAGAGGTGGACCACGAGCAGCTTCCGGTCGTCACCGGCGAGCGTCGAAGCGCGCAATATGACAATCGCAGTGCCAATCTGTACGGATACGCCCTCTCTGCGCGCATGTACCTGAAGCAGGCCAACTTCGACGCCGAGCGCTGGGTCCAGCATTACGCCGAGCCGCTCAACTCGCTGATGGGCATGGCCGGGCTGGACATCACCGACCGCCTGCCCGAGCTGGCGTGGAAGCCGCTCATCCTCAACTCGGCGCACGACTCCATCGGCGGATGCAGCCTCGACCCCATCCACGAGGATATGATGAACCGGTTCAAGCAGTCCGTGGAGATCTCGCGCGGACTGTTCGACCGCGCCGCACGGCACCTGTCCGGCAGAATCAATCTCGGCAAGCACGAGCCGGACAGCATCCACCTGGTGGCCGTCAATACCACGCAGTACCGGCGCACCGAGGTGGTGGAGGCCTTTGTGGATGTGCCCCGCGGACTGGACAAGGGCGGGATCCGCCTGGTTGGTCCGGACGGCGGAACGCTCCCCTTCCAGCTCATCAGCCGCGAGGAAGTGCAACCGGTGCTCGAGCAGCCGGTCAACCGTCCCAAATATTTTGACATGGTGCGTTACCGGATCTACATGCAGACGCCCGATATTCCGGCGATGGGCTTTAATACCG